>Ga0187819_10000459_pt1 | contig 20211 bp, 17 predicted proteins | sample NC_wetland_sal_i_15_FD_132411 | JGI IMG/M metagenome (GOLD analysis project Ga0187819, IMG submission 132411) | Wetland sediment microbial communities from Neuse River Estuary, North Carolina, USA - SO4_4 | ecosystem: Environmental > Aquatic > Freshwater > Wetlands > Sediment | place: USA...
CGCTGCCCGATCACCTCGTCCAGGCGGCGCGGCCGCATCCGCACGGCCAGCGGCGCGGCCGCCTGCGCGGCCGCGTCCTCCGCCTCGTCGAACAGGCTCGCGGAGTTGCCTGTGTCTGCTCCGGCCATCCTCCGACCCTATCTCCGCCCGCGCAGCACTTTCTTATGCCGGAACACGAGTTTTCCACAGGCGCATGACTGCGTACGGCGTTGTCCACAGGCTCCGCGCCGCCTCCCGCGATCACGCCCCCGCCTGGCAGCTTGGATGGCCCGGCTCGCCCTATCCGTGCGGCCCCGCCTGTGCGGTGGTGGCGGCGGCAGGGGTTTCATGATCGTGGCCAGTTTTGGTCCGCCCGCCCATTTCTGGCCAGCATCATGAAATTGGGTCGGGCTTGGCGTCGATGCCGGCTTCGCGGCGCTGGGCGGGGGTGATCGTGGTGGGGGCGCCGGTCAGGGGGTCCAGGCCGGAGGCGGCCTTGGGGAACGCGATCACGTCGCGGATCGTGGGCGCGCCGGCCAGCAGCATGCACACCCGGTCCCAGCCGAACGCGATGCCGCCGTGCGGCGGCGGCCCGTATTTGAACGCGTCGAGCAGGAAGCCGAACTGCGACTGGGCCTCGGCGGGAGTCAGCCCGATCAGGTCGAAGACGGCCTGCTGGACCGAGGACTGGTGGATACGGATCGACCCGCCGCCGATCTCGTAACCGTTGCACACGATGTCGTAGGCGTCGGCCAGCGCGCCGCCCGGCTCGGTGGTGAACTTGTCGGCCCATTCGGGCAGCGGAGCCGTGAAGGGGTGGTGGACAGACGTCCACCCGCCGGAGGAGTCCTCCTCGAACATCGGCGCGTCGACGACCCACAGGAACGACCACTCCGATTCGTCGATCAGGCCGCACCGGCGCCCGATCTCCAGGCGGGCGGCGCCGAGCAGTTCACGCGCCGCCGTGGCCGGGCCGGCCGCGAAGAACACGCAGTCGCCCGGCTCGGCACCGGCCGCGCCGGCCAGCCCGGACCTTTCCGCGTCCGACAGGTTCTTGGCCACCGGGCCTGACACCTCGCCCGCCGCGCCGATCAGGGCGTACGCGAGCCCGCGCGCGCCGCGCGACCTGGCCCACTCCTGCCAGCCGTCGAGCTCGCGGCGGGACTGCGCGGCGCCGCCCGGCATGACCACCGCCCCGACGTACTGCGCCTGGAACACCCGGAACTCGGTCGCCGCGAAGTACTCGGTCAGGTCGGTGAGCTCGCAGGAGAACCGCAGGTCGGGCTTGTCCGAGCCGAACCGGGCCATCGCGTCCGCGTAGGTCATCCTGGGCAGTGGCGTGGGCACCTGGTAGCTGGCCAGCTCGGCCCACAGCCGCGACACCACGTCCTCGGCGACGTCGATGACGTCCTGCCTGGTGACAAACGACATCTCGATGTCGATCTGGGTGAACTCCGGCTGCCGGTCCTTGCGGAAGTCCTCGTCCCTGAAGCACCGGGCCAGCTGGTAGTAGCGCTCGAGCCCGCCCACCATGAGCAGCTGCTTGAACAATTGCGGCGACTGCGGAAGCGCGTACCAGTTACCCGGCCGCAGCCGCGCGGGAACCAGGAAGTCGCGCGCCCCCTCCGGGGTGGACCTGGTCAGGTACGGCGTCTCCACGTTCACGAAGCGGTGCGCGCGCATCACGTCGGACAGCAGGTAGGCGGCCTGCGACCGGATGCGCAGCGCCCGGGCGGTGTCCTCCCGCCTGATGTCCAGGTAGCGGTATTTGAGCCGGACGTCCTCGCTGATTTCGGCGGACCCCTCGATGGGGAACGGGAGCGCCTCCGCCTCGCTGAGCACCTCGACCACGTCCGCGACGACCTCGACCTGGCCGCTGGGCAGCTCCGGGTTCTCGTTGCCCGCCGGCCGGATTCGTACCGTGCCGGTCACCAGCACGCAGAATTCGGCCCGGACTTCATGCGCGCCGGCTCCCTCTTCGCCGCGCCACACGACCTGCACGATGCCGCTCGCGTCCCGCAGGTCGATGAAGACCACGCCGCCGTGGTCCCGGCGCCGGGCCACCCACCCGGCGAGCACCACGTCCTCCCCCGCGTGGTCCGCCCGCAGCGTCCCCGCCTCATGGGTGCGGATCATCCGGCCGCCCTTCCGATTACTCGATGCCAGTCAATTACCTTAAATCCCGCGGACGGGCCCCGATTCGGGCGCCAGGCCGGCCAGGAAGGGATTCGCGACGCGCTCCGCGCCGATGGTCGTGGCCGAGCCGTGCCCGGACAGCACCAGTGTCTCGTCGGGCAAGGTCAGGCAGACCCTGGCCAGGCTGCGCAGGATCGTCTGGTAGTCCCCGCCGGGCAGGTCGGTCCGCCCGATCGACCCCGCGAACAGGAGGTCACCGGAAAACAGGACGCCGTCCGCGGTCGGGTCCCGATCTGCCCGCCCGGCCCGGTCGGTTTCGTTTTCACCTGGCGCCGTAATGGGTGGCTCCTGCAGCCGGACTGTGACCGAGCCTTCGGTATGTCCCGGTGCGTGATTCACGATGATCTCGAGGCCCACCAGGCTCAGGGTTATCCCATCGGTGAGTTCTTTGACGTCATCCGGCTCGGTGAATTTCAGCCCGCCGAACAGTTGCTGTCCCACCCCGAGCGGGAATCCCTTGGCCGGGTCACTGAGCAGTACGCGGTCGGCCGGGTGGATGTAGGCCGGGATGCCCCGGGCCCCGCAGACCGGGGCCACGGACCATACGTGGTCGAGGTGGCCGTGCGTCAGCAGCACCGCGGCCGGGCTGAGCCGGTGGGCGGCCAGGACTTCCTCGATCCCGCGTTCGGCGTCCTGGCCCGGGTCGATGATCACGCACTGCTCGCCCGCCGCGGGCGCAATGACATAACAGTTGGCCGCAAACGACCCGGCTGGGAACCCGGCGACGAGCACAGACGTCCTTTCTCACGGTACGGTGTCTCAGGCTACCGAGGCTCCGGCACGGCCGCGAACCGATAACGAAGGGTGCCGATCCCATCTTCTGGCAGGTACCATTCGCGAACGATCGCGAACTTTCGCTGTATCGCCATCGGGGGTTTGCGCCGGGCGGCGGGCCTGCCCGGGGTAACGGCCAGGTGTATAGCAGCGGTAGCAAGACCATGCGTCAGGCCAAGGAGGGTACGACCGGTGGCGGGTAGAAGCGAACGCCAGCGCAGGCAAGCCAGGGAGAAGTACCGCCGCCAGCAGGAGATACGGATGGCGCGGCAGCGCCAGGTCCGCAAGCGCGCCCTCCTCGTGGTCAGCGTGGTGGCCGCGGTGGGACTCCTCGCCGCGCTGCTGGTGGTGTTCCTGCCCGGAGGCAGCGGGAAGACGAACGCGTCGGCCACTAGTTCGCCCACCGCCACGGCTTCCGCCACCGCCTCCGCCTCCGCATCGGCCACCGCCACGGCGGCGGCCGTGGCCGAGCCGGCGCACCATTGCACCTACACGAAGACGTCGGGGAACACGCCTTCGTCCGTCAAGGTGGGCCTGCCGCCGGCGACGCCGGACTACACCGCCAGTTATACCGCCACGTTCAACACCAACCTGGGCCCGATCAAGGTCAACCTGCTCAACAGCAAGGCCACCTGCACGGTCAACTCCTTCATCCACCTCGCGGAGGCCGGCTACTTCAACAACACCCAGTGCCACCGGCTGGTGAGCAGCGGCATCTACGTGCTGCAGTGCGGTGACCCCTACGCCACCGCCACCACCAAGCTGACCTGCAGTGAGACCAGCACCGTGGGCACCGGGACGCCGGGTTACCAGTTCCTCAGCGAGAACCTCACGGGCGCCAAATACCCGGCCGGGACAATCGCGATGGCCAACGAAGGCACCGCCACCACCAACGGCAGCCAGTTCTTCATTGTGTACAAGGACAGCACGTCGCAGCTGACGGCCTCATATACGCCGTTCGCCACGGTTTCTTCTGGGCTCGATATCGTCCAGAATGTGGCCAAGGACGGATACTCGTGTCAATACGCGCAGGCGGGCGGCGGCGCTCCGAAGGAGAAGGTCATTATCCAGAGCGTGACAATCAGCAAGACCTGACGCGCACGACAACGCAGGAGGATCTCCGTGACTACCGCCTATCACGAATGGGGCCGGGTAGACGCCGACGGGACGGTCTATGTCCGGACCGCCGACGGCGAGCGGGTGATCGGCTCCTGGCAGGCGGGCAGCCCGGAGGAGGCGCTGGTCTTCTACCAGCGTAAGTACGAGGCGCTCGAGACCGAGGTGGTGCTGCTCGAGCAGCGCATCGCCGCCACCGACATGCCCCCCGCGCAGGCCGCCGCCACGGTCCAGCGCCTAGTCCAGAGCATCACCGGGGCGAACGCGCTCGGCGATCTCGACGGGCTGCGGGCCCGCCTGGAGCGCCTGACCGAGGACGTCGGGCAGCGCCGGGAAGAGGCCAAGGCGGCTCGCGAGAACGCGCGCGTGCAGGCCAGGGACATCAAGGAGCGGATCGTCACCGAGGCCGAGCAGATCGCCGCCGAGGCGACGCACTGGAAGAGCAGCGGCGAGCGGATGCGCGAGCTGCTCGAGGAGTGGAAGGCGGCCCCGCACGCCGAGCGGTCCGCCGAGGCCGCCCTGTGGAAGCGCCTGTCCGCGGCGAGGAACGCGTTCACTAAGCGGCGCAAGGCGTACTTCGCCACCCTGGAGGCCGAGCGGGAGGACGTCAAGGCGCGGAAGGAGAAGCTGGTCGCCGACGCCGAGGCGCTGTCCTCGTCCACCGACTGGGGCTCGACCACCAGCGCGTTCCGCCAGCTGATGAGCCAGTGGAAGGCGGCCGGGCGGGCGGACAGGGACACCGAAGCGGAGCTGTGGAAGCGGTTCAGGGGCGCCCAGGACAAGTTCTTCAACGCCCGCTCCGAGGTGTTCTCCGCCAAGGACGCGGCGCTCCGGGACCACGCGGAGGCCAAGCAGCAGTTGCTGGAGTCGGCCCAGGCGCTGCTGCCGGTCACCGACATCCGGGCCGCCAAGTCCGCACTGCGCGGCATCCAGGAGCGCTGGGAGCAGGTCGGCGCGGTGCCGCGGGAGGCGCGCGAGCACCTCGAGTCGGGGTTGCGCCGCGTTGAGGAGGCGGTCCGCAAGGCGGAGGAGACCCAGTGGCGCAGGTCGAACCCGGAGGCGCTGGCCCGGGCCGAGGGGACGGTCGCCCAGCTCCGGTCGACCATCGCCCAGCTGGAGGCCCAGCTGGCCAGCGCGAATGAGCGCGGCGACGCGAGCGCCGTGCGCAGCGCCGAGGAAGCGCTGACGGCCCGCCGCGCTTGGCTCGAGGAGGCCGAGCACACGCTGGCGGAGTTCAGCGGCTAACTGGGGGCGCGGCTGGATCGGGGAAGCCGGGTGGACGCTGACGGAGTTCAGCGGGTCAACTGGTGACCCGGTAGACGTCGTAGACGCCGTCGATGGCGCGGACGGCGCGGAGTACGTGACCGAGGTGCTTGGGGTCGCCCATCTCGAACGTGAAGCGGCTGACCGCCACCCGGTCCCGGCTCGTGGTGACGTTCGCGGCCAGGATGTTGACGTGCTGATCCGATAGCACCCGGGTGACGTCGGAGAGCAGGTGCGTCCGGTCGAGCGCCTCCACCTGGATACCCACCAGGAATACCGAGCCCTCCGTGCGGGCCCAGTGCACGTCGACCATCCGCTCCCGCTGGGTGTCGCTCAGGTGGGCCAGGTTCAGGCAGTCCGTCCGGTGCACCGACACGCCGTGGCCGTGGGTGACGAACCCGGTGATCTGGTCCCCAGGAACCGGCGTGCAGCACCGGGACAGGCGGACCCAGACGTCCGGCGCGCCCGTGACCTCCACGCCGGAGTCTGCCAGCGCGCGGGGCTGCGGCGCCTTGGTGGGCAGCGTCGCCTCGGCGATGTCCTCCTGGGCCCCGGCCAGCCCGCCGACCGACCTGACCATTTTCTCGATCACCGACTGGGCGCTGACCCGGCCCTCGCCGACCGCCGCGTACAGCCCCGAGACGTCCGGGTAGCGCAGGTCGCGGGCCAGGTTGAGCAGCGTGTCGGCGGTCGCGAGCCGCTGCAGGGGCAGCCCCTGCTTGCGCATGGCCTTCGCGATCTGGTCCTTGCCCGCCTCGACCGCGGCTTCCCTGCGCTCCTTGGAGAACCACTGCCTGATCTTGTTCCGCGCGCGGGGGCTCTGGACGAACTTGAGCCAGTCCCGGCTCGGCCCGGCCTCGGCGGTCTTGGCGGTGAGGATCTCCACGGTGTCGCCGTTTCCGAGCGTGGAGTCCAGCGGTACCAGGCGACCGTTGACCTTCGCGCCCATCGTCCGGTGCCCGACCTCGGTGTGGATGGCGTAAGCGAAGTCCACCGGGGTCGAACCCTGCGGCAGCGGGATCACGTCGCCGCGCGGGGTGAACACGTAGACCTCGGCGGCCGCCAGGTCGAAGCGCAGCGACTCGAGGAACTCGGCGGGATCCTCGGTCTCGCGCTGCCAGTCGACTAGCTGCCGCAGCCACGCCATCTCCTGGGTGTCGTCCTTGGCGTCCTTGGCGCGGCCGCTGCCGACGACCGCTTCCTCCTTGTACTTCCAGTGCGCCGCGACCCCGTATTCCGACCGCTGGTGCATGCGCCAGGTGCGGATCTGCAACTCCACCGGCTTGCCGTCCGGCCCGATGACCGTGGTGTGCAGCGACTGGTACATGTTGAACTTCGGCATCGCGATGTAGTCCTTGAACCGCCCGGGAACGGGGTTCCACCGTGCGTGCAGGGTCCCCAGCGCCGCGTAGCAGTCGCGGACCGAGTCGACCAGGACCCGGATGCCCATCAGGTCGTAGATCTCGTCGAAGCCGACGTCCCTGGCGATCATCTTCTGGTAGATCGAGTAATAGTGTTTCGGCCGACCGGTCACCCTCGCCTTGATCTTGGCGTCGTCCAGGTCGCGGCGGACGTCCTCGATCACTTCCTGCAGGAAGGCCTCCCGCCGCGGCGCCCGGCTGGAGACCAGCCGGACGATCTCGTCGAAGCGCTTCGGGTAGAGCGTCGCGAAGGCGAGGTCTTCCAGCTCCCACTTCACCGTGTTCATGCCGAGCCGGTGCGCGAGCGGGGCGTAGATCTCCAGGACCTCCCGGGACTTGCGCTCTTGCTTCTCGCGCGCCAGGTAGCGCAGCGTCCGCATGTTGTGCAGCCGATCGGCGAGCTTGATCACCAGCACGCGGATGTCGCGGGACATGGCGACCACCATCTTGCGGACGGTCTCCGCCTCGGCTGACTCGCCGTACTTGACCTTGTCCAGCTTGGTGACGCCGTCCACGAGCGCGGTGACGTCCTCGCCGAAGTCGGCGCGGAGCTGGGTCAGGGTGTAGGAGGTGTCCTCGATCGTGTCGTGCAGGAGCGCGGCGCAGATCGTCTGGCTGGGCATGCCGAGCTCGGCCAGGATGGTAGCCACCGCCAGCGGGTGAGTGATGTACGGGTCGCCGCTCAGCCGCTTCTGGTCTTTGTGCCAGTGGGCCGCGGTGTCGTAGGCCCGCTCGATCATCCGGACGTCGGCCTTGGGATGGGTGGCGCGCACGGTCTTGATCAGCGGCTCGAGCACCGGGTTGATCGTCGCGCCGCGCTGTGCCCCGAGCCGGGCCAGCCGGCGCCGGACCCCCACGCTGGACGCCGCGACGTCCGCGGCCTGGCCCTGTACGGCCGCGACGGCCGCCCTGGCCCGGCCTGCGGCCCGGGCCTGATTTCTCGCCTGGCTTCTGGCGGGACGGGCGGGGACCGCCTCCTCGGGCGCGGGACGGCCCGGCACGTCCGCCGGCGCTGCCTCGGCCGGTTCCGCATCAGCTACGGGATCGGGGCCCCGTGGCGCGTCCACCCGGGCAGCATCAGCAGCTCTCGTGCCGGTCGTGATGACATCACCGGCCACTCGCGCTCCTCACATCTGCCAAGCCACCAGTGTACTTGGAGCAATGCAACGCCAGATGGCAGGCGTGTGATTCCCGGCGGGATTTCACCCGACGAACTTGCGGCTAGACGGTCAGGAGGGCGCTGACCGGGAGGTCGGCGAGCCGGGCGCGGCCGCCCAGGAAGGACAGTTCGAGGAGCACGGCGATGCCCGCCACCGTGGCGCCGGACCGGTGGACCAGATCGGCCGTGGCGCGCGCCGTGCCGCCGGTGGCGAGCACGTCGTCGATGACTAGGACCCGATCCGAGGAGTGCAAGGCGTCGGTGTGGACCTCGATCGTCGCGGTGCCGTACTCGAGCTGGTAGTCCTGCGCGTACGTCGGGCCGGGCAGCTTGCCCTTCTTCCTGATCGGCACGAAGCCCGCGCGCAGGCTCGCGGCTACGGGGGCGGCGAGGATGAAGCCGCGCGCCTCGATGCCCGCCACCTTGTCCACCGGCCCGTACACCCTGGCCAGCGCGTCGACGACCGCAGCGAACGCGGGGCCGTCAGCGAGCAGCGGGGTGATGTCCTTGAAGATCACGCCCGGTTGCGGGTAGTCCGGGATGTCCCGGAGCCGGGTCGTGATGAGCCGGGTCAGGTCCTCGCTCAGCGTCGCTTCTTCTTACCGGCTGGGCGGTGCCGCGTCGGGCTGCCGCCGCGGCGCGGCTGCTGCCGCGGGCCCGGGCGGGCCGTCCCCGGCGTGCTGCGGGCGGCCGTCACCCGGGATGGCGTGGTGGTCAGCTCGTCGGCGGCCGACTCGGTGTCGTCGGCGTACTGGTCGTCGTCATCCACCCCGTCGTCGACCACCGGCGCTGGCGGGGCCAGGGCGGCGGCCCGGCTGGCCGGCAGGGGCTTCGCGGTCGCGCGCTTGGCGGCGGCCCGGCCGCCGGCGGCCCGGACGCTCACGCGCTTGGCCAGCGCCTGGTTCTGCGGCTCCCGCTCCTTCAGGTCGGCCAGGACCGGGGTCGCGATGAAGATCGAGGAGTACGTGCCGGACGCCATGCCGACGAAGAGCACCAGAGCCAGGTCCTTCAGCTCGCCGGCGCCCAGCAGGCCGCCGCCGACGAACAAGATGGCAGCGACGGGCAGGAGCGCGATTATAGACGTGTTGATGGACCTGACCAGCGTCTGGTTCAGGGCCAGGTTGGCGGCCTGGCTGTAGGTGCGCGTGGCCCCGGCGGTCAGGCCGGCGGTATTCTCACGGACCTTGTCGAAGACGACGACGGTGTCGTATAGCGAGTACCCGAGGATGGTCAGCAGGCCGATGACCGTCGCGGGGCTGACCTGGAACCCGGTCAGCGCGTACACGCCCGTGGCGATGACCAGGTCGTGGATCAGGGCCACGAAGGCCGCCACCGCCATCTTCCACTCGAAGGCGATCGTCAGGTACAGCACGATCACGATCAGGAACGTGATCAGGGCCTGGATCGCCTTGGTGGTGATGGTGCTGCCCCAGCTCGGCCCGACGAACGTGGTGCTGATCTTGCTCCCGCTGACGCCGAGCTGACTCTCCAGCGAGCTCTCGACCTGGAGGGTCTGGCCGCTGGTCAGCGACTTGGTCTGGACCTGCCATTCCTTGCCGTGCAGGCCGCTGAGTGACTGCACGACCGCGCCGCTCACGCCCGCGTGCGTGACCGCATCCTGGATCTCGGTGACCGTCTGCGAGGCCGACGCGGGGAACTGGAACACCGCGCCGCCCTTGAAGTCGACGCTGAAGTCCAGGCCGTGGACGAACAGCGCCACGATGCTGACGAGCAGGATCGCCCCGGAGATCGTGTACCATCTCCGCTTCCTGCCGACGAAGTCGTAGGACACCTCGCCGCGGTAGAGCCTGCCGCCGATCTGGCCGAGCCGCGACATCACGCCTCCCCGGTGTTTCGTGACGAGGTGCTCCGTGTCCCGTCCGGCCGCCGCCTGACCGGCTCGCGGCGGACCGAGGATCGCCAGGGGGCGCGGGCGCCGAGCCGGGCCGGATCAAGGCCGGACATGGGGTGACCGTTGCCGAAGAAACTGGTCCGGGCGAGCAGGGTGACCATCGGCTTGGTGAACAAGAACACGACTATCACGTCGATGATCGTGGTGAGGCCGAGGGTGTAGGCGAAGCCCTTGACCTCGCCGATGGAGAAGTAGTACAGGAGTATCGCGGCCAGGAAAGACACCGTGTCGGACACCAGGATGGTGCGCCTGGCGCGCTTCCAGCCGGCCTCCACGGCCGGGCGCAGCGCTTTGCCCTCGCGCACCTCGTCACGCAATCGCTCGAAGAACACGACGAAGGAGTCGGCGGTGATGCCGATCGCCACGATCAGGCCCGCGATGCCGGCCAGGTCGAGCGTGAAGCTCTGGTACCTGGTGAGCAGCATGACCGAGAGCATCGCCACCGTCGCGGCGATGATCAGGCTGGAGATCGACACTATGCCGAGGCCGCGGTAGTAAAGGAACGAGTAGATCACGACGAGCCCCAGGCCGATCGCGGCCGCGATCAGACCGCCGTCCAGCTGGGCCTGGCCGAGGGTCGCGGACACCGAGTTCTCGGACAGGATCTTGAAGTTCAGCGGGAGCGACCCGTACTTCAGCACGTTCTGCAGCTGGGTCGCGCTGGCCTGGGTGAAGTTACCGGTGATCTGGGAGTTACCGCCCGGGATGGGGCTGATGATCTCCGGCGACGTGACGACGTTACCGTCGAGGACGATCGCGACGGTGTCCAGCCAGAAGTCATTGGTGGAGGAGTTGTCGCCACCGGCGGAGTAGTACTTGTTGTACAGGTCCGACGTCAGGGTGCCGTACGCGGCGGCGCCCCCGCTCTTGAGGGTCAGCTCGACGACCCACTCGTTGCTGGTCGTGGACAGCTCGGCGATGGCGTTGCTGACCTGGGTGCCCTGAATCTTGGCCACGTCCAGCGCGTACTTGTCGCCGGTGCTGTCACAGGCGACGATCTGGGTGTTCGGGTTGTCGTAGGCCTCGGCGTTGGTGTAGCCGACCTGGGTCTTCCACTGCGTCGCGTCGTTGGGCTTGCAGACCAGCTTGTTGAACAGAGCGAGCACCTTGGGCTGCACCAGGCTCGGGTCGCCGAGCGCGGTGCTGCTGACCGGGGACGTGGCGCTCGGGCTCGGGCTGGCCGAGGCCGCGGCGCTGGCCGACGTCGACGCGCCGGCCGAGGCGGAGGCCGTGGGCGAGGCCGTACCGCTCGCGGCGGGACTGGCGCTGGCCTGAACGATCTTGGCGGAGGTGCTTGCCGTCGCCGTGGCGCCAGGGGTGGCGGAGGGGTGAGCCGACGGGCTCGCGGTGGCGGAGGCGGAGGCGGAGGAACTCGCGGAGGCGGAGGAACTCGCGGAGGCCGACGGAGTTGCGCTCGGCGACGCCGACGCGCTGGCCGATGTCGTCGTCCCGGTGTACTGCTGGAAGAGCAGCGTCTGCCTGAACATCAGCAGGGCGGTCTCGCTGACCAGGTTCGCCGTCTGCTGGACGGTCTTGCCCGGTACGGACACGTTCAGGATGTTGGCGCCCTCGGTCTGCACCTCGGCACCGGTGTTACCGGTGCCGTTCACCCGGGCCAGGATGATGGTGATGGCTTCCTGCATGTCACCGTTGGTCGGGAGGCCGCCGCTGAGGGTGGTCGCCTTCATGCTCAGCTGGGTGCCGCCGGACAGGTCGAGCCCCAGGCCGATCCTGAAGTCCTTGTGCCATTTGCCGGGGCTGAAGAGGTTCCCCCCGAGCAGGCTCAGCAGCATGATCACGATGAGCGCAACGAGAACCGCGAGCGCCCGTCCCGGGTGCGGGACGGTCTTCGTTGGGGGTGCCACTTGTCCGCCTGTCCTTGATCAGTCGTTACCCGTCGTCCTCACGCCGGCCGACGGCTCAAAGGCTCAGAACACGTTGTCCTTGTCCGAGGACGCCAGGCCGTCGTGCGAGTCGGCCAGGCCATCCTCGGCTGACGCGGCGCTGTCGGTGACCTCGTGGTCGTCCTCGGCTGAGGCGTCGCCGTGGTACCCGGGCTCGTCGTCTTCGACGGTTTCCTCGGCCTCGGGCTCCCCGGGCTCGAGGACCTCCGCGATCGCGCGCTTCATGTAGCGGACCTCAACGCCCGGCGCGACTTCGAGGACCACGTCGTCGCCGTCGACGTCGGTGACGGTGGCGTACATCCCGCCCACGGTGCGGACCCTGGCTCCGGGCGTGGCGCCGCCCTGCCGCTTCTGCTGAGCCTGCTGCTGGCGACGGCGCTGCGGCCTGATCATCAGGAAGTAGAAGCCGGCGAAGACGAGCACGATAAGGAGCAGGAGGGTGGTCGAACTGCTGCCCTTCTTGGCGGCCGCGTCGGCGGCTGCGATAACAATCCCCATGAGCGGGGCTTCCTTCCGTTGATTCTGCCTGCGCGGGTCGCGGCATGGGCCTAACGACCAACTGCCGAAGTTTAGCCGCGCTTTGACCGCGTACCAACAGGCTACGAGGTTTTGCTGGTGATCGTGACTCTATCGTTCCGGGGGGACGACGCTTCGCGCCCGCTTGATGAGACGGCTCCATACACCTAAAGGACCGTGGGCCGGCTGGACGTTCCACGAGCCCAGGCGGTGCGGTCAGTCGAACAGGGTGGGCAGTTCGGCGAGCGACGGCGGGGGCGTGAGGCCGAGGTGGGTCCAGCCGGCCGCGGTCGCCATCCGGCCGCGCGGCGTTCTGGCCAGCAGCCCGCGCCGGACGAGGAACGGCTCCGCCACCACCTCGACCGTCTCCGCCTCCTCGCCGAGCGCGACGGCGAGGGTCGACAGGCCGACCGGTCCGCCGCCGAACCTGCGGACCACCGCCTCGAGCACCCCGCGGTCGAGGCGGTCCAGGCCATACTCATCCACCTCGTAGATCTCGAGCGCGGTCCGGGCGATCTCGAGCGTGACCACGCCGTCGGCGCGGACTTCCGCGTAGTCGCGGACCCGCCGCAGCAGCCGGTTCGCGATCCGGGGCGTCCCCCGCGACCTGGTGGACAGCTCGGCCGCGCCCTCGTCGGTGAGCGTCACCCCGAGCAGGCCCGCGGACCTGCGGATGATCTGCTCAAGCTCCTCGGGGGCGTAGAAGTCCAGGTGCGCGGTGAACCCGAACCTGTCCCGCAGCGGTGCGGGCAGCAGGCCGGATCGGGTGGTCGCCCCGACCAGCGTGAACGGGGCGATGTCCAGGGGGATCGCGGTCGCCCCCGGTCCCTTCCCGATCACCACGTCGACCCGGAAGTCCTCCATGGCCAGGTAGAGCATCTCCTCCGCGGGCCTGGCCAGGCGGTGGATCTCGTCGATGAAGACGACCTCGCCCTCGCTGAGCGTGGACAGCACCGCGGCCAGGTCACCGGACCGCTCGATCGCGGGGCCGCTGGTGATGCGGAGCGGGGCGCCGAGCTCGGCGGCCACGATCATCGCGATCGTCGTCTTGCCCAGGCCGGGCGGGCCGGCCAGCAGGACGTGATCCGGCGGCCGCCCGCGGCGCAGGGCGCTCTGCAGGATCAGGGAGAGCTGCTCGCGCACGCGGGCCTGGCCGGTGAACTCGGCGAGACGCTTGGGCCTGAGCGCGCCCTCGATCTCGCGCTCGTCCGCGTCCGCGAGCGCGGACACCATCCCGGAGCCCCCGTCCTCCCGGTCCAGGTGAACGCGGCGCGCGTCCAGTTCGGCTTGCTCCGCCCGGGCCAGGGAGTCCTCTGTCTCCCCGCTCGCCTCCGGGGCCCCGCCCACCTCCCCATCTCCCTTCACTGGCGCCGTCTTCCCTCGTCGCTATCGCTCCTCGGTCCAGGCGGCACCGCGCCCCTTTGGCTCGCGGGGGCCCGGTCCCCGGTCATGGCCTGCTCAGTTTGCGCAGCGCGGCGCGCAGGACGGTGGCCACGTCGACCCCGGCGCCGGAATCGGCGTCGTCGATGAGCCCCTCGTCCTCCAGGGCCGCGATCGCCTGCTCGGCCTCGCGGGGCGGCCAGCCCAGGTTCACCAGGCCGGACTGGACCTGGTCCCGCCACAGGGGGACCCTCGCGGCGGACCTGGGCGCGCGCTGGCCGGTCCCGGTATCGCCCTCACCGGGCGGCCCGAGCCTGTCCTTCATCTCCAGCACGATCCGCTGCGCGCCCTTCTTGCCGATGCCGGGCACCATGATCAGCGCGTTGAGATCCTCGGTCCAGACCGCGCGGCGCAGCGCGTCCGGGGAGTGCACGGCCAGCATGGCCAGCGCCAGCCTCGGGCCGACGCCGCTGGCCGTCTGCAGCAGCTCGAAAACGTTGCGCTCGTCGTCGGAGTAGAAGCCGAACAGGGTCAGTGAGTCTTCCCTGACCACCAGGGAGGTGGCCACCTGCGCGTCCTCCCCCGGCTTCAGCGTGGCCAGGGTGCCCGGCGTGCAGTGGACCCGCAGCCCGAGGCCGCCGATCTCGATGACGGCGCTGTCGGGCCCGACCCCCGCCACCGTGCCCCGCACCTGAGCGATCATGTGCTACCTCCTACCCTGGCTCCTGCCCTGGCCGCCGCGAGCGGCACCCCGGTACGCATGGGGGCGCCGCCGCGCCACAGGTGACAGATGGCCAGCGCCAGCGCGTCGGCGGCGTCCGCCGGGCGGGGCGGATCGGCGATGCGCAGCAGCTTGGCGACCATCGTGGTGACCTGTTCCTTGTCGGCCCGGCCGCTCCCGGTCACCGCCGCCTTGACCTCGCTGGGCGTGTGCAGGGCGACCGGCAGCCCGCGGCGGGCCGCGCAGGCGATCGCGATCGCGCCCGCCTGAGCCGTCCCCATGACCGTGCGGACGTTGTGCTGGCTGAAGACGCGCTCCACGGCCACCGCGTCGGGCCGGCAGGTGTCCAGCCAGGACTCGAGCTCCGTCTCGATGGCCAGCAGCCGCGCCGCGATGTCCCCGTCGGCCGACGTCTTGATGACACCGAACCTGACCAGCGTCAGCGCCCGGCCGGGCGCCCCGTCGACGACCCCGACGCCGCACCGGGTCAGCCCGGGATCGACCCCGAGCACGCGCGTCGGGTGCCGCGCAAAGGTCAGGCCCACTAGGGCACCCTCCATCCGGCGTCCGGTCCTGGTCGGCGAACATCTGTTCGCTATCGAACCTACCGGCCCGCCGCGGCCGGGTCCCGTACCGGGTGCGGCGTGTCCGCCGATTGGCTCAGAACGAGTCGAGCATGTAGGCGGTGGCGCCGCCGAACGCGGCGTCCAGGGCCGCGTCGCCCTCCGGTGAACCGCCCGAGGCCAGGGCCGCCCGGCGCAGGGTGGCGACCGGGGTCCCGGCGTACAGCGCAGCCAGGCCGCGCGGGCCCAGGGCGAGCGGCGGGCCCGCGGCGGGCGGGGAGGTGAGCGGGCTCAGCGAGCCCTTGCCCTCGGCGACGGTTAGCTCCCAGCGGCCGGAGTTCTCCGGGCGGGCGCCGTCCGCGAGGTCCAGCGGGACGCTGAGCGAGGTGGCGGCGGGGAAACCGCGGGCGGCGATGGCCGCGGGAGCGTCGACGACCCGGAGCATCCACAGGGACCGGTGGGTCACGTCGGCGTCGCGCTCGCGGGTCAGCCACCAGAACGCGTCGGCCGCGCCGACCCTCGCGTACACCTTCTCGGCGATCGACGCGTGCGAGCCGACGTGCGACCAGAACGCGCGGACGGTCGCGGCGGACATCGCCTCGGCGCCCTCGACGAACACGGCGTCGTTGCCGTCGTGCCAGTGGTAGATGAGGAAGCCGTCGTGGCTGAGGTAGACGTACAGGTCCCGGTCGCCGAGCCACTGCCGGACCGTCGCCTCGTCCCAGGTGATCGGGCCGCAGTCGCGGGCCGCCTCGTGCACACGGCCGATGACCGAGTTGACGGCGGCCGCGTCGCCTGGCTCCGCGCGCTTCAGGACGACGGGACCGGCCTCCGGGGGCAGGTCGGGGGGTGCCAGCGGGCTCAGCGAGCGCGCGGGGATCTCCGCGGTCTCCCTGGCGCCCGCGAGTTCCCAGCCGAGCGACCGGTACATCGACATCGTGGCCGGGAACAGCGCGGAAATCGGGTAGCCGCGCCTGACCATCTCGGCCAGCAGGTCCGCCATCAGCCGCCGGGCGATGCCCCGGCCGCGGTGCTCCGGCGCCACGGCCACGCTGGCCACCCCGGCCATCGGCACCGCCCGGCCGTACCACCACTGCCGCATGTCGTGGTACAGGGCCACGCCCACCAGCCGACCCTCGGCGAAGGCGCCCAGGCAGCGGCCCTGCGCGACGAGGCGGGCGACGGCCTGCCACCACTGGTCGCGCACGTCGGGGCTCTTGGGCCCGAATGAGCGCTCGTTCAGCTCAAGCAGCGCGCCCGGGTCATCGTCGGGGCGGACGGCCCGGATCTGGGCTGCCGCGGGATCCTTGTCATCGGCCACGAGGAACCAAGGTACGGCAGGCGGCTCCGCAGGTCAGTACCGAGCCCGTCAGCTCAGGGCCCGTGACCACGGGCCCGTCACCTAGCAGCCGACCGGTCAGCCGAGCCTTTCCATGATGTCGTCGGCGACCGAGTAGTTGGCGTACACGTCCTGCACGTCGTCGGAGTCCTCGAGCGCCTCGATCAGCCGGAACACCCGCTTGGCCTGCTCCTCGTCGAGGTCGACCTCGACGCTCGGAAGGAACGCCATGTCGGCGGAGTCATAGTCGATCCCGGCCTGCTGCAGCGCGGTACGCGCGGCGATCATGTCGCCGGGCTCGGACACGACCTCGAACGACTCGCCGAGGTCGTTGACCTCTTCGGCGCCCGCGTCGAGCACCGCCGTGAGCACGTCGTCCTCGGTGACCCCGTTCTTCTCCACGATGATGACGCCCTTGCGGTGGAACAGGTACGACACCGAGCCCGGGTCGGCCAGCGAGCCGCCGTTGCGGCTGAACGCGACGCGCACGTCGGAGGCGGCCCGGTTCCTGTTGTCGGTCAGGCACTGCACGAGCACCGCGACCCCGCCCGGGCCGTACCCCTCGTAGGTGATGTTCTCGTACTGCGCGCCGCCGCCCTCCTGGCCGGCGCCGCGCCGGACGGCGCGGTCGATGTTGTCGTTCGGGACCGAGCTCTTCTTCGCCTTCTGGATGGCGTCGTAGAGCGTCGGGTTCCCGGCCGGATCACCCCCGCCGGTCCTGGCCGCAACCTCGACGTTCTTGATCAGCTTGGCAAACAGCTTGCCGCGCTTGGCGTCGACCACCGCCTTCTTGTGCTTCGTGGTGGCCCACTTGGAGTGGCCGCTCATCGACTATCCCTTCACAATGTCAACGAAAAGCTCATGGATGCGCCGGTCCGGGGTCAGCTCGGGGTGGAAGGCCGTGGCCAGAAGTTGCCCCTGGCGCACGGCGACGATCCTACCCGTGCGCTGCTCGGTGCCGAGGATCTCGACGTTCTCGCCCACCTGTTCCACCCAGGGCGCCCGGATGAAGACCGCGCGGAGCGGTCCGGCGTCCGCCGCGGGCACGCCCGACAGCACGATGTCGTGCTCGAACGAGTCGACCTGCCGGCCGAACGCGTTCCTGCGCACCGTCATGTCGATGCCGCCGAACGTCAGCTGGCCCGCCACGCCGTCGGCCAGCCGGTCCGCCAGCATGATCATCCCGGCGCAGGACCCGAACGCGGGCAGGCCGCCGGCGATCTGCTTGCGCAGCGGCTCGAGCATGTCGAAGGCCACGGACAGCCGCCATAGCGTGGTCGACTCACCGCCCGGGATGACCAGGCCGTCGACCCGGTCGAGCTCGGCCGGGCGGCGCACCGGCACCGCGGTTGCCCCGGCACCCTCCAGCGCGCGCAGGTGCTCGGGAACGTCCCCCTGTAGAGCAAGAACGCCGACGACAGGCAGGTTCATTCCGCGGTTACCAGCCGCGCCCGGCATAGTGCTGGTCCGCGGGCAGGGTGTCCAGGTTGATGCCGACCATGGCCTCGCCGAGGCCGCGGGAGACCTTGGCCACGACGTCGGGATCGTCGTGGAACGTGGTGGCCTTCACGATCGCGGCGGCGCGCTTGGCCGGGTCGCCGGACTTGAAGATCCCGGAGCCCACGAAGACGCCCTCCGCGCCGAGCTGCATCATCAGCGCGGCGTCCGCGGGGGTCGCGATGCCGCCCGCGGTGAACAGCACGACCGGGAGCCGCCCCAGCTTCGCGACCTCGGCGACCAGCTCGTACGGCGCGGCGAGTTCCTTGGCCGCGCTGAACAGCTCCTCGGCAGGCAAACCGGACAGCCGCGCGATCTGCGACCTGATGGACCGCATGTGCCTGGTCGCCTCGACGACGTTGCCGGTCCCGGCCTCGCCCTTGGACCGGATCATGGCCGCGCCCTCGCCGATCCGGCGCAGCGCCTCCCCCAGGTTGGTGGCTCCGCAGACGAACGGCACGGTGAACTTCCACTTGTCGACGTGATGCTCCTCGTCGGCCGGGGTGAGCACCTCGGACTCGTCGACGTAGTCGACCCCGATCGCCTGCAGGACCTGCGCCTCGGCGAAGTGCCCGATCCGGCACTTGGCCATGACCGGGATGGAGACCGCGGCGATGATGCCGTCGATCATGTCGGGGTTGCTCATCCTGGCCACGCCGCCCTGGGCGCGGATGTCGGCGGGCACGCGCTCCAGCGCCATCACCGCGACCGCGCCGGCATCCTCCGCGATCTTGGCCTGATCGGGCGTGACGACGTCCATGATCACGCCGCCCTTGAGCATCTCCGCCATACCGCGCTTCACGCGCGCGGTCCCGGTGACCGTCTCGGAGTTGACAATGGACACTGGAGAACCTCGCTTGGTAATTCTGGTGATTCTGATCTTGCCTTCAGGGTTGTCACCATCGTATGGCCACCGGGCCCGATGTCGCCCCGGCGAGGTTCACACGGCGTTCAGCCGGGGAGGGAGCCCAGGCTGGGCTCGCCCTCCACGACGAGCAGGGAGTCGTCCATCTCGAAGAACTCCGGGGCCTTGGCCCGGCCCGCCAGCCGCAGCGTGCGCGCCAGCGGACGGCGCCTGGCGTCCCGGGTCGCCCCCGCCAGGTCGTTGTAGAACTTGCGGGCCAGGAAGACCTGGTGCGAGGCCGCCTCGACCTCGGCGATGAGCTCGTCGGCACCCTTGGTACCGCTGAGGGAGGACCGGAACCCCGGCTGGCTGAACGCGGCGCGCAGCGCGCGGGTCAGGTCGCTCTCGGCCAGGTCCCGCGGGCCGCTACCGTCGCGGGTGCCGTGGACCGCACTGGCCAGCAGCAGGCTGGTCGCCGGGTCAAGCAGCCCGCTGGTGGCCAGCTCGAGGGCCAGCGAGCCGCGCCGGAGCAGGGTCACGTCCAGCGCGACGCGGGCCATGTCGACCCGCGCGTGCAGGCGGTCGATGCGCCCGGCCCGCCAGGACACGTACACCCCGACGAACAGCGCGCCCGCGATGATCAGGATGATGTCGGCGATCACGCCGGCCAGCCCCTCGGGTCCGCGGCCACCGCCACCTGGGTGCTGCCCAGGACGACCGTCTCGTAGACCTGCAGGACGTCGCGGGCGACCACGGACCAGTCGTACCTGGCCACCTCGGCCAGCGCCGCGGCCGACAGCTCGGCGCGGCGCGGCGCGTCGTCGAGCAGCCCGCCGGCCACCCGGGCCAGGTCGGCGGCGTCCCCGGTCGCGAACAGCGCCCCGGCCTCGCCGCCGCGCAGCACCTGCCGGAACGCTTCGATGTCGCTGGCCACGATGGGCAGGCCCGCCGCCATCGCCTCGGCGGTGACGATGCCGAACGACTCGCCACCGGTGTTCGGCGAGCAGAACACGTCGACCGAGTGCAGCACCCGGACCTTGTCCTCCTCGGAGACCTGCCCGAGCAGCACCACCCGGTCACGCAGCCCGGCGGGCACCCGCTGCAGGACGTCGGCGGCGTCACCGGACGGGCCCGCGATGAGCAGGCGCAGCCCGGGCCGCTCCGGCCCGAGGATCTCGAACGCCTTGAGCAGCACGGCCAGGCCCTTGCGCGGCTCGTCCAGCCGTCCGAGGAAACCGATCGCCCCGCCGGGTCCTGGCCAGCCGGGCAGGGGTTCAGCCTTGCGGTACCGGTGCGTGGCCACGCCGTTCGGGATGACGACGGCGTCGCCGCCGATGTGCTCGACCAGCGTGGTCCTGGCCGCCTCGGAGACGGCGATCCGGCCCATGATCTTCTCCATCCCGGTCCGCACCACCGGGTAGGTCACCAGGAGCACGCGGGAGCGGGGGATCGCGGTGTGCACGGTGGCCACGATCGGACCGGTCGCCACCCAGCAGGCCAGCAGGGACAGGCTGGGGATCTCGGGCTCGTGCACGTGCAGCACGTCGAACCCGCCGTCCCTGACCCAGCGCCAGACCCGGCTCGCGGACAGGAAACCGAACGACAGCCGGGCCACCGACCCGTTGTA
>Ga0187819_10000460_pt1 | contig 20169 bp, 18 predicted proteins | sample NC_wetland_sal_i_15_FD_132411 | JGI IMG/M metagenome (GOLD analysis project Ga0187819, IMG submission 132411) | Wetland sediment microbial communities from Neuse River Estuary, North Carolina, USA - SO4_4 | ecosystem: Environmental > Aquatic > Freshwater > Wetlands > Sediment | place: USA...
CGTTCCCACCACCGTGTTGCTGGCCGTCTCGATTACCGAGACGGTGTTGGCGCCCGTATTCGTCACGTAGGCGTGCCTCCCGCCCGGGCCGACGGCTACTCCTGTCGGGGTATTCCCTACCGGGATCGTGGCCACCACGGTGTTTGTGGCCGTGGTCGATCACCGAGACGGTGTTGGATTCACTAATCGTGACTTAGGCGAAGAAGTGTGTCAGTGGCATCTTGATGTGGCAGTTCTAGAAGACCTCTAAGGCCATGTTAATCGGCAAAACCCCTCCACCGAAAGTCGGTGTCCGCGACAGACCCGAGAACCGCGACTCCTCTTTTTCCGGCAGATTTTGGACAGGGGGTTCACCAATGGCAAGCGGCCAGGGGTGAGGCTAGTGCGGGGATAAAGTGGCACCGGAATTGGCACCGGACGCGGGCGAGGCGGCATGCCTTAAACGACTGTGCCTAAAGCCGCGCCGATCCCTGCCGTCACAGCCATCGCAAGTGCCCCCCAAAATGTTACCCGTATTGTGGGCCTTAGGATGCCAGCGCCACCCACTCTGGCGCCGATGACCCCGAGAGCCGCCAGAAAGAGCAGGGAACCGGCAAAAACTATCGGCACAAGCCACTTCGTCGGTGAGAAAAGAACCAAAGCAAGCGGTGCAGCAGCGCCTACAGAAAAACTTGCTGCCGAAGCCATTGCGGCCTGCAGCGGGCGTGCCATGCTTATATCGGAGAGCCCAAGCTCGTCCCGAGCATGAGCCCCTAACGCATCTTTCGCCATGAGTTGTCGAGCAACTTCCCGCGCAAGAGGAAGTTCAAGTCCCCGCTGAACGTAGATTCGGGCAAGCTCCTCTCTCTCGAAGGCAGGATCCTGTTTCAACTCCTGCCTTTCGCGTGCCAGATCGGCGCGCTCCGTGTCAGATTGAGAACTGACGGAAACGTACTCTCCCGCGGCCATCGACATTGCACCTCCCACCAAGCCTGCCACGCCTGCAACTAGGACGCTTTCTGCACTAGCAGCGGCCGAGGCGACCCCGACTATTAGACTAGCCGTCGAAATGATTCCGTCGTTGGCACCGAGCACAGCCGCACGAAGCCATCCGAGGCGTTGAACAAAATGCATTTCTTTCTGAGGTCGATTCATGCTCACCACCTTGGTTTTGCCGCTGCCGCCCCACCCAGTTCCGTTCCGGTGCCGGTGCAACCAACCTCAGCCTGCGGGGAAGGCCGAGGGCGGGCTCTAAGCTGCCGAACAAATCGCGCACCGCCAACTGCCTTTCGCTCGCCACGGGGCAAGCTTGAGTCTGGCGTTAGCCCAAAGTTAGCCCTTGACCATGAAAGCATTTCTTTTCCGCCGCGCTGCAATGTTCGAGCATCAGATCTCGCAAGAGCGCGAGGAGCTCAAGCGCTATCCTAAAGAAGAAGCCGAGGAGCTCGCGCTGATCTATGCCGCCCGCGGCATTCCTATCGCGTAGCCCGCGACGTCGCCGCCCATCTCATTGCCAACCCCGAACAGGCGCTCGATACGCTCGCCCGCGAGGAGCTTGGGTTGAACCCGGACGACCTCGGCTCGCCGATCGGCGCGGCCTTGTCGTCCTTCGTAGCCTTCGCCATCGGCGCGAGCCTGCCGCTCATTCCGTTCCTCCTTGGTGCCAGCAACGGCGTCATCATCGCCGCTGCGATCTCCGGCGCCGCGCTCTTTGTGGTCGGCGCCCTGCTCAGCCTGTTCTCCGGCAAGAACGCTTGGCTTAGCGGCTTGCGCATGCCGCCATCGGCGCCGTCCCGGCTGCGGCGACCTACGGCATCGGATCGCTGTTCAACGTCTCCACCTCCTGAATCGCGCCGGCGAATTTTGCTAAAATTTGATGCGACTTGTCGGCATCCTGATCGGGGCGAGCAGCTTAATTGGACTTTCATCGCTTTTACTGACACTGCCGGCGATTGAATGGACGGAGGTTCCCATGATCCGCAAAGTCGCAGTTTCCGCCCTGATTACCGCCTTCACCCTCGCCACGACGCCGGGCTTCGCCTGCACCGGCATCAGCCTAAAAGCGCAGGACGGCGCGGCGATCCGCGGCCGGACGCTCGAATTCGGTTTCCCGATGCAGTCGAACGTGCTCGTCATCCCGGCTGGCAAGGAGATGAGCGGCACGCTTCCCGACGGCGGCAAGGGCCTCTCCTACACGTCGCGTTATGCCATTGTCGGCGCGAACGCGCTCAACCTTCCGGTCATCCTCGACGGCATCAACGATCAGGGCCTCTCCGTCGGCCTGTTCTATTTCCCGAATTACGCCAAATACACCGACGTGACGCCGGAGAACGCCAAGCACGCCATCGCGCCGCAGGAGTTCGGCTTGTGGGTGCTCGCCAATTTCGCCACCGTCGATGAGGTGAAGGAGGGCGTGAAGTCCATCGTGGTCGTACCGACGCCGGCCCCTGGGCTCGGCAGCCCGCAAGGCGCAGTCGCCGGCGCCCATTTCTTCATTCAGGATAAGACCCCAGCAAGTCCATCGTGATCGAGCCTGTCGACGGCACCTTGAAGGTCCATGACGCCCCGCTCGGCATCATGACCAACGCGCCTACCTATGATTGGCACATGACCAATCTGCAAAACTACATCAACCTCTCGGTCAAGGACGTAGAGGGCACCAAGCTCGGCCCGGTCTCGCTGCCGGCCTTCGGCTCTGGCTCCGGACTGCATGGCATGCCGGGCGACTTCACGCCGCCGTCGCGCTTCGTACGTGCGGCGATCTACGCCCAGTCGGCGGCGCCGAACGCCACCGCCGAGGACGCGGTGCTCTCAGCCTTCCATATCCTGAACCAGTTCGACATCCCGAAAGGCTCGGTGCAAAACTCAGCCATCGGCGGCACCGTGGACGAGATCACCGAATGGACGAGCGTCGCCGATCTCAAGAATCTACGCTGGTACTTCAGGACGCACGAAGATCAGTCGATCCACATGGTCGATCTGAAAGAGGCAGTCGATGCCGCCAAAGGCGAGGTACGCACCCATCGAGATGGAAGGCTCGACGGAAGCCATCACCAACGCCTCGACGAATTTCATCGCCGGGAAGTAGGCTGCCAAACGGCTCAATCGGCCAGCGGGTCTGAACCTGCTGGCCGATTACTTGTCTCGAATTTACGGGCAGATCATCCGCCAGCGGCCGAAGAAGCCACGCCGCCAAACGCAGCCCGGGTAGAGAGGCGCTGCCCAACCCGCAGCATAGGGCGGTAGGACGACTGTCGGGGCAGGATTGACGACCCAAACGCATTGAACGGGCCCGCAGACCCAGGCGGCCTGCACCGGCTGGCTGGAGCCTGCGAGCAAGAGCCCGGCCGCCAGAACTGAACTTGCCAAGATCGTCTTGATCACGCTGGAATCTCCTCTTCGATGGATGATGGCACCTAGCGGTCTAGCCCAAGCGCCAGCTTGGGGTCCATAGCGAAGTCGGCTCATCGTTTCGGGAAACTTTCTAGGAACGTCAAGGTTATGGCTCGGCCTGGCGGGCAATGCTATGCCGCTAGGGCAGAAGCCAAGCGCCGGCCGGGCCTTTCGGAGCTTCGGGCGTCTTGGCGTGACGGGAGTCCCGCCAATGCCGCCTCGGTCGCCCTTTCCGATGTTCAGCTCGAGCTCGGACAGCCGCGTCGCACTGCTCCAGAGCCTGATGATTGGGGCGATCGTCGTGGGCACGCTCTATATCGCGCGGGAGGTTCTGCTGCCGCTCGCGCTCGCCATCCTGTTGAGCTTCGTACTGACGCCGCTCTTGCTCCTGCTGCGCCAAGTCAAGGTGCCCCGCGTGCTTGCTGTGGCACTCGTGGTCACCTTCGCCTTCGCCATCATCTTTGCCCTCGGCTGGATGTTGTCGCAACAGGCCTCGCAGCTTGCCGGCGATATTCCGCGCTATCAGCATGTGCTCGCCGAAAAGATCACGGCCTTGCGCAAATCCGCCGAGTCTTCGTCGACCTTTGAGAAGGCCGCCGGCGCGTTGAAGGGCCTCGAGGGCGAAATCGCACAATACTCGGGTCCGCCCCCGGAAAGCCCGGTCGCGACGACGAGCCTGGAGGAAAACGCCTCGGCGAAGCCCATTCCCGTCGAGATTAGGAAGCCGGAACCGAGGGCCTTCGAAATCTTGCAGAGCGTCCTCGGCACGGTGCTGCCGCCGCTTGCCACTGCCGGCATCGTCATCCTGTTCGTTATCTTTATTCTGCTCCAGCGGGAGGATCTGCGCGACCGGTTGGTCCGCCTGATGGGCGCCTCCGACATGCAGCGCGTCACTGCCACGATGAATGACACCGCGACGAGGCTCAGCCGCTATTTCGTGAGCCAGGTCCTGATTAATTCCGCCTATGGCACGTTTATCGCCTTGGGACTTTGGGTGATCGGCGTGCCAAGCCCCATCGTGTGGGGCATCCTCGCCATGTTGATGCGCTTCGTGCCTTATGTCGGCTCCTTCATCGCCGCCGCCCCGCCAGTGCTGCCTGGCCATGGTGGCCGAGCATGGCTGGACGACGATGCTTTTGACCGGTGGGCTGTTCCTCGCCTCCGAGCTGATTATGGGGCAGGTGGTCGAGCCGCTCGTCTATGGCCACGGCACCGGTCTGTCGCCGATCGCCATCATCTTATCCACGGTGTTCTGGACATGGCTGTGGGGACCGCTCGGCCTCTTGCTCGCCATGCCGCTTACCGTGTGCCTCGTGGTGCTCGGGCGCCATGTCGAGGGCTTGAACTTTCTCGAAGTGCTCCTCGGCGACCAGCCGGCGCTGACCCCAGCGGAAAGCTTCTACCAGCGCGCGCTGATCGGCGATTCGGCGGAAGCCACCTATCAAGCCGAGATCTCGCTGAAAGAAGGACGTCCGCTCGTGGACTACCTCGATGAGGTGGCGCTCGCCGGCCTCAAGCTCGCCGAGCTCGATGCCGAGCGCGGATCACTCGATGCCGAGAACTTGGAAAGCATCGACGCGACGGTTGCCGAGATGATGGACAATCTCACCGATTTCGAGCCACGCCGCTGGTTCAGGAGGGTGCGTACCGAGGTGGAGCTCGATGAAGCCCCGGGTGGATTGGCTTCGCTCACCAGCATCGAGCAGGATGAGGAGATCGACCAGCTTCCCATGCTCAAGGGCTCGCTCGCTCCCGGCTGGGACGTCGCGGATGCCGTGCTTTGCGTCGCTGGACGCACCCCACTTGATGAGGCCGCCGGCAGTATGCTTGCAGGCGTCCTGCAGCGGCAGGGCCTTAAGGCCCGCGCCCTCCCGAGCGATGCCATTTCGGCGGCTCACATCGTTTCGCTTGAAGCCTCCAAGACGAAGCTCGTTTGCCTCTCTTATCTCGGCACTGGCGGAAACGCCGCCCATGTCCGCTATCTCGTGCGGCGGTTGCGACGCATCCTGCCCGAGGGCGCGATAGTCCTCGTCGGATTTTGGGCCGACGATGGTGGCGGGTCCGCTCTCAAGGCATTGGAGGCAACTGCCGAAGCCGATGCCTATGCGACCTCGTTGAAAGAGGCCGCGCGCTTCTGCACCGACGCCGCCCACAGCCACGAACCGCCGAAGAGCGAGACGTCGAAGGACGACAGCGCCCCACAGGACGACAAAGGGGCCGAAGGCCGCGAAAAGCGAGAAGGCTCCCGCGCGCGCGTCGCTTAAGGCTCAGGCCGGCAACAGCCGCTTACCGGTTCGGCGCGTCTGCCGTTGCCACGTAGCGGGCATAGACCCAGCCCGTTTCCGACGTCGTTGGGTCGGTAACCTGCACCCAGCTTCCTTGCCGGGCGGTGGCCTGGTAGCGCTTCCCAGGCTCGGCGACCTTGATGGTTTCCGACTGCGGCGTTGGGGCCGACCGCACATTGACGGGGCTTGAAATCTCGACCCATTCGGGCGCAATCGCTCCAGTCCGGTTGGGCTCAGGCGCCGCTGGGTCGGCAGTCGGCTTCGGCGTGTCCACCGCAGGTAGTGCCGGGGTATCCGCGGACTTCGGTGCCGCATTCGCCGCGGGCGCTATCGCGGGTTCCGCAGGCTCGGGCGCATTCGCCGCGGGTGTTGCGGCGAGTGCTTCTTCCTTGGCGAGGCCCTTGAGCTGCGCATCAGCGTCCTTGTTGCCAAGCGCCTTGGCCCGCTCGTACCAAATGCGCGCTTGGCGCGTATCAGGCTTGATCCCTTGCGCGCGAATCTCCTCGATGAAAGAGGGATCGTAGGTCTTTCCGACCGAGAGGGCCGCGTCGGCGCTGCCCGCTTCCGCTGCGCGCTGGAAATAGGCGCGGGCACCGGGGAAGTAGCCGACGTCAACCATCTTGCGGCCATGGGCGATGAGCTCGTCGATACGCGCGGTGTCCGCTGGCCGCGAGATTAGCGCGGCCTTTGGATCGGCCGCAATGTCGAGTCGCGTACCGGCGCTTGCGATCATGCTGCCGTCAGCCGCCACCAGGTCGACACTCAGCGACCGCTGGCCGCTCGCGGTCGAGGGTAGCGTCACGCGCAGATCGCCGATCTCATCCGGCCTCAAGCTCCATTCCGTCTCGCCAAAGGGACGCCCGGCGGAGAAGCTCGTACCATCGGGTAGCCCGCGAATGGTGATAATGCTGCGCGGGGGCAACGTCTCACTGCTGTCCAGGGCGATTACGAAGGCGGATTCCTTGCCCGCCTGTGCCGAGATGGCGCCGGGCACCGTAAGAGCGACCGACGGAAGCTCGACGTCCCGCTTGGGAAGTATGGTTTCAGGTTCAGCCGCACTGGCGGCGGAGGCTTGCTGCGCCTCTTGAGGCGCTTGTTTGTCGCTGTCTCCGAGCACAGCAGCCACACTGGTGACGCTGAGCGCGCCACGCGAATACAGGGCCGCAAACGCAATGACCGGCACGAGCGCAACGAGCGCGAAGGCGATCAGGATCAAGCCGCTCGACCGTGCGGAGCGCTCGATCACGGGCTCCATCGTCCGGGCAGCCGCTTCCAACGATTCCGGCGGCACGCTCCGCTCCGGGTTATTCGCCGGAGGCGTCTGTGGATCAGGCGCAAAGCGCTCCGCCATGAAGGATGCGGCTTCGGCCTCCGCTTGACCGTTAGCCTGCGCCTTCAGGCGCTCGGCCAAGCTCTTAGGCGGCACGAACTGTTCGAATGAGCTGAATTCTGGTTTGCCCATGGCACCCTCCAACGCGATACATCCAGCGGGCATCCAACTTGGCTGACGTGCTGAACTTACTGATGCTGAGTTTTGTTCCACTCCAGAAAGGCTTTGAACAAGTCGGCGCGCTGCTCATCGGAAACTGGCTTGCCGCTCGCCTCCGAATTTTGCGCAAGGAAATTGTCGAAATTCGTCTTCGACGTAGCGCCAGCGACTTGCTTCGCGCGATCGATCCAGGCTTGCGCGGCCGGCGATCTGTGCCACCCTTCAAGTGTGGCGGCGAAATTTACGTCGCGCCACTTCGGGTGACGCGGGGATTTCTGAAACTCGTCGAATTTGCTGAAGAGAGCATCGACGAATTTGGCAACTCTCTTGTAGCGGAGAGTGTCCTCGTCCCAATTGAATGCGATCAACACCGCGCACACGGACACGGTATCGACGCTTTGACCGTTTGCGATTAACTCGGGATAATCGTCGTGGGTTAGCGTTGCCGGGTAATAGCTGTCCTCGAGCTCTTTTGCATAGGGTATCGAGAGGAGCTTGAGACCGTCGGAACCCTTCAAATAGCCCATGACCGGGGCCGGCTTGCCGGCCATGAAAATGGCGCCGGCGATTTCGCCAGACTTGAGCTTCTCCATGGCATCGGCATCGGCAAGATGTGATTCCCGCACGTTGATGCCGAGCGCCTCGAGCAGCAATTTGCCGGTGATCGCCGTGCCGCTTCCCGGCTCGCCGAGATTCACCGTTTTCCCACTCAGTTGTTTGATGTCGGTCACACGATCAGGCACCACAACGTGCACCTCTTCGTTGAACAGCTTTGTGATGTAGACCACCTGATCGATGAAATTCGAGCCGAGTTCGCCGGTCCGCGCGTAATATTTAAGAACGTTGGCCTGGGTGATCCCCATGTCGATGCCGCGCATGAACATCACGTCCTTGACGTTCTGCGCGACGCCTTTGCCGACGATGGGCAGCACCCGGAGATTGTCGCCGTCGTCTACCACCTGAGCGATATCGGAGGCGATGGTGAGGTCCGTCTCACTTGGGTTGCCGGCCATGATGGTCACGACATTTTCGTTCAGTCGCGACCGGTAACTTTCGCGCAGGATCTGGTTCGGTGCGGGAGGCCCGGCTTGCGGCTTGTCGCTTTTGCCACGGGGCGCCGCGGTTGCGGTCAACGCGATGAGACACAATCCAAGCGCGAGGGCGATACGCATCACTACCCCTCCAAGGCGCATTACTGTTGACCTTACTGCCATGCCCAAGGCTGCGCGGACCCTGAGGAAGCCGAGACAGAAGCCGCGTGTCCGCTTAGAAACGGAGGGAACAACCGGGGGAGAAGGTTGGGCGAGAGGCCCAATTTCCACCGGATGTTTGCCGCTGCTGTCCCTCAAAAGAAGCAATTGAGCGTGATATTAACGACACTGTCAAGATTTTATCGAAAATTGCACAGAAAGAACACGAATTCGCCGCAAATTTGCTTCCGTTCGCCTGAGTTTGACAAGATTAGGGCCAGAAAATATGTATCGTAACGAGAACATCTAGGCGTTTGCGGAGGTTATAGGGCGGCTCTGACCAAGTCAGGTTGAGGCGCTCCCGCAAGTGACTGGCGCGGCAGCCAAACTCGCTATGTCGCGCCCCTGCTTCGCCACCGCCACCCCTCGACCTAGCCGAAATGCAGCGCGAGCGCATGTGCGCTGCCTCTATTACTGTCGGGTGCAGGCTTTGCCTGGTCAGCCCATGCTGGGCCGCTTCCCCTCGTAATGCTGGCGCTCTCGCTCGTCACGGTCGGCATCTATGCAGCCATCGGCACGTTCCGGTCCCTGCCGACCTCGATCCTGACCGGGACCGGCGCGGCGGGAGGGCTCGCACTATCAATTGTGCAATTGCCCGAGGGTTCGGCCGCACTCCTGTTCCTCGCTGGCGCGCTTGCCCTTGGAGGCGCGAAGCGCAAGCCATAAGCTTGTTACCCCGATCACGAGCCCCATGGGGGTCGCGACCAGGCCCCAGATGATCATGATACGCGCGATCCAGATGCGCGCCCCGAACCTGGCAAGTGCGAGATTGCTCGGAATCTCGAACAGGATATAGCCCACGAAAAAGATGCCGGCGCCGAAGCCGAACACCTCCGGCGTGAAGCCCAGATCTTCATTCATGGCCAGCCCGGCGAAGCCGACATTGACGCGGTCGAGAAAATTGATCGCATAGCAGAGGCAAAGGAGCGGGATGAGCCGGCGGCTCGCCTTGCTGACAGCGCTTTTGACATGATCCTCTGTCACGGCTTCAGTCTAGCTGCCCCCCGGGGAGTGCGCCTTCGCAGATTGAACGGCACTCGGGTCGCGCGCATCCTTTCCTATCGCGCCTATCGCGATTCGTCTTTGAGGAGATGCTCCAATGGCCATTCCGCTCGAAGCCGCCGCTGCGGCCATGCGTGAAGCGATGCGTGAGACGGTCAAGCGCTATTCGCTCTGGTATCTGCTTCAGGGCATTCTTATGGTGGTCGCCGGCATTCTCGCCCTGGTCTATCCGCTGATCGCCTCCGTTGCGATCGTCTATCTGCTCGCCTGGATCCTAATCATCAGCGGCATCGTGCAGGGCATCGGCCTGATCGGCGCCCGCCAGGTGCCGCATTTTTGGCTGCAGCTGATCTCGGTAGTGCTCTCCATCGTGGTTGGCTTGCTGCTGCTGCGCCAGCCGGAGGCGGGGCTCGCCGTCTTCAGCGTTCTCTTGATCGTCTATTTCATGGTGGAGGGCATGGCCAAGGTGATCTTCGCGCTGACCATTCGGCCCTTCCCGAATTGGGGCTGGGTGCTCGCCGCGGGCATCGTCGGCATTTTGCTTGCCGTCTATCTCTGGGCCAATCTGTCGGTGGCCTCCGAGATCCTGCTCGGCGTGCTTCTCGGCATCCAGCTTCTTTGCGAGGGCGCGGCGCTCACCTATCTCGCCTGGCGCATCCGCGAGAGCTGAGGAGTCGAACCCACGACTCGTCATGGCCGGGCTTGTCCCGGCCATCCACGATTCTGCGTCTAATTCCCGTCCATCTTGAGCGCGGCGATAAAGGCCTCTTGCGGGATCTCGACGCGGCCGAAGCTGCGCATCTTCTTCTTGCCCGCCTTCTGCTTCTCTAAGAGTTTGCGTTTTCGCGTGATGTCGCCGCCATAGCATTTGGCCGTGACATCCTTGCGCAATGCACTGATCGTCTCTCGGGCGATGACCTTGGAGCCGATCGCGGCCTGGATCGGGATCTTGAACAGATGCCGAGGGATCAGGTCCTTGAGCTTCTCCACCATAGCGCGGCCCCGCGCGTCGGCGCGGGCGCGGTGCACGATCACCGACAGCGCATCGACCGGCTCGTTATTGACGAGGAGCGCCATCTTCACGAGGTCGCCCTCCTCATAGCCGATGATGTGATAGTCGAAGGACGCATAGCCGCGAGAGACGGATTTCAACCGGTCGTAGAAATCGAACACCACCTCGTTCAGCGGCAGCTCATAGACGAGCATGGCGCGGCTGCCGGCATAGCTCAGGTTCTTCTGCCGTCCGCGCCGGTCCTCGCAGAGCTTGAGCACGGCGCCCAAATGCTCGTCAGGAACGAGGATGGTCGCCTCAATCCAGGGCTCTTCGATCTTGGCGATTTTCTGAGGCTCCGGCATGTCGGCGGGATTGTGTAGCTCGCGCAAGGTGCCGTCCGTCTGAAGCACGCGATAGATAACGGAAGGCGCCGTCGCGATCAGGTCGATGTCGAATTCGCGCTCGAGCCGCTCGCGGATGATCTCAAGATGCAGGAGGCCGAGAAAACCGCAGCGGAAGCCGAAGCCGAGCGCGGCGGACGTCTCCATCTCATAGGTGAAGCTCGCATCGTTGAGGCGGAGCTTGCCCACCGCCTCGCGCAAATTTTCGAACTCGTTCGAATCGACGGGAAACAGGCCGCAGAACACGACCGGCTGCGCCGGCTTGAAACCTGAGAGCTGTTCCACCGCCGGCCGCTTCACCTCGGTCACGGTATCGCCGACGCGGGTATCAGCGACCTGCCGGATCGAGGCGGTGAAGAAGCCGATCTCGCCGGGCCCAAGCGAATTGCGCATCTCTTGCTTCGGGCGGAAGATGCCGACGCGGTCGACCTGGTAGGAGGCGCCGGTCGACATGAGCCTAATGCGCGTTCCCTTGGCCAAGCTGCCGTCGAAGATGCGAACGAGCACGACCACGCCGAGATAGGCGTCGTACCAGCTATCGATGAGGAGCGCCTTCAGCGGCCGCTTCGCATCGCCAGAAGGCGGGGGCAACCGGTGCACGATCGCTTCGAGCACCTCCTCAACGCCGCGGCCGGTCTTCGCTGAGATCTCCAACGCGTCACGGGCGTCGAGCCCGATCACGTCCTCGATCTGCTGGCGCACGTGTTCTGGTTCCGCCGCGGGCAGGTCGATCTTATTCAGAACCGGCACCACCTCATGATCGTTGTCGAGCGCCTGGTAGACATTGGCGAGCGTCTGCGCCTCAACCCCTTGCGTCGCATCGACGACCAGCAGAGAACCCTCGCAGGCGGCAAGGCTCCGGTTCACCTCATAGGCAAAGTCGACATGCCCCGGCGTGTCGATGAGGTTCAGCTCGTAAAGCTCCCCGTCGCGGGCGCGATAATCGAGCCGCACGGTCTGCGCCTTGATGGTGATGCCGCGTTCGCGCTCGATATCCATGGAATCGAGCACCTGCTCCTTCATCTCCCGAGCGGAAAGGCCTCCGCAAAGCTGAATCAGCCGGTCGGCGAGGGTCGATTTGCCGTGATCGATGTGGGCGATGATGGAGAAATTACGAATGCGGGAAAGCGGCGGGGCCTCTGATTCACTCATGGGCGGCTTGGTAGAGAGGGGGAAAGCTAGGGTCAAGCGGCCCTGGTTGCGCGCATCAATTCGCGATGCCAGTGGCCGGCGCAAGCGCGGCGACGAAATGCTCAGGCCGCGTGCATGCGTCCTTGGCGATGCTCTTAGCCAATCGGATAGCATATGGAACAAGGAGGTTGACGACGCGGCTCGTTGTGATGCCTAGTCCAATCGCGTAACGTTGCGTCACAACTAAACGGAGTAACCTTGTGGTTAAGAAAGTCTTTCTCGCCGCCGTTGCCACCCTGATCCTCGCTGCCGCCACGGCTCCTGTGGGCTCGACCTCGGCGTTCGCTTGCCATGGCTGCTGGAAGGCCTCCAAGGCTGCTCATCTCAGCACCACGAAAGAGCGTATGGCATTCCGGAAGGCCTGCCGCGCTCACTGGAGAGCCAGCCATAAGCACGCCTAATTCAGGCGTCACCTACGTTTCGAGAGGATCCGCGGGGCCCGCGGATCCCCTCTTTGAACTGCGACCGATTGGTCACCTCAGCAACAAGGGCAACCGCGCCTCGCGATTGCCCCAAAAAAAACGGATTTCGTGGCTTCTTGTCGTCCTGCCCGGCGGAACAATCCCGCCGCGGAGCCGTTGAAGCTCGATGCCTTCATCGGCGACAGCGAGTTTCCCAAAAAACGAAACGGAGTAAGCTATGCTGAAGAGAATGCTTTTCGCCGCTGCCATCACGGGTCTCATGGCTGGTGCAGCGCTTCCGCTTCACTCAACGCCGGCAGACGCCGCGAGCGGTTGCTTTAAGGCCGCCAAGGCGAAGTTCCCGGGCGCCGGCCACTACAAGGTTCGCCATGAGTACCGCGTGGCGTGCCGCGCGCATTGGAGGGCTTACAAGACGGCCCAGAGGGCTGCCAAGAAGGCTGCCTAACGTCCTTCCGTTCAAGGACTCTACAAGAGGGATCCGCGGGACTTCGCGGGTCCCTCTTTCATTTCGGGGCGAGGGTAGCGGAACCTCGCCCCACTCAAATGCCGGCATACCATTCGTAGCCAAGATCTTCCCAGAATCCGCCGCGACCGCCGTGAATGCCGGCGATCCCATCGACCGCCTCGATGCGCATCACATATTTCGCCATCTTGTAGCCGAGCTGCCGCTCGACCCTAAGCCTAAGCGGCGCGCCGTGGGGAATCGGCAGTGCTGCGCCATTCATCTCATACGCGAGGATCGTCTGGGGATGGAAGGCGTCCTGGAGTCCGACTGACTCGTAATATTTGCCGCTGTCGTCGCCGATCTGACCAAGATCGTCGGCGCAGTAGAACACGATGTAGCGCGCCGATGGCTGGATCCCGGCCTTGTCGAGCAATGCCTTAAGCGGCACGCCGGTCCATTTGCCGATGCAACTCCAACCCTCCACGCAGTCATGCCGCGTGATTTGCGTGCGTGCCGGCATGGCGCGCAAGTCTGGAAGCGAGAGCTCGAGCGGCTGGCCGACGAGACCGCCGACCTTGAGCTTCCAATCGGCAAATCCGTTGGCGGCATGCGCCTTGTAGCCCTCGTCGTCGGGGTCGGTCGAGCCGTTCGCCTTGAATTCCTTGGAGATGTCGGCCTCGCTATATTCGCGGGCGAGTGCCGTGGGAGAAATCAGCGCTCGCTGGGTGACGCGCGTGAGCGCCTCGGCCGAGTCGAGAATGCGCTTGACCCAAGGCTGCTCCGAAAGCTCGCTGTCGCAGCCGCCGAGCAGCGAAGCGCCGGCAATTGCTAAGCCGCGGGCCAGGAAGCCGCGCCGGTCGACCTTCGGCTTCGCGCTCACGACTAACCCTCCGGCAGTTTGATCACATAGCGCCCGGTGACCATGGAGCGGAGATTGTTCCAGACGCCGGAGATCAGCACCATGACGAGATGCACCACCACGAAGAGCACGATGCCGCTTGCGGCGATGAAATGGATGGCGCGCGCCGACTGGCGGCCGCCGAAGAAGTCGAGCAGGAAAGGATAGCCTGCGTCCATGCCTGGCGACATGGCGAGCCCGGTGGCAAGCATGAGCGGCAGAAGCACGAGCGCCACGAAGAGATAGGCGAGCTTCTGCAGCACGTTGTATCGCTTTGCCTCCTCGCCTTGCGGGAATCTAAGCCGCAGATGCTCCCAAATGGATGCGCCGATATGTTTCAGCTCGCTGCCGCTCGGCGCGAGGTCGCGGGTGAGATGGCCACTTACGAAGCTGTAGATAAGGTAGATGAGCCCGTTGATGACGAAGAGCCAGGCGAAGAAGAAATGCCAGCGGCGCCCAGTGGAAAGATCGCGATGGCCGGGCAGCGTCACCGACCATGGAAAGCCTCTAACCTCATAGTCACCGTCCGGCGCATAGGCGAGACCGAAGAGATCGGTGGTGTCGATATGCCACCCCGCGACCGTGGTAAGGCCCACGATCTGCTCGCCCTGCTTCATCGCTCGCATGGCCATCACCGGATCGTCGAAGGTTGATTTCGCGCCGAAGTAGAGCGCGGGATGGGCGTTGAAGATTTGCAGGCCGCTCATGAGGAGCACAAGCAGGCAGACGACGTTGACCCAATGGGTAACGCGCACCGCGCCTGAATGGCGATAGATGACTTCGCGCCTAACCTCTGTGGTCATGTCATGTCGTCACGCTATGAGGGTTTGGGTCCCCAGATTTGCTCCAGCCGCTGCGCCCTCCCGCAATTCCATTTGTAGAACTTATAGCTGACCGGATTCACCGTGTGATAGTTCTGGTGGTAATCCTCGGCGGCCGTGAATGTGGTCACCGGCCTGATCTCCGTCGCCACCTTTTGCTTGAAGCGATCAGCGATCTCCTGCTCCGTTGATTCGGCAAGGCGCTTCTCCTCGTCATCGCCGACGAAGATCACGCTCCGATAGGCGTTACCCTGGTCGCAGAATTGGCCGTTGGCGTCGAACGGGTCGATGTTGTGCCAGTACTGGTCGAGCAGCTTGGCGTAGGTCACCTTGGCGGAATCGTACGTGACCTTGACCGCTTCCTGGTAGCCTTCATGGTCCCCATAGGTGGGATTGGGCTTGGTGCCGCCGGCATAGCCTGACGTCGTGTCGGTGACGCCATCGACTTCGTCGAAAGCCGCCTCCATGCACCAGAAGCAGCCGCCGGCGAAGATCGCGGTCTTCGTCTCCACGGCCACAGCGCCCTCGCCTCTGTCGCCGCCCATCGCGATCGCGACAAGCACGCCAACGGCAGCGGTCGCGCCAATCCATCTCGCCATCATGTGAGTCTCCGAAAATCGTTCACTTCACCATACGAAGAGGCTCTCCTGAGAGAAACTGGCTCTCGCGCGACCGTGAACCGATTTGATGCGGTCTTAACGCTGAACCCTGTTTGTGCAGCCCCAGCGTTTTCCGCTATGGAGAGTCATGCAGCAGAGGCTGTCCTCACCCCTGGACGAGATCAGGCCGGCCTACGACGTGGTTGTGGTGGGCTCCGGCTATGGCGGCGGTGTCGCGGCCTCGCGGCTTTCGCGCGCGGGCTTGCGCCTCTGCGTCATCGAGCGCGGACGCGAATTTCTGACCGGGGAGTTTCCAAGCCGCCTGCCTGAGCTGCGCCGCGAGCTTCAGGTCGTTGGCGGCAAGATGCGGAGCGGCCGCCGCACCGGGCTGTTCGACTTCAGGCTCGGTTCTGACATCCATGTGCTGATCGGCTGCGGGCTCGGTGGAGGCTCGCTGATAAATGCGGCCGTCGGGCTTAAGCCCGATGCTCGCGTCTTCGCCGATGCCGCTTGGCCAGACGAGGTAAGGGAGGACGGGCTGCTCGAGCAGGGCTTCGGCAGGGCGAACGCCATGTTGCGCCCCACCCGTCACGGCAAGGCCTCCGACCTAACCAAATATCGCGCGCTCGAAGCGGCAAGCGCCTGCTTCGGCCAGAAGCCGGTTCCGGCGCCCGTGGTCGTCAGCTTCGAGGAGACCATTAATCCCGCCGGCGTCGAGCAACCTGCCTGCACGCTTTGCGGCGATTGCTGCTCCGGCTGCAATGTCGGCGCCAAGAACACGGTGGCACTCACCTACCTTCCCGATGCGAAGGCCCACGGCGCTGAGATCTTCACCGAGCTCACCGTCAGCCACGTTGCCAAGGAGGGAGGCCGTTGGCGGGTCCATTTCGCACCGACCGAGGAACCTGATGGCGCTTCCCGCTCGGTCGAAGCCAAGACCGTGGTGCTTGCCGCAGGCACCCTCGGCTCGACCGAGATTCTGCTACGCTCGCACGAGGAGGGGCTTCCCGTCTCCGATTGCTTAGGTCAGCGTTTCTCCGCCAATGGCGACATCATTGCCTTTGCCCTTGGCGGCAAGGAGAGGGTGAACGGCATCGGCGTTGGCCACCCGCCGAAATTCGTAGGCGATGCCATCGGCGCCTGCGTCACCGGCGAGATCGAGCTCTATGACGGCGACCACTTCGATCGCAGCATGTTCATTCAGGAAGGGGTGATGCCATCGGCACTCGCGCCGCTCCTGCCGGTGTTCTTCATCTCCGGCGGCAAGCTTCTCGGCGCCGCCCAGACCCTGATCAAGGGCGTCTATCAGGGGTCGCTGCAAAGCCTCCATACCTTCTTCGTGGTCTCCCATGACGAAGCCAAGGGCCGCATTCGGCTGGAGAACGGGAAAGCGCAGATCGATTGGCCGAACGTGGCCGACCAGCCGGTCTACGCCCGAGTTGATGCTGCCTTGAGCAAGGCAGCCAAAGCCGTTGGTGCGCGCTACATCAAGAGCCCGCTCGCTGCCACTACCATGGGAACGAAGCCCGCGACGGCTCATCCGTTAGGCGGCTGCGGCATGGGCGCCGATGCGAGCCATGGCGTGGTCGATCACAAATGCCGGGTGTTCGATCGCCACGGCGGCGTGCATCCGGGCCTTTATGTCTGCGACGGCGCGATCATCCCGCGCTCGATTGGCGTCAATCCGCTGCTCACCATCACCGCGCTCACCGAGCGCGCCATGATCTATTTCGCTCGCGACCACAATTTGGGTTTCGATGACGCGCCGCGGCGCCTTGCCGAGGCTGTCTAAAAGTAGGCTAGCCCCTCAGCTCACCACCCGTAGCTTTGGTGACGGCGGCGACGATCTTTGTAGCGATCCCTTCGATCTCGGTGTCGGTAAGCGTCTTCTCGCGAGGTTGCAGCGTCACCTCGATGGCCAGCGACTTCTTGCCTTGCGGCACGCCTTGACCCGTGAACACGTCGAACACGCCGACTTGCGTGATCAGCGCGCGGTCTGCGCTTAACGCCGCGCGCACCACGTCGGCTGCCGCCACATCGGCATCGAGCAGGAAGGCGAAGTCGCGACTCACGGCCTGCAGGTCTGAGGCATCGAGCGCCGCCTTGGTCAGGCTCTTGCGCTTCGCCGCCGGGATCGCGTCGAGATAAAGCTCGAAGCCAGCGAGCGGCGCGTCGACGCCAAGCTTCGCCAGCACCTCAGGATGCAGCTCGCCGAAAACGCCAAGCGTGACCTTCGGCCCGAGTTTCAGCGCCCCTGAGCGCCCGGGATGAAACCAGGTAGGCGCTTCGCGGGCAACGGTCAGGCTCCCCTGGTCGATGCCGAGGTTCGCCAGCGCCGCCACCGCATCGGCCTTGGCGGCGAACACATCGGCGGCGGGAGCCTCGCCCGACCAATCCCGACCGGATCCTTGCAGCGCCGAATGGCCGAAACGCACGCCCGCCGCGGCAACGAATTGGTCCTCGGGGAGGGGGCCGCGATAGGCTTGCCCAAGCTCGAACAGCGCGCCGTCGGCAAAGCCCCGGTCGCGGTTCCGCTGCGCGGCGGTGACGAGGCTGGGCAAGAGTCCAGGCCGCATCTGGGCGAGCTCGGTGGAGATCGGGTTGCTCAAAGTCAGCTTCGCCGCACCGCCACCGAACAGCTTCGCGTGCTCCGGCGGAATGAAGGACCACGTCACCGCCTCGACCAGCCCACGGGCGGCAACTACCCGCCGCACGCGCCTTTGCCGGGCTTGCATCTCGGTCAGCACCGGGCGCGCCACGCCGGTCGCGCGCGGCATCGGCGTTGCCGGAACCTGATCGACGCCGACCAGCCGCACCACCTCCTCGACGAGATCGACCGGCGCCGAAATGTCTGGGCGCCACGAGGGAGGCGCAACCTTCAACTTTGGTGCTGTGCCTTTCAGCTCCACGCCAAGCGCGGCGAGAATTCGCCTAATCTCGCCACCCTTAAGGTCGAGCCCACTGAGGCGCTTGATGAGCTTGGGATTGAAAGCAAAGGGCGCATTGGGCTTCGGCGGCTTGCCGGCGATTTCGATCTTGCTTGGGCTTCCACCGCAAATGTCGAGCACCATGCGGGTGGTAAGCTCAAGCCCGGGCACGACGAAGGCTGGATCGACGCCGCGCTCGAATCTGAAGCGCGCATCGGACTGGATGCCGAGCTTCCGTCCGGTCCGCGCCGTGCGTTTCGGGTCAAAGTAAGCCGACTCGATGAAGACGCTGGTGGTGGCCTCCGTTGAGCCGGTTTCCTCGCCGCCGATGACGCCGCCGAGCCCGAGCACGCCGCTGTCATCGGCGATGACACACATATCCTCGTCGACTTCGTAGGTCTTGCCGTCGAGCGCCTTGAAGGATTCGCCCTTGCGCCCGAGCCGGGCTCTGATCGCGCCCTTGAGCTTGTCGGCGTTATAGACATGCAGCGGCCGGCCGCGGTCATAGGCGATGTAGTTAGTGATATCGACGAGGGCGTTGATCGGCCGGAGCCCAATCGCCTTCAGGCGCCGCTGCAGCCACTCTGGGCTCGGGCCGTTTTTCACGCCCTTGATCACGCGGCCGGCGAAGACCGCGCAGGCATTGGCGGTCTCTTTGTCGAAATCGAGCTTGATCGGGACCGGATTGGGTAAGCTCCCCTTCACCGGCTTGAGCGTCTCGGGCTTGAGCTTGCCGAGGCCCGCGGCAGCGAGATCCCGGGCGACGCCGCGCACGCCCAGGCAGTCTGGACGGTTCGGGGTGATGGCGATCTCGATCACCGCATCGTCGAGTCCGAGCGCCTTCGCTGCTGGGCTGCCGACCCTGGCGTCAGGCGCAAGCTCGATGATGCCGGTATGCTCGTCGGAAAGCTCAAGCTCACGCTCCGAGAGCAGCATGCCGTTCGACTCCACGCCCCTGATCTTGGCCTTGGTCAAGGTGAGTTTGCTGCCTGGGACGTAGCTGCCGACCGGCGCGAACACACCTTTGAGGGCCTCGCGCGCGTTCGGTGCGCCGCACACGACCTGCAGGCGCTCTGCACCGGTGTCCACCTCGCAGACGGAAAGCTTGTCGGCGTTCGGGTGCTTCTCGCATTTGATCACTTGCGCCACGCGGAAATCGCGGAAAGCGCTAGCCGGGTCGAATACCTCCTCGACTTCAAGCCCGATGCGGGTCAGCGTGTCGGCAATCTCGCCCACGCTCGCCTTTGTGTCGAGATGATCCTTGAGCCAGGAGAGCGTGAACTTCATGGCTCATATGCCAAGCCCGCCGGCGAGCGTCGGCACGGCGAAAGAGTGGAAGCCGTAATGCTTGAGCCAGCGCAGATCCGCCGAGAAGAAGGCGCGCAGGTCTGGCATGCCGTATTTCAGCATGGCGATGCGATCGATCCCTAAGCCGAAGGCGAAGCCCTGATAGCGGGCAGGGTCGAGTCCGACATTCTTGAGCACGTTTGGGTGCACCATGCCGCAGCCCAGAATCTCCAGCCACTCGTCGCCCTCGCCAATGCGGATCTCATCTCCGACCTTGGCAAAGCCGATGTCGACTTCCATGGACGGCTCGGTGAAGGGGAAGTGGCTCGCGCGGAAGCGCATCTTCACTTTGGGCACCTCGAAGAACGCCTTGCAGAACTCTTCGAGCACCCATTTCAGATGTCCAAGGTGGGTCTCCTCGTCGATGGCGAGGCCCTCGACCTGATGGAACATCGGCGTGTGGGTCTGGTCTGAGTCGCTGCGATAGACGCGACCCGGCGCGATGATGCGAAGCGGGGGCTTCTCTTTGAGCAGGGTGCGGATCTGCACCGGGCTCGTATGGGTGCGCAGGACCAGGCGCGAGCCGTCGGGGCCTTGCGCAAAATAGAAGGTGTCGTGCTCCTGCCGGGCGGGATGCTCCGGCGGAATATTGAGTGCGGTGAAATTGTTGAAGTCGGTCTCGATGTCCGGGCCTTCGGCGATCGAGAAGCCCATATCGGCGAAGATCTCGGTGATCTCGTCGGCGACCTGGCTCACCGGATGGATGCGGCCTTCGGCAAGCGGACC
>Ga0187819_10000461_pt1 | contig 20160 bp, 15 predicted proteins | sample NC_wetland_sal_i_15_FD_132411 | JGI IMG/M metagenome (GOLD analysis project Ga0187819, IMG submission 132411) | Wetland sediment microbial communities from Neuse River Estuary, North Carolina, USA - SO4_4 | ecosystem: Environmental > Aquatic > Freshwater > Wetlands > Sediment | place: USA...
AATGCCGTCGTCTGTAAACCTTTTCAGGCATTCGGTCCGAACTTTCCCCTCAATCCATCCGGAGGGTCGTATACATTAGTTGCCCGTCCCGCTCGACCTGGAGGACCACAGGGCTGTCAGGCTTAATAGCGTCCAGTTTCGAGCGGAGAAAATCCAAGCTGAGGACGGTCGTTCCATTGAGCGCATGGATTACGTCTCCTACCGCCAAGGAGTTTTCCTCCCCGCCAAATCCCGCTACTCTTGCAGCGACGATCACTCCCGACGCTTCTCGAAGGTCGGGGAGCAAAGAAGCCGTTTTCTTGTCAATCTCAATGCCGAGAATACCCAGTTTGCTAACCAGGTTTTTCTCGGGGTCGACGAGGCCTGCCAGGAGGTCTACATTATGCGGACGTTGAATTACGGGGACCTCGATAGGAATTCTCTCGGACCCCCGGAGGACCTGGATTCTGACGCGATCGCCGGCGCGCAACATAAACATATTCATGCCAAACATGGGAAGACTTCCAACCGCTTTGTCGTTCATGCTCAAGATGATGTCCTGGATCTTGAGCCCAGCCTGTTCTGCGGGGCCGCCCGGCACAACATCCGAAACAATGACACCTTGCTGAATTGGAAGTCCTAGTCCCGTTGCCAGGATAGGAGTGATGGACTGGACATGGATGCCAATTTCGCCCCGATGCAGGTGGCCGAACTTACGGAGCTGGGGGTAAGCCACGCCAACGATGCCGCTGGGGATGGCGAAGCCCAAGCCTTCGTTTCCACCGGACTGGGTTAGAATGAAAGTATTGATGCCGACCACTTCGCCGTCAACGTTGACGAGCGGCCCCCCGCTATTTCCAGGGTTAATGGGCGCATCGGTCTGGATGTAAACCAGCGGACTGTCGGGGTCGGGTTGCCGTGCCACGGCGCTCACCACCCCCATCGTGACGGAATTCTGGAGGCCACCGGGGCTGCCAAACGCCAGGACCATCTCGCCTTGCCGAAGGTTGCTGTACTTGCCGATCGGCAGGGTGGGGAGCCCTTTCGCTTCGATTTTGAGCAGCGCGAGGTCCACCTCCCTGGATTGTCCTACGATGCTCGCATCCAGGGCGCGGCCTTGTGGGCTGAGAGAAGAAGGGCTCGGAGATGCGCCAGCGGGGAGAGTGGGCAAAAGCACCTGCACTCGTTGGGCGCCCTTGAGTACGTGAGCGTTGGTCAGGATATAACCCTCAGGGTCGACGACCACGCCGGAACCTATGCTGTGAAGCCTCCCGATCACTAGAGCGGTTTCGCTGCTGTCGCTTTCCTGGGTCGCGCCGAATCCCGTTGCCAGCACTTGCACCACACTCGGAGATACGCGTTTCACCAATTCCTCAACCGAACTGCTGAGCTGATGCAAAGCGTCGGGAGATTGATTCGCCTGGTCAGACTGCGCGTGGCAATTCCTTGCAGAAAACCAGCAGAGCGCAATCATGCAGCCCAACACTGAGAACTTGTGAAAAATTTCGAATGTGCCAAGCTGAGCACAGCGAAGCATCTCTGCAGTTTTTCGTAAGTAGTTGAACGAAGAGCAACTGCCGAGATCCTCCGCTTCGCTTAGGATGACAGGCGTTGATTTTTTCACAGCTTCTGAGGCGACGGTCCGCAGTTGCGTCCATTCGTGGCCGGTCTGATTTAGCATGTTGAACCTCCCTGTTCTGTCAGGCCCTCCAGGGCTGGTATGGTTCGTTAGCCCTCTCCCCCATATCCCCTAATTGGCTTATAAGTCAGATTCCCACGGTCTGTCAAATGCATGGCAACCAAACCTGGTTGGCCGCTGTATGATATGCTGAGCGTGGGGCTGCTTTACATGGAGGTCATTGCTGATTCGTGATGAAACAGGGCAGAGTGGTTTTAGACGAAGCGCGCTCGGCGGCCAGGACTGGAAAGCCGGCTCTTGGCTAATGTTATCGGGCTTTAATCTCGAGCTGCCAAGACGATCGTCTCCCGATTGACAGACATACTCCGGGCGGGTTCCGGGCATCTAAAAGGATCAATTATGGCTTCCTTTGACTATGAATTGCTCGTGATCGGCTCAGGTCCGGCAGGACAACGCGCGGCGATCCAAGCTGCAAAACTGGGCAAGAAGACGGCCGTGGTTGAGCGAAGAACGGTCTTGGGCGGCGTTTGCATAAACACCGGTACTATCCCAAGCAAAACCCTTCGTGAGGCCGTGCTCTACCTCTCAGGGTACCGGCTGCGCCATCTTTATGGCGAATCCTACACGTTGAAGCAAGACATCACCATAGAAGATCTACTGCTCCGAGTGGAACATGTAATCCGCCACGAGATCGACGTGACTCGCCACCAGTTGCTCCGCAATCGAGTGGTGATCTTCAATGCTGATGCCTCCTTTCGGGATCCCCACACGCTCCGGCTCGCTATGCCAGATGGATCGGGTGAAAAAGTGATCAGCGCTGCGAACGTGGTTATCGCAACTGGGACGGAGGCCACTCGCCCCTCCCATATTCCCTTTGACGGGCAGAGTATTTTTGTAAGTGACGATATCTTGGGTATCAAGCATCTCCCACGGACGTTGGCGGTGGTCGGCGCCGGAGTGATCGGCTGCGAATATGCAAGCATTTTTGCGGCCTTAGGGATCCGCGTAACCCTCGTGGATCGTCTACCTCGCCTGCTGCCCTTTGTGGACAGGGAGGTCGTGCAGGCGCTGGATTACCACTTGCGTCAGATGCGCATGACGATATGGCTGGGCGAGAACGTCGCCGCCATCGAGCACGTGGAAAACGGATCGGCCCCTCCTGTGCGCATTCGCCTTGCCAGTGGCAAGCAGATCGCGGCCGAAAAGGCCCTTTACAGCATTGGCAGGACGGGCGCCACGGCCGGATTGAATCTTCCGGCGGCCGGTCTCCAACCCGACGAACGAGGTCGCTTGAAGGTTAATTCCTCCTATCAAACGGAGGTGCCTCATATTTATGCCGCCGGCGATGTCATCGGCTTTCCCAGCCTCGCCTCGACTTCCATGGAGCAGGGCCGCCTGGCGGTGTGCCACGCCTTTGGAATCGATGCCCAAAGTGCGCCGTCTCTGTTTCCTTACGGCATATACACTGTTCCCGAAATATCTTTTGTGGGCCGGAACGAGGAAGAACTCACCCAGCAGAACGTTCCTTACGAAGTGGGAAAAGCGACTTACGGTGAAATCGCCCGCGGCCAAATCATTGGCGACGACACCGGCGTACTAAAGCTGCTTTTCCATCGCAACTCGCATGAGCTTCTCGGTGTGCACATCATCGGAGAAAGCGCCACCGAACTTGTGCATATCGGTCAGGCCGTATTGACGTTTGGGGCGAAGATCGATTATTTTATTCATAACGTTTTCAATTATCCTACGCTGGCCGAGGGTTACAAGAACGCTGCATTCGACGGGATCAACCGCTTGGCGGAATGAGGGGGACGAGCGTGAGCGGGACCGAGGCAGGCGGTTCAGAGCGATTGCTTTTGAGCACCCGTTTTGCTTTGGCGGCCGGTTTCGGCGGCCTGTTGGCAATCATGGCTCTGGCGGGAATCTATGGCATCCGCGTTCTTCAGCAGATCCGCAGGAACGAGAACCACATTCGAAGGCAATTCCTCTTGAATAATCATGCACTCAACGATATACGATCCCAGCTTTACCTTTCCGGAACCTACGTTCGGGACTATTTGCTGGAGCCCGAGCCCAGTCGTGCGGAGGCGTACCGAAAAACCCTGGAAGAGGTACGCCGTCAAATGGAGTCAGCCCTGGAATCGTTCGGCCGGCAGCTTGAGCCTGACCAGACGAAATACTACGCCGAGCTGTCGGCGGAACTCTCAGACTATTGGCAGGTGCTCGGCCCCATCTTCAAATGGGACGCCGACCAGCGCCAGCACGAGGGATATGCTTTCCTCCGGGATGAGGTCTTCCCCCGCCGCGCCGCGGTGCTTGCCATCTCGACCCGCATCGCGAACATCAACGAGCAGCAATTGGATGCCGGCAACCACCGGGTGGACTACCTCTTATCAGAGTTCCAGAGCCGGTTGGCGATGATTCTCTTGGTCACGCTTCTCCTGGGGATGGGGATGGCTGCGTTCAGCATTTGGAAAATTCTGGCCTTGGAAGCCCGAGCGCACGCCCAATACCAGGAGGTTGTCGAAGCACGAAAGCAGCTCGAGCAGCTCTCCGCCCGGCTGGTGCAGGCGCAAGAAGACGAGCGGCGCGCCCTCTCCCGCGAGCTGCACGACGAAGTGGGGCAGGCCTTGTCGGCGGTTTTGGTGGAACTACGTAATTTGTCGGCGGAATCTGCCATCCGAAGAGACCAGCAGTCACTCGGTCACGTCGAAACAGTGAAAGGCTTGGTGGAGAACTCGGTGCGCGTGGTTCGCAGTATGGCCCTGCTCCTTCGTCCCTCTATGCTGGACGATCTTGGTCTTGTTCCGGCGCTGCGCTGGCAGGCGCGTGAAGTATCCAAGCGAACCTCTATGGAGGTGAGTGTGGCGGCGGAACTTGCGTCCGATGATCTCCCCGATGAGTACAAGACCTGCATCTACCGCGTCGTCCAGGAAGCGCTGCACAATTGTTCCGGACACGCCCGCGCCACAAGGGTGCACATCCGGGTTCAACAGCAGCCGGGCCGCCTGGCACTTTCCATCCAGGACGACGGCCAAGGTTTCGATGTGCGGCAGACCAAAGGACTAGGGCTACTCGGAATTGAAGAGCGGGTGACCAGGCTGGGAGGCAAATGCGAGATACATTCGGCCGTGGGAAGTGGGACAATCGTGGCGGTCGAACTGCCGTTCAGTAGTAACGGGGGGAGCAGAGACGCTAGTGGAAAAGAAGAAGATTCGGATTCTCTTAGCGGATGATCACAACATTATGCGCCGCGGCTTGCGGCTCCTGCTGGAGAGGCAGCCGGAATTCGAGGTAGTGGGCGAAGCCGCAGACGGCCGCCAGGCGGTTGAGGGGATGGAGGCAACCAAACCCGACGTAGCGATTCTGGATATCGCCATGCCCAACATGAGCGGCATCGAGGCCGCCCAAAGAATCAGAGCCTCGCTTCCCCAGGCAGCGATCATAATTCTGAGTATGCACTCGGACGAGAGCTACGTCCTTCGGGCGCTCAAGGCAGGAGCCAAGGGCTATCTCTTGAAGGACTCCGCGGAAAATGACCTCATTGAGGCCATCAAGGCGGTGAGCGAAGGAAAGGCGTTTTTCAGTCCCGAGATCAGCAAGATCCTGGTTGAAGATTACGTGCGGGACATGAGAAAAAGAGGGGCCGAAGATAGCTATGAGCTGCTCACCTCACGGGAGCGTGAGATCCTGCAACTGTTGGCGGAGGGCAAGTCGAACAAAGACATTGCAACTTCGCTTAACCTCAGCCTTTATACGGTGGAAACGCACCGCCGGAACCTTCAAGACAAGCTCAATCTGCACAGCGTTGCTGAGCTTATTCTATACGCGGTGCGCAAGGGCATAATTTCCTAGGTATCGGGCGATCGACTAAACAAAGAACAAAGAACAAGGCACGCCGAAGTTACTTCTTTGTTGACCCGACCTGCCACTCACCAGAATACTCCATACTTGCCACTAGCTTCCCTCGACCTGCCGCGGGGCCGGAGTTGGCGCGGTTTTCGTGGCGCTGTTCCAGTATGACCACGCCAGTCTCACCGCGCGGACCACCTCATCTTCGCGAAGCGGTTTGGATAAAACGTCAAACCCGCCTGTCAGCACGACCTCATTCCATAAGTAAGTGTCGACAACTCCGGAGACCAGAATGATACAAGCGCGGTGGGAAGACGAGACCAAATCTTCTACCGTCTCCCGCCATCCGTCGCCGGGCAGATCACGGTCACATAGAATCACTGGTGCCTTTACTTTATCCAAGACCCTCCGGGCCTCTTCGCGCGTGCCCACGAAAAGCAGATTCCATCGGTTCCGGCTACATATGCCGGCGAGTGCTCGACGTTCCGAATCACCCGCAATAAGCCCAACCACAGTGAGGGGCCCCAAAGGTGAGCTGCTCGTGGGCGACGAAGATAGCCAAGTAGGGTTGGCCTTCTTCCGGCTCAGGAAGCCCGCAACTAGCGCGAAAGGCGAACGCATAGTTTACCAGGTGAAGCGTAAGGGACGGTCACCGTTGGCTAAATGATTGATAGAGCCCACTTGAATTCTTCCGTCCATCGACGGAAGGTACGGTGAGCGTCCTGCAAGCACTTGAGGTGGTTCCCTCCGTACTCTGAACTGGTCGGACGGTGATTCGAAATCGAACTTTTCCGCGCCGACTTGCTTAAGTCTACGGCGGGAACCGCATGGCAAGTAATACCGGACGGACGGTATCACGAAAGCAAAAAGAACGGTAGCTTCGTGGCGCTTGAGGCAGCGCCGACCTTCAGCGGCTGGGCTGAAGGTGGGGCAGGCCCCCCTACAGCTTGTGGGGGGGGCGGCTTGCCGTCCCCTTGATGGCTACTATTAAGCCCTGACCACAGCTACCCAGGTTCCCATTTGAAATTAGCGGCCAGTTGGTATGGCCTAAGTCTTTTCCTTGCAGTAGTGTCGAATTGCACGTTCGTTCCAACCGGTCCGAAGGGGAGCCACGCGAAGCCGGCGAGACGAATAGCGAGTCTTAGAGGAGGAGCCGAAGAAAGTCCATACGCCCGCGAAGGGTGGGAAAAGCCTATGAAAAAACAGGACATCGAAGGTTGCAGGCGGATGCTTGAAGCAAAGCGGATGGAGCTCCAGTCAGGTCGCTACAAGGCTGAAGGGATCGTGCTGGAGAGAGTCGCTGACTCGATGGAGGAGTTGACCCTCGAGATGGAGCGCAACATGGCCGTGGATACGCTGAACCGTAAGGCAGCGCTTCTTGGCCAAGTGACCGATGCGCTGGAGAGGATGGCGGCGGGGAGATTTGGCGTATGCGTCGCATGTGAAAACCTCATTTCCCCAAAGCGACTGGCTGCCTTGCCCTGGGCGGCTCTGTGCTTGGATTGCCAACAAGCCGCAGAAAACAGACTGTCCTCCCAGGTGATCACGAGCTCGGATTTGCGCATGGTGTTGACAGCCTGATTCCTCGCCCTTCTTGTTCGAGGGCAAGGCAGGGCCAGCGGACTGGAAAACAGGTTTGAGGATGCCACACGTTATGCTCACGGAGGACAAGCCTTTGAACACACATTCAGGAACGCGGATTGCCGAGGATGCAATGGGATGCCGCATGGGTGGAGTATTTGCTGCCACCCGGCCGTTATCCTGCCCACCGTCCCCGCCACCGGCCTCTCGATCGGGAATAGGTGTCGCGGTACGTTCGGGGTGTACCCGCGCCTGGGGAAGTTCGAAATCTTCACCCATGGAGTTCGAGCGAGCCTACCGCATGTACAACCGGCGCGTATATAGCAAGTGCTTGCACATGGTGGGCAATGAGGCGGAGGCAGAAGACCTTACCCAGGAGGTGTTTCTCCAACTGTTTCGCAAGATGGATTCTTTCCGTGGTGAATCCGCTTTTGCTACATGGTTATACCGGATTGCAGTCAACGTCGTGCTCATGCGCCTGCGCAGGAAGTCGCTCAACGCCAGCTCGCTCGAAGAGGTCATCGAGCTGAAGGAGGGCGTCTTCAGCCTGCACCAGGTACTGGGCGCGCCGGATCGAGCGTTGACCACCGCCCTTGACCGCCTTAATTTGGAGCGAGCGGTCTCGCAAATGCCCGCAGGCTATAAGCAGGTATTCCTCATGCATTATGTTGAAGGATATGGGCACCGCGAAATTGCTCGAATACTGGGCTTATCGATTGGCACGTCCAAATCGCAACTCTACAAGGCCCGAGTCCGGCTGCGCCAACTCCTCCGTAAGGAAGATTTTAGGAATAAGGAGGTCGATTATGCAGGGACAAAGCATAGATGGCAGGGAGGCCAACCAACTCCTGGGTTTAATCAGAAAGAGGCTGTTGGTGGTAGACGAGGATTTAGAGGATCTACGGTTCTACTCCACAGTTCTTCAACACCAGGGTTATGAGGTCCACTCTATCCCATCTTATAAGGACGGCGCCGCGTGGGTCGGACGCGAGGATTTCGATCTAATCATTGTGAGCCAGGGAAGCCCGAATTTTGAGGGACGCTCTGTATTGGCGCGAGCGATCGAAAGAGATCGCCACGCCCCAGTCGTCATACTTTCACGGTCGATCGACATGCCTTGCTACATCGAAGCGATGCAAACCGGCGCCCTTGATTATATGGAAAAGCCTCTGAGTCCTTCCGATATTGGGCTACTGGTAAGGAAGTACGTGCGGTCTCATACTGGGTCGGCTTAACGGACTGCGAGGAGAACGCGTCCAAGCTGTCATTCTGAGCCACCGACCAGAGCAACACGCCTCGAAAGCGGAGTATCCTCCGATAACCCACGACGAAACCAACCTTTATCGATTCTCATCAAATCCTCCTGGCCTTTTCTGGAATCAGGGTGGAAGAATAGCAGAAAACATGAAGATGACGGATCTGTTCCTGGCACAACTGCCGGCGATTTACGGCCCTTCCGCCGTCGAGGCAAAGTTTGCTTAGGATTCCGCGGTCTACCACACCGAAGAAGGTGGGCGGAAGGTCGTTCACCTCCTCAAGCGTCTCTAGGAGAAAACTATGAGCAAATCTGTCGATCCGGATCTGCCTTCGGCAAGCGAGACGTCCGATATACTCGCCGAGGTGGCTCTGAACCTGCGCTGGTCCTGGAATCATGCCGCCGACCAACTCTGGGAGCGACTCGATCCTGAGCTTTGGGACCTGACCCAAAACCCCTGGTTTGTCTTGCAGACGGTCTCGCGAGAAAAGCTGCGGAGTGTGACCAGCGATCCTGGTTTTCAAAGGCTGGCACAAGAGATCGCTCAGAAGAACCGCGCGGCGGTGGAGCCGACCGCATGGTTCCAAAAGGCGCATGCGAACGCTACTCTCAAGGGGATTGCCTACTTTAGTATGGAGTTCATGTTGACTGAAGCGTTGCCCATTTATTCGGGCGGCCTCGGCAATGTGGCGGGCGACCAGCTCAAGGCAGCAAGTAATTTGGGCGTGCCGGTGGTCGGCGTGGGTTTGCTTTACCAGCAGGGCTATTTCCGGCAAGAGATTGACGCCCAAGGCGATCAGCAGGCGCTCTACCCCTTCAACGACCCCGGGCAGTTGCCGATCGCTCCCGTGCGCGAGCCCAATGGCGAGTGGGTGCGCTTCCCTCTTGCCTTTCCGGGCTTCCAGCTCTGGCTGCGCGCCTGGGAGGTGAAGGTTGGGCGCGCCAAGCTGTACTTGCTGGACACCAATGACCCGGCCAATATTCCCTCGCATCGCGGTATTGCCAGCGAACTTTACGGCGGCGGCCCGGAGTTACGGCTGAAGCAGGAGTTGGTGCTTGGGATCGGAGGATGGCGACTGCTAAACCTCCTGGGCCTCGAGCCCCAAGTCTGTCATCTGAATGAAGGGCATGCCGCCTTCGCCGTGCTCGAGCGAGCATGGTCCTTCATGAATGCGAACCATCAGCCATTCGATGCTGCCCTGACCGTCACTCGTGCCGGAAACTTGTTCACCACTCATACCCCGGTGGACGCCGGCTTCGACCGCTTTGCGCCCGAATTGGTAGAGAAGTATTTGAAGAAGTATGCGGAAGAGCGGCTCTCGATATCGTTTCGGGACCTGCTCGATTTAGGCCGGCGGGATGGGAATGACTCGAGTGAGCCTTTTAACATGGCGTACTTGGCCATGCGAGGCAGCGGCGCGGTGAATGGCGTAAGCCGACTGCACGGCGAGGTGAGCCGGCGGATTTTTCAGGGCCTGTATCCGCGCTGGCCGGAACGCGAAGTCCCAGTCAGCCACGTCACGAACGGTGTCCACGCACCTACCTGGGATTCCGCTGAGGCGGACCGCCTCTGGCACATCTCCTGTGGGAAAGAGCGTTGGCTTGGCACCATGACGGACCTCGAAAGAGAATTTGCTCAGGTAAGCGATTCCGAGCTTTGGCAGTTGCGCGCTGAGGCGCGGCGGTCTCTTATTGCCTACGTCAGAAAATGGCTGCACCGGCAATTGATCAGCCAGGGCCTGCCTCAGGACCAAGTGGCGCGCGCCGGGCAGATACTCGATCCTAACACTCTGACTCTCGGATTCGCCCGGCGCTTCGCCACCTACAAGCGTCCCAACCTGCTCCTGCACGATCCCGAGCGCCTGGTTCGCATCCTCACCAATCCACAACAGCCGGTCCAATTGATTCTTGCCGGCAAGGCGCACCCGCAGGATTCCGCAGGGCAGGCTATGATCCGTCAGTGGGTGAGCTTTGTCCGCCGCCCCGAGGTACGGCCGCATGCGGTCTTTCTTGGCGACTACGACATGCTGATGGCTGAACGGCTGGTTCAGGGGATGGATGTCTGGATCAACACACCCCGTCGCCCTTGGGAGGCCAGCGGGACGAGCGGTATGAAAGTGCTTGTCAATGGCGGGCTGAATCTCTCCGAGCTTGATGGATGGTGGGCGGAAGCGTATTCCCCAGAGGTGGGCTGGGCCTTGGGGGATGGCAAGGAACATGGCGATGATCCTGCCTGGGATGCTGCCGAAGCTGAAAGCCTCTATGATTTGCTCGAGGGCGAGGTTATCCCGGCTTTCTACACACGCGATGAAAAGGGAATTCCTCCCGGCTGGGTGGCTCGCATGCGGAAAAGTATGGCCCACCTGACGCCGCTTTTTTCGGCCAACCGCGTGGTGCGCGAGTATACGGAGAAGCATTACTTGCCGGCATCGGCGGCTTACGCCCAGCGCGCCGCCGATGGAGGCCGACTGGGAGCCGAGCTGCTCCAGTGGGAGAGAGACTTGGCAAAACACTGGTCAAGAGTGCGATTTGGTTCTTTAGCCAGCGAACTGCAGGGCGATCATTACACCATCCAGGTGCAGGTATATCTTGCTGATCTCGACCCCGAAGCGGTGAGAGTAGAACTCTACGCGGAGGCACAGGACAGCGGTGAGCCGGTTCGGCAGTCCATGCAGAGGAGCGAGCCACTGGTGGGCTCGGCCAACGCTTTCCTTTACGTCGCCAACGTCCCGGCCACCCGACCGGCCAGCGATTACACCCCGCGAGTAGTTCCTTACAAAGTTGGGGCCTCTATACCACTCGAGGCCCCATTCATCCGCTGGCGGGACGACTGAGTACCGATTTTTGATGGACAATTGCCGATTGTCACACCAACTTCCCCATCGTCGGTTGTCCATCATGAACCAATCGACAATCGTCAATCGGCAATCATCGCCCCTACCGCGCCGGGCGCCCTAAGGTTGGGGCCGAGCCTGGCAGCGTGTAGCGCAGGTCGAGGAAGACCATGTTCAGACTTGCGTTGGCTGGATTGCCGGCGGAAACGTACCAGGGATTCCGAGTCAAATAAGAGTACTGTCCGATCAAGTTCAGCGCGCCATAGGTGGGGTGCCTCCAAATGGCGGTGTTGAAGCCAAACGTAGCCTCTTGAATCGTGCGGTTCTGCGAGCTCGATGCACCTGTGTACCCGTAACCGATGAACTTGCCATTCGAATCGATCGCCGTGTTCCGCCCCACGTAGATTCCGCCGTAGTAGCCAAAGATAATTGTGTTCTTGCGGGTGTACTCGAAGCCCGTAACGGTAGAACTGGCGTGGATCAGCGAAATGCTGCCGTCCGCGTGCGCGATCAGGTCCGGGGCCTGGCCGAAGATGTACCGCCCGCCCCCGTCGCTGATGAAGTTGTTTGTCATCAGCCGGAAGCCCTTGAAGATATCAACGTGCAGGTTAACGAAGCCACCCCCGCCCGCGGTCGTGAAGGTGGCGGCAGGAACGGCGGGCGTCGTGCTCGTGGCCGCTATGGCCGGAGCGTAGAGTTTGAAGTTCCGTTCGATTCCCCCGATCTCAAAGTGAACCTGCTTGACAGGGTCGAGGGCCAATTTCGCAATGATATCGGGGAACACGTTCGGGGCATTGAGCCCATTCTGGTTATAATCCAGTTCGCCCTGGTAGGCCGAGCTGCTGTTGTACGCCGCTGGCAGGGTTATGAGCGGTCCGCCCGACGATCCTCCTGCGTACTGATCGGGGCTATCAATAGCAACGGCGAAGGCTGCTTTGTCCGAAGGGTGATGATAAACCAAGCGCAGTTCCGGAATTCGCCCCCAAAACAGGCCGGCTTGGTAGTTCACGTCCATGTCCTGCGTGTAAAAGACATCAGCGGGCAAGGGCGATATGCCTCTTCGGCCCGGGGTGAGCAAGCTCCAGGTCTGGCCACCCATTACTTCCCAGCTCCCTCGTGAAAGGTCAACCCAGTACAAGCGAGAGCGGAGCGTGTTGCTGTTGCTAGTCACAGCGACGTTGGCCGGGTTGTTTCCCAGGAAGTCCGCCTCCATGTAGCCGATGACGTGAGCGCCTCTCACATCGGCATCCACTCGGAAGCCTATGCGCGAGTTCTGCATGCTGAGGCGTATTTCGCTAAGATTATTCTGGTAGACGCTGCTGCCGTAAGGGATGCTGCCAAAACTCGTTCCGATGCTGCCACCTGCGGCATGGGTGCGAAACACGCCCGTGAAATCCATGAATCCCACGGGAGTAAGCGCGGCCCTACCGATATGCAGTTGAAGCGGTGAGGTTTCGCCCTGCCCGGTGGAAGACGTCTCCTGCGTGGCCGAAGGAGCTGCGGCAGATGAGATTGGAACGGAACCAATTAGCGTTCCGGCGCCGCTCGCCGAGGACGTCGTGCCCTTCGGGATTACAGGGCTGGTCGAGGCCACCTGCCCAAGGTTCGGAGTTGTCGGCGCCACGGTTGGCGCCACGGTCGGTGGGGTCGCCGCGGCTGTTGGAGATGCCGGGCTGGAGGATTGGTCCAGCTTCTGCTTCATCTGGTCCACGATGCTACGCAACTGCTCGATTTGCTTCTGCTGTTCTGCAATCTGCTGCTTCAGCAGCGATACGTCATCAGGCTTGCTGGAATCTTTCGACGAGTTATCTGTTGCTGTCTGCGAAAAGGCAGGCTGTGCCAGAGCGATTAGGACCACCGCCCCGGCGATAAACCTGCTGATGATTATCTTAATCTGCATTCTTCACCCCTCCGATTCGAGTGTTGGTGTTTCATTGGGATTGTCGGTTCGACTAAACCTAATGAACCGTGGTAATCATCGATGACCCGCATTCCTTGGGCGTTACAACAGTGTTACATTTTTGTGAAGGCCCTGTTGTGCAGTCCTACAACTTACTTCTCGGCATCAGTAACGGATCGTGTAATGCCAAATCTTCAGAACTCCGGCCTCCCCGACTCTTTGTCCTTGGCTTCCCTAGCCCTAACTACATTCCCCACTTGGAGGAGAGAGAAGACTGCAGAACTCCCGACCCTCTCCCCCTTTGAGCCGGAGGGGCAAGCGTGCGAACATGTAGCCCTCACTCCCTTGGGGGAGAGGATGTCGCGCCCCGGCGGCTTCATCAGCGGGAGCGCGACGAGGAAGCGGGGCCTACGTCGAGAATCAGCCCCCTCCCCCCTGGGGGAGAGGGAAATAGGGCTGTCTATGCAATTTCGGCACGGCCCCCATTGACACCGCGACAGAGTTGGGGTATTCTGGGCACTCGGGCTTCGATATCCAATCTTGATAACGTTGCTAATGAAACCTGCAGAAGTCAACCCGGCAAACTGTCAGGAGATCTATTCCGGTTTAATTCGCATTCACATCCTTTATCACGCCTGCCAGGGACCGATCTTCGGACTCGGGATGATTGAGGAGCTTAGCAGGCACGGGTACAAGCTGAGTGCGGGGACTCTTTACCCACTGCTTCACGGTCTCGAGACGAAAGGCTACCTTCGGTCGCGAGAAGTCAGGTCGGGCCGATCGTTTCGCCGCGTTTATCGAGCCACGGCGGCGGGTCGGAAAGCACTGGCTTTGGCGAGGGAAAAGGTGAAGGAGTTGATCGGGGAACTTCTGGTGGGCGAAAGAGAAGGGAAGTGAGCTGTGCGAGCAAATAATCGATTTGCTTTTCTATTCTCCATTTGTTTTCTTACTGCGGCACAGGTCATGGGGCAGACCACACTTCCAAGGGGCTCAGCCCGCCCATTGAAATCTTTCACTCTGCAGGAAGCGATCGACTACGCCCTGGCCAACTACCCTGCCGTGCGCGCCGCGATGGAGGAAACAGCAGCAGCCCGAATCGGTGTATCCTTGGCCCGCACCAACTACTTGCCGCAACTGAATTCGATTTATCAAGCAAGTCGTGCGACTCAAAACCAGGTTCCCGGGATCTGGTTGCCCACTGCAATTACCCCCACAGTCGAAGGGCCAGTGACGCCCGCCAGCGGACAGAGTTTTTGGGGCGCACAGGCAGGCGCTCTGTTTTCCTGGGAGCCTTTCGACTTTGGCCGGCGCCCAGCCATGCTTGGTCAGGCACGGTCTGCGGAAGATAAGGCGAGGGCTGACCTGGTTTTGACGCAGCTTCAGGTCGCGACCGCCGTAGGAGATTACTTTCTTTTGGCACTGGCCAACCAGGAAGCAGTATTGGCTGCGCAAGCCAGCATGGGGCGCTGGCAGGTGTTTGACAACTCGGTCCGCGTCCTGGTGGATAACCAACTGCGTCCGGGGGCCGACGGTTCGCGGGCCGATGCGGAATTGTCTCGGGCCAAAACCCAGTTCTACCAGGCTCAACAGGCGGAGCGAGTGGCTCTGGACACCCTGGCGGCACTGATGGGAGCGGCAGGGGATGAAATCAGAATAGACACCGGTCCGCTGCTCGATCCACCGCCTGCCGGTTCATTGCCTGAGCTCCCACCTTCCGGCCACCCTCTGGCCCGTGACCAGATGGCTGCTGTCCGGGAGGTTCAAGCCCAGGAAGACGTCTTGAAACGGACCGATTACCCTCGGTTTTTCCTTCAGGCGGAAGGTTTCGGTCGCGGCAGCGAGGTTCCTAATGATGGAACTATTATTGGGAATTGGAACGGGTTGGCGCCAGCGCGCGGAAACTGGGTGGCAGGAGTGACGATCCTCTTCCCGGACGTGTTTGATTTCAAGGCGCTGAGCGCCAAGAAGCAAATTGCACAAACCAACGAACGTTCCCAACGCGCCCATTATCAGCAGATCCTTCAGGACTTGACGGGCCAGCTTCAAGCCGCCCGCGACCAACTCGACACTGCCCAACGCGTGGCCCTCGAGACGCCCACGGAGTTGAGAGCGGCTCGTCAAACGGAAATCCAATCCCGCGCGCGTTACGACGCCGGCTTGGCGACCCTGGTCGAGGTGGCAGACGCTGAAAGTCTGCTGGCGCAGGCGGAGATGGAAGACGCGATGGCCCGTTTGAATATATGGCGTGCGCTCTTTAAGGTCGCCTATGCGCAGGGCGATCTGAAACCTTTCCTTGAAGTCCTCCGCTCCAACGTCGGGCGGAAACCTTGACCAGCAATCGGGTGATCGGGAGATCGGGGGATCGGTAGATCGGATGAGGAAGAACCAAACTCCTAACCCTGTGTACTTTGTTCGGGCAATCGGTACACTTCGCGAACAAGAAGGAAAATCAGCGAGTCTTGTTCTTTGGTCTCTCGATCTCCCGATCTCCCGATCACCCGATTCCCAGATCCGCCTTTTCCCATTGAGGGACTAAAGTATGTGGCTAATCCGAACTGCCTTGCGGCGGCCCATCACCGTCCTGGTGCTGGTATTCGGTGTGGCGTTGGGCGCAATCCTGGCCACCCTCCGGATGCGCGCGGACATCTTTCCGGACTTGAATCTTCCCGTTATTTATGTGGCCCAACCCTACGGCGGAATGAGTCCGGCACAAATGGAAGGCTATCTGGTCTTCTACTATGAATACCACTTCCTCTACATCAATGGGATCGAGAGCGTCGAGGACAAGTCGATCCAGGGCAACGGCCTGCTGAAACTGACATTCCATCCCGGCACCGATATGAGCCAAGCCCTCGCCCAAACTATCTCATACGTCAACCGGGCTCACGCCTTCATGCCCTATGGCACTGTAAACCCCTTCGTCATTCGCTTTGACGCGGGGACGGTGCCGGTGGGCTATCTAGTGTTCTCCAGTGAAAGCCGCACCATTGGAGAAATCCAGGATTTGGCGCTCAATCGCATCCGCCCGCTCTTCGCGACACTACCGGGAGTGTCCGCGCCCCCGCCGTTTGGCGGCAACCAGCGGACCATCGTGATTACCGTCAATCCGGAGCGGCTTCGGTCCTATAATTTATCTCCCGACACGGTGGTACAGGCAATCAGCTCCGGCAATGTACTCATGCCCGCCGGCAACGTGCGTACAGGCAGCCTGCTGCGCATCGTGGGCAGCGATTCCGTTACGCCCAACGTCAGAGACCTTCTAGATATGCCCTTGCGCGCGGGTGCGGGCCCGGCGGTCTTCTTACGGGACGTGGGAACGGTGGCTGATAGCACGGACATCCCCACTGGGTATGCACTGGTGAACGGCCGTCGAGCCGTGTATATCCCGGTGACCAAGCGCCCCGACGCTTCCACGCTGACCGTGGTGAACGAGGTTAAACAGAATCTGGGGCGATTCCGCACTCTAGTTCCCTCCGACATTGCGATCACATATCAATTCGACCAATCCGGTTATGTCAAGAGCGCCCTGCTCTCCGTGGTGCGTGAGGGATTGCTGGGGGCGCTGCTCACTGGCCTGGTGGTCTTGCTCTTCCTGGGGGACTGGCGCAGTTCGCTGATCGTGCTCACCACGATTCCCTTTGCCCTCTTGACCTCCGTGGTCGCCCTCTGGTTGACCGGCCAGACCATCAACATCATGACCCTGGGGGGGCTCGCGCTGGCCGTGGGCGTCCTGGTGGACGAGGGCGTGGTCGAGGTGGAAAACATTGACAGCACGCTTTTCGCCGAGCCGGGTCTTGACCCGGCGCGCGGCGTCCTGCAGGCCACGCAAAGAACCGTGATCCCCCGATTCCTGTCAATGCTTTCCATGGTGGCGGTCTTCGTACCGTCATTGTTCATGACTGGCGTGACCAGGAGCTTGTTCGTGCCTCTTTCGCTCGCGGTGGCATTTGCCATGGTGGCTTCGTTCCTGCTTTCCAGCTCCTTGCTACCAGTTTTGTTCCTGTGGACGCACCGGGGCACGCTATGGCGCGCCCGTACAAACTCTATCGCGTCCAGGACGACACGGCCCGGCGGGTGGAGTTTTGACAGATTGCGTAGTTTTTGGGCAACGAGCCTCGAGCATCTCGCGACGCTGCGCTGGCTCGTCGTGGGGATCTACATCGTGGTTGTGTTGGCGATCCTGGGGCTGCTGGGACCGAGCCTAAGCAAGGCGCTTTTCCCCACCGTCACGGGCGATCAATTCCGGCTGCGCTTCGACGCTCCGACGGGAACCCGCGCGGAGGAAACCGCGCGCCTTGTAGGGAACGTTGTGGAGGAGATTCAAACCGCCGCCGGACCGGGCCGCGTGGACATCAGTCTGGGCTACGTCGGTACACAAGGCGCCAGCTACCCCATCAACACGGTTTTCCTCTGGACCGCCGGCCCCCACGAGGCCGTGATGAACGTGGCGCTGCGGCCCCACACCGGTGTTTCCGTGGCGGCATTCGAAGAAAAGCTGCGGCGAACTCTACCCGCGCATTTCCCGGATTGCTCGTTCTCCTTCGAGCCGGGGGATATCGTTAGCCAGATCATGAACTTCGGCGCCCCCACTCCGGTTGAGTTAGCGGTCACCGGCCCGGACTTTGCCGACGTCCGCGCCTACACCGAGAAACTGCGCGATGAAATGAGTAACGTATCCGCCCTACGCGATCTCAGGATCGAGCAGCCACTTAACTATCCCAGCGTCAATGTGCGAGTGGACCGTGAACTGGCCGGCCAATTGGGCGTCACGGCGGAACGAGTTGCCCGATCCCTTTCGGAAGCCACGGCCTCCAGCCGCTTCACGACGCCGAACTATTGGGCCGACCCCAAGACGGGAGTCGCGTATCAAGTTCAAGTCCAGTACCCGCAACCGAAAATGACCTCGATCGAGGACGTTCAAAACACTCCCGTGATGCCCGGCGATGCCCAGCACCCGCTGGTCGGAGATCTTGCCAAGGTTACGGAGGGAACCATAGTCGGTGAGTACGACCGCATCAATGGCCTTTGGCTGCTGTCTCTCTCGGCTAATATAGCTGGCGAAGACCTGGGTCGTGTGGCAAATAGCATTGATGCGGCTATCCGCCAAACTGGGGCGCCGCCCCGCGGCGTGACGGTGCGGGTTCGCGGTCAGGTTGCTCCCATGCGCGAGACGCTGTCCAACCTGGGGATCGGCCTTCTGCTGGCGATCGCGGTCATCTTCCTGCTGCTGGCGGCAAACTTCGAGTCGTTGCGTCTGGCCTTCGTCATCTTTACTACAGCCCCCGCCGCCATTTGTGGGGTTATCCTGATGCTGCTGGCGACTCATACCAGCCTGAACATTCAATCGTTTATGGGAGCGATTATGGCCGTGGGTGTGGGGACGGCGAACGCCATCCTGCTGGTGACCTTTGCGGACGAGCGTCGGCGGGCGGGCAGTTCCGCGTTCGTCGCAGGCATCGAAGGAACGCGGGCGCGCATGCGGCCGATCCTGATGACCAGCGCGGCGATGATTGCCGGCATGATTCCCATGGCGTTGGCGATTGGTACGGGAGCGGAGACAGCCGCGCCCTTGGGTAGGGCCGTTATCGGCGGGCTTGCCGCCGCAACCCTAGCTAATCTGACCGTCTTGCCCTTCGTGTTTTCTCTGGTCCAGGCGCGCGCCAGCACGGCTTCTTCGTCGCTCGACCCGGACGACCCACAAAGCCGATACGCGGGGCGGGACAAAAGTTGAAGGCTAAAGTTTAAAGGAAAAAGGTTAAGGGCCAAATGAGCTGGTTCGCTAAAAAGGAAGTATTGATACTCGAAGCCCTCTCCCAGGGGTTGGGTATGATGCGTCACGGTTTGATTCTTTCCGCGATCTTCGGGGCGTGCCTTCTCTTGTTGGGCTGCAGTCAGGACCGCAGCGCGGTAGCTCCGGCAGCCGTTCAAGCCACACCCACGGCATCCGCACGCGAGGTAGAAGTTACCCGCGTGGTGGCGCAAAGATTGAACACGACGGTTAGACTTCCCGCGCAGCTCACGGCCTACGAAGTCGTGGATGTCTATCCCAAGGTTACGGGGTTCGTGAAGTGGATCAAGGTGGACCGTGGTTCGCGGGTAAAAGGCGGGGAGCAGATTGCCCAACTCGAGGCGCCGGAACTCCTGGCGCAGCGAGCGCAAGCGCAGGCGATGTTCCAGAGCGCCGAGTCCCAACTCAGCGCAGCACGGGCCAAATTGGCAGCCGACCAAGCAACATACCAACGAATGAACGCGGCAGCCAAGACGCCGGGTGTGGTCGCGCTCAATGATCTCGAGGTGGCGCAGAAGGCGGCGCAGGCCGATCAGGCCAATGTCGCGGCACTCCAGAAGGGCGCGAACGCGGCTCAAGAGGCGCTTCGAGCGGTGTCACAGCTTGAAGCTTATCTCAGCATCACGGCTCCGTTTGACGGCCAAGTCACCACTCGATTTGTACACCCGGGCGCCCTGGTGGGACCCGGTGGCGGGCCTGGCGCCTCTACGCCTATCGTCCAGATCCAAACGCTCACCCGGCACCGCCTGGTGGTGCCCGTTCCCGAGTACGACGCGGCGGGGGTCCCGGAAGGAACCGAGGTGAGTTTCAACGTCCCTTCTTACCCGGGCAGAACGTTCAAAGCGCCTATATCTCGAATTTCGCACGCTATTGACATCAAAACCCGCACTATGCCAGTTGAACTGGATGTCAGGGACCCACAGGGCGAGCTTACCCCCGGCATCTTCTGCGAGGCTTCCTGGCCGGTGCGCCGTGCTTACACCACGCTGTTCGTCCCGGCCACCTCGGTCGGAAGCGACCTGGAGCGAACCTTCGTGATTCGTGTTCGCGATAATCGTGTGGAATGGTTGGACGTCAAGACGGGCGCGTCGAGCGGCAATTTGATCGAGGTTTTTGGAGACCTGCGGGAGGGTGACCAGGTCGCGCTACGAGGCACGGACGAGTTGCGCCCCGGCACTCTGGTCACGCCACGGCCTAGATCCACAAGATAATCACTCGTCGCGTCGCCGTCTCGGCGGCATTGTGCGGTGCCGGCAAGATGCCGGCGTTACTCGCGGCAGGTAGGCCAGAGCTTGGAGGGCGCGGCGGCCTGATGTATACTATACATCATGA
>Ga0187819_10000462_pt1 | contig 20137 bp, 10 predicted proteins | sample NC_wetland_sal_i_15_FD_132411 | JGI IMG/M metagenome (GOLD analysis project Ga0187819, IMG submission 132411) | Wetland sediment microbial communities from Neuse River Estuary, North Carolina, USA - SO4_4 | ecosystem: Environmental > Aquatic > Freshwater > Wetlands > Sediment | place: USA...
AGCCCGATTTGCCAGGGCAGCAGGCCGTAGGTCTCAAGCGTGTGGCGTGAATACTTCGAGACGGCGGCCGTATAGACACGCGGGAGCGCGGAGAATGGGAATTGGCCATAGTGATCGAGCTGAATGAATTCGTTGTGCTGCTCGGCGGGGCTTTTTGCGGCGATATCCATCGGGTCGGTGACGTGTTGGACGAGGTATTGGCGGTTGGCCTCAAAAAACGACCGCATGTCGTCAGGGAGCGTGTCCACGGCTTTGTTGGTGATCAAGCGCTCGGCGTTGTCGCCCCACCCGAATGAGGAGGGGAGGGCGAGCTGGAGGACCAGCAGCAGCGCCAATCCAATGCCAAGCCTGAGACGCATCAGCGCTTTTCCCCCATCGCGGGCGGCCCGGCCATGCGAGCCGTCGAAAGCCCGCTGTGGCGCCGCCCGTAGAAATAATAAACAAACAGCCCGATGATCAGCCAAACCACGAAGCGTATCCAATTTGTGATCGGCAGGCCTGCCATCAAGAGCAGGCAGGTGAGAATCGTCGCCACCGGTGCCAGCGGGCCTCCGGGCGCCCGGAATGCCCGCGGCCGATCCGGCTGGCGATACCGCAAAATCAGCACGCCCCCGGCGACCAGCGCGAAAGCAAAGAGCGTCCCAATATTGGAAAGGTCCGCCAGTGTGCCGATATCGAGCAAGCCGGCCGGGATGCCCACCAGAAATCCGGCGATCCAGGTGGAAAAATCTGGCGTGCGAAACGTCTTGTGCACGCGGCTGAAAATATTCGGCAGCAGGCCATCGCGCGACATGGCGAACCACACCCGCGCCTGCCCCAGCTGAAAGACCAGCAGCGACGAAATCATTCCCATCAGTGCCCCAATCGTCACCACCAGCCGCACGCCCCCGAAATGCAGCCGCTTCATGGTGTTGACGACCGGTGCCGCGTCATCCAGCAGCGATTGCCACGGCACCAGCCCCGTCAACACAACAACCACCGCGATATAAAGGACCGTGCAAATCACCAGCGTCGCGATGATCCCGATCGGCAAATCCCGCTGCGGATTCTTGCACTCCTCGGCCGCCGTCGAAACGGAATCGAATCCGATATAGGTGAAAAAAACGATCGAGCCGCCCGTGAGAATTCCAGGCCACCCATTCGGAGCAAACGGGTGCCAATTGCCGGGGTGAATATAATGCAGCCCGAAGCCCACAAAGATCAGGATCGCGAACATTTTCAGCAACACCATCACGTTGTTCGCTTCCGCCGATTCGCGAATCCCGCGCACGAGAATCACCGTCAGCAGCATCACGATAATCAGCGCAGGCCAGTTGAAGCCGAAATGCCATCCCGGCTCATACAGCACGTTGCCTTGCAGGTCCGCGAGCCCCGCGGGCAAGTATGCGGGCGTAATCCAGCGCAGGCTCGGGTGAACGCCGAACCAATCGAGCAAATCTACCACGTGCGCCGAGAACCCGACGCTCACCGCCATATTCGACACCGCATACTCGAGAATCAAATCCCAGCCGATGATCCACGCAATCAGTTCGCCCATGGTCGCGTACGTATAAGTGTAGGCACTCCCCGCGATGGGAATCATGGCCGCCAGCTCGGCGTAGCAAAGCGCCGCAAAGCCGCACACGATGGCGACGAGGACAAAAGACAGCGCGATCGCCGGGCCGGCGCCCGGCCGGCCGAAAGATGCCGAATGGTAGATCAGATATTCGAGGAGCGGCGCGTTGAGGATCGATTTGAATTGCATCTTCTGGCCGGCGATAGCCGTGCCTATCACCGTGAAGATGCCTGAACCAATCACCGCGCCGATGCCCAGCGACGTCAGGCTGAGCGGCCCGAGAGATTTTTTGAGGCGCTTTTCCGGGTTCTCGGAATCCGAGATGAGCTTGTCAATATCTTTCGTGCGGAAAAGCTGTACGCCCAATCGTCACCTTCCCCTCGCAAAGGAAAAAAACTCTACCTTGCGCAGCCCTTCCGCGCAACCTTTATACCGCTACTCACGGCTCACGCCAGTTGCAGGTTGGCGTAGCGCTCGAGAAACTTTTTCGCGCCGTAGTCCTGGAAGCTCACGGTCAGCTTGCGGTCCTCGCCTTCGCCCTCGACTTCGAGAATAGTGCCCACGCCGAACTTGGGGTGGCGCACGCGCGCTCCGATCAAAGGATCACGCGCGGGGCGGTTGGAGGCCGCGCGGCCCGGCGCACGACGTCCCGATGACGCGGTGCGCGCGGTCTCCGAGCGCCGCCCGCGATAGGCGTAGCCTTCGGAATACTCCGGATCCGGCTCGTAGCGGCGCGTTTCGCCCGGCTGGGAAAGCGAGCCAGCCGCAGCTTCGACCAGTTCGCCGGGAATTTCAGCGAGGAAGCGCGAAGCCGAAGATGCCCGCAGACGCTCTTCGCCGTAATTGCGCCGGTAAATCGCCCGCGAGAGAACGAGCGAGCGTTTCGCCCGCGTCATGCCCACATAAAAAAGACGCCGCTCCTCTTCAATTTCCGGGTAGCTCCCGAGCGCGCGACTGTGCGGCAAGAGACCTTCCTCGAGTCCGGCGAGAAAAACGGTATCGAACTCGAGGCCTTTGGCGCTGTGTAGAGTCATCAATGAAACCGGAATGGTCTCGTCGAATTCGTCCGAGTCGCTTGCCAGCGCGGCGTGGTCGAGAAGGTCCTCGAGTGTTTGCCCCTGTTCCGTGGCCTCGGCCATTGCATTCGCCAGCTCGCGGAGATTTTCGGCGCGCGAGGAGTGTTCGAGATTGTCCTGCTGCTCTACCCAATCGAGATAGCTTGAACGGTCAAGCACCCGCTCGATTAATTGCGCGGGCGGCAGATCCTTACATTCCGCCTGCAGTGTCTCGATGAGCGAGCGGAATCCTTCGAGCGCGCCGGTTAATTTCTTGACGGCCGAGTATTCGCCGGCGCAAATCACTTCCCAGAGTGATTTTCCGGTCATCCTGGCGCGCGTTTCGAGGACCGCAACCGTGACAGTGCCGATTCCGCGCGGCGGCACATTGAGGACGCGCAGCAGGGCCACGTCATCCTCCGGATGGAAGAGCAATCGGACATAAGCGATCGCGTTGCGCACTTCCGCGCGCTCGTAGAAGCTGAATCCGCCGACCACGCGGTAGCGAATTCCCAGCCGCCGCAGCACTTCCTCGAACGAACGCGATTGCGCGCCGGTGCGGTAGAGCACAGCCACGCGCGCGTCGGGATCGTTGCGCACAATGGTTGAAAGCTCGCCGCAGATGAAATCGGCCTCGGCGCTTGAATCCTGCGCCTCGAAAAACCGCAGCGGCGCCCCTGCCCCCAGCGTCGCTTGCAAGGTTTTTCCGAGTCGTTCGCTGTTGTTGCGGACCACCGCCGCGGCCGCATCCAGGATCGTCTGCGTCGAGCGGTAATTTTCCTCGAGACGAATGATTTTCGCTCCTGGAAAATCTTCCGTGAAGCGTTTCAGATTTCCCGCCCGCGCGCCGCGCCACCCATAAATAGACTGGTCTTCATCGCCGACCACGCACGCATTCTTTCGCGGTCCTGCCAGCAGCCGCACCAGCTCTTCTTGCGCCCGATTCGTGTCCTGGAATTCGTCCACCATCAAATACTGGAAACGCGCGTTCCAGGCGGCGCGGACGTCCGGCTTTTCCCGCAGCAATTCGACGGCACGCAGCAGCAGATCATCGAAATCGAGTGCGCTGGCGCTGCGAAGCATTTCGTCGTAGCCGCGAAATATCCTCGCAACGGTCTTGCGCGTTTCATCGCGCATCTTGATCGCGTCCGATTCCATTTCATCGGCCGTGATGCCGTGATTTTTCGCGTGGCTGATTTGCGCGCGGACGCTTCGCGGCGGGTAATCCTCGGCGGAAAGGTCCAGTTTCTGGAGCGTGCGCTTTACAGCCGCGGTCTGATCGTCATCATCATAGATGGCGAAATCGCGCGGCAGCCCCGCCTGCAGAGCTTCGCGCCGCAGCAGCCGGGCGCACAGAGAATGAAATGTGGAAACCCAAATGTCGGAAGCATCGTGACCGCCCGACCGCAGCAGATCCCCGATCCGCTCCTTCATCACGTTCGCGGCTTTGTTCGTGAACGTGACCGCGAGAATCGCATGGCCCGCAACGCCTTTTTGGATCAGGTAGGCCACGCGATACGTAATCACGCGAGTTTTGCCGGTTCCCGCACCCGCCAGCACCAGCACGGGCCCGTCGGTTTCCTGCACCGCTTCGCGTTGCTGTTCGTTTAGGGCTTCCAGCAGCGGCATGGGCTGTGAGGGATGATTCAAACCGTGATTCTATCCGACCCGCTCTGTTTCAGCAATTTTCCATTCCACGGTTGCGCAGGCCCCGCCCAAGCCTCCGCCGCATCTCTGTTACAATCAGCCGATTTATCGGGAGCAATCCTCGAGCATGATTCCGAAGAAGCTGCCGGGCTGGCTGCAAAATCTGGTCGCCGTGATGGGCGGCGGCGGCCTCTTCGTCGTCGCCTTCCTCGATTCTTCCGTTCTCACTTTCCCATTCATCACCGACGCGCTCGTCATGCAACTCTCCTTCGCGAACCCCCTGCGCATGCCCTACTACGCGGCCATGGCGGCCTCTGGCTCGCTCGCTGGCTGCATCTGGCTTTACATTCTCGCGAAAAAAGGCGGCGAGGCCTATTTCCACCGTCACGCCTCCGGGCGCGCTGAAAGGGTAAAGGAATGGGTGGATAGCCATGCGTTTCTGAGCGTATTCATCCCCGGAATTCTTCCCCCGCCCATGCCCTTCAAGATTTTTGTTCTTGCGGAAGGCGTTTTTCAAGTTCCGCTGCGAACCTTCGTCTTGGCGATTCTGCTGGGCCGTGGTTTGCGCTATTTCGCGGAGGCAGCGCTCGCCGTGCGCTACGGCGAGGCCACGCTCCGGTTTCTGATGGCTCACAGCGTCGCTTTCGCAATCTCAGTAGTGGCCGCGCTCTTGGTGCTCTACGTTGTCAGCCGGTGGATTTCCATCGACGCACCCGCCAAAAAATAATCACCCGCCGCATCTACACTGCTCTTCGCCGCCCGCTCACAATCGCTGCACCGCGCGGGAGCGATCGCGACGGCCTTTGCACAGTACTCCCATTCCTCGATTTTCCTTTCTTTTCCCAGCCCCCAAGCTGGAGCGCAATATCCGTGCACGACGCCCGCAGCTCATCCGCCAGCGCGCGATCGTCCATGGACCTCGCCACGACCATCCCGCCCACGCACAATGCAGCGATAGCCTGCGCCCGGCTGCGGCGGCCCCGGTTCTTCTCAATCTGGCCGCGCTCCAGCACGCTCACCATCGCCTTGAATACCGTCTCGAAGGCCCGCTTGGCCGTTTCGCCACTGCGCGCGACGTCGCTCGGCAATGCCGCCATCGGGCACGAATTTTCAACGTCCTCGAAATGCTGGCGCGAAAGATAAGCGCGGACCACCTGCGGCCCCACATCCGAGGACGATAAATCCACGTGCACGCCCTCCCAGCAACTCTTCCATTCCGGGTCGGTAAAGAAGCAGCCCAGCACCTCCGCATACAGATCGCTCTTGCTGTCGAAGTAGCTATAGAATCCGCCGTGCGTCAGCCGCGCACCCGCCATGATCTGTTTCAGCGAAACGTTCTCGAATCCGTACCGATTGAATAATCTGCGCGCACTCTGGATGATATCTCCCTTCACTTTCGCGCGGTGACCAGCAGGGTAGGGCATCACTCCTCCTCCGTCATTCAGCGCTCAAGTATGGCCCGAACGGGCATCGCCACCTAGCAAAATATTACTTTGAACATATTTTAAATTCATGTTCCCATGCAGTCGCTGCGGGCAACCACCGGGAAAGGCGGCTGCCACGTCGCAGGAGGCAATAATGAGTAATCGAAGCAGATTCGTCGTGAATGGGCGCGAGCCCACGCGGCGGCAATTAATTGTCAGCGCCGCGGTCGCAATCGGCGGTTTCGCTGTAGGCTCCGTCGGCGCTCGGGCCGCCGCCGAGGACGAAATCTCGCATTCGCACGAGGCCATCCACCAGGAAGTCGTTTTCCAGGCCAGCCGCAAGCGCATTTACGATGCCCTCACCGACGCCAAGCAATTCGAAAAAGTCATCCAGCTCAGCGCGGCCATGAAGTCCGGAATGGCTCTGGGAAACAGACCCACGGAAATCAGCCATGAAGAGGGTGGCGCGTTCACGGTTTATCGTGGCCACATCCTGGGAAGGCAAATCGAACTCGTGCCCAGCGAGCGAATTGTCCAAGCCTGGCGCGTGGTCTCGTGGGATTCGGGCGTCTATTCGATTGCAAAATTCGAGCTCACGGAGCAAGGCGCGGAAACCAAGCTCGTTTTTGACCACAAGGGTTTCCCCGACGGCCAAGCGGAGCACCTCGCCGAAGGTTGGAAGGCAAATTATTGGGAGCCGATCGGAAAATTCCTGGCCGAGTGATGCGAAGCTGAAGACGCGAAGCGATACTCCGCCTCCCGTATGTGCATCCCAGCATCGAAATCCACGTGCACGATAATGTTCGCGGCATTCCTATTGTCCCGAGCGAATTGCAAGTCGCGCAATTCGAAACGATAGCCATTTTCGAGCGGGCTGACGCTTGCCAGCGGGAAACGCGCGTACTCGAGAAACCGCTTGGCGACGGGCGTTGATTCCCCGGCATCGAGCGCCGGCGACTCTTCAGGCTTCCGGTGCGTCACGCTGCGGTCGGGATCGAATTCCGCGCCCGCCATCAGCGAAACTTCTAGCTCCTCAATCGAGTCGTCCGTGAAAACGACGCCGCGCCATTCGAAAGGCGATATCGCATTTGGAAACGCTCCCACAATTACGGGCGCCTGCCCGTGATAATCGCGCGAACGCAAAAGCTCGGCCGCCCGGTCACGCAAAATTCCGCGCACGCCCATATAGGTGAGAAGAAACCCGAGTGTAATCAGCGCCCCCCGGCGCCCGCTGCTCGTCGTCCGCACGCCGATTTCCTCGCTCACCAAACGCAACAAAGGCGGCAGCAGCAGTCCCGCCACGAGCAGCGCAAGAATCCACGGGTCAAAGTCCGCGGCAAAATTCCACGCGAATGATGTAACGCGGAACGGCCAAAGCAATTGCACCGCCTCGCCGCTGAACAAATCGAAAAGCAAATGGCAAGCGGCCCCAAGGCAACAGAACGCAATCGCCGTCTCAAATCCTGTATGACCAATGGTTTTTTTCGCGGGGAATCGCCTGTCCACCCACCAAAAAACAGCCGCAATCGCAATTATCATCACGAGAGACCCGAGCAGGGAATGCAGCAACGCCCGATGAAATTTCAGATATGCGCCCGCGCCGCCAAAATAACTGAGGGAATCAAGATCGGCGACCACGCCTGCAACCACCAGCATCGCAGTCCCAAAACGCGGCAGTCGGTTGCCGACTGCGCGCGCCACCGCCAGAGACGTCAGGGCATGCGTGATTGCTTCCACGCTCGCGTCCTTCCCGAACGAGCTATTTGCCTCTGCCCGCCGGAGTCACGAGCGAGAGCGCGTCCGGCACGATTCGAAACACGATCGGCAGCGTTCCAATCGGCTCGCCGTCCACCTGCGCGTACACCGGCCCGTTTCCATTGGGCTCGCAGATCGCCTCGGTCGCCTTCCATGTCGCGATTCCCTCCATGCTCCGCAGCTTCCCGAGCCAGAGCGCGGGGAGGCACGCGAGGTAGCGGAAGCGGCTTTTGGCATTGTTGGTGAGGAATTCGAAAGAATCTTCGAATAAATTCGCGCCGGTCGTGATTTTGAACGGGCCGCCGTAATTCACCGTTCGCCCCACCACGACGATCGTCACGCAATGTTCCTGCCCCGTCGAACGGACGCGCATCTCGGGAAACTTGTAGCGAATGAGCTGGCGCATCCCCTCGGCCCAATACGCGACGATTCCCGCGGTTTTCTTCAGTCCTCCATGCACAGCGTTCACAATCGCCCCATCCGGCCCCGCTCCCCCAACACTCAAAAAATACCGCCCTTCCCGCGGCAATTCTTCGGAATGCTGGCCATCCAGCGGAATCGCCACGCCCAGCGCAATCCGGCGCACGAGTCCCTCCGGGATCAGTCGCGAAGCGTGCGGAATGTCCCACGGAACCCCGAGTTCCTTGGCAAGAATGTTGGCCGTCCCGGCAGGGAGCAACGCCATGGGCACCTGGCTGCCCGCGAGCCCATTGATGATTTCATTGATAGTCCCGTCGCCGCCGCACGCGATCACCATCCCGCGCCGCTGTTCCACGGCCTGTCGCGCGATTCCTTTTGCCGTATGGCGGCCCGTTGTGGGCGCAAGCTCCGTGGCGATCCCCGCATCCTTGAGCAGTCGCACGGCCTGCTCGATTTCTACAAACCGGCGATGGCGCCGCCGCCCGCTTGTGGGGTTGTAAATTAGTAGCGCGTCTTTGATCGAGTCGGGCATCCAGGTTGCCGCGGCCTGCTAAAGCAATCGGGCATTGTATAATACCCAGCGGTTTTGGCCGATTGCATACCACAGGAGTTTCCATGCCTCGCCGGGGTTCCCATGCCTAAGACTCGCGACGCCGCCAAAGAGATTCAGCGCCTGCGCGAGGAAATTCGCCGCCACGAGTATTTGTACTACGTCGAGGACGAACCGAAAATCTCGGACGCCGAATTCGACCGGAAGATGATTCAGCTGAAGAAGCTCGAAGCCGAGCATCCGGAGCTCGTCACGCCGGATTCGCCCACACAGCGCGTGGGCGGCGCACCACGCGAAGGATTCACCGAGGTTCGCCACAAGACTCCCATGGTGAGCCTCGATAATGCCTTTTCCTTCGAGGATCTGCGCTCCTTCGACCGCCGCGTGCGCGAAATCACCGGCCGCGAAAAAATCGAATACATCGGCGAACACAAATTCGACGGCCTGAGCATGTCGCTGCTCTACGAGAAGGGAACGCTCGCCCGCGGCGTCACGCGCGGCGATGGCACGACGGGCGAAGACGTCACGCCCAACGTGAAAACGATTCGCTCAGTTCCTCTCCGAATGGACCCCGCCCTGCTGAAAAAAACCGGCCTGCCGGGAAGCTTCGAGGTCCGCGGCGAAGCCATGATGACGCGCAAGGCTTTCCAGGAATTGAACGAGCAGCAAGGCGAGCAGGGCGGCAAAATCTTCGCCAATGCGCGCAGCGCCGCCGCAGGCGCGGTTCGCGTCCTCGACCCTTCCATTACAGCTTCTCGCCGGCTCGATTTCTTCGCCTATTACTTGCTCGTGGATGGCCGTGTGCCGAAAAAACGCCACTCCGAAGTCCTCGAAGCGCTCGCCGCTCTGCATTTCAAAGCCAGCGAAGATTGGGAACTCTGCGACGGCATCGAGGAAGTGGAAAAATACCTGAATAAATGGCAATCGAAGCGCGAAAAGTTGCCCTATGAAATTGACGGCATCGTTATCAAGGTCAATGAAATCGCCCTCCAGAATGAACTCGGCTTCACCTCCAAAGCTCCCCGCTGGGCCATCGCCTACAAATATCCGGCGCATCAGGAATCCACGGTCGTAAACGAAATTAAAGTCCAGGTCGGGCGCACAGGCGTCCTTACGCCGGTGGCCTACCTCGAGCCCGTCCAGGTCGGAGGCGTCACCGTCAGCCGCTCGACCCTCCACAACCTCGATGAAATCGAAAGGCTCGGCCTCCACGCCGGCGATACCGTCCTCGTCGAGCGCGCCGGCGAAGTGATTCCTCACGTCGTCAAAGTCGTAAAGCACGGAAAGGAAGAAAAGCAGTTTCGCATGCCCGAGAAATGCCCCGAATGCGGCACGCGCATTCACCACGATGAAGGAGAAGTCGCCTACCGCTGCGTCAACGTCTCCTGCCCCGCGCGCCGCAGGGAATCGCTTCTGCATTTCGCGGGACGGCACGCCATGAATATCGACGGCCTCGGCGACAAGCTCGTGGACCAGCTCGTCGAGAAAGGCCTTGTCAAAGATTTTGCCGACCTCTACAAGCTGAAGCTCGATTCACTCGCCGGCCTCGAGCGCATGGCCGAAAAGTCCGCGCAAAACCTGCTGGACGAGATCGCCGTGAGCAAGAAGAACAATCTCGCCCGTCTGATCTACGCTCTCGGAATCCGTTTTGTCGGCGAGCGCACCGCGCAATTGCTCTCGGACCATTTCGGCTCGATGGAAAAGCTCGCCGAGGCCACCGACGAGGAGCTGAAAGACGTCACCGAGGTGGGGCCCAAAGTAGCCGAGGGAATTCTCGAATTTTTCTCCGAGCCCGCCAATCAAAAATTGATCGACCGCCTCCGCGCCGCCGGCGTCAATATGAAAGGCGAGCGCCAGGCCCCCAAGGACACGAAATTCGCCGGCAAGACATTCGTCTTCACCGGCACGCTTGCGCACCGTTCCCGTGAGGAAGCCGAGGCTCTCGTAGCCGCTCACGGCGGCAAGGCAGGCGGCTCGGTCAGCAAGAAAACTAGCTATGTCGTAGTCGGCGCGGACCCCGGCTCGAAGTATGACAAGGCCAAGTCACTCGGTGTGCCCATCCTCGACGAAGGACTGTTCGAGAAATTGATCGGCTTAAAATGAATCTCACCCGCTCGTGGTAAGCGCGTCCGCATGAACTGAATGCGCCCGCTTGCCATTTCCCAGACTCCCGCGCTAGTTTTTCCAGTTCCAATACATCTTACTTTCGATTGTGGTGCCTGCCCGCATTCGCAGCGTATAATAGAAATGGCGGATGAGCCGGGTGATCGCCGGCCCGCTTCTCGCGAGAGAAGCGAGCGGGAGGAAAGTCCGGACTCCATCGTCGCCGTCTCGCAAGAGCGAGCGACGAAAGGGCAACGCGCCTGGTAACGCCAGGGGGTCGTGCCGTGCGTTTCGCGAAAGCGGTCCGCGCGAGCCCGGCTACGGAAAGTGCCACAGAAAATATACCGCCGGTGACGCTTGCACCTCGGCGGCAGGCCTGAGGCAATACCAACGGCCCGCCTCTTTCGGTCAAGTTCATTTGGCAAGGGTGAAAAGGTGGGGTAAGAGCCCACCGCCCGGGTGGCGACATCCGGGGCACGGAAAACCCCGCGTGGAGCAAGGCCAAATAGGAGGGGAGGGCCGGCCCGGCCCGTATGTGTCGCGCTCGCAAGAGCGCGCCGCTGCCACCCTCGGGTAGGCTGCTCGAGTCCCGGAGCGATCCGAGACCTAGAGGAATGATCATCGCGCTCGGGTCGGTTTAGTCCCGGCTGTTTCGGCCGGGAGCGCCAATCGCGCAGCAACGCAAGTCGCCGCGCGAGACCCAGCGAACAGAATCCGGCTTACACGCTCATCCGCCATTCTTATTCATTTCCGCGCAGTCCTTTTTTTCTCCGCGTCCTCAAATAATGATTGTCATTCCCGAATTCCATCCCGTATAACTCTCTCTCCCGGCGCACCGAGTCCGGACAAGGACAAACTCCAATGTCGCCAGACGCCACCGCTGTCGAATCAAGTTGGAAGACCGACCTGCGCTGGGCGGGAACCACGCGCGCCTATTCTGCAGCCGACGTCCAGCGCCTCCGCGGCACCCTCCACATCGAATACACGCTCGCAAAAACCGGCGCCGAAAAACTCTGGAAGCTCCTCCATGCCGATGGCATCGTGAAGGCCCTCGGCGCCACCACCGGAAATCAAGCCGTCGAGCAGGTCTCCGCCGGCCTTCCCTCCGTCTACGCCAGCGGATGGCAAGTAGCTGCCGACGCCAACAATGCGGGCCAGATTTACCCCGACCAGGGCCTCTACCCGGCCGATAGCGTCCCGAAGCTCGTCCGCATCATCAATAACGCGCTCCAGCGCGCCGATCAAATCGATCACGCCGACGGCAAGACCGGCACCGATTGGTACGCGCCCATCGTCGCCGACGCGGAATCCGGTTTCGGCGGCACGCTCAACGCCTTCGAGCTGATGAAGTCCATGATCGAAGCCGGCGCCGCAGGCGTGCACTTCGAGGATCAAATTTCCTCGGTGAAAAAGTTCGGCGCCATGGGCGGCAAAGCAGTCGGCCCCACCGGTGAATGGCTCAATAAGCTCGTCGCCGCGCGTCTCGCGGCGGATATCCTCGACGTCCCCACGGTCCTGATCGCGCGCACCGATGCTCACGGCGCCAAGTTAATTCGCAGCGATTTCGATGAACGCGATAAACCCTTCATCACCGGCGAGCGCACCGCCGAAGGCGACTTCCTTTTTCGCGGCGGCCTCGACGCCGCCATCATCCGCTGCTTCGCCGCCGCACCCTACGCCGACATGCTCTGGTGCGAGACCATGAAGCCCGATCTCGAAGAAGCCCGCCGCTTCGCTGATGCCATTCACTCAAAATTTCCCGGAAAATTATTGGCCATCGATTGCGCCTCCCCGCTCAGCCTCAAAAAAGTCATCGGCGAAGCCAATATGGACCGCTTTCACAGCGAACTCGCCGCCATGGGCTACAAATACCAGTTCATCACCCTCGCTGGATTCCACTCCCTCAATATGTCCATGTTTGATTTGTCGCGTGGCTTCCTCCACGAAGGGGTGAAGTCCTTCGCCGATTTGCAGGAGCGCGGCACCAAAGCATCCAAAGAACACGGCTACCGCGCCGCAAAGCAAGCCCGCTTTTCCGGCGCCGGCTATTTCGACGACATCGCCCAAGTCATCGCTGCCGCTAAATCCGTCCCCCCGAAAGACGGCTCGACGGAATAGCGCGAGCGACTCGCGAAAAAACTACAGTTGCTTTTGCGCTTCCGACGCACAAATTGCCGGCTCCTTGTAGTTCATTCCGTGGGTCGGCCGGTCCTGGCTGTCCTCTTCCGAGCTACCCTCGCCCCAAACAGCGCCGCCAAGCTTCGGCAAGCAACGCCTCCGTGCCCTCCCTCTTTTCTCAGTGAACTCTGTGTTGAAACCCTTTCGCGGTGAAAAGCAAAGCCCCTTCAAAATCCTCGGCGCCGCTATACTCGCCTTTTCCAACCGTCCGGTCCCGGCCCCGCCGCTGGTTCCTCGCCCCAAAGTACAGGCCCCAATTCTGGTCCTTTGAACAGCTTGTCCTCCACCCGCTCCGCTCCTACCCTTATCTGAAGAAAGTGGCCACTCCCAGCCGACCCTTTCCTCTGGAGGGCTGCGCAATGCCGATTTCGATTCCCCACACTCGCCTTTCGTCCGCACTCTTGATCGCCGCGCTCGTCACCGCGCTATCAAGCTGCGGCGGCTATTCCAGCGCAGGCTCCTCGAATGGAGGAGGCGGCGGAGGCGGCACTTCGGCTCCCTCTGCTCCCACTGGTCTAATGGCCACAGCGGCGAATGCCCAAGTCACCCTCTCCTGGAACGCAAGCTCCGGCGCCTCCACCTACTATGTAAAGCGCGCCACCACAAATGGCGGCCCCTACACACAAATTTCCGCACCAACAGCCACCAATTTCACCGACACAGGTCTCGCCAACGGCACCGCCTACTACTACGTCGTCTCCGCCGGCAATTCCTACGGACAAAGCGCAAATTCATCGCAAGTAAGCGCCACCCCCGCGGCTTCCGTCGCAATTCCTCCCGCGCCAACGGGCCTCGCGGCCACGCCAGGCAACGCCACTGTGAGCCTCGTCTGGACGGCCAGCACCGGAGCAACCAGCTACCACGTCAAGCGTTCCATCACCAGCGGCAGTGGCTACGCCCAAGTAGGCGCGCCCACCGCAACAAATTTCAACGACACCAGCCTCACCAACGGCACAACCTATTATTACGTCGTCTCCGCCGTGAACTCCGCCGGCGAAAGCCCCAATTCCGCGCAAGCAAGCGCAACGCCCGTCGCCAATACGGCCGCCATCCAAGTCACCGTAAACACGCTGAGCGACCGCCACGCCATCAGCCCCTACGTTTACGGCGTGAATTTCCCCTCCGACACCAGCTACGTCCAGGATTCGGGCGCCACTTTGATCCGTTGGGGTGGCAACGCCAGCTCTCGCTACAATTGGAAAAATTTTGATACCAACGCCGCCGCCGACTGGTTTTTCAGCAACCGCTCCATGGGCAGCGCCCCGCTCTATCAGGACTCCACTCAATTTGTCAGCAACCTGAAAAACGTCAACGCGTTTCCGATCATGACCATGCCCATGCTCCCCTGGGTCGCCAAAGACGCCTCGAGCTACAGCTTCTCCGTCGCGAAATACGGCGCCCAATGCCAAGTCAATCCCTACAACTCGGACGACGGTAACGGCCAAAAAACCGATTGCGCCACCAACATCACAGGAAACGACCCGACAGATGCCGATGTCCCACTCCTCGACGCGCCCGGCAACAGCGATCCCGCCGGCAGCGTCTACCGCAATCAGTGGGCCGCCGCCCTCAGCTCCAGTTTCGGCACCGCACCGCACTTCTACGACATGGACAATGAGATTGACATCTGGGGCTCGACCCACCGCGACGTGCACCCGAATCCCGCCACCTATCAGGAGCTGCGCGATACATTCCTCACCGAAGCTCGCTCACTGAAAGGCTGGGACGCGCAGGCCGTCCGCTTTGGCCCGGTCAGCTGCTGCTGGTGGTTCTACTGGAATTCCGCGGCAGGGAATTCGGACAAGGCCGCGAACGCCGGCGAAGATTTCTTACCGTGGTGGCTGAATGAAGTAGCCTGGTCCGACGAAGTCACGGGTACGCGTTCGATCGACGTGTTCGATATTCACGCCTACCCGAACACGCCCGACACTTCCAGCTTCACGCTCGCTGAAAAACAGGCTCTCGCCCTCCGTATTCTCCGCGACTGGTGGGACCCTATTTACGTCAGCGAATCAAGCGACATCAATCAGCCCTGGGTCACGCAAATCCAGCCGCTCAAAACGATTCCATTCCGCATCCCCCGGCTCCGCGCCATCGCTAATACCATTTACCCCGGCACACCCCTCAGCTTCACGGAATGGAACGTCGCCCTCGCTGGCGAAAGCGATTTTTCCACCGCGCTTTCCGACGCTGACGCCTGGGGCATCCTCGGCCGTGAACGCGTCTGGGCTTCTTCCCGCTGGACCGCGGCGGATTCGACCGCACCCGCCTATCAATCGCTGAAGCTTTTCCGCAATTACGATGGTCAGCATCACGGCTTTGGCATCACTTCCGTCTCCGCATCCAATAACGCCGATCCCGGCCTGTTCAGTTCCTACGCCGCGCTCGACTCCACAGGCCAGATCCTGACGCTTCTGATCATCAATAAAGACCCCGTGAACTCCGCGCAAGTCGGCCTCTCGCTCGATGGCTTCACAGCCTCGCAGTTCACGGCCTACACGCTCTCGCAGGCCTCGCCGAATTCGATTGTCGCCTCCGCGCAAAAAAGTTGGAATTCGACGCAAAGTTTTCCGGCCTACTCCGCGACACTGCTCGTCATCCAGGGAACCGGCACGGCCACAGCCGCCGAATGGGACTTGAATCCCGACACGCTCCAGGCCCCGGCGAACGGCCCCGTAACGCTCGCGCCCCAAATCGTTTCCGGAACCGGCACCGTCACACTCACCTCCGCGCAATTTGATTCCGGCGGCGGAACAATCTCAATTTCAAGCGCGCAGGTAACTCCCACCCAGAGCGGTGCCATTTCCATCGTCGCTGGCGCCAATCCCGGCTTCTTTCATTTCACAATCACAGCCAAAGACTCTTCCGGCGTCACGCAAACACAGGGCGGCTGGCTGCTGGTGGGAAATCCCGCGGCAACTCTCACGAAGCAGGGCGACGCGCAATCCGCTCCGCCCGGCACCCCCGTCACTCTTTCCGTGCTCCTCAATCCCGGCCAATCGGGCGGTTCCGCGCAGGGAGCCTCGATTCTTTTCACCACCGATTCCGGCGTGCTCTCGTCGCGCATCGTCACCACAGACTCGACTGGCACCGCAACCGTCACTCTCACGCTCCCCCCAACAATGGGCACGGCCCACGTAACGGCCGAAGGCCCCTACGGGCTCGGACATCCCGTTGCCACTTTCACCGAGTCTTCACAGTAGTCCTCTCCTCGTCCTCTCACGCCACGGTTGTCGTGGTCTCGCGGCTCTTCTGCGCCAGCCTTTCCATGATCTCATTCACCTTCTCGGCTCGAATCGGCTTCGAAACGTACCCGTCCATCCCCGCGGCCAGGCAGCGTTCCTCATCGCCCTTCAGTGAGTGCGCCGTCATTGCCACGATCGGAATGTGCCCTCCCTTGCGCCTCTCGGTTTCCCGGATGGCCGCTGTGGCCTCGAACCCATCCATCACCGGCATTTGCACATCCATCAGCACGATGTCGAATTTCCCATGCTCTATCGCCGCAAGCGCCTCTCTGCCATTTTTTGCGACCACCACTTCGTGTCCGCGCTTCTCCAGCAGCTTCACTGCCAGCCTCTGATTCACAGCATTGTCTTCCGCCAGCAATACCCGCAGCTGCATCTTGCTTTCCCGCAGCGTATGCCGTGTTACCAGTGTTTGGCCGTCCTCGGCCCGCTGCTTCTCCCCGAGCGCCAACCGGATGGCCATCATCAACTCGCTTTGACGAATGGGCTTGGTCAAGTAAGCCGTGATTCCCGCTGCCCGGCAGCGCGCCGCGTCTCCCGAGTACCCCACGGACGTCAGCATCATGATCGTGGATCCGCCGAGATCCGTATCCTGCCTGATGAGATTTGCAAGCTTGAACCCATCTAACTCCGGCATTTGTGAGTCCACGAGGACCAGTCGATATCCTCCGCCCGCCGCCTTCGCCTCCCGCAGCATCCTCAGGGCCTCATTTCCTCCCCTAACTTCCGTCGGTTTCATCTGCCACCCATGTAGCATTCCGGCCAGGATGCGCCGGTTCGTCGCGTTGTCGTCCACGATCAGCACCGGCAGATTCCGCAGTTTCTCCACGCCAACAGGTGAACTGGGAACTTTCACGTCCCGCTGCAATCCAAGCCGCGCCGTGAAATGGAAGGTGCTCCCTTTGCCCGGCTCGCTTTCGAGCCAGATCCTCCCTTCCATCATCTCCACCAGTCGCGACGAAATCGTCAATCCCAGTCCCGTGCCGCCGAATTTTCGTGTCGTCGAATCATCCGCTTGCTCGAACGCTCCAAAGATCAAGCGCTGCTTGTCGGCGGCAATCCCCACTCCGGTGTCCATCACGCTGAAGTGCAAGTGAACTTCGTCGCCGGATTGCGACTCCTTTTCCACACGTAGCACCACCTCGCCTCGTTCCGTGAACTTAATCGCGTTCCCGATCAAATTCACGATCACCTGCCGCAGTCGCCCGGGATCTCCGATCACCGCGTCCGGAACTCCCGCGTCCACTTCATCAATCAATTCCAGCCCTTTCTGGTGCGCCCGGAAGCTGAGCGTCTTCATCGTCTCTTCCAGGCTTTCTCTCAGAGAGAATCCGATGCGCTCGAAATTCAGCTTTCCGGCCTCGATCTTCGAAAAATCCAGAATGTCGTTGATCACCCCGAGCAGCGATTCCGCCGAAATCTTCACCATGTTCAGGTTTTCGCGCTGGTCCGCCGTCAAATCCGTGTCCAGCAGAAGTTCCGTCATCCCCATGATTCCGTTCATGGGCGTGCGGATTTCGTGGCTCATATTTGCGAGAAACGTGCTCTTCGCGCGGTTCGCCGCGTCGGCCGCCTCCTCCGCGCGTTTCCTCTCGGCGATTTCCTGCTCCAGCTTTGCCAGCGCGTTCTTGCGCACGGTGATGTTTTGGGCTGTGCCCACGTAGCTCACCGCCGCGCCGCTCGCATCTCGCACGGTTCGCGCATTTTCCGCGAACCAGATCCTCTTCCCGTCCTTTCCGTACACTTCGTACTCGAAATTCTCCACCATTCCGTTCGTTTCCATCAGCCGCTTGAACTCTTCCCGCCTCTTCGGATCCACGTACGCCTGCACGTTGATGTCGTCGCGCGCCGCCATCATCTGCTTGGCGGAATCGTATCCGTACATTCGCACCAGCGCCGGATTCGCGCTGATGATTCGTCCTCCGGGCGTCGTTTGAAATATTCCCACGATCGACTCCTCGAATATGCTCCGGTATTTTTCCTCTGCCTGGCGCAGGGCCCATTCGATTCGCTTTCGTTCCGTGATTTCCTGCCGCAATTCCTGCGTGCGCTCATCCACTCGCTTCGCAAGCTGCCGTTCGCGTCTCTTCAGTCCGCTGACGCGCGCCCTATAGGCCCCCGCCGCCGATAATCCGATCGCCAGCACACACAGCGCCGCAAACCAATAAGTCTCGTAAAAGCGCGGCGGGATCTCGATGGCCATCGAATCCCCGGTCTTGTTCCAAATCCCATCCTCGTTGCTCGCGATCACTCGAAATACATATTTGCCCGACGGAACGTTCGTGTAATAAGCGGTTCGGCGATTCCCCGCGTCCACCCACTCCTTGTCAAACCCCTCCAGCTTGTAGCGGAACTGAATTTTCCCCGGCGCCAGGTAGCTGAGAGCCGTGTAGTGAATCTCCATGCTCGCTCGCCCGGCTGGCAGCAGCGCCGGCCCTGGATTTTGCATCATGATATGTCCCGCCGTGAATTTCTCGATGTGCACGGGTGGCGCGCGCTGGTTCAACGGCAGGTGATTCGGATCGACCATCACAACTCCGTTGATCGTCGGAAACCACAGCTTGCCATCCCGCGATTTCCAGCCCGCCGATTGCACGCCCCCGTCGCACTCCCTGTTTTTCATTCCGTCGGCTTCGCTATAGGCGGTCGAGGAAATGGTCTTCATCAAGCCGTCCGCAAATTCATTCAACTCCTTCTTGCTCACCCGGAAAATTCCCTGATTGCAGCTCATCCACAAATTCCCCATGTCGTCTTCCAGAATGACGAAAATCAGATCATCCAGCAGCCCATCGCGGCTGTAATACGAGGTGAACTTCCCGTCCTTAAACCTGTTCAGCCCGTCCTGCGTCCCAATCCACAGCGCCCCCTCCTTATCCTCGTACGACGTCAGAACCACGTTGTTCGCCAACCCATCCGTCGTCGTGAATTTCGAGAAAACGCCATTCTGAAAATGATTCAGCCCTTTATTCGTTGCCACCCACAGTCCGCCCTCCGGGTCCGCCGTGAGCCCGAACACCACGTTGCTCGCCAATCCATCAGCCGTCGTGTACGTCGTGAAATTCCCGTTCACAAAGCGCGCCAGTCCGCCGCCGTCTGTGCCAAACCACAGTCTTCCGTTCGTGTCCTCCGTAATCGCCTTCACTAGCAACGGCGGCAGAAAGCCCGAGCTCTCTGTGGCTGTCGGCAACCCCTCTTCGGCCGTGTACACCGTCACCTTCCCGTTCTTGAGCCGCCCAAGCCCCCCGTCGGTCGAAATCCACATACTCCCATCCTTGCTTTCATAAATCGGGCCCACGAATTTTCCCGACGGTTCTCGCAGTCCGGTCATCATCGTGATTCGGCCATCTGTGAGCCGGCCCACGCCTCCTCCGTTTGTCCCCAGCCAAATGATTCCAGCGTGATCCTCAAACACAGTCCAAACTGCGGGGACCGATAACCCCTCCGCCGTCGAATACGTGCTGAATTTTCCTTCCCTCAGCCGGTTCAGCCCCCCGTTCGACGTTCCAATCCAAATGCTTCCTTCCGAATCCCCGAGCAGGGATGCAACGCCATTGTCCGACAGTCCATTCCGCGCCTCATAATTCTCGAACTTCCCGTCTCGGAAGCGGCTGAGTCCTGCGTCCAGCGTCCCGACCCACAGGCTTCCTTGCTCATCCTCATAAATCGCGCTGACGGAATTGCTGGGCAGCCCATCTCTCTTCGTGTAGGAAACGAATCGCCCATTTGAGTAAAGATCGAGCCCGCCCTTGTTTGTGCCGATCCACAAGTCTCCTCTCCGGTCCCGATACAGGCTCCAGATCGCTCCGATGGACGCCCCATCATTTCGTGTATAACTCCTGAAACTTCCCTCGCTCAGCCGCGACAAGCCCCCATCGGTCCCAATCCACAGCCCGCCCTCGCCGTCGTCCGCAATCGAAGACACAGAATTATTTGCCAGCCCGTCATTCGTGCCGTAATGCGTGAATCTTCTGTCCTTGTACGCCAATAGCCCGCTTCCATGTGTCGCAATCCAAATGATCCCCGATTTGTCTTCGTGGATTGCCCCGACGCTGTTTCCTCCGAGTTCGTTCTTCGTGGCCACGGACTCGAATTTTCCATCCTTGAGCCGCACCAGGTACCCTGTCAGCGTGCCGAACCAGAGGCTTCCGTCGTGCGCCACGCAGATCGCGCGGATATCCTGGTCCTTCATCTGGTCTGTGTTCTTG
>Ga0187819_10000465_pt1 | contig 20073 bp, 24 predicted proteins | sample NC_wetland_sal_i_15_FD_132411 | JGI IMG/M metagenome (GOLD analysis project Ga0187819, IMG submission 132411) | Wetland sediment microbial communities from Neuse River Estuary, North Carolina, USA - SO4_4 | ecosystem: Environmental > Aquatic > Freshwater > Wetlands > Sediment | place: USA...
ACCTCCGTGGGGCAGTAGACCTGACCACCCTCGACATCGGCGGCCGCGTCACGATCGGCGGCGGGACCGTCCGACGGTCGATCGAGGTCGGCGGAAAGTTTGAGACGACCGCCCCCCTCACCTTTGGTTCGCTCGAGATCGGGGGCATGGGCCACGTCCATGCTTCCGCCCAGGGAGAGTCGGTCGAAGTCGGCGGGATGATCGACTGCGACGCGGACCTCGTCGCGACGCGCAAGTTGGAGGTCGGCGGAAGGATTCGTGTCGCCGGGGAGCTCCGGTCGGGTCGCATCGAGGTCGGCGGGCTCTTGTCCGCCGGCTCGATCGATGGCGAGGACATCGAAGTGGGCGGCGTGGCCGAGGTAGCCGGGGCCGTTGTAGGCCGTCGGCTAGAAGTGGGCGGCCGGCTGTCGGCCGAGCGGGTCGTCGTCTCGGACCGAGTCGAAGTGGGCGACGAAATCCGGACCCAAGCGGGGGTCAAGGCCGACTCCCTCCGTGTGGGCGACCGCAGCACCGTTCGGGGGCCCATCGTGGCCCGAGAGGTGACCGTCGGCGACCACGCCGAAGTGGAGGACGTCTGGGCCGGGTCGCTGCGGCTGAAGGAGCGCGCGCGGGCACGGAACGTATACGCCGAAGATCTCGAGGTCGCTCCTCGCGTGGACATCCAAGGGGAGACCCAGTTCGTTCGATCCATCCGAGGCGAAGGAGCCCGGTACGCGCAAACCCCCCGGCAGGTGTCGCAACTTCCGCCCGCTCCGCTCTGATGCCGAGCCGCCCGAGAGACCCGGCCGGACCGTCCGAGTCGGCGCAGGAGCCCTCGGTCGAGCCGCCGCTCTACGGAACGGATCGCCAGGGTCCTCTCGGAGCTCGCCGATCTCCGCTAGACCTGTACGCCGAGCTCCTGGAGGTGCTTCGTCGCACCGCCTCGCCGTGCCGGATCACGCGACTATCCTACGCGGTGGGCATGCCGGTGGACCGGACTCACCGGGCTGTGAACTTCCTCGTCCAGTTGGGCCTCGTCACGCGAACCGCGGACGAGACTCCGGCATGGCGGTTGACGCGGCGAGGGTATGACTTTCTGCAGACGTATTGGAAGCTTCGCAGCTTTCTGGGTCCCGTCGAGGGCTTCGTCGAGTGAGCCCCCGTTGAAATCGCCCGAGGCGAGGACCGCTTGGGCGCCCCGGCCCCTCGTTAGCATGGTACGGCGTAGGCGCGGGTGGGCGCAGGCTCCCCCGGGGGAACCGAAGGTCCCCGCGGCGTCTAGGGCGAAGGAGAATTCGGCGAAGGCCTAGCTCGTCTGCTTGGCCATTTTCATGACTTCTTCGCGACTGACGACCTTGTTGTGAAAGTCCTTCACGTGCTGCTGGACATGCTGCACGAGCTCGTGCTCCTTTGCACTCACAACTGCGAATCCATCTTCACATTCTACCTTCCACTTGTGCATCGTTGCTGCCATGTTCTTCTCTCTCGCGCTGTTGGCGAGGCTCTCCGGTAACCTAGGCGCCAGATAAAAACGTCGATTCGCTCTGCGCCCGGAAGCGACTGGGCCGGAGGGGCCACAGGGCCCATCGCAGCGCCTTCGGAACAGGCTTATAAATGGGGCATAGGTCCCCCGCCGACTTTCCATGTCCACGTCGTCGTATCGCTACGCGGCCCGCTCGTTCCGGGTCACCCAGGGGCCCGAGGGCGCCACCCTCCGGCATGAACGCCTCCTGACCTGGCGCCGGGAGACAACGGTCAACCGACTCGAACATCCCACTCGGTTGGACCGGGCACGGGCCCTCGGCTGGCGCGCCAAGGAGGGCCTCATCATCGTTCGAGTACGGGTGCGGCGCGGAGGCCAACGCAAGCGAGCGATCATCGCCGGCCGCCGGCCTAAGCACAAGGGAATTCTTCGGATGACGCTCGCCAAGAGCCTCCAACGTATCTCCGAGGAGCGGGCGCAGAAGCACTACCCGAACCTCGAGGTGCTCAACTCCTACTGGGTCGGGGAGGACGGGAAGCAGAAGTTCTTCGAGGTCATGCTTGTTGATCCTCATCATCCTGCCATCCTAGCGGACCCAAAGATCGCATGGATCGCTTCACCGGCTCAGCGCGGCCGGGTCTTCCGTGGCCTGACCAGCGCCGGCGCGAAGGGACGAGGGCTCCGCCGGAAGGGAAAGGGCGCAGAGCGGATGCGCCCGTCTCGGAGCCAGAACCGGCGCGACGTCCGACGCACCCAAGTCAAAGTCATCCCGTGAGGCGACGCCGGCGGAGCCGCGGCCCCGGTCACTCAGTGGGACTCCGGAACCAGTGATCCAGAGGCGCTCCCGCACGTTCGGCTGACCGACGGGCCCACCCCGCGAGCCCTTCGACATGGGCCACTTCTCCGTGAAGCGCCCGCGCCAACCGCCGGCGGAACTCCACGTCGACCTGAACCCCTTCAGCCACTAGTAGTTCGGTGAGCCGGTGAGCTAGGTGCCCTCCTTCTCGGTCCCAATCCGTGAGTATGACGACACGCTGCCCCGGTTTCGACAACGATCGGGTCAGCTGGCTCAGTCCGCGACCGGAATGGAGCAGGACTACCCGGCCGGAGACCCCCAGGAGCTTGAGGGACCGACGGTCCCGCTCACCTTCCACGACGCTGACGGTCGAATCGTCGTTCGCGCCCGACAGGAACTCCTCCCAGAGCTTGAGGAACGCCTCCCAGGCCTCGGCGCGTCGCTCCATCTGAGGTGTTCCACGCGACCTACACCCGGGTCGATGCGGTCAACGACCACGGACAGCGCGAAGAACTAAAGCCTCCGCCCTTTCCTCGCCCTTGGGCTATGGCGGACTACTACACCAAGCTCCTCGAGCTGCGACGGGCCGAGGGATCCGCCCACGGCCTCTCCAAACTTCCGGTCGACTTCTATCCCCAGACGCGCGCCTACCTCGCCGAGCTCAAATCGACGTTCGAGACGGAGTTGCGCGAGAATCCGTCCGGTCGAAAGGGCGAGTTGGCGCGTCAGACCCACCAGCGGGCCGTACAGACGGCTCGGGATATTGTCGAGGCCCGAATGATGAAGATCCTCACGGCGGCACTTCAGGCCAGCCTTGGGGGGTCTCGCGACCTTCCGAACGCGCTCCCGGAGGAACGTGTCTTGCACGAATCGCTCCTCGGTTACCTCCGCCAGCATCGATCAGAGGTCGCTCCGTACCTCGAGCCGGCGGGGCCTCCCTCCACTCCCCCGAGGCATGCCGCGTCGGCGGCCTCCCGGAACGTACCGCCGGAGCCCGCACCCTCTCGCGGCGCCACGCTCACCCCGGCCGGCGGGGCGGAGACGCAGATCGTCCGCGTGCTCAAGGACACGCCCAAGGTCGCCCTGGGGTCGGAGACGATCGAGTTGCGACGGGACGACGTGCTGTCGCTACCGGCCGACGTTGCGCGGTTGCTCCTCGAAGGTCACGTCGTCGAGCCGGTCCAGGTCCGCGAGAAGTTCTCACCCGCGCTAGGCTGAAGCGCCACGCGGCGACAGCTCGAGCACCTTGAACGACCCAAATCCAAACAGGAAGCTCTTCTGCGCTAGCCGGAGCTTCACGGCCTCGACGGAATCAGTCCCCATCTCCAGCTGGGTCCGGATGTCGTCGAGCCCCCATGCCATCAGCGCTTCGGAGAGCGGGCCGTAGAAGGTCTCCTGGAAGCCCCCCGCCTCGGCGGCGCGTCGGACCCGCGTGAAGTTGACCCACGCACTCAGGTCGGCAGTGCCGGGCCGAGAGAGCGGGTCGACGGAGCGATGCTCCCGGATCGCCTCCGTCGTGCCGGTGCCTCCGCGCGACAGCAAGGCTTCCTGTTCGACGCCATAATCGATGAGTACGGCCCGGCCCGCAGCGAGATGATCCGCCAGCTCGCGTATCCACGCCTCCATCCCGAGGGATACCTCGAGCACCGTGCCCGTCGGCGCGTCGGTGGGCAAGTCCGCTGGCATGTCCGTCCGCCCGGGCCCCCGGACCTCGGAGCGGACCGGTCCCTCGGGGGGAACGATGACCCCGAGCTCGGCCCAGCCGGCGACCGTCTTGAGCAACTGGCGAAAGGGGAACGCGTCGAGCAGCTCGTTGGCCAGCACGATCCCACGCAGAGGTCCGACGGAACCGAGGGACGGAGCGAACCGCCACGGGACCTCCCCTGGCTCCGTACGGCCGAGCCGGGCCTCGATTGCCGTGCGAAGCGCGGCTGACCGTTCGACAAGAATGTAGTCCCAGCCTGCGGCCTCCGCAGGCGGATGCTGGAGTGCGGTCCGGATGTCGCTGGCGAGCGTGCCGTCCCCGGGCCCGACCTCGACAATCGGGAATCGCGAGGGGGAGCCCTCCCGCTGTCGGATCTGCCGGAAGTGAGCCGCGAGCGTTGCGCCAAAGAGGCCGTGTACGTGCGCGGCGGTGTAGAAATCCCCCTCGCGCCCCAAGCGCGTTGCGGCCCGATCGTAGAACCCCCTCCCGGGGTCGTACAGCGAGATCTCCATGAATCGGTCGAAGGGCAGGAACCCTTCAGCGTCGGCTGCCGCACGCAGCCGTCGCCGAAGCACGGGGTCGACCGAGCGGTCCATGGGCGGCCCCCCGCCGAGGAGCGGTCTAGGCCGGGCAGGATCGTCCGACCCCATAGGATTCGCGAGCGAGGTGCCCCGGGCGTGCCTCAACCGATGTAGCCCAGGTCTTCCCGAGCGGAGGCGGGCGTCTCGGCCGGGCGAGTCGGCGCCTCGGCCTCACGGAACTTCTGAGCGATCCGGTCAATCTCCTTCGCCTTGTGCTCGAGCTCGGTGAAGTCGATCGTGAGGTTCAGCACCTTGCTCAGCACGCGCAACACCGCTTCCGCGCTGCGGGGGTCGACGAAGTACCCGGACGTCTCGCCCATCAAGCAGACGCCCTCCATCCCGTACACGCGGCCGAGTCCGAGAAAGAGGCCGCTGGCTCCAATGAGCCCGCCACCGGGGTCGGTCCGGGAGAAAACGACGCCGAACTTCTTCATCGCCTCGACGCGCGCCTCCGAGGTCGCGGCCCCGAGCACACGGGGGCCTTCGACGAGATGCCCCTGGGCGAAGCCGGCGAGCGTGTAGACGTCTCGGACGCCCATCTGGTTCGCGAGCGACAAGACCCGGTCCGTAAGTTCGTATTGGCCCTCGGGGGTGATGCCCTGATAGTCCCCGCCCAAGAGGATGAGGTCCCTCTGGTTTGCGCCTCCAGCGCGTACGTACGACAAGTCGTTCGACACGAGGCGGATGAGCCCCTCCTCGCTTACGTAGACCTGCGGCGGGAAGAACTTGGAGTGGATCCACCCGAAGGTCGTTGCGTTGAGCTTCTCCTTGAGGTAGTCGATGGCCAGCTTTCCGACGTTCCCCACGCCCGGCAGACCCTCGATGAGCACGGGGTCCTTGAGCGTCACCTTTTCTGTGATGCGGATGAGAACGTCCTCCATCGTGGGCTCCGCTCGAAGGAGCGGGGGACGATAGATAACGGTTCGGTTACGGCCGCGTCCGGGAAAGGGGAGGGCCCCGGCTCAGGGCGCGACGTGGAAGCCGGTCTCGTCGATTGTCAGACGGCGGATCTGAGTCCGCTCGGGGTGGTTCCGGACCTTCCGGACCTCGAGCGTGTGGTCGAAGGAGGTGCCGTCGGGCTCGGAGCGGAGCGTGATGCCGAGGTCCGCGACGTCCTCGAGCATCGCGCTGGAGCGGCTATCGAGCGACGCCTGCTGGACCGTGACCATGGCTTTGCCACCCAACAGCTGGGTCCGGGAGCGGATCTGGCGCACCAGATTGACGACCTCAGACACCTCGAGCAGCTCGAGCAGGAAGTCGAGCGAGTCGAGGACCAGACGGAACGGTGAATCGAGCCCGGCGAGGTCGTTCAGGAACCGGCCCGCCAGGCTGTAGGGCGCGACCGACACCTCCGAGCGACGCGCGTTGCGGATATCGTCCAGCCGAAGCCCCCGCTCCCGGACGCGTGAAACCTCCAGCTGGGGCTCCAGGACACGTTTGTAGTAGTCCTCGGAAAGGTTTCCGAAACGGATCGGTTCCGGGTCCCAGTGGAAGGAGCGGAACGCGTCCTGCGAGTCGATGGTGCGCTCGGCGGTGGTGTAGTACAGCACCGGGGTCGAGCCGACGCCGGCCTGGGCGAACTGCTTCGCCAGCAAGTGCGAGCCGGATCCCGGCGTGCCGATGACGACGATGAGACAACCCGGGGGAAGGTACGGCGACAGCCCGGCGTCGATATCGGGGATGCCCAGCAGGGGCTCATCGCCGGTCGTCATGGGCCTCCGCCGAGCGTGAACGACTCGTCGACCACCAGCGACAGGATGCGGTCGAGCTCCGTTCCTTCGCCCTCCGACGTGGTGAACAAGACGGTGAGCACGGACCGCGTCTTCAGGTTGTTCACGAGAATATGGAAGAACTCGGAAAGAACGTCCGGATTGTTGTGCACCGCGAGGGAGTTCACCGAGTCGATGATGACCATGTTTCGCTGGCTCGGGTGACGGCGGAGGAGGTACTCGATCCGGAGCATGATGCCCTCGAGCATCGTGGGGCTCTCGACGTACGAGGCATTCGGGAGGACGTTCTCGTAGCTCATCATCAGGTGGGAGATGGCGTCCACGAACGAGACCCGACCGGACGGGATATCGAGCGCCTGGAGTAGGCTCCAGACGAGCGATGCGGGGTTCGTGACGGAGACGTAAATCGTGTGAGAGTTCGTCTCTCCCCCTAGGTCCCGGACCGTGAGTCCGAGGGCGGCGAGATAGTTGTCGGCGTAATCCTTGGAGCCGAGCCGCAGCGCCACGGTGCCGCCGCTCGTGAACGACCGCAAGCGGTCGGCGATCTCGGAATCGCGGGCCATGCGCCTATCCGGTCTCCAGGCGGCCACCCTTCAGGAACGGGGCCATGAGCATCCCGATCGGGGTGAGATCGATCACATACTGAGCCCGTGAGTGGACCGTGCCCCGCATCTTGATGATCTGCAGAACGCGGAGCATGTCGCCCCGGCGGCGGACGTTCGACAGCATCACGACGCCGTCGACGATGGCCTCCTCCACGCCATAGAGGGAATGGACCCCCGGAACCGCCCCTACCTCGGCGACCATCAGCGAAGTGGTACCGAGTTCCGAGAACGCTTGCCCCAATTTCAGAATGAAGTCCCGCGCCTTCTCCTCGCTACGAACCCGGAACCCGACGGAGGTCAGGGAGTCCAGCACGACGCGGCGCGCGCCACTCTCTCGGACCAGGTCTTGGACGGTACGGACAAGAATATCCACCTCGCCGGGCTTGAGCTCCTCTCGGTTGAGCCCAAGACGGTCGTAGACGATGGGCAGGTCCACGATTGTGATTTGGTTGTGCTGGACGAGGTCCGGGCGGAAGAACTCGAAGGTGCTGAAATTCTGCATGAGTTTGGCCGACGCCTCCGTAACGGAGATGAACAGCCCCTTCTCGCCCTTCTCCGCGCCTCGGACGAGGAACTCGAGACAGAGGGTGGTTTTCCCCGTGCCAACGCCACCGGCGACGAGCACCATGTTCCCCCGGGGAATGCCGCCCCCGAGGATGTTGTCGAGCCCCTCGATTCCCGTGACGCACCGGTCGGCCGGAGCCTCGTCGGGAGTCATGGCCGGGCCGGCGCGAGTTCCGCTCACGATGATGAGAGCCGGGGCTATGCTAAAATGCTTTTTCTTAATCTAATCGCAATTCGTTGCAGAGGAGAGCCGCCCTTGCCATGACCGTCTACGTTGGACTCCTCCGCGCCGTCAACCTAGGCGGCTCGACGCAGATCAGCATGGCAGCGCTCACCGAGCTCATGAGCCAGAGGGGCTTCGAAGAGGTTCACACCCTCCTCCAATCTGGCAACGTCGTGTTCCGCAGCCAGGCGACGGATTCGACCCGGCTCGAGCGGACCCTCGAAACCGAGGTGGCGAAGGGGCTAGGGCTCACGACGGACTTCTTCGTCCGCACCGCCTCCGAATGGCGAGAGATCCTCCAGCAGAACCCGTTTCCCCGAGAAGCCAGCGAGGACCCGGCCCATGTCGTCGTTACGGCCCTGAAGCGTGCGCCGACGAGCGAGGAATGGGCGGCGCTGCGTGCCGCCATCCAAGGACGGGAAAGAGTCCGCGGTTCCGGCCGCCACGCCTACATCGTGTATCCCGACGGGATTGGTCGCTCCAAACTCACGGCAGCGCTGATCGAGCGCAAGTTAGCGACGCGCGGTACCAGCCGGAACTGGAACACCGTCCAGAAGTTGGATCAGCTCGCCTCGTCCTGAACTCGTTCGACCCCTCTCGGCGAGAGAGTCCCAGGAGCGACCTCGGGTTCGGGAGGGCCGGTTTCCGGGGCTAAGACCTCCATCAGGCGCTCCCGGGAAAGTACCCAGAAGCTTCCGGCGTCGTCTCTCCCGGTACGTACCATCGCCCCGGCCGAGGCGAGGAAGCGACCCCCGTTCCGCACGCGCCGCTCAGCGAGCGAAGGATCGGCCGACCATCTCGAGCGGAGCTCCGCAAGACGGACGGTGAGTTCGGAACGGCCATCGGCCTGACCAATCAACTCCCTCAACGCCCCCACGAGGGGTGCGACCTCCTCCGGCAGAGATCGGGCTGTCGAGGCAGCAACCGGTGGCGGCGTAGCGTCGATTCGGGGGAGAGACGCGTCGACCGTTTCGGGCGGGAGGGACGCCGGCAACACCGGGCGAAACCGATTCGGGTCACCTCTTCCAGATGACGGGGCCGGCAGACGTATCCAATGTGTCTCCGAGCCCTTGTCGATCAGGACGGCGGCCTGCCCCCGTGGCATCCGCATGATGCGTTCGGGCGCGACCTGGGGCACCCACCGCGAGACGTCCCTCACATCGGCGGGGTCTCCCCGAAAAAGGACCACGTCAGCCGAGTTGGTCATGAAGGCGTCCCGGACAACCTCCGGGAGGGAGCGGAGCGATTGAGTCGCGGCCCAGACGTGGAGGTTGAAACGCCGTCCGACACGCAGCATCTCAGCGACGCTATCGTGCGCGTACCATTGCGCCTCATCCAGGATGAGAAATGTCTTCGAGGGCCTTTCTCGCACGAGCACCGCGTTCCAGGCGAGTGCGAGCACGACGGCGAGGAGATAACGAGCCACGGATTCCCCGACCTGTGGAGCGTCGCCCGAGACTACGGTGGTCCGCCCTGGGGTCACTGCGGTGCCGACAGACCAGGTTGGGGAGGAGGCGTCCACCATCTCCCGCAAAACCTCGCTCCGTGTGATCTCGGAGAGGAGTCGCCGGGCGCCGTCGCCATCCTGTGGAGCGTGCTCGATCCGGTGTCGCACCTCGCTGACGGCTTCCCGGGCGCTCTCGGGCACATTGCGCCACGGGAGCCCCTCGGGGGTCAGCAGGCGTTCGGCCACGGCCAACGACGCTCCCGGCCAGTGGCTGGCGGCCCGAATCGCCTGAAACAACATCTCTTCGAGACGGGGGCCCCAGAAGGTCGATTCGGCGTACCGGCCCGCCCGGACCCGGCGCAGGGCCGCGACGACATCACCGAGGAGTCGCTCACGACGGGTCGCGGTTTCCCCGCCTCTCGCGGCAATCTCCATGAGCAGACTCAGAGTGAGACCTGGGACGGCGGGTGAGACCCAGGAGACCCCGGGGGCCCACGACTCGGGCAAGCCCGCGAGAAACTGACGGGCAGTGTCTCCCACCGGGTCGAAGAGGAGAACCGATCCCCAGTGGGCGGCCTGCCAAGCGAGCCGAACGACAAGGGAACTCTTTCCCATACCTGTCTCGCCCAGAACGAGCAGATGCCGCCCCTGCACGGGGTCGACCGGCAGACCGACGCACGACCCGTTCAGATCTCGACCGAGCCAGAGCCGGGCACGGCCGAGCGGACCCGCGGAGGCGGAGATGAACGCCACCGAAGCGGGTGGGGGGAACAGCCCGACAATCTCCGCCTCCGATAACACCGGGTCCTGGCGAAGTTTCGAGAACGGGGAACGGGCCGGCTGACACGTGAAGCGGTTCCCACCGTCCAAGTGCGATGCGACCTCGAGCAGGTGAGCGACCCGGGAACCTACGTCGCGATTCGCCGGGTGCCCGTCAACGAGAACCCTGCCGCAGACTCGCCAGCGGAGCCCAGTGCGTCGAGCCTCCTGGCGATCCTTGAGAACCCGCTCCGGAAGCGTTGGAACCCGGGCTCTTTCCGCGACAGGATCGCTCAACCCTGGGCGCCAACCTTCGAGCGAGGGAACGCCCGGGTCCGGCACTAATTCCCACTCGACCGCGACCCCTGGCCGAGAAGTTCCCAGCGCCCCGAGAACCGCTTCAGACCAGGGCCCTTCTTCGAAGGCGACGGGAAACGGCGACTCCGTCGGACCGCCCAGCGAGACGGTGAATTCGGGACGGCCCTCCGAGTTCGGGGCCGACTCCTCCACACCTTGCCACTGTCCGAGCTCGTAAGCCGATGACAGACCGAAGTGCATCCAGCGGACTCCCACCGGGGGAGAGACGGCAAGCACAACTCCGCCGGACGCGCCCGAGGCCCATCTCATCCTAATGGGAATGCCCAGCCCGTGGGCGGCGCGCAGCGCGCGACGCAGGCGTCCGACGAACTGGCGTGTTTCCTCGGCGGTAGGCTGTCCGGCCACCGGCCGGAACTGATAGCTCCGCCATTTGATTTCCGCCACGATTGGGGACTCCCCTCACGGGGCGATCCGGTCCGAGGGGTTCCTACTGATGGCGACGATGAACGCTGAACGCAGAACCCTCCGTGAGGGTCCGGGCTCGGCCGCGGGCAAGTCATGGTAAAGTAGCGCCCCCGGTCCTCGCTCCCGGGTCCGTTCGATATGCCGTCGCTCGAAGAGCAGATCGTTGCCATCGAGGACGAAATCCGACGCACCTCCTACAACAAGGCCACGTCGGGGCACATCGGCCGGCTCCGGGCCCGCATTGCATTCCTGAGGCTGGAGCGGGAGAAGCGAAGTCGGGGCAAGGGGGCCGGCCCCGGGTACGCCGTCCGGAAGTCCGGCCATGCCACCGTCGCGCTCGTGGGATATCCTTCCGTTGGGAAGTCGACGCTGCTCACCCATCTGACCGGAGCGAACAGCCAGGCCGCGGCCTACGATTTCACGACCGTTTCCATTATCCCTGGCATGATGGACGCGGCCGGCGCCTCGATACAGATCCTCGACATGCCGGGTCTCGTTCCGGGCGCGTCGCGGGGCCGTGGCCGCGGCCGGGAGGTTCTCTCGGTCGTTCGATCGGCCGACCTCGTCCTGTTCATGATCGACAAGGACCACCCCGATTTCCACGGCCTTCGAGACGAACTCGAGGACGCGGGAGTCCGGGTGAACGCGCGCCGTCCCCGCGTCATCGTCACGCCGAGCGCTCGAGGGGGGTTGACGGTCACGAGCACGGTCAAGCTCACCCGGCTGGACCCGGAATCAGCGATGGCGATCGCCCGCGAGTTCGGGCTCCACAACGGCTCGATCGTCTTCCGGGAGGACGCCACCCCCGAGCAGCTGATCGATGTCTTGGCGGGAAACCGGGTCTATCTTCCGGCGATCCTCTCGGTGAACAAGTCGGACCTGCTCGCGCCCGCCGACCGAGCGAGGATTCGTGACCAGTCGAAGCCGTTCGAACCGATCTTCATCGCCGCAGAGTCCGGCCAGAATCTCGACGAGCTAGTGCTGGCGATCGTTCGCGCACTCGCCTTCATCCGGGTGTATCTCCGTCCTCCCGGGGGGCAGGCGGACCGCGTGGAGCCATTGATCCTCCGGGGAGGGAGCCGGGTCCAGGACCTTCTCACGCGCTTGCCGCCCGACATCGCGCGGAACTTCAAGTCCGTGCTCGTCTGGGGCCGTAGCGCCCGTTTCCCCGGCCAGACCGTGGGCCGGGACCACCTGCTTGCCGACGAGGATGTCGTTACCGTGGTCGTGCAGCGCGGCCGATCTTCTCCGGCCTAGCCGCACGCGACCGCTCGGACGCGGTCGTCATCGATGGTGCCCGGGCCGCGAGGAACCGGTGCTGGCGGTGGAACGGCTCCAACGCGAGCGGGGGAGAGATCGGCCGGAAGGGGCGCAGTTCCGCAAGCGCCCGTTCGACGGACTCGTCGGGCGTACGGTCTCTTCCGAGGCTGGAAAGTTTGAGCACCAGTAGAAGCGGCTTTCCGTCGCGGAGGAACAGGTCGGCGTTTCGGCGCACGATCCCTACCTGGTCGGGCTGGGCGATGTCAGAGTAGACTCCGTCAACGGGCGGGACCCACCCGGCGTAGTCGTCCGGCCGTCGGGCGTCCCCGAGGATCGGGAGCAGATTGGGATACCGTTCGGCGAGGCGGAGCAAGCGTGCAAACGGTCGCAAGCTCATTTCCACGGCGTAGACGGCCCCCTCCGGGCCCACCAGATCCGCGACGTGCGAGGAGGTCGTCCCCGTGGCCGCACCGAGGTAGAGCCATCGCTCCCCCGGCTGGGGAAGAGGTCCCCGGAATCCCTTGACCAGGGCCGCCGACAACTTACTTCGGTAGGGATCCCATCGACGCCACCATCCGGAACGCACCGGGACCAAGCGCTCCCCGTAGACGTCCGGGGGCGTGCCGAGGGCCTCCGTGGCCGGAACGACCCGATCGCCCTCCCGGATCTCGTGAAGACGTCGGGACGATCGAGCCCACCCCGGCGGCCCAGCCCCGCTCACGAGCTTCGCTTCCTGAGCTGGGCGATCCGTCGATCACGCCGGCGTACCAGTTCGTCCGATATCAAGCGACCCGAGGTGGCGTCGGCTCGGGCCGCGATCGCTGCGAGAGCCGCAGCCGACCGGGCGAGCGCTCCTGCCCGGTCGGGAGGGACCTGGGACATCCCTTCCGTGTGGTAGAGGATGCCGAATCGGGGAGACCGCCCCGGCCCGAAGCGTCGCCGGGCGCCGAGCAACTGGAGGCGGGACGCGTCCATCCTCGATAGGGGCGCGAGGCCGCCTGCGATAGCGATGAGATGGGCGGCCACGACCGGGCCGACCACGGCGGAGAGGTTCGGGGCCACCTTCCGGGCCTGCGCCTCGAGCGCGGTTGTCAACTCTTGGAGATGGCGAACCAGCTGCTCCCGGGTGGTCGAGGAGATCCGGGCGTACTCGGAAAGCACCGGAGTCCCTTCGGAAACCCAACTGTCGGCGGCGTTGGTCTCTCGCCGTAGCACCCGTCGCACGCGCTCCTCTTCTCGGGCCAACGCGGTGAGGGAGGCCTCGGGGGCTTGCATCGCTCGCTCGAGACGGCGCCGGGCAAACGCGAGCAGGAGCACCCGCTCGTCGCGATCCGGTTGAAATGCGGCGGCCCGCATCGCTCGACGTTCCTCGAGGACCGCCACGCGCGACGCGAGACCGTATCGCTCGAGCCATTCCTGTAGCGGGCGGTCGCTCACCTCCACGACGGAGCCTCCGGCCCGCTGGCGAACCCAGTCGAGCACCGGGGCCGGGATTCCGTCGAGCCCGTCGGCGAGGAGCTCCGCGACCCGCGGGGGACGCGCGTCGATGAGCCGCTCGTCGACGATCCGTCCCTCGCGATCCACCCAGCGAAGCCAACGGCCGGAGCGGACCAGGGCCTCCGGCACGCCCTAGAACTCCTCGAGCACCTTCTGGAAGCGGCGGCGCTCCTCGGGTACTTCCACGGGGTATCGCCCCGTGAGACACCCGAGACACAGGTTCTCCTCCGGCATCCCGATCGCCTCGACCAGGCCCGGCATCGAGAGGTAGTGAACACTGTCCGCGCCGATCTGTTTCGCGACGCCGTCTTCGGTCCGTCCGGAGGCGACGAGCTCTCGGCGGTCCTTCATATCGATCCCAAAGTAGCAGGGGGCGGTGATCGGGGGACAGCCGATCCGGACGTCCACCCGTGCCGCGCCGGCGTGCCGCACCATCGCGACGATCTCCTTGAGGGTGGTGCCGCGCACGATCGAGTCGTCCAGCAGCACGACGCGCTTCCCTTGGATCAGGCCGGGAACCGGGTGGAGCTTGACCCGCACCTCCTCTTCCCGGCGTTTCTGGTCGGGCAGGATGAACGTCCGTTCGACGAAGCGGTTCTTGATCAACGCCTCCGCATACGGGATCCCGGCGACGGCGGAGAACCCGAGGGCCTGAGGACGGGAGGAGTCGGGGACGGGGACGACCACGTCGGCCTTCGTGGGCTGCTCCCGCGCGAGGATCTCCCCGACCCGGCGCCGGACGTCGTAGACCAGGCGGCCCTCGACGATGGAGTCCGGCCGGGAGAAGTAGACCCATTCGAACATGCAGTGAGCGCGCTCGTTCGCCCCCGCGTAGCGTGAGCTCCGCAGCGACGTGCCCTTCTCGATGATGACGACCTCGCCCGGGGCCAGGTCCCGGACGAGCGCACCGCCCATCAGCTCGAGGGCCACCGACTCGCTGGCGACCGCGTACCCTCCGTCCAGGGTCCCCAGGACCAATGGCCGGATCCCCATCGGGTCACGGAACGCCACGAGCTGACTGCCGACCAGCATCACCACCGCGTAGCCGCCGACGAGCTCGCTCATCGATTTCCGGATCGCCGAGTCCAGGTCCCGGGTCCGCCCGTACTCGAGGGCGATCAACTGGGCCATCGCTTCGCTGTCGGCGCTGCCGAGGAACTCGACGCCCTGGGCGAGGAGCCGTCGCCGGAGGCTCTCGTGATTCACGATGTCGCCGTTGTGCGCCAATGCGGCGTCCTCGTCGCGGAGTCGGAGGCTCAACGGTTGGGCGTTCTCGATGTCGGAGGTGCCGGTCGTGGAGTACCGGACATGGCCTATGCCGACCGGTCCCCGGAGCGACTCGAGGATCTCCCGGCTGAAGATGTCGTGGACCAGACCCATCCCCTTCCGGTGATGGAGCGTCCCGTGCGAGGAGGTCGCGATGCCGGCGGACTCTTGCCCGCGATGCTGCAACGCGCGGAGCCCACGGTAGAGGTAGGGCGACGCTCCCTTCCCGGAGAGCGATACCCCGACCACTCCACAGTGCTCGTGCAACGCCATGGGCGAGGAAACAGGTTCCTCCGCCGGGGATGACCCGGCGGAGGGTCTTAAGGCGAACGGCGGGCCGAGGTAACCAGCAGGCTTCCTCAGCCGAAGAGGGCGGAGAGACCCTCGGCGGCTTCCTCTTCGGAGACGCCTTTCTCTTCCTTCTTCTCTTCCTTCTTTTCGCCCTTGGCTTCCTTCTTCTCGGTGGGGGCGGCGGCGGGCGCGGCGACCGCGACCGTCTCGGCCTTCGCCAGGACCTCGGCGATGTTCACGCCCTCGAGCGACGCCAGGAGCGCCTTGACGCGGGCGGCGTCGGGCGAAATCCCGGCGGCCGTCAGGACCCCGTCGATTCCCTTTTCGTCGATCGGCTTACCGGCCGCGTTGAGCAGCAGGGCGCTGTACACGTACTCCATCGTTCTTCCTCCCGTGGTTCCTCTATGATGCAGGGGTTCCTGTCAGGGCGCGAAGGGCCTTCGCCTCTCGGAAGGCGCGGGCCAGGATCTCAGGCAGACTCTTCGCCGTGGGGTAGGCGGATTCCACGGCGACGGCGATCGCGCTCCGGTAGGCCCTGGAGAGAAGGATCGGGACCGTCTCGGGCGTAAAGTAGCCGATCTCGACGGCGAGTGCGAGGGCGGCTCGGTGGGCACGCACGACCTCGGCCCGCTGTTGGACCAGGTCCACGGCGAGCACGCTGGGCGCGTAGAACGTCTCGCGTTCCACGGCGGCGCGAAGGTCGAGACCCACTTCGAGGGGGAAGATACTGAGGCGAGTCAGCAGGTTCGCCTTCTCGGCGGAGATGACCTCCCCGGCCTTGGCCACGACGGAGTCCCTCTTCAGTACGACTTTGCCCTTCTCGATGACCGCCGGGAAACCGGCGTGCTGCAGCTCGGCCACGATCGGTCCCGGCTTGAAGGGCGTCTCGCCCCCGGGGACCATGATGTCGTTCGGCGCGATCGACCCTCCGCGGGCCGGGGTCGCCGACCGGGTCTGAACGAGTTCCTGGTATAGCGAGAACGGATTCCCATCCGCGGCGATGATTCCGGTCTGGTCCGTGACGTAATCGAGGAGCGGCCGGAGGGAGGGGCGTTCCTTGGCCGCCTGTTCGAGCGCGTGACGGATGGCGCTGTTGGGTGCGACGACGAGCGGATGCCCGCGCTCGAGCAGGTCCTTCCGCATCTTCTGCAGCGCCGAGGCGGGAACTCCGCGGATCCCGACGAGCGCGGTCACGGGGTGGTCGAGGAGCATCCTTTGGAGCCTCGCCACGCGAGCGATCTTTTCCGGCGGCACGGAAGTTCGGCCCGGCATCGTCTCCCCTTCCTCACCACAACCGAACGGCGGGGCCCATCGTGGTCTTGACGTAGACCGACTCGATGTTGTTGCGTCCTCGCTCGAGCTTCCCCACGATTCGTGTGAGGAGCGCGTCGATGTTCTGGGCCGTATCGGCCGGAGGCATGCTCCGGGTGCCGACAGCGGCGTGGAACGTCCGGTTCCCCTTGGAACGGACACGGATGGAGCGCTTGAGCGCCTGAATTGCGTTGGACGGGTCGCTTCCCGGCGGGAGCGGGCGGGGCATTTTGCCCCGGGGGCCGAGGACGACGCCGAGCCGCTTTCCGATGGTCGGCATCATGGGAGCCTCGGCAAGGAAGAAGTCGATGTCCTCGACGAGCTTCTTGGCGGCCTTCTTGTTGGAGAAGAGGTCGTCCATCTCCGCCGGGGAGATGACCCGGTCCGCGACCCCGCGGACCCGCTGGAGCATCTCGGGGGATCCAAAGACCGCGACCCGCGTGGTCTTGCCTCGTCCCTTCGGGAGAGCGAGCTCCTCTTCGATACGGTTCTTGGGAACCGTGAGGTCGAGGTCCTTGAGATTGATCGACAGGTCGATGGTCTCCGGAAACTTTCGTTCCGGCGCCTTGGAGATGGCCTCCGTGACGACCTCCACCGCCGTGCGATCCGCCATCTTCCCCTCGTAGGATGCGAGGCCGCCGAGCAGGCCTCTCTATATGAAGGCTTAGCCCAGCACCGCCGAGAAAAGAGCTCGAGCGGGCCTCGGCTGCCGCCCACAGCTCCGAACCCATTCGTTGGCTCTTTTCAGCCCGCATGGCCGACTCCCTCCCGGACGCGGGGGATCCAGTCAGCCGCGCGGAGGTGACGGTTTCTAGGGCAGGCGAGACGCGGGCAGCGCGCGCTCCGGCCGTATGCTTTTCGCGGCGGAGAAACCCCGACCGGCCGGCCTAACCCTATATATGCTCCTTACTTCCCCGCGCCCCGATGCACTACCCTAAGGTCATCTCGACCTATTGCCCGCGGTGCCACAAGCACACCCCGCATGAGGTCGAGAAAGGAAAGAAGAAGCCGGCCTCCGAGCTCAAGTGGGGCCAACGTCGGTTCCGGCGCGCCACCCGCGGGTATGGCGGCTTCCCGCGGCCGAAGCCCGAGGGCCGTGCCAAAGCCGTCCGGCGCGTCCTCCTTCGGTTCCGCTGCAAGCAGTGCAAGTACATTGTCCAACCCGTCGGCTGGCGAGCCAGCACCTTTGAGCTGACCGAAGCGGAGTGATGGTTCGTTCGATGCCGGCCGCTCCGTTCTGGGTCGTCAAGTGCCCCGACTGTTCCGGAGAACAGACGATCTTTAGCCGGCCCTCGACGACGGTCAACTGCGTGGTCTGCGGCGCCACGCTCGCCACCCCGACCGGCGGGAAGGCCCATCTTCGCGGAACGTTCGTCCGATCGGCCTCGGCCTAGGTGGGGAGGCGCTTCGGTTTGCCACTCCGGGGAGACTTCCCGGAAGAAGGGGAACTCGTCGTCGCCACGGTGACCCAGATCCGGGACTTCGGCGCGTTCGTCACGCTGGACGAGTACGCGAACCGCGAGGCGTTCATCCATCTGTCCGAGGTCGCGACCGGATGGGTCAAGTACATCCGGGACCACATCCGAGAGCGTCAGAAGATCGTCGGCCGGGTCCTTCACATCGACACTGGGAAGGGACAGGTCGACCTCTCGCTCAAGCGGATCAACGAGCACCAGCGTCGCGAGAAGATCCAGAGCTGGAAGAACGAGCAGCGCGCGCAACGGCTGCTCGCGATCGTCGCGAAGTCGCTCAAGACCGAGGTCGAGGCCACGTACGGATCCTTCGCCGAGAAGCTGGTCGAAGACCAGGGCAGCCTCTTTCACGCCTTCGAGGTTGCGTCCGCCGAGCCGAAGAAGTTCGCGGCGCAGTACGGCAAGGCGGCCTGGGTTTCTGCGTTCGTAAAGGTCGCCGAAGAGAACCTGACGCCCCCCCATGTGACCATCCGCGGCACTCTGGAGATCTCGTCGCCGGCGCCGGAAGGTGTCAAGGATGTCCGCAGCGCGCTTCGCGCCGCCGAGGAAGTGGACCCGGAATCGGTCATCGTTCAATACGTCGGCGCTCCGCGGTACCGCGTGCAGGTCACCGGGACCCAGTACAAGCAGGTCGAAGAGGTCCTCAAGAAGGCCACCGAGGCCGCGCTCGCCAAGATTGCCAAGGTCGGAGGCCACGGGAGCTTCGTTCGCGCATGACGGATTCACTGCTTCGCGTCTGTCGGACTTGCGGCCGGTATACGTTGTCGTTGACCTGCCCGGTCGACCACGCGGAGACCCGTACACCCCACCCCGCCCGATTCTCCCCCCAGGACCGCTGGGGGAAATACCGCCGTGCCTTACAGGCGGAGTCGGGATCGTAGGGCGCGGACCGGCAAAGGAAACAGAAGAGGATCATGATGGCAACTGGAATGCACCGGATAAAGGTCGTGAATGAGATTAGCGACCTCGTGCCGGTCCTGCGCGCGGTCGACACGCCGCTCAAGCTCAAACTGCTCCAGCGCCTCTCCGAAACGTGGCTCACGCCCGAGGACGTGCAGCGAGAATTCGGCAAGGAGGGACTCAAGGTCCTCTCCCTCTTCGAGAAGCTCAAGCTCGTTGACACCCGGTGGGTGGCGCGCGAGGGACGCAAGACGCCGGACAAGAGCTACCATACGTACTACGGCACGATCAACATCAACACGACCGCGCCGCTCACCGAGGTCTCCGAGATCCTCGCGATCGCCAGCATGGACGACAAGGAGTACGCCAAGCTGGAGCAGAAGATCTACGACGCCGTCGGCGACGTCGGCCTGTTCTTTTCGGACGTGGCCGAGCAGCTCGGCATGTCGCCGACGCGGCTCAAGGGGCTGGTGAAGCGCTCGGACAAGCTCGAGTACCGGGGCCACCGCATCGAGCGGTTCCATGCCCGCGCCACCCCGTAGGCGACGCCGACCCGACGTTTCGGTGCTCCGGGTCGGGCATCGTCCGGGACGCGACCCGCGGCTCACCACGCACCTCGCGCTGGCGGCCCGGGCCCTGGGCGCCTCGCGACTCTTCCTGCACCCACCGGACCCCGAGCTCGCGGAACGGATTGCGGCCGTAGCCCGCCGCTGGGGCGGGGCCTTTGAGGTCCGTGGCGTCTCCAGCTGGAAGCCGGTGCTGGACGACTATCGAGGCGGCGTGGTGCACTTGACGATGTACGGGGAGCCCCTCACGAAGGTGCTCCCTCGGATCCGACATGCGCCCCGCCTGCTGGTCGTCGTCGGCGGCGCCAAGGTGCCTCCCGCGCTCTACGGGGCGGCCGACTGCAACGTGGCGGTTGGCTCGCAACCCCACAGCGAGGTAGCGGCACTGGCCGTGCTTCTCGACCGGCTCCTCGGGGGAGCCGGCTCCTCCCGGTTCCGTGGCGCGGAACAGCGCATCGTCCCACAACGCCGCGGCAAGCGTGTCCTCGCGGTCCGGAAGAGGAAGGCCGGATGACCCAACCTCCCATCCCCGCGGCGGTCCTCCCCATCGTCGCACGAGCGCCCGGAAAGTGCATACTGTTCGGGGAGCACGCGGTCGTTCGCGGGCAACCCGAGGTCCTCCTGGCGATCGACTTGTACACCCAGGTGGCAATCCGGCCCTCCTCGGAGTGGCGGCTCAACGGACACATTGGCCCCGTGGCGGGCCACCGGTACCTGCAAGCCGCCATTCACGAACTGTGGTCGAACGGGACACCACTCGATGTGACCGTGGTGTCTCGGATACCGAAGGCCTCCGGGATGGGTTCCTCGGCCGCGTTCGTGGCCGGCCTGGCCGCCGCAATCGGCGCGGCGCAG
>Ga0187819_10000466_pt1 | contig 20051 bp, 7 predicted proteins | sample NC_wetland_sal_i_15_FD_132411 | JGI IMG/M metagenome (GOLD analysis project Ga0187819, IMG submission 132411) | Wetland sediment microbial communities from Neuse River Estuary, North Carolina, USA - SO4_4 | ecosystem: Environmental > Aquatic > Freshwater > Wetlands > Sediment | place: USA: North...
CGGCGGCTTGAAGCGCCAGCTCGACAAGGTCCTAGGTGCCATGGACGGCAAGAGCTGCTTCATGCTGCGCGCTTCCGATTTCCCGCCCAACCGCAAGAACCAGACGGCGCAGGCCTTCCGCAAGTTCCGCGATGGAGGCGGCCGCCAATTCCTCGTGCCGATCCCCGAGTGGGAGCGCATGATGATGGTGCGCGAGTTCTTCAACCATCATCGCAACGACCCGGGCTTCCTCGCTTGGTTCGCGCAGGCCAAGCTTTTGTCGAAATTGTCGCCGCTTGCGCAATTGCTGCGGCTCGATCTGCTTGGCTACGGCGCCAAGCCCGCCGCAGCTTCGGCCGGTGCTGCCGACGGCAAGGGTGGCTTGCGGCGCAGGGCGAAGGGCGCCAATGGCAACGGCGCCCATCACGAGGCGGCGGAGGTGGAGTCGGCCGCGCATGCGAACGGCCGTGGCGAGGCCTTGGTCGAGGAGGACGAGTTGCCGCTCTCCGTCATCCTCGACGAGAACGGCGGAGCCGCCAGCAGCATCCTCGCCGGTCGCGAGCTCACCGGCGCCTCACGCGCTGTGACCCTCAACAAGAACGTGCTGCGCCGCCACGCAGCGGTGCTGGGCGGCTCGGGCTCGGGCAAGACGACGCTGGCCCTGTGCCTCATCGAGCAGCTCCTGCTCCGCGGCATCCCCGCCGTGCTCATCGATCGCAAGGGCGATCTGTGCAGCTACGCCAACCCGGACGTCTGGCGCGAGAACGCCGAGGAGTTCTCCGAGCGCCGCGGCGAGCGTGAGAAGCTCGCCGACGCAATCGACGTCGCCGTGTTCACGCCGGGCCGCGCCTCGGGGCGTCCGATCTCCATCACGCTGCTCCCCAACGGCATCAACGAGCTGCCCGAGCACGAGCAACAACTGCTCGCGAACCTCTCCGCCGCCGCGCTCGGCGAGATGCTGCATCTGAAGAACTCGGCCACGCACCAGAAGCAGTCGGGGACCTTGTCGGTTGCGCTGCGCATCCTCGGCGCCCGCCACAGCCGCGAGGTGACGCTCTCCGACCTCATCGCCTTACTCGAGGATGAGGACCCGGAGCTGTCCGATCTCACCCAGCGCATGGACCCTTCCGGCAAGCTGCGCCGCGATCTCGTCGCCCAGCTCGACAGCCTCCGCCACCGCAACTCGGCCCTGTTCGAAGCCGGTGGCGAGTCCCTGCGCATGGAATCGCTCTTAGGGCTAGGACGCTACGCGCGCGAGGGGCGTACGCGGCTGTCGATCATCTACACGGGCTTCCTCGGCGACAACGAGAACATCCTGTTCTGGGTCTCGCAGTTCCTGTCGGAAGCCCTGCGCTTCTGCCAGCGCAACCCCAACGACGAGCTGCAGGCGGTGGTCATGTTCGACGAGGCCGACCTCTATATTCCCGCCAACGCCAAGCCGGCGACCGCCGAGCCGCTGCAGAGCCTCTTGAAGCGCGCCCGCTCGGCCGGCCTCGGCATGATGCTGGCGACGCAGTCGCCGGGCGACCTCGACTACAAGAGCCGGGACCAGATCACGAGCTGGTTCATCGGCCGCGTGCGCGAGGATACGGCGCTGCGCAAGCTGAAAGCCGCCTTCCAGAGCGAATCCGGGCTCGAGCCGGCGGCCGTCCTGCCCGGCCAGACGGTTGGCGAGTTCCACCTCGTTCAGGAAGGGCTCGTGCGCCCCATGAAGGCGCAGCGCTCGCTCATCACGGCCGAGCAGGTGCCGTTCGATCGCATCGAGCAGCTCGCGCGCGAAACCAAGGGTCAGGACGAGCGCCAGCTCAGGCTTTTCGACTTGCCGTCAACAAGAAAGTGATGCGGGCGCGCCACGCGCTAACAGGTTGCTTCCACAATAGGGAAGCGCCCTTCGCGAGCCGAAACATCTCAACCAACTCCTATAGAGTTTCTCCTAACGCGCTCGGCGATTTCGGTTTTTTATCCGAGTGCGCTTACGCAAGCGCCCATGCCAAGTTCAGACAGCTTCGCGCCCGCGAACCTAATTCGCTGTTCAGTCGCGAAGAGTGCGTGTCAACTTCTTTTTTCTGATGTAAATTCCTTTGTCGCCGAAATTTTAGAGGGGTTTCGGTGGTGGCTGCGTCTCTTGGCTCTTAGGGGGTGCCAAGCAGCGCAACTGAGCAGCGTATGTGCGGGGTGTGTTATGGTTGCGAAGTCATTTGTGATGGTGGTCCTGGCTACCTTGCTGGGACCCGCGATCGGGGTGGGGTTGTTCGTCCTGTTGCACACGCTGTAACGGACGGGCCGGCACCGCTGGCGCTCAAGGGTCGAGCGGCCACCGGGCCAAATCCGCCATAAAGGCTGACTAAGGGCATGGGCATGCGAGCGCATGTGCGCCGCCATTCCTAGCCTTTCGCGGCCGATATGCTTGCCGTTTTTCGTGTGCTGGCGCGCGCGCTCGAGCTGTTGCTGCTCCTGCCGTTCCGCATCCTGCGCCTGCTGCTCGACCGCATTGCCTTCAACCCGCGGCTGGGACCGCTGCGCTATGTCGCCAGCGCGGCTCTGCTCTACGTACTTTTTGCGCTGACGCTCGTCTATGCGGTCGCGCCGGTGCGCGCGCTCGTCGGCCATTACACGCTTGGCGAAAAGCTGCACTACGACGCCGAGCGCTGGCTCGCCACCGCTATCTACGATGCCCGCGGCAACTTCGTCGGCACCTTCGATCCTCGCCTCGATAGCCTGCGCGACATCAATTACACGGGCGAGGCGATCGACCTCGGCGACTACGTGGCAAACCCCGACCACAAGTCGATCCCTGTGCGCGAGGTGCCGGAGCAGTACTGGCAGTGCCTCCTCTATCTGGAGGACCGCAACCTCGGCGGACCGCTCAATCCGTTCGGCATCGATCTCCCCGGCGTGCTGAAGATCCCGCTCTCCACGTTGCGCCGCTCGTTCCTCGCCCGCCGGCCGGTCCTCGGCATTGGCGGCTCGACGCTCGCCATGCAGTTCGTCCGCGTCATCTACCAGACGCCGCCGCATGCGGACGAAGGGGCGCTGACCAAGCTCAAGCGCAAGTTCGGCGAATGGTGGCTCGCGCCCGTCATCTACCGCGAGCTGACGCGCGGCGGCGACACCACCCTGAAGCAATGGGCAGCCAACCACCTGTGGCTCGCGCAGCGAACCGGCGGCTCGCCCCTCCACGGCATCGAGGTGACGAGCCGCATCGTCTTCGGCAAGGAGGCAAAGGACCTCTCCGTCGCCGAGCAGTTCGTGCTCGCCTCCGCCGTCAACCGCCCGATCATCCTGCTTGAAGGCAGCGAGCGCCTGAACGAGGTGCGGCTCGACCGCTGGCGCTACCTGACCGAGGTGCGCGCCCGCTCGTGCGCGGAGAAGCTCATCACGGACGAGGCCCAGCAGAAGCAGGTGGTGTTCGACCTGATCGCCATGGCGGGAGGGCCGCCCGATCCCAAGATCAAGCCCAAGCTGCAGCAGGCGCTCGACCGCTACGAGCCGGCCATGGCGCAGCGCGCGCAGGCAAACCCCGTTATCCGCGCCAACGCGCTCATGCAGGGCGCGCGCTACGGCGTGCGCGAGGAGATGAAGCAGGTCTACGGCTTCGGCTGGCGCGACCACGTGCGCGGCGTCACCACGACATTCGAAGCCGGCGAGAATCTCGCCTTCGGGCGCAAGGAGGAGACGCGCCTTGCCGAGCTCGACACCCAGTACGCCTCCAAGATCGACCCCGGATACACGCTCGACCCGGCCAAAGTGTCGGCCGAGCGCAAGAGCCCCAACGTCATTGTCGTTGCCGCCAATGCCGAGGGCGAGATCGTGCGCTATTACGAGGCGGGCGAGACCGCCTCCTATTTCGGCTCGCCGTTCGCGCGCGATGCCGCCACCGGATTTTACGACTCGGGCCGCGAGAGCCGCATGGTCGCCTCCACCGGCAAGATCCTCGCTGCCATCGCCATCGCCAACACCATGCGCGACACCGCGCAGACGCTCTACCTAGATAGCCAGGCGCCGGCGACGGGGCTGGACGATTGCGGCCGCGGCACTGAGCGGCGCGGACGCCGCGCTATCGTCACCTTCGCCTGCTCGCTCAACGACCCGCTGATGAACCGCACGGCGCTCGTCGGCCAGGCCCGCGTCAAGAAGATTATCGACGAGCTCGGCTACGCCATGCCGCCGCCGGATGCTTCGGGCGTGCAGACGCCGCCGTCGACCGCGGTGGTGCTGGGGCTCGTCGCCGCCTCCCCGCGCCGCGTGCACCGCACGGCGGGCGTGGTGCTGGCGAGCCTGATCGGGCGCGGCGCTTCCCCCGTGAAAACGCCGTCGCTCATCAGGACCTACGACTATACGAACCGCGATGCAGCTGCAGGCGCGGCGGCGCAGCCGGACGCCGGCCGCATCGTCCCCGACAAGCTCATCCGCCGCGGCGGCCGGCCGCTGCTGCGGGCGCTGTTGCAGGCGCCGCTGTGCTACCAGGCCGGCGGCAGACCGGCCGGAACACTAAAGAGCCTCAGCGCTTGGTGCGCTTCGCGCCACCCCGGCTTGCGCCTCCACTTCGCCAAGACGGGCACGCAGGTGACCGCCGATCCGGACGCCACCGTCGACGCGTGGATCGCAGGCGGCCTGCAGTTCGGCAATGGCGCCGCCTATTCCTATGTCGTCGTTGTCGGCACGGGCTCGGCGCGCGATCCGTGGGCGCGCAACCTGCACTCGGCCCAGCTCGCGGCCCCGCTGCTCGAGACCCTGCTCATCGATCTTGAAGCCGACGCGAAAGCGCATCCGCGGCCCGATCTCCTGTCGCCGGCCGCTCGCGCGCCCGCCGCCGCTGCGCTGCTGCAGACGCCACCGCACACGCGCACCGCGGAGGAGGACGTCCGCCGCAGCATCAATCGCAATTGAGTTTCCACAGCCGGCTTTGGCCATCGCGACGCCGCACTGGCGACAAAAACCAAGCTTACCTACGGAACTGGATCACTAAACCGGGGCTGACGGACGACACTGAAAGCGAGAGGCGTTTCGCGCATTCGGTGGGGGAAGCGGTCCCGCACGACACTCGTGCCGGTTCGACGAACCTGCTTTGCCGCGAACATCAGGGCAGGGCATTATGGCGCTGAGGTCGCGCACGTCGCGGATACGCACCCAGGACAGGTTGAGCGCAGCCGGGGATTGGGCCGACGACTGGTCCGAGCCTGAGAAACCGCAGCGCGACTGGAAGAAGCTTTTCCTCGTCGCCGGACTTGCCGCGCTGTCGTGGGTCGCGACCTATGTCGGCATGCTCGAGCTCATCAAGTCGAACATGGGCGACCTACCCCTCGTCCACAAAATCATCATCGGCTTCTCCGTCGCCATGCTGATGACGATGGTCGTGTGGCTGCTCGACCAGATGTTCTCGCCGATCGACTGGTTCACCAAGCTGTCCTACGTCTGCGGCTATATCTTCCTGACCATTATCTCCGTCGGCTTCGGCTTCGGCTTCTACTGGAAGGTGCTGGAGAGCCGCGCGGAAGCCTCGCGCTCGGCTGAGAGCGCCGTCGGCCAGGTGCAGTCCTCGCTGCACGGCGCCTCCACCCGGCTCGAGCAGCTCCAGGGGACGCTCGTGCAGCTCTCCGCCATCTCAACGGAGAAGGCCGAGATCGAGCGCAACAAGGGCACCTCCTGCCCCAACAGCTCGCCCGGCGACGGCCCGCGCCGCAAGATGCGCGACGAGGACGCCGCCCGCTTCACCTTCGCCTCCGATTTCGTCAAGGCGCGCGTCACCGCAGTAAAGGGCGACATGGCGGCGCTCGACACCGAGCTTGCCAAGATCCTCGCCGACGACCCGGCGATCATCGACCCCAAGAGCGGCACCCGCAACGAGTTCATGCGCGCGCTCGGCCGCCGCCTCGACCTCACCGTGACCGGCTTCAATGCCTTCCGCACCGACCCGCAGCTGCGCCAGATCCGCACCGACCTCGCCGACCGTGCCGAACGCACCACCCTCGCCGATACCCATGGCGGAATCATCGCTTGCCCCGACCCGCAGTTGCAGGTGGCGCTGCGCGGCGTCGTGCGCGCTATCGATCAGCTCCCCAACCTGGAGAAGCCGGAGATCGCCGCGGTCGAGGGGTCCGAGGCGACGATCGAAGCTTTCCGCCGCCTGACCGCGACGTTCTTTGGGCTCCTGTCCTTCAAGATGCCGCCCTCGGCCGACGAGCTGCGCGAGCTGCAGCAGAGGGCGGTGCAGTCTATCGAGAACCCGGCTGGGGTGCGCGCGCTCAACAACGAGGCGGTAGGCCTCTCGAAGCGCGACTACATCCCGCTCGGCGTCGCTGTGTTTGTTGACCTGTGCCTGCTGCTCGTCTCCATCGGCCGCCCCATGAACCGGTTCGTGGCGACGCGCCAGCGCATGATCGAGGCGGAGCGCGGCCCCGTGTTCCCCATCCTGTCGCGCTTCAGCGAGATCCACGACCACGAGGAGATGCGGCGCACGTTCGACGTGTTCCGCGAGGTGATTTTCGAATCGGGCGGCACCTACTACGTGGCCGTGCCGCTGAATGCCCCGCGCGGCCATCCCGAGCGCGAGCGGTTGCGCCGCGATGCCCAGGCGCTCGCCAATCTGTGCTACGCGCTCGAGGGGCAGGGCGTGCTGGCGCGGCCGTGGAAGCTCGCCCCCTCGCTCGTGGCGCGCCGTAAGCTCCGCCGTCAGGGCAGCAAGTTCATCGAGTGCTACCGCGACCAGCAACTGGCGCCGATGCCCCGCGCCTGGCGCGCATTGAAATCGCTGTTCGTGACCGATCGCGCGCAGGACGAGCGGCCGGCCTTCCGCATCTACGCGTTCAAGAACGGCGCGTGGCCGGAGTTAATCCTCGGTGCCGTCATGGGTGCGGCGAGCCGCATCGAGGCGGAGCGCCGGCGCAATGCGCCGGTGACGGCGCCGCGCGAGGAGCCGTCCTCTCCCGAGACCGACGACTTCTACGCCGACCTCGCACGCGAGACGGCGCGCAGCAAGCGCCGGGATCAGCTTGAGGACATCGAGCTGCCGGGCCTCGACGAGGCAGCGTCGACGCACGACCGCGGCCACAACGGCGCCTTCGCCTACCGGCCGGCCGAACGTCCGAGCCTCGACGGCGCCATGCGGACCGCGCGCCGCCCCGACGCCAACGGCGCAGCGGCCGCGGACCTTCGCCCCTCCGGCGGTGAGCTGCGCCCGGTGGCCGCGCTCGGGGCCGCGCCAGCGCGGGTGAACGGCCACTACCGCAGCCAGTTCGGCTCCTATGCCAACCAGGCGCAGGCGGAGTTTGCGAGCTTCGATCCGCTCAATGACGAGGACACGGACATGGCGCCGGACACCATCGTCGCGGCGCCGGCCAACGGCAACACCGGGCCGGCCGATACCAACCGTAAGGGCGCCGAACCGCCGGCCGAAGTCATCGTCGTGCCGTTCCCGACGCAGCGCGCTGCGGCTGCCGCCCCGAAGGCGCAGGACCCGTTGATCGAGCGGCTGACGATGGCGCTCACTGCCGCGGATGAGACCGCACCCCAGCCGGGTCCGACCATCGGTGTCGAGTTGCGCCGGGAGACGGCGACGTTCACGGTGCCCGTGAGCCAAGCCTCGCTGCCCGCCGCGCTCGCCAAGCTCGCAGCGACGGCTGCAGCCAGACAAGCTGTCGACAATGCGCCGCAGCTGGAAGCCCCGGTGTCGGCTCCGGAAGCGATCCACCTCGGCGGCGAATCAACTCAGGCGCAGGCCCTGATCGAGGACCATTCGCAGGCGACGGAGAGCGCCGATTTCGAGCCACCCCTCGTCTTGCGCAGGATGGTGGAGTAGCGCGGCGCGGAGTGCGTTGCAGCAAGCTGGGGCACGGTGCGGTGGCAAGACTTGCTTAACCCAAATGACACCTTAATGGCGCACAAGATCAACACCTCGGGCGGTTCGCTTGTCCAAGCCCGGGCAACAAGGGGACCTCGGACATGCCTGATACTTCCTCGCGACTGCTGGACCTGTCCATTAGCGAGAAAGTGGGGAAGTTGAGTGCGTACATTGCAAGCGACATCGATACCCGCACCGCGCGCGGCCTCTACGCCACCGGCGGCTGCTACCTTCTGATTGCCCGCTCCCCCGAAAGCCCCGTTGCCCTAGCGCTGCGCGAGCACGCGGCCGGGCTCGCCAAATCCGGCATCCGCATCCGCGCCATTTTCGGCGAGGCCGAGCTCGGGCATGGCGCCGCCACGATCGCGGCCGCCCCGTTTGCACTGCCGAGCGAGTGCCGCATCGCACGCGACCCACGCCTCCTCGCCGCACACGAACAGCTCGTGCTCGCCCCCGACTGCGCCTGGATCGGCGACAGCATGCGCCGCGAGCCCTCAAAGCGCGACGCCTACGAGAATTTCGCCGCCGGCTGCGCCGAGACCGCAACCAATGCCACCCGCTCGTTCGAGAAGATCTGGCGCGCGGCCGCTCCGGTCCGCTCGGTTCCCGTGCTGCCCGCAGCGCTCACCTCGCGCCTCCCGGAGATGACCGGAAGTGGTCTGGAGCGTCCGGAGACGCCGCGCCGCCAGTAGCGCAAAAAGGCGCTGCAATCGCCATCCGACGCTTTAGAGGCTGGTCGCAAGACCGGCCTCTTTCCTGTTGTCCGGCACCGCAAAACCGACTTCAGCCGAATAAGGCCGCAACGAGCGGGAACACCCGATATTTACGTTGTTATCGCCGCTGTTAGCCCATTGGGCTCCAATGGCCTTCACCCCGACATCCGCGACTCCGATAATGCGCTTCAACTATCCCCGGCATCGACCTTTTCAAAGGTGGCCTCCCATGCGGTTCCTCGCGCACGCTCTCCTCGCACTCCTATTCGTTGTCCCCTTAGCTTCGGCATACGCCCAGGACGCCTCGCAGCCGCATCCCTTCGCGCACGCAGGCATCGCCAAGGACGGCGAGCGCTACGAGGCCTACCTCAAGTCCAACTGGAAGGCCGCTGGCAAGAAGCCGGTCGAACTGCGCCAGGCAGGTGAGAAGGCGCTCGGCGCCGATCCGCGTGGGGCCTCGCGCAACTTTGCTGCCGCCGTCGTCGCCGACAGCCAGGATGTCGATGCGTGGATCGGGCTCGCGCGCGCGCTCCTCGCGATCAAGGTCGATCCCGACAAGGGCAACGAGCGCTACGACCTGCCGGTCAACGCCTCGGGCGCGGCCTACATCGCCTACGAGCGCGCGCAGGACAACGGCCACAAGGCGCGCGCGCTTGCCGTGCTCGGCGACGCGCTCGAACGCCGCTCGTTCTGGCGCCCGGCCATCGATGCCCTGAAGACAAGCGTCGCGCTCGCCGACAACAGCCAGGTGCGCGAAACCTACGAGAAGCTGCGCACCGAGCACGGCTTCCGCATGGTCGACTACAAGACCGAGTCGGAGGCCGCCAGCCCGCGCCTGTGCCTGCAGTTCTCCGAGAACCTGTCGCACGAGCAAGTCGATTTCGCGAAGTTTGTCTCCATCGACGGCAAGGATCCGCAGGGCGTTTCGGTCGAGGGCGAACAGCTCTGCATCGACGGCCTCAGCCACGGCGAGCGCTACGAGGTGCAGTTGCGCGCCGGTCTTCCTTCGGACGTGGACGAGAATCTGCAGAAGAGCGTCGCCATCGCCGTCTACGTGCCCGACCGCAAGCCGTTCGTGCGCTTCTCCGGCAAGAGCTACGTGCTGCCGAGCCGCGGCCAGCAGGGCATTCCCGTCGTCACCGTCAACACCGCCAAGGTCGAGGTCGAGGTCTATCGCATCGGCGACCGCAATCTCGTCGGCACGCTCGACAGCGGCGACTTCCAGCGCCAGCTCTCCAGCTACGAGATCGAGACCATCAAGTCCCGCACCGGCGAGAAGGTCTACACCGGCGAGATGGACGTTCCGCAGAAGCTCAACGAGGAGGTGACGACCGCGCTCCCCATCACCGACGCGGTCGGCACGCTGAAGCCCGGCGTCTACGTCGTCATCGCCAAGCCGACGCAGAAGTCGAAGGAAGAATGGAACGCCGAAGCCACCCAGTGGTTCATCGTCTCCGACCTCGGGCTCACAGCGTTTTCCGGCGATGACGGCGTGCATGCTTTCGTGCGCTCGCTCGCGGATGCGACGCCGAGCTCCGGCATCAAGGTCAAGCTGATCGCCCGCAACAACGAGGTGCTCGGCACTGCGCAGTCCGACGCCAACGGCTACGCCAAGTTCGACCCCGCACTCGCCCGCGGCGAAGGCGGCTTGCGCCCTGCGCTGCTCGTCGCCGAGAGCACGGGCGGCGAATACGCCTTCCTCGACCTCACGGCCAACGCGTTCGATCTCACCGACCGCGGCGTCAAGGGCCGCGAGGCCCCAGGCCCGCTCGACGGCTTCCTCTACACCGAGCGCGGCGTCTATCGCCCCGGCGAGGACGTGCACATCGCCGCCATCGTGCACGACAAGGCCGGCAAGGCGGCGAGCCTGCCCGTCACCGTCATCGTGACACGCCCCGACGGCGTCGAGCACCGCCGCTTCACGCTTACCGATGCCGGCCTCGGCGGTCGCGAGATCACGCTGCCGCTCGGCGCCTCTGCCATGACCGGAACCTGGCGCGCAAAGCTGCACGCCGACCCCGAGAGCGAGGCGATCACCCAGGTCTCCTTCCTGGTCGAGGACTTTGTCCCCGAGCGCCTCGACCTCAAGCTAGAGCCGCCCGCGGTCGCGCTCTCGCCCGATGAAGCGCAGACCATCAAGGCGTTCGGCCGCTATCTCTACGGCCCCCCCGCCGAGGGCCTCACCATTGAAGGCGACATCGTGGTGAAGTCGTCGAGCGCGGACGTGGAAGGCTTCCCCGGCTACCAGTTCGGCCAGGCGGATGAGAGCATCGATCCCGTTCGCAAATCGCTCGACCTCGCCGCCACCACGGATGCGCAGGGCAAGGCCGATATCGCCGTCACCCTGCCGCAGGTGTCGCACACGGCGCGGCCGCTGGAAGCGAACGTCATCCTGCGCCTGCGCGAGACGGGCGGCCGCACCATCGAGCGCAACGTGACGATCCCCGTCGACCTCAAGGAGCCGCGCATCGGTATCAAGTCGCTGTTTGACGGCAAGAACCTCGACGACAACCAGGCCGCGACCTTCGAGATCGTCCTCCTCGACGACAAGGGCAAGCGCTCAGCGGCGCCCAAGCTCGAATGGCAGCTCGTGCGCCTCGATACCAACTGGCAGTGGTACCGCCGCGACGGTCAGTGGAACTACGAGGCGGTGACCTTGACCCGCAAGGTCGCGGACGGAACGATCGCGGCGACCGCCGACGGCGCCCCCGCCCAGATCGCAGCGAACGTGACCTACGGCCGCTACCGGCTGGAGGTGCGCAGCCCAGACGCGACCGGACCTTCGGCGAGCGTCGCCTTCCACGCCGGCTGGTACACGGCCGCGAGCGAAGCCGATAGCCCCGAGATTCTCGACGTCGCGCTCGACCACGCCAACTACAAGCCGGGCGATACCGCCAAGCTGCGCATCGCGACGAAGCAGGGCGGCAAGGCACTCATCGCCGTGCTGTCGGGCGGGCTCATGTCCATGCAGGAGGTTGCCGTCCCCAATGGCGGCGGGGAAGCCGATGTCGCGATCGGCAAGGATTGGGGCCCCGGTGCCTACATCACGGCCATGCTCTACCGGCCGCTCGATGAATCGCTGAAGCGGATGCCGAGCCGCGCCATCGGCGTGCAGTACCTGCAGCTCGACCAGTCTGCGCACACGCTGAAGGTCGCGCTCGATACGCCGGCGAAGATCAAGTCCCACACCACGCTTACCGTGCCGGTGAAGATCAGCGGGCTCGATGCCGGCGAGGAGGCGCGCGTAACACTCGCCGCCGTCGATCTCGGCATCCTCAACCTGACGCGCTACCAGGCGCCGGCGCCCGAGAACTGGTTCTACGCCCAGCGGCGCATGGGGCTCGAGATTCGCGACTTCTACGGCCGCCTTATCGACGGCATGCGCGCCGAGCGCGGCACGCTGCGTACCGGCGGCGACGGCGATGCCGGCGCCATGCAGGGCAACCCGCCCGTCGAGGCCACGGTCGCCGAGTTCTCCGGCATCGTCAAAGTCGACGCTGACGGCACCGCCAAGGTCGACTTCGACATGCCCGACTTCAACGGCACCGTCCGCGTGATGGCGGTCGCGTGGAGCGCGGACAAGCTCGGCCATGCCCAGAGCGACGTCATCGTGCGCGATGCGGTGGCGCTTACAGCCTCCGCGCCGCGCTTCTTGACGCTCGGCGACGAAGCGCGCCTCGACGTGGCCTTGCACAACGTCGAAGGGCCGGGCGCCGCTTACAAGCTCGAGGTCGACAGCGGTACGACGACGGTCGAGACCGCCTCGCTCGACTTGAAGGCCGGCGAACGCCGCTCCGAGCACGTCAAGATCAAGCCCGAGGCCGTTGGCCAGGTTACCTATGACGTGCACGTCACCGGTCCCGACGGTATCGCGGTCGAACGCCACCTTACGTTCGACGTGAAGCCGCCCGCCGGCGACATCAAGCGCACGACGGTCACGGCGCTCAAAGCCGGCGGCGGCAGCATCACGCTGTCCTCAGCCCTGGTGCAGGACCTCATCGCCTCGCGCACCAAGGTCAACTTAAGCGTCGGCCCCACTGCGTCCATGGACGTGCCGGGCTTGCTGACCGCACTCGACCGCTATCCGTACGGATGCGCCGAGCAGACGGTGAGCCGCGCCCTGCCCCTCGTCTACGCGAACGCCGTCGCCGTGCAGCTCGGCATCGCTCCCGACAAGGAGATCAAGGAGCGCGTGCAGAAGGCCGTCGACCGCGTGTTCGAAATGCAGGACTCTTCCGGCGCCTTCGGCGTATGGGGCCCGGGCAACGGCGACCTCTGGCTCACGGGCTACGTCACCGATTTCCTGACGCGCGCCAAGGAGCAGGGCTTCAACGTGAACCCGCAAGGCTTCACACAGGCGCTCGACCGGCTGCAGAACTTCATTGCTTACGCGGAGGACTTCGAGAAGGGCGGCGAGGACCGGGCCTATGCGCTCTACGTGCTTGCCCGCAACGGCCGCGCTCCGATCGGCGATCTGCGTTACTACGCCGACACGCGCATCGACCGCTTCTCGACACCGCTCGCCAAGGCACAGCTCGGTGCCGCGCTGGCGATGATGGGCGACAAGACGCGGGCGGAGCGAGCCTTCGCCGCCGCACTTGACTCGCTCGGCGAGGCCGAGCCGACCGACACCTACGTCTATCGGGCGGACTACGGCTCCGACCTGCGCGACAGCGCCGCGCTCGTCACGCTCGCGAGCGAGACGCACATGGCGAATGTCGAGACGCCGAAGCTCGTCAACGTCATCGCCAAGGCATACCTCTCCCGCGACTACACCTCAACGCAGGAGCAGGCGTGGATGCTGCTGGCGGCGAACGCGCTCTCCGATCAGGCCAAGGAAGGCAAGCTCGTCGTCAACGGCGCCCCCGTGCCGAGCCCGCTTCTGCGGTCGATGACGGCGGAAGCGCTCGCCAAGACGACGCTTTCGGTCGCCAACGAGGGCGATGCGCCGGTCGATGCGGTGGTCACCGTCATCGGCGCTGCGCTCACGCCCGAGCCGCCCATCTCCAAGGGATTCACCATCGAGCGCAGCTACTACACGCTCGACGGCAAGCCGGTGGACCTCAAGAGCGCGGCCGGCGGCAGCGGCACCGTGAAGCAAAACGATCGCTTCATCGCCGTCGTCAAGATCGAGGCGAAGGAGCCTGGCGGCCGCGTGCTGCTCGTCGACCGGCTCCCGGCCGGCTTCGAGATCGAGAACCCGCATCTCGTCGAGAGCGGCGACGTCAAGGCGCTCGAGTGGCTGAAGACGAGCGTACGGCCGGAGCACAGCGAGTTCCGCGACGACCGCTTCGTTGCCGCCTTCAACCTGACGAACATTCCTGCCGCCGCGCAGAGCGAGAACGGTGCGGAAGGCACCGCAAACGACAATGAGGGCGACGCTGCCCCGTCGAAAGGTCCCGCCGCGTCTGCTACGGTCGCTTACATGGTTCGCGCGGTGACGCCAGGCGCCTTCATCCACCCGGCGGCAACGGTCGAGGACATGTATCATCCGCAGCGGTACGCGCGCTCGGCCGCCGGCACGCTCAACGTGAGCCCCAGCGAATAAGGAGATTCAATGCGGGCTGGGCTCAGACGATTTCTCCCCTCCGCCCTCGCGGCGGACGGCCAACCCAACGAGGAGGGCGGGGGTAAATCCCCGGCCTCCGCTCGCGTGCGAAAGCGGCGAACACTGCGCTGGCTCGCCGGCGGGCTCGGTGCGGTCGTTGTGCTCGCCGCGGGCGGCATCGCTGCGCTCAACGTGGCGCTCGATCGGCTCGGGGCCCCACAGCTCGCCGACGTGAGCCAGGTCTCCGTCTCGGTGCTCGACCGCCACGACCGCCTCTTGCGCGCCTTCACCACGCCGGAAGGCCGCTGGCGCCTTCCGCTCGAGCCTGACGAGGTCGACCAGCGCTACCTCGCCATGCTCTTGGCCTTCGAGGACAAGCGCTTCTACCGCCATGGTGGCGTCGACGTGCGCTCACTTGCCCGCGCCGCGTGGCAGCTCGCCCGTCACCGCCGCATCATCTCGGGTGCGTCCACGCTTACCATGCAGGTTGCGCGCCTGATCGAGGGCAAGCACGAGCGCACGGGGAGCGCCAAGCTGCGCCAGATCATGGGTGCGCTGCAGCTCGAACGGCGCCTCTCCAAGAAGGAGATTCTCGCGCTTTATCTCCGGCTTGCCCCCTTCGGCGGCAATATCGAGGGCGTACGCGCGGCCTCGCTTGCCTACTTCGGTAAGGAGCCGCGGCGGCTTTCCGTCGGCGAGGCAGCCCTGCTGGTTGCGCTCCCGCAGTCACCCGAGCAGCGCCGCCCCGACCGCAGCCCCAAGGCGGCGCGTGCCGCGCGCGACCGCGTGCTAGCGCGCGCAGCCGGCGCCGGTGTGATCACTGCGGCGGAAGCGACGCGGGCAAAGCTCGAGCCGGTGCCAACCGTCCGCCGCGACTTTCCCAAGATCGCCCCGCACCTCTCGGAAGCCGAGGTAGCGCTGGCGCCAACCAAGACCGTGCATCGCCTGACGCTTGATCGCGACATACAGACGGCGCTCGAAAGCCTCGCCGAGGAGCAGACGAAGTTCCTAGGCCAGAAGCTGTCGGCCGCCATCCTCGCCGTCGACCACACGACGGGCGAGGTGATCGCACACGTCGGCTCGGCCGGCTATCTCGACGACGCCCGCTGGGGTGCCATTGACATGGCAACCGCCGTGCGCTCGCCGGGATCGACGCTGAAACCCTTCATCTACGGGCTGGCCTTCGAGGCGGGCATCGCCCACCCCGAGACGCTCATCGAGGACCGCGCCGTGCGCTTTGGCAGCTATGCGCCGAAGAACTTCGACGAGGGCTACCACGGCACCGTGACTATCCGCGAAGCGCTCGACCAGTCCTACAACATCCCCGCCGTGAAGGTGCTCGCGGCCGTCGGCCCCGGCAAGCTCGCCGGCCGCTTCCGCCGCGTCGGCGTCGAGCCGCAGTTCCCCGATAAAACCCCGCCTACGCTGGCGATGGCGCTCGGCGGCGTCGGGCTCACGCTGCACGACCTTGCAACGCTCTATGCCAGTTTGGCGCGTGGCGGCGAGGCCGTGACGCTCACGCACCGCATGGGCGAGAAGCCCAACCCGGCGCAACTGCTGCTGCAGGGCAAGCGCAAGCGGATGCCGCTGGCGGAGTATGTGCTCTCGCCCGTCGCCGCCTGGTACGTCACCGACATCCTCAAGGACGCGCCGCCGCCGCTCAACGCCAAGGGTGGCCGCTTCGCCTACAAGACCGGCACCTCCTACGGCTACCGCGACGCCTGGGCCGTCGGCTACGACGGCCGCTACACGGTCGCGGTCTGGGTCGGCAGACCCGACGGCGCTTCGACGCCCGGGCTCGTCGGCCGCATCGCCGCGGCGCCCATCCTGTTCGACGCCTTCGCGCGGCTGGGCGAGAAGCGCGTGCCGCTTCCTGCGCCGCCGCGCGGCGTGGTGCAGGCGACCGGGAACGAGCTCCCCCCGCCTCTCAAACGCTTCCGGGAGGGCAACGTGGAGGTGGCCGAGGGCCCATTCCTCGAGCCCCGCGTCCTCATTTCATTCCCGCCCGACCGCGCCGAGGTCGAAACGGAGCAGGATTCCCCCGTGCTGTTCAAGGCCAACGGCGGCGTGCTGCCGCTCACCTGGCTCGTCGACGGCGCCCCGATTACGTCCGATCCCCGCACACGCCAGGTCGTTTGGCAGCCGCCCGGGCCGGGGTTCGTCAAGCTGTCGGTGATCGACGCCAAGGGCCGCGTTGACCGCGTGACGGTACGCATGAAATGAAACTTGGGCGATGCAAGGAGCCAGCGGACGGGCTAGTCTCAAGGCTCCCTCCACCCCGGAGCGAGCCAAAGCCCCGATGAAGAAGCGCCTGCGCATCCCGGCTGCACTTGTCGCGTTCATGCTCTTGCTCGGCGGTTGCGAGCAGGAGCAAGGCCATGAGCTCCCCGCGCTCGGCGCCAAGCTCGACCAAACCTCCGTCTCCGGCATCTCATCGGGGGCCTACATGGCGGGCCAGTTCGAGATCGCGCACTCGCGCGACGTGGTCGGCGCGGCGATCATCGCGGGCGGCCCTTACGGCTGCTCGGAGAGCCTGTTTGCCGACGTAATTCCCGGCCCCGGGACCGCGCTGCTCAACCTGACCAAGGCCATCAACGGCTGCATGCTCAACGCCCTGCAGGCCTTCGGCGTGCCGAACCCGAAGCTGCTCGCCGAGCGTGCAGGCCATCTCGCGGAACGCGGCAGCATCGACCCCATCGCCAGCGTCAAGGACGACCGCATTTATCTCTTCTCAGGCAAGGACGACCACACCGTCGTTCCCGCAATCGTCGATGCAGCCAAGCAATTCTACGAAGCGCTCGGCGTGCCGGATGCAAACATCCTCTACGTGTCGAACATCCCCGCCGGGCACGCGTTCGTCACCGAGGACAAGGGCCCCGCGTGCGACTACTCGGGGCGACCCTACATCGTCGATTGCCACTACGACCAGGCGGGTGCACTCTTGCAGCAGATTTACGGCACCCTCAATCCGCGCTCGGCGGAGCCCTCCGGCATGTTCATGGTGTTCAACCAGAAACCCTACACGAAGGATCTCGACAACCCGGGCTTGAGCGACCAGGGCATCGCCTACGTGCCGAGCGCGTGCGCTGCCGATGACGGTTGCCGCGTCCATATCGCGTTTCATGGCTGCGGCCAGAACCGCACCTTCGTCGGCGATGCGTTCGCACGCGATTCAGGATTCGCCCGCTGGGCCGATACCAACAACATCATCGTGCTGTTCCCGCAGACGGCGGCGACCCCCCTCAATCCGCAAGGCTGCTGGGACTGGTGGGGCTATACGGGCCGCGACTATCTCACCCGCAAGGCCCCGCAGATCGTGGCGGTGCGGCGCATGATCGAGCGGCTGGCCACCTCACGCGCGCCATCCTGAACCCCGCGTCAACACGGCACACGGGGTTTGTGACCGTAGTCATTTGTGGCGGTCCATAAGCGCGCTTAATTTGCGCCTTCAGTTTCGCGGGGCGCTGTGATCTGAGATAAGACGAGACAGGTGAGGGGGAAGGTGCCGATGACAAGCAGTCTCGCAATCGGCCGGGGTGCAAGCCGCGGTGAGGCGGGCAACGGGACGCGCTCCTGGCTGTGGCCCAAGTCGCGTTCCTGGTCGCAGGCCCGGCGCACGCTCAACGCGCTGTCGGCCTTCGCGGCGGCGGCCCTCTTGACGGCATCGACCGCGGCGAGCGTGATGGAGCAGAGCAGCCTCGATGACGAGAGTGGTCGCGCTGCGGTCGGCGGCGCGGAGGGGGCGGCGCTTCATCCCGGCGCGGAGACGGTCGTCGGCGCCTACGGTGGCGCGCCCTATACCTATCCGAGCCCCGTCACGATCGGGAAGACGGGCGACAGCTTCACCATCGATCCGGTGCACTGGTACACTGATCCCTTCCACAATCCCATCTACTACGGCGCGCGCATCGTCCGCTGGTTCTCGGGCCGCGCCGGCGTGATGATCGACTTCATGCATTCGAAGGCAATCGCGCAGCGCGACGAGGAAGCCGCCTTCAGCGGCACCATCGATGGCAAGCCGCTGCCAGCGCGCGCGCGCATCTCCGACATTGTGAAGAAGCTCGAGTTTTCGCACGGCCACAACATGCTGATGCTCGTTGGGCTCGTGCGACTGCCCGGCATCGGTCCACGCTTGAGCCCCTATGCCGGCCTCGGCGGCGGCGTGCTTCTGCCCCACACCGAGGTCGAGCTCGCGCAGGGCAACCATCCCCGCACCTACGAGTACAACTTCGCCGGGCCGACGGGTCAGGCGCTCATCGGGCTCGAGATTCGCCTGATGCGCATGTCCTTCTTCATCGAGTACAAGTTCACGTATGCAGACTATGAGGCGCCGCTGTCAGAAAAGAACGGGAGCTGGCTCGGCTCCGACCTTTTGCGGCAGCTCAAGCGCTGGATCAATGGCGAGCCGCCGCCGGGTGGGCACGTCTCGACCGAAGTCGCGAGCCATCAGGTCGTGAGCGGGCTGCTTGTGCGCTTCGTCCCGCATGCCGCCGCGCCGTAACGGGGCTCAGAAGCGGCGGAGGAGGCGCTCGAAATAATCGAGCTCCATCGGCGGCCGCGCCGGTTGCGCCACACGCCGGCGCAGCTCCTCGAGGATCTCTCGCGCGCGCTGCATGTCGATCTCGTCGGGCACCTTGACCGAGTTGCCGGGGTCTGGCCCCTGGAACCGTTGCGGCCGGCCTAGAGGATCGCGTGGCGTGTCGCCATTCTGGCCGAAGCGGGACTGGCCGTTCTTCTGCGCCTCCTCGGCCATCTTCTGGGCGCCCTGGCGCATCTGATCGAGCGCCTGCGACTGGTCGCCAAGCGCGGAGCTGGTGTCGCCCTGATCGAGCGACTGCTCGGCGTTCTTCATGGACTCGCGCGCGTTCCCGAGCTCCTTCGAGTTGGCGCCGAGCTCGTCGAGACTCTTGCGCAGCTTCTCGAGCTCCTCGCGCAGCGCGCGCTGCTGCTCGCCGAGCCCTTTGCCCTGCTGCTGGCCGCTCTTGCCGTGCTGACCCTGACCCTGCTGGCCTTGCTGCTCGTCGCCGCCTTCGCCGTTCTGCCCCGGCTGACCCTGCCGGTTGCCCTGGCGCTCGTGCCCACCTTCGGTCGAGCCGCCGAGCTGCCGCTGCGCCTGACGCCGGTGCTCGTTGTAGGTCTGGTCCATGAGGCGCTGCTGCTGGCCGATCATGTTGCCGAGGTCATCGAGCTTCTTCATCAGCATCTGGCCGCGCTCGCCGTCCTTCTTCGACATCTGCCCGGATTGCAGACGCTCGAGCAGGTCGCGGAGCTGGCTCAGCATCTGCTGGGCCTGATCGCGCGAGCCGTTCTTCGCAGTGTCCTCCAGCTCTTTCATCATGCGCTCGAGATCCTGCTGCGAGAGCTGCTGGTTCTGCTGATCCAGCCCCTCGGGCGGGTTCATCTGGTCCTTGGCCGCGTTCTTCGTCAGCTGCTCGACGTACTTGCTCAAGGCGTCGCGAAGCTGCTGCATCAGGGCCTGGATCTCGTTGTCGGGTGCACCCTTCTCCAGCGCCTCCGCGAGCTTGTCCTGCGCGTCGCGCAGCGCCTTCTCCGCGTCCGACAGGTCGCCGTCCTCGATGCGCAGCGCGATATCCCACAGGCCGTCGGTGGCACTCTTTAGCCCCGTGCGTGAGCCGTCATGCTCCAGCCCATGAATGAGAGTACGCAGGCTCAGGTAGATCGAGGCGTTGTCGATGAAGCCCTCGGGCTCGTAGGTAAGGGCATCGAGGGCGCGCAACACCTGCGGCCTATAGCGCGGGTCATCGAGCAGCTTGGCGCGCTGCTCCACGAGCGCGCGCGCGAGCGGCTTCTCGAAGCGGCGCTGCGGTAGCACGATGCGGATCGGCTTACTGCGGCCGATGTTGCCGGCGACGTCGCGCGCTTCGAGCGTCAGGATCACTTCACGCCCGGCGTAAGGGTGCGGGGCAACGTCAAGGTAGGTCTGCGCCGCATGCGTGTTGCCGCGCGGCAG
>Ga0187819_10000467_pt1 | contig 20037 bp, 12 predicted proteins | sample NC_wetland_sal_i_15_FD_132411 | JGI IMG/M metagenome (GOLD analysis project Ga0187819, IMG submission 132411) | Wetland sediment microbial communities from Neuse River Estuary, North Carolina, USA - SO4_4 | ecosystem: Environmental > Aquatic > Freshwater > Wetlands > Sediment | place: USA...
ACGGTGGGTGGCACGCCCATCAGCCTGTGATATCATCTCCTTCGCTAAGGCATCTGAACATGGACCGCAGATCATTTCTGTGCTTGCTTACCTGTACCCCCATATTTGCCAAATCCAAAAGCCCGGCATGGCAAAAAGGCGAAGTCGCCGCCATCGACGTGATCCGCATTCCGGTCAAAGGCAAGAAGATGCGCTATGGCTACACCTACACCATCCACGGCTCGGGGCACAGTTACGTGTTCGACTCCCATGAAAAGCTCAAATTGACGGTCAATGGGCCGGTGGAGTTCACTCTTGAGGGTGACAAGATCTTGGTCCGCGATGAACGTGGCAAGGAACACAAGGAAACCATCCTCAAGACGGCAGTGGACAAACCGAACCCATGAGGTTACGTCGCAGCGGGGCGAATGCAGGCCTGCAGACCACGCAGTTGGCCGGACAGTTTAAGATAGTCAGCCTTTCAGGATCATTGCCGTCCTCCTCAACATTGAAAATCGACAGGTGCGAAACGGAATCGCTGAGTTAGCTCCGCACGCCGCAGCCAAACGGGCGGCCGAGACGCAGTGGCAAAGAAGGCCGGGTGGGGTCCACACTTAGCGAAACGGCCCAATCATGACGCCAACACTGCGCGGCACCTTGACCCGAGCGCGATTGGAGAACAAACTGTGACCATGCGGAAGAAAAAGTCTCTCTTCGCCGCGGCTGCCGTTTGTGCCATTGTAGGGCTGGGGACTTGGGTTTTACTCCGCGGCCAAACCGGAATTCAATACCGCACGGCACCGGTCGCACACGGCGACATTAACGTCACTATTTCGGCCACCGGCAACCCCAACGCGGTGGTAACCGTTCAGGTGGGTTCACAAGTATCGGGCATTATCCTGGCTTTATACGCGGACTTCAATACCAAAGTGACCAAGGGCCAGTTGATCGCGCGGATCGATCCGGTGCCCTTCCAAGCAAAGGTCGATCAAGCGCAAGCCAACGTCGACGCTGCGCGCGCCGCGGTTGCCAATGCCGAAGCCGGCGTGCAGAAGGCGCATGCGGCGATACAGGCCGCGTATGCCGCCCTGGCAGGCGCCAGGGCGAACGTCGTGAAAGCACAAGTCACCGCTCAGGATGACAAGGTCAAAGTCGAGCGGCGCGTGGTACTGGTCGGTCAAAACGCGGACGCCCAGGAGGATCTCGACACCGCCCAGGCAACTTACAAAGCTGCTGTTGCCGACCAGGATGCCTTCGCCGCACAGCAGCGCGCGGCAGAGGACAACGTAAAGGTCGCGCAGGCTGATTTGAAGGTGGCGAACACGCAATTGACTGCCAACCAGGCGCAAGTGAAGCAGTACGAGGCCGCGCTGCATTCGACCCAGATCGATCTGGAGCACACGAAGATCACAGCGCCGGTGGATGGCGTGGTGGTGTCGCGGAACGTGGATGTCGGGCAGACCGTTGCCGCGAGCCTGGCGGCTCCAACGCTGTTTCTGATCGCGCAAGATCTGACCAAAATGCAGGTCGACACCAACGTGTCGGAGGCGGACGTGGGCCGCGTGAGCGTCGGCCAATCGTCAACGTTCACGGTGGATGCGTATCCCGGGCGGGTGTTTAAAGGAACTGTCACTTCAGTGCGTCAGGCTCCCATCAACGTGGCGAACGTGATCACCTACGACGCGGTGATCGGCGTTTCAAATCAGGATCTGAAGTTGTTTCCGGGCATGACGGCGAATGTGAAGATCCTGGTGAATCAGCACCCCAAAGTGATGAAGGTGCCCAACGCCGCGCTGCGTTATCATCCGGCGTCTGAGGCAGCGGCCCCTGGAGCCAAGGGAGCCAAGGGTAGCGCGCCGGAGCAAGCCGTCTGGGTTCTGGATGAAAACACGCCACGGCGCGTCGTCGTCTCGACGGGGGAAAGCGACGGGACGTATACCGAGGTAACCAGCGGCGGCCTTAAAGACGGTGACCGCGTGATTCTCGCGGCGCTGGCGAAGAGCACCGCTTCGAGCGCCGGTTCCAGTTCCAAGAGCGGCAAGGGCCCGGGATTCTAGTGCCTGGCCGGGTGATGACGCCATGGCAGCGGTAATCGAAATCAAGAATCTGGTGAAGGATTACAGAGTCGGGGACATGCCGGTACACGTGTTGAAGGGCATCTCATTCGAGATCGAGCACGGGGATTTCGTGGCCATCATGGGGCCGTCCGGGTCCGGCAAATCCACGCTTATGAACATTCTCGGATGCCTCGATAAGCCTACGTCCGGCGTTTACATGCTGGACGGCATCAGTGTCGGAGAGCTGAATCGCGATCAACTGGCAGAGATCCGGAACAGAAAGATAGGCTTTGTGTTCCAGCAATTCAACCTGCTGCCACGGACTAGCGCGGTGGAGAATGTGGAGCTGCCACTGATGTATACCGATGTGCCTGCCCGCGAGCGCCACGAGCGAGCCATGAAGGCGCTGCTGTCGGTGGGACTGGCCGGACGCGAGGAGCATCAGCCGAGCCAGCTTTCCGGCGGCCAGCAGCAGCGTGTGGCTATCGCGCGGGCCCTGGTGAACGATCCCCGCATTATCCTGGCGGACGAGCCCACCGGAGCGCTGGATTCAAGGACCAGCATCGAGATCATGGCGATTTTCCAGCGGCTGAACCGCGACCACGGGATCACCATGATCGTGGTGACGCACGATCCGGATGTCGCGACCTACGCGAACCGCAAAATCCACTTCAAAGACGGCAGGTTGCAACTGGATGAGAGGATCGCGCAGCCGGGCGAGGCGCAAAAGGATCTGGAACGGCTCCCCGCGGAGCCCCCGGAGGAGGTGGCAGCCGTATGAAGAAAATCGTTGCCAGCATGAAGATCGCTCTGCGTGCGCTGGAGGTGAACCGCACACGCTCGGCTCTCACCATGCTGGGCATCATCATCGGCGTGGCGGCGGTTATCGCCATGGTGGCGGTGGGTGCAGGTGCCACGGCGCGCATACAGGAGCAGATCCAGAGTATCGGGAGCAACCTGATCATCGTGCTGCCGGGCAGCATTAGCAGCAACGGCGTTCGGCTCGGCTCCGGCGCGGTCGTGACGTTGAGCGAGGATGACGCCAAGGCCATCGCCGCGGAGTGCCCCTCCGTGTCAGCGGTCGCTCCGGCCGTCCGCGGCGGCGTCCAGGTGGTTTACGGAAATAACAACTGGGCCACCACCGCGCAGGGCGTGACTCCGGATTACATGACGATCCGCGATTACACCATGATGTCCGGCCAGTTCTTCACGGACCAGGACGTGGATGCTGCCGCCAAAGTGGCGGTGCTGGGTGAAACCGTCGCGCAGAACCTGTTCGGCGACAGCGACCCCACGGGCCAGGTGGTCATCATCAAGAATGTGCCGTTCACAGTGGCGGGCGTGCTGACACCGAAAGGGCAGTCACCGACGGGACAGGACCAGGACGACATCATCCTGCTGCCGATCTCCACGGCGAAGGGAAAGGTGCTTGGCACGAATCAGGCGAATGCCAAGGCGGTCGGCTCCCTGATGGTGCAAGCTATTGGGCCGCAGGCCATGGATGAGGCCCAGCAGGAAATGGAGTCGCTGCTGCGCGAACGGCACAGGATCCTGCCGGGCCTGGAGGACGACTTCACTATCCGCAACCTGACCGAAGTCTTCGCTGCTCAGGAAACCTCGGCGCACGTAATGTCAATTCTGCTGGGTGCGATCGCGTCCGTGTCGTTGATTGTGGGCGGCATCGGGATCATGAACATCATGCTGGTGTCGGTGACCGAGCGGACGCGCGAGATCGGCCTGCGGCAGGCTGTGGGGGCCAAGACGCGCGACATCCTCTCGCAGTTCCTGGTGGAGGCGGTGACGCTGTCGTTGGTGGGTGGGATTATCGGAATCGTGGTTGGGCTGGTAGCCTCCTGGCTGATCTCGTACTTCGCCCAATGGTCCACGGTGGTCAGCCCGCTGTCGATCATCATGGCTTTCGTATTTTCAGCGCTGGTGGGGGTGTTCTTTGGGTACTACCCGGCGCGGAAAGCAGCGTTTTTGGATCCGATCGAGGCGCTGCGATATGAGTAGGCGCGGTCGTGGTCCTGCGGGGAGAGAAAGCAGTACAGAGCATGATAAAGTTACGATTTTCGTCGGCACACTTTAACCTTTGTTTTTGCGAATGATATCCAACACGTCCCTGAGTTTGGCCAGCAGTTCGTCGCGGCTATACGGTTTTGGGAAAGTATAAAACTCCTCGATTGCGTTCTCAACATTAATCCGGTCGTCGTCGAAAAACCCGGCTACTATTAGAACCGGCAAACCGTGATGCTTGCTGCGCAAGTAATCGGCTGCCAGCCGCCCCGGCATGCTGTTGATGTAGGGACGAGTGATCAACAAATCGGGCCGCATCTCGGCCAGGCGGTCGACGGCCTCGCCCAAGTCACCTGCCGTTACAACAAGATAACCTGCGCTGTCTAGTGCAGCGCGAAGAGCTGCTCGCATGACTGACTCGGAGTCCAAGAGCAGGATGATCGCATCGGGCGCGGAAAAATCCTTCATAGTCGTTCTCGCCGGCGAGGAGTTCCCCGGACGGATCCCCACCATCGAAATGAGGATACCACTCACATTTGTTGAGCGATCTGCGACCGGATGGCAACTCGCATAAACCACAACATTAATGGTCCTGCTCAATGTTTAAGTGAGGTGATGGCCGACAGCCACAGCGCCGCGGCAGGCCGCGCACGCAGGGCTCAGGCCAGGTTAGAACACCGGTTCCTGGAGGAGGCATAACTGACGTACACGCCGAAGCGACAACGATGCGCCCCAAGGCGAGGCTAGAAGGCAATAAGTTAACGAAAGACAGTGGCGTCTCATCTCGCTACTCGAACGATCAATGTTGACGCCTCTATTCGAGCCAGACAACCGCGCCTTTGTCGATGGCCGGCAATTTGCCTGTCAGCTTGCCGTCGGCAAATGTTCCTGTCACCTTCTGCACATCGCCCAGATAGGGAAGGAAAGCGATTGTGCCCGGTCCCTTCGCGGCAAATATGACGGTTACATCCTGCTCCGGAGCCTGTCGCGCGACTTCCTTGGACCGCAGACCCTTGAAGTTTGCCAGAAAGATCGAGACCTTGCCATCGACTCGCGCGATCTGCGCGGCGACAAACGGAGATGCCCGCAACTCGACCACAGGCTTGAGACCGGAAACTTCCAATATCTCGCTGGCGAACGTTCGCCTGAGTTTGTTGAACTCCCACTGCTCCCAATCGGCCGCTGCTCCGGGTTCGTTGAACTGTTGCATTAGTTGGGCGTAATAACCTCTGCCGGGACACTTCGGATAATAGGCGAACTTCTTGCCGGCGTTTTTCTCCGCCGGGTTTGTAATCCCGAGGATCTTGTGCAGCCGGTTGGCCGCTCGCTGCGCTCCGGTGCCGTCATATTTCCCGGCCTCGCCCGTCGCGATCAGCGTATTGCCTGACTGTGCATAAGAGGCGAGCGAATCCAACTCTTCGTCTCCCAGGCAACGGGCATCCGGCAGAATTAGCGCCGGTCCACGAAAAGCTCCCAGGGTCCGCGGCGTCACAATCTGAAACTCCAGATGAGACTGCATGAGAAGCATCATGATGCCCCGGTAGGACTCGATAAACTCTTTGGCAAAGTAGTTGCGGCTCTGAGGAGAGAAGTACACCCCGATCGGCCGAACTGGTTCGCGCGGAAGGAAGAACGTCTTTTCGTGCTCTTTGATCCAGCCGAAAATGAGCTTGCGCGTTTGTATGTCGTTCGAACCTGACATAACGTGTCCCTGCACGTCCCACGTATTCGTTCCAGCCATCAGTTGGGCCATCGCCAGGTTCTTCATCGCCTCCCCGGGGGCGATCTGTTTCTCTTTCTCCCACGAGTAGCTCAGCATCCAGCTTGGTTTGGGGCCTGCGAACGCGCGGAACGAGTACATGCCGACCATATCCTGGAACCAGGCCAATGGCGTGCGGGCCGCCGCCCGTCCGCCCGTGGCGTACTCGTGCGCGACGGTATCAATGACGCCGTACAGTTCGTATACATCACTGCCCACGCGCACGGCGGACTCCTCGATACCCGGATAGATCTCCGCAATTGTCTTGCACTTCGGATTCACAGATTTGACATTGGAGTCGATCTCACGCATGAAATCCGTGATGGCGTCGATTCGGAAGTCGACCCATTTTCGGAAATTCGCATCGCGGAAATCGCCGGGCTTCAGGTCAGTCTTGGCATTGAGGCTGGTCTTGGCCTTGAAGGCCGCAACGGTGTAGTCATCAAAACTAACCCAGGAGTCTTCCCAGCCATCGAAGTGCGTCATCCAATATGGAATGTCTACATAGACACCGTCGATGCCTGTACCGGCTATTTGCCGCACACGCTCCATGTAGATCTTGCGCCACTCGGTGGCGAACGGTGAGACCCAGACATCTTCATCGCCCTCGCGAATCCAGAAAGCCGCGCCCCCGCCGAATAACGCCGGCTCTCCGGTGATTTTTCTTTGAAGCCAATCGGGATGATCTTTTGCCATGCTGTGCGCGGCGGAGGCTGCGTGAGCGGTGATGCATTCCGTGCCGGCGATGTACACGAACGCGTAGTTACCGGCCTTGTGGGCTTCTTCGGCGGCTTGACGAATGGCTCTGAGTTTCTCAGTGGGATCGACAAAGCTTTCATAGCGCCCAGGGATGTCGTTGTCCACTTCGATGCCAAAAACGTTCGTTTCAGTGGCGCTTCGGACGATCTGGGCAGCATTATCCAGCCGTAGGCCGTTGCCCGCGATGCGGACATAGTGCGTCCAGTCCTGGCTCGTCTGGCCAAGAAGTGTGCTTAGGGATGCGAGAACTGCGGCCGCGCCTAGCGGCCCCCTGGCTATCAAGTGCGTGATCCTAGAATTCGAACCGCGCCACGAGCTGCATCTGGCGTGGATGAGAGCCATTCGCCAGGTTGGTTACCTGACCAAAGCCGCCTGCACCGAACTGGTAATTCGCACGATCAAAGCGCGTGCGGTTGAGGGCGTTAAAGGCCTCCATACGAAGTTGCAACCTCATGCTCTCACGAATTTGGAATTCCTTCCGCAAACCGACATCCACGTTCTCAATTCCCTGCGAAGTCAGATCACCAAAGTACCGCGGCGCATTGCCCAATTGTTGGTCGCCCGGATCGGAGAAGCAGTTGGCGTTGAACATCGATATACCGCTGGTGGCACCATTCAAAAGGGCAGCGGCGGCGGCGTGAGGGCTGAGACCGGCGCTTGGGTTGGAACAGCTTACGTTGGGGCGCTGCGTACCATCGTACAGGCGGTTGAGGGCCATTTCGATATGTACTGGCTGTCCCGATTGCAATGTGAGATTCGAGGAAGCCGACCAGCCTCCGATGGCAGCATCTAAGACGCGGTTCATATTGCTGCCGATGATCAGGCCACGTCCCACGGGAATGGTCGCGGTAAAAGCGGCCGCGACGCGGTTCGTAGCATTGTTGGCACTGACGCTGTATTCCGAAGACAATCGGTCCAGAGCTTGTGGACCTCCCTGCGCAAGCCATCCCACCCAACTGTTGGCGCCGGAGGAACTGTTGTCAGTAGCGCGGGAAAGCGTGTAGTTACCCTGGAAGGTCACGTACCTACCGGTCTTCTTCTCAAACCTGAGCTGCATCGCGTCATAGCGGGAAAGCGCAGCCAGCAAGGGTAAGCCGTCAAACTCACCATCGAACTGCGGATACAAGCTCAACAGGTTCTCAAGAGGAATTGTCGGATTGTTGTAACGGGACACCGGTTCGTTAAAGATGGCATTCGGACCAACAAACAGTGATTGGAACGGATTCGGCACGAGTGAGGCCAGTTGGTCACTGGTGTACTGGTCCCGGATATCGGTGGGAATGAAGTTCCGGTTCCTGGTGGAAGCGGCAAAGCCGCCCCACGGAAGGTGTACGCTGCGGTTAGCCGCGTAATCGATCTCCACGACTGAGTCGCCCGGCAGCAACCGCTGAACACCGCCGCTCCACTGATAAATTTGCGCGTTATCATCAGTCTGGTAGCTGAGATCGCTGTTGTTATCGTAACCCCACTGCGCCAGCTTACCGTATTTTGTTCCTTGCGGAGCCGGTATTCCGAGCGGAAACGGATTATCTAGGGTGGCGAACTGGGTCTGGTAATTGTCGTTCGTGTAATAGACATTGGGGGTCGAGGCGAACGCAGGGCCGGGGTACTGGAAGTTGGTGGCAATATTCATGCCGTAGTAGACGCCGCCGCCCGCACGGATCACCGTCTTGGAATCCCAGCTATAAGCCACGCCCAAACGCGGCGCGAAGTTATGGCGGTCCACTGGAATGTTACGATTCCCAGGGGTAGGGAAGATGGTGATGCCATTCAAGTCACCGAGGCCCGGAACAGTGATCCCGCTGCTACCTGTAAAATCCGAAAAGCTGGAACGATTGTAGCGCTCGGTGTATGGCGTGCTCCATTCGTATCGCAAGCCGAGATTCAACGTGAGCTTGGCATTTACTTTCCAATCATCCTGAACATAAAATCCGGTTTCTTTCGACTTATCCGCGATTGGTGGAATCTCCTGCAGGAAACCGTTGCTTCCGTATCCGAGCAGCAGACTAGCAAAAGAGTCCCCTTCCGTTACCACGCCGTCATTGGGCGTCATGTTTGTCGCGTTCTGATCGAAGCTGAAGAGCCCAGTGGGATTGGTGGGCTGCCAGAAGTTGTTGAAGAATAGACGCTGCTCCCCCCCGAATTTCAGTGAGTGGGCTCCCTTCACCCAGGAGAGCGCGGACGAATAAGTGATCAAGGTATGGGTGAAATGCGTATCCACGCAACATTGGTCAAAGATGTTCGTATACGCATTGCCAAACTCGATGGACGGCATCCGCGTGAGGCCGTTGTTAATGAGGTAGCTGGGGAAGCCCACCGACGTCAGATTCGGATAGTCCGTGACGCCCGGGGCGTGAACAAAATCCACGCCAATGCGGCCGGTGTAGAGAATTCTTGGATTGACGGTCCAGTCGTACTGTAGTACCGCGTTATCGGATTGCTGCTGGTACGTGTACGAATCATCTACAAAAGTGGCCTGCGTCGGACTGTTGTTGTTCAGATAGCTGTAGCGGGCGCCGAGCTTGTTTCTGTCATTGATTTGATAATCTACTCTGCCGTCGAGCTGATATTGAGAAAAATCCGTAGCTACGTTTTTGCGATAGTTGTTGTAGTTGGTGCCTGCATCTCCAGTTACGTTCGGTTCCGGCATGTAAGCCTCCAACGCCTTAGCGACCGGATCGATCATGCTGGCCGGAATGACGTTTCCCGGAAACGGCTGGCGGATTCCGCTGGCAGATATGCTGAACGGGTTATAAACCACTACGGGCGCCAGATTCCCGTTAGCGTCGAAGGTCATGGTCTGCGAGAAGTTCCCGCTTCGCTGCAAGTCTGTTGGGAAGGTGGCGACGGTTTGACTGGAAGTGATGTCCCGCTGCTTCTCAAAATCGAAGAGAAAGAAAGCCTTGTTGCGCCTGATGGGGCCGCTGATGAGACCTCCGTATTGATCGTGTGTGTGGGGCGGGATGGGAATACCGGCCGCATTGCTGAAAAAATCATTTGCGTCGAACGTTTGCCGCTGGCCGAAATACCAGCCGCTGCCGTGGAACTGATTGCCGCCCTGCTTCATCATCATGTTGACCACGGTGCCGCCATTGTTGCCGTACTCGGCGGAGAAACTGTTGTTCTCGACGCTGAACTCCTGGATGACCTCGACTGACGGAGTGTAATACACGTTAGTATTCCCGCCTTCGCCCTGCTCAGGCGCGCTGAGCGGGGCGCCGTCGAAGCGGACCTCCGCGGTTGAGTTCCGCTGTCCGTTCGAAACAAAGTTGGTCCCCGAGGGATAGTTGTCCCGAATGCCGCTGCCGGCCGATTCTGTGACACCGGGCGCCAGGAACACCAAGCCGAAGTAACTGCGCCCGTACAGCGGCATGTCGCGGGTGTACTGGCCGGTAATCGTTGTGCCCAGAGTGGAGTCGCCGGTCTCCAGCGTAGGCGCCGCCTCCACAACTGTGATGGAACTTTCGAGGCCAGCCACTTGAAGGGCAAAATCCAAGCTGGTGTGCTGGCTGACGCCGAGCACAACGTCCTTCGCCTCCTCCGGCCGGAAGCCGGAAGCCTCGGCCTTCAGGGTATAAGTCGCCGGATGCAATCCGTTGAAGATATAATCGCCGCGTTCGTCCGTGATGGTGGTGCTGGAAATGTTGGTGGCGACGTCGGTGATGGCCACTCGCGCGCCGACAATTACGCTGCCGCTGGAATCGCGCACAACCCCGCGAACCTGAGCCTCAAAGCTGGCCTGCCCCCAAACGAGTGCCGGGATCAGGGCCACGAACAAGGCGAGTAAACCCATCAGTCTCTTCGCATTACGCAACATTGGAGCCTCCCTCCTCGAAAGCCCGCTGCCACACGATCTTGATAGCTTCCCCTCTGAACGGTTGAGTTGAGAACAGTATAAGACAGCAGGATCGGCTGTCAACAGAAAACTTTCATACATCTTTGTTTCCTTTTCTTTCTTCCGCGCCTCGGCGCGGAAGGCACCCGCGTCGCACGTTCGGGCAGAGAAGCTTGTGACTGGTAGGAGACCATCGCGTTTTCAGGAACAGGCGAGTCAACAAGGAATGTGCTTGTAGTTTGAGTCATCCCGCTTACCATCGCTCATGGTGTTACGCTTACTTTCGAAATATTTTTAGAGCGTCAAAAGCAAGCAAATGGAATGCAGGACTTTTTTGGGGACCGTGGCAGCAGCCGCAGTCACGGCGAAGCTGACCCCAAGGCGGGGTGCTACGACCCCGGCGATGGGTCGTTGTGGAGAAGAAGGCGGGAAAGGTGGCCTTCTATACCATCAACGGCGCCCGGTTGAGCGAAATAAAGGTCGGCATTTTCCCTCACGAGATGGCTTGGTCACCGGATCGCCGTCTGCTCTTTGTGACGGACAACGGCCTCCTTTGGATGACCGACACGGAGAGGGCTCTAATACCATTTCCATCATCGACGCCGCGGCGCGCCGGAAGGTGGGCGTCATAGATCTCGGCACTATTCCTGCTCCAGATTCCGGCGCAAGGTGAGCGAACCGTCGGGGTTGGTCTTCTGGTGACAGGCCCACCGAACCGGGTATCGCACGCCTTTCACGTCGATTTCCGCTTTGAGCTGCAGACCTTCCCACTTCGTATCCTTGGCCAAGCGGAACTGAGCTTGCCGAATCTTCCCGGGCAATGGATACCCCGGGTCGAGTCCGCCCCCTGCCAGCACTTTGCCATCCTCGCTGACGACGGAGACGTGCAAAACTCCGGGGACACCGGCTACTCCGTCGTTCGCGAACCCGACGATCAGACCGGGATCCTCGCCGCCGTAAGTCCAGATGAAGGACGGCCGGACGTTATAACCGAGCCTGCGGTTGATATCGTCGTAGGTCTTCTGATACTGGCCGTAGTCGTTCATGACACCCGCCGCGCTGATCTTGTGGAAGTTCCAGACCGACATGTAATTCGCGCCCACATCCAGGACGTGAGCAATGCGGTTCTCCGCATCGCTGACTCCGTCGAAGGAGGCAGGTCTGGCCGCGGGCGGACCAGCGTGCATTCCTACCTCGAGAACGGCCGCAGTCCATGGCGGGCGGTTGCTGAGCGACTCAATCTGCATGTTCTCGATGAAGATGCTGTCCGTACGGACCCAATTGTGCGTTCGTATCGTGCGGTCGAGCATCTCGGAATTTCCAACCCGGCTGTAATCCGGTTGGGTATTAGTCACAAGGGGAGTCTTGGTCCAGTGCTCCAGTTGCGTTTCCATCATGCGCATCCAGGTCCGCTCCGCTGTTGCATAATCCGGGAACGGGTTGCTCGTAAACGGCCAGGTATGGCCTTCCCCCCAGAACCCGTACATGAACGTGTCGATGAACTCGATCTGTGGATTCCCATTCAATTCCGCGGCCAGTAGGGCGTTGAGTTCCTGGAAAGCTTCCTGGAACGCGGGATGATCGTAGCGAGGCTCCGAGAACGTCGTCTTCCCGTTGCGATTCCACTGGCCGCCTTCCAGCTTTACCATCGGCACCTTTTCCAGGACAAAATCCGGCAACGCCTCTTCGCGATAGTCCGGTGCTCTCATCTGGATGCGGAAGGCGACGCGCTTGTTGTGCTGGCGTGCCAGATCCAGAGTCTGCTTCCAGTACTCCGGAAAATTCAGCCGGCCGCGTTGCTGCTGGACCTCGCGCCAGGTTGGACGGATATACAGCTTCTGCCCCAGCGGCAGACGCACCAGCTCTTCAATGGCCTTGGGTTTGTCATCCCCAAGAATCTCGGCGGTGCCCGAATCCGCGGCAATGTACGTGATCAGGCCCCTGCCATAGTTCGGTACCACTTGCTCCGCGGCAGTCGTGGTCATCACCACGTCCCCACCGGGATACAGATCTTCGGGAGCGTATTCCGGAAACGGTCCTTGGTTGAGCCGGTCTTTCACCTCCGGGCCGGAACCAAAATCGTACTTGTCCCAGTTGTGGGCAACGACGCGCGCCGCGGACTCTTTCACGGTCAGCGGAGCGGCCAGCCCCGCCAGAGTCATGGCCTTAAATAATTCCCTTCGGTTCATAGATGGCGTTCTCCTGTTTCCAATCTCAGGCACGGAGTTAGCCTCGTCCCAGGTTTCGCCGCAAGGTGAGGGAACCGTCCGGGTTGGTCTTCTGGTGACAGGCCCATCGAACCGGGTGCAGCACGCCCTTCACTTCAATCTCCGCCTTGAGCAGGAGGCCTTCCCACTTGGTGCCCTTCGGCAGCGGAAGCTGGGCTTGCCGAATCTTGCCGGGTAACGGATATCCCGGATCCAGTCCGCCGCCCACGTTGATCTTTCCGTCTTCGCTCGTGACCGAGATCCGCAAGATTCCGGGAACTCCGGCAACGCCGTCGTTGGCCAACCCGATGATCAGACCTGGATTGTCGCCTTCATAAGACCACACAAAGGATGGGCGCACATTGTAGCCAAGCCGGCGGTTAGCCTGATCGAGCATCTTGGGGAACTGGCGATAGTAATCCATGATCCCCGCAGCGCTGATCTTGTGGAAGTTCCACAGCGAAAAGTAATTCGCTCCCACGTCCATCACATGCTGGATGATGTTGTCGTTCGCGGTCACGCCTTCGTGGACACGAAGCGAATTCGGAGAGCCATCCGAAGTTCCGACCTCCAGAATCGCCGCCAGCCATGGTGGGCGATTGCTGATCGATTCAATCTGCATGTTCTCGATGAAGATCGTGTCGGTGCGGAGCCAGTTGTGCGTGCGCACTGAGCGGTCGAGCATCTCGGAATTCCCAACCCGGCTGAAATCCGGCTGGGTGTTGGTGACCAGTGGAGTCTTGGTCCAGTGCTCCAGTTGCGTTTCCATCATGCGCATCCAGGTCCGCTCGGCCGTTGCGTAGTCCGGGAATGGGGTGTTCTTAAAAGGCCAGGTGTGGCCCTCGCCCCAGAACCCGTACATGAACGTGTCCATGAACTCGACCTGCGGATGGCCATTCAACTCGGCTGCAAGCAAGGCATTGAGTTCCGCGAAAGCTTCCTGAAAGTAAGGATGGTCGTAGCGCGGTTCTTGAAAACCTTCCGGATGCGCAGTCTTGCGCCATTCCCCTTCGAGCTTGACCATCGGCACCTTTTCCAGAACAAAGTCCGGCAGGGCCTCCTCCCGGTAATCCGGCGCTCTCATCTGAATTCGGAAAGCGACTTGTTTGTTGTACTGCTTAGCCAGCTCGAAAACCTGTTTCCAATACTCGGGAAAATTCAACCGGCCACGGCGCTGCTGGATCTCGCGCCATGTGGGGCGGATGTAAAGCTTCTGCCCCAGCGGCATCCGCACCAACTCCTCGATGCCTTTTGCTTTGTCGTCTCCAAGTATCTCGGCAGTCCCCATATCCGCGGCGATATAGGTGATCAGACCCCTGCCGTAATTCGGCACGACGTCATCGGAAGCCGTGGCAGCCATCACCACGTTACCTCCTGGGTACAGATCCTCGGGAGGGTACTCTGGAAAAGGTCCCTGGTTGAGGCGGCCTTTCACCGCCGGACCAGAGCCGAAATCGTACTTGTCCCAGTTGTGGGCTACGACGTGCCCAGCGGACTCCCTCACCGTCAATGGGGCCGCCAGCCCTGCAAGAGCCGCGGTCTTAAAGAAGGCCCTTCGCTTCATATAATTGGTCTCTCCTATTGGTTAGCAGTTCACGGCCGGCAGGGCGCATCCCCTAGCCGGGGTGGGCGGTGCCCTTGAAGCGGTCTCCTGTCAGGCCTTTTCAACTGCTACGCTCCGGCCACGTATCAAAGCGGCAGTCGGCGCCGTGACACGTGAGACGCCGTACGCGATTCCTGCCGATTGAGAATACAAAGAAACCGAAAGGATTGCAAATATTTAGAAACTTTTTAGGCGAGACGATGGACCTCTGGGAAGCTCATCAGTTCGACATGCCCGAGAGCGCTCATCGTTCGCAGACCTTCGGCGGTCACGCCTCCGCGCCCGCCAGCGGAGTCAGAAGGAAAACGAACTATGCAACATGGATCCGCATTGTCGTATTGGTCACGCCTCGTGAATGGCGCGGGCCACGCGGTTTGCCGAACGAGTGGCCGCTTCTTGGCCCCAACTCAGATTGTCACAGTAGGCTCCCGCAAAAAAGACCGGACCCACCGGTTCGATGGCCGCCGGCCAGAATTTCCGCAGCTCGCCGGGTTGGTAATTCTTGGCCTCACATGTCATGGCCCACGGGTCGCGCGACCAATCGAGCACCATCGCGTGTTCGATGTCTTCGGATTTGCCGGGATAATATCGCCGGAACACGGAGAGCGCCTGGTTGGCTTTTAGGCTTCCTTGTGCCGTGCCGATGAGCAATCCGCGCTCCGTGGGAACATCGTCTCCCATAGCCCAAACAGAGTCGAACGACCGGTCATGGAAGTCCATACTGGGACTGAGACCGTCGCGTTTCCAGAACTTGGTTCGCGATTGAAAAATCGGCCGCGACTCCACCGTATAAGGCATATTCTGGATCGCGAACTGCTTCGCCTCGAGCCACTCGGGTGTGACCGGAATCTGGCGCAGCATCACCGCAGACATACAGCAGACCAGGTAATCGCCCTCCAGTTTCTTCTCTTGCCCCAGTTCACGATACGTGATCCTGACACCACCGTCGCCGCGGTGAATGGCGGTTATGGGGCAGTTCTTGCGAACACGGTCACCCAGCTTCTCGGCGAAGGTATCGGGCAGGACCTGATTCCCTCCCTTTAGACGATAGACTTCCCGGGGCCACAGCGGCACACCGCGTACTCTCAGAATCGCCGCCTTCCAGATGACATGGAGGGCGGAGTTTTCGGAATCGCCGATCCAATCAATGGCCGCCGGTGACGCCCCTTCCTTCTTCAATAGCTGGGCGACAGACACTCCATCCAGGGCATCCAAACCAATGCCAAAGGGCTGGTACTCGTCGTGGAAGCTGTCCATGTAGGGACCGAAGTATAGGTTCGGTAACTCCCACCACTCGCGCCGGGTCAAGAATTCGACCTCACGCCGGTTAAAGCCAAACTCCGCCAGAACTTTGCGATCGCGGAGCTGCTGTTCCGTAAACATCCGGCCATTAAACCACTGCAACAGGCTGTCGAGATGGGGATAACGGAGAGCGGTGAGATTGAATTCCTTCACGTAGCCCCAATACAGGTCGTACCCCGGCCTGGTAAAGTGCTGTGCGCCGCCGTCGGCGTAGAGGCCGTCCGCCAGACCCTCGCGCACGGTGCGAACGTGCCCTCCGGTTTGACCCGAGGCTTCGAGCACGGTTACTTCATGGCCGCGTTTCATCAATTCATAGGCACAACATAAGCCCGCCAGACCACCTCCGCCCACGATCACCCGCTTGGGAGTTCGCGCCATGGCCCGGTGGAACGGATGAGAAACATCCGTGAGGAGCGCGGCAAGTTTCAGCGCATCACGACGGCGCATGCACGGCTATTCTAGCATTGCGAACCCTATCAATCGTTGTCGATTGCTTACGATCATAGGAGAGCCGCCGGAATTCTAAGGACTGGACGTAGCCGGTCGGAGAATTGGGCGCACCGGGCGAAGCACAGCCGAAACGGGCTTTGTCGCGAACGGTTTGAGGCACGCTAAACCACTGTACGTTAGCTGTCGTTTGCCTTCAATTGCCGAACTCTCGCGACTCCTTCGGCGCCTGATACCCTTGTCCGAAAATATGCGATAGTAGGGGCGGGCATTTTGACCCAAAATTTTCCCCGCTATGACGAGTGAAAGAAGGTCCCAGAAAATCACTGCAATTCTCTTGACTAGCCTGAGGCCGCATGGGTAGCAAACGAGTGCGCTTGCTTTGCGAAGAGCGCAGAAGAGAAACCCTCAAAGTTCTTGAGGAACAAAGGCGCGTCACGGTCGAAGGGCTTGCAGACCGCTTTCAAGTGTCCGCAGTGACCATTCGTTCGGATCTAGAACATCTGGCGTCCGAAGGGCTCCTGGTCCGGTCGCATGGCGGGGCTATCCTGCCGCTGGGTCCGCAAACGGACTACCCGCTGCAGGTCAAAAGGACGCTGCATCGCGCGGAGAAGATCCGTATCGGCTGCGCGGCTGCTCGGTTGATCCGGCCCGGTCAGACCGTGATTCTCGATTCTGGTACAACGACGGTGGAGGTGGCGCGGGCCATCAAGAAAACCAACGCCGACGCGCTTACAGTCATTACGCACGCTCTGAACATCGCGCAGGAGCTCCTGGATGCGCCGAATATCTCGGTGATCATGATCGGCGGCGTGCTGCGCCATGTCTCGGGCTCGCTCGTAGGACCCCAGGCCGAGCGCATGATGAGCGAGCTTCATGCCCACCACTTCTTTCTCGCGGTTGATGGATTCGATCCGCAGGTCGGACCTTCCACCCCGGATGTGCTAGAAGCGCAATTGGATGGCGTGATGATGCGCATGGCAAACGAAGTAACCGTGGTCACGGACGCGACCAAGTTTGGCCGACGGAGCATGTCCATCATTGGGGATATCGGGTGCGTCCACCGCGTCATCACCGACAACCGGGTCAGCGAGGACATGGTTTGCCAGATCCGCAAGATCGGCATCGAGGTACTGATTGTCTGAGGGCCCGTTCGGCGGTTGCGGATGAATCTGCCGATACCCCCGGCTCTTCAGCGTGCATGGCTTGCTGCTTCTACTGCTTCGCGCGATGCGTCTCAAACCAACAGCAAGGCACTCGCCCCTGCTGCTCCCAGGAGGTCGTGGGATAATCTGACGCCCACCTCACGTATGGCGACACGGAACAAGAGATTAGGATTCGGTGGTTCGGGCAGCCAATCGCGTGGGTGACGTACCGGGTCCAACGAGGCCGATCAGCTCCTTGTAATGCGCAATCCAGCCACTCTCGGGCACAAAGCCGTGCTGAGGCGAGATCCACTTCTGGATTTCCTGGCCGGTAACGGGTGGCTGGATGGGTGGGCTCCTTGCAGTATCGACGACAGCGATTCCTGGCGATGTTGAGACGCTGACGGATCCCCAAGCGGCTCTCATTGACCTCGCCAGGAGGTCCCGTCACAAACTAATTCGCGAACGAATCGTGCCCAGAGCGGGAAGTACCGCACGCCAAGGACGCGACTACAACGGCTGCCTCGTTGACTCCCATCATTCAACCCGATCTGGAGGCGTTAGTGAATCCCTCCGAAGGCGTGACGCTTTCAGTTTGGTTGCTGGCTGGTCCGCGCAAATGGCAGACTTGACCTGTACGCGCTCAGGCTCCATCGCGAGCTGAGTTATTGTGGAGTTTGGGCCCGGCGCTTCTCGGAAGCAACAGCCCAAGCTGGGTTCGGGCGACGGCCTGTCCGGACGTCGGATAGCGCGCCTTTTGGAAGCGCCTGCGGAGTCCGTGACCGGCAGGCGGCGGCGCATGTAATGGGAAAGGAGAGTAATCGCTTGATTCCCAGGGCGGATCTGAAGGCGCAGTATCACAGTATCAAAGCAGAGATTGACGCGGCGCTGGAACGCACGCTGGAGACCAGCCAGTTCATACTGGGTTGCGAAGTGGCGGCTTTTGAGGAAGAGTTTGCCGCCCTCTGCCAGGCCTCCTATGCCATCGGCGTGAACAGTGGAACCAGCGCGCTGCATCTGGCCCTGATCGCGGCGGGAATCGGTCCCGGCGACGAGGTTATTACCGTGCCATTCACCTTTGTGGCGACGGTGGCGGCGATCGATTACGCCGGCGCCCGGCCGGTCTTCGTGGACATAGAACCTGTCAGCTACACGATGGACGTTGTAAGAATCGAAGCGGCGATCACACCGCGGACGAAAGCCATCCTGCCGGTGCATCTTTACGGACACCCGGCGGACATGGATCCCATCATGGAAATAGCCCGGCGTCACAATCTGCTGGTCATCGAGGATGCCGCCCAGGCCCACGCGGCTGAATACAAGGGCCGGCGTGCCGGCAGCATAGGCGATCTGGGCTGCTTCAGTTTTTATCCCACGAAAAATCTGGGCGCTTACGGCGAGGGCGGCGCCGTGGTCACCAACGATGCAGACTATGCGAAAACCATTCGCCTGCTGCGGGACTGGGGTCAGGAAAAACGCTACCATCACGCGCTGAAAGGCTACAACTATCGCATGGAGGGTTTTCAGGGAGCCATACTACGGGTAAAGCTGCGCCACCTGGAAGCCTGGACCGAAGCCCGCCGCGCTCATGCCCGGATGTATGACAGGCTGCTGGCCGGCAGCGGCATTGAGACACCCGTGTCCAGGCCTGATGCACGCCATGTTTATTGTGTGTACGCGGTGCGCACTCCGCACCGGGACGCGGTGCGAGCGGCGCTGGCCGAACGGGACATTCAAAGCGCGGTGCATTATCCGGTTCCCATCCACCTGATGGATGCCTGGGCCGATCTTGGCTACACCAGAGGCGATTTTCCGGTTGCTGAGCAGATGGCGCAACAAGAGTTGAGCTTGCCCATGTACCCCGAATTGACGCCCGCCCAGATGGAAAGCGTGGTCTTGGCGGCCCGCGAGTCCTGCCAGGCGAGGCAAGCCTGAATCAGGCCCCCCGCACCACGGCTTCTTCGCCAAGCATCTTGCGCTGGTACCAGGAGATGGTTCTGGCCAGGCCGTCTCTCAGTGAGATGCTTGCCCGAAATCCAAAGAACCGCTCGGCTCGCGCGGTATCGAGCCGGCGCCGCGGCTGCCCGTTGGGCTGCGAATTATCCCAGACAATCTCGCCTTCATAGCCGCACAATCGCGCGATCATCGTGGCCAGATCATGAATCGAGATTTCCTCGCCGCTCCCCAGATTTACAGGTTCCAGGCCGTCGTAGCGCTGCGCGGCCAGCGCGAAGCCGCGCGCCGCATCTTCCACAAAGAGAAACTCGCGTGTGGCGGAGCCGTCGCCCCAGCAAGCCACGGTCCGCGCGCCGCTCTTTTTCGCCTCGAGAAATTTCCGGATCAGCGCTGGAATCACGTGCGAGGAATTCGATTCAAAATGATCGCCCGGCCCATACAGATTCGCCGGCAGCAGATAAATGGCGTTCATCCCGTATTGCCGCCGGTACGCCTGGCACTGCACCAGCAGCACTTTCTTGGCAATCCCGTACGGCGCGTTTGTGCTCTCGGGATATCCGTCCCACAAGGACTCTTCGCGGAAGGGCAGGGGAGTGACCTTGGGGTAGGCGCAGACCGTGCCCGCCACGATGGTTTTTGTTACGCCGTACCGGCGGGCATATTCGATCAACTGAATCCCCAGGATGGCGTTCTCGTAGAAAAAGCGGCCGGGGTTTTCTCGATTTGCGCCAATGCCGCCGACCACCGCGGCTAGGTGAAACAGGACTTCCGGCTGTGCCCGGGCGAACATGCGCTCCATTCCATCCGCCGTCGTGAGATCGTAATCCACGCGCCGGGGGACAAAGATCTGCGTGCAGCCCAGCCGGCGGAGATGCGCCACGAGCGCACTGCCCAGGAAACCAGCGCCCCCCGTTACGCAGATCCGCTTTTTCGACAGGTCCAGCACCGCTTTCAAAAGGCCGTTCTGGCGAT
>Ga0187819_10000468_pt1 | contig 20037 bp, 18 predicted proteins | sample NC_wetland_sal_i_15_FD_132411 | JGI IMG/M metagenome (GOLD analysis project Ga0187819, IMG submission 132411) | Wetland sediment microbial communities from Neuse River Estuary, North Carolina, USA - SO4_4 | ecosystem: Environmental > Aquatic > Freshwater > Wetlands > Sediment | place: USA...
CAATGGCGTGACCAGTCTGCTTCCCGATGGCGGGCATGGCTTGATCTATCTCACAAACAACGAAGGCTTGTGGATTCTGCGCTACAGCCGGGCGGCCTTGCTGGAACCCGCCAAGAAGAAAAAGCCCTGCGACTCCGAAGCGGATCTCTCGGCCATGCCCCCGGATTGCGACTAAAGCAGTTTCGATTTACTGCGTAGGAACGGCAGGAGCGGGAAGCCTACGCCCTGACACACTACAGAAAAATTCTCGGCTTCCGAAGTTTTGAAAGGGCATGGCTTCCGGCCATGTCGTAACTCGCCCACAAGTTGGTGACGGCGCGGCTGGAAGCCACGCCCTTTTCAAATCCAAACGCCTATCGAGAACCGGCTCGGGACGCTTATCGATCCCTGACTCCGCGCTCGGTACATTCCTTCGAAATAGTCTTGATCGAGTCGATGGTCAACGTCACGGACGCCGGCGCGCCCATTTTTTCTATGGCGTCCGAACTGGTGCTCATCGAAGGCGACTTCTTCCCAGTGACTTCCACTCTTTGTCCCAGATATTGGCTCAACTTTGTTTTGCCCGTGGCCTGAAGTTCGTAAGTCATCGCCGGGTTCTGCTGCGACAGTATGTAATCGCCGCTGGATCTGCCCACGCAACCTTGTACCGTAACTTCTCCTTTGGAATTTTTCGAGTTGTCCTGGCTCATGGCGCTGCTATTGTCTTGTGCCAGGAGAAAGCTGCCCGAAAACAGTAGGACAAGCAAACACACTCTTCTCATAAACATTCTCCTGCCCGATGGGATGGCAAGGTTACTGCAAAGGTTGGCTTCGATTGCGGGAAGAAGGCTATTTGACGTGGGTTTCCTGATAGTGCAGTTCCTGCCATTGCCCGGCGCGCTTCACCCAGAGTTCCGTGATATACACCCTGGAATAACGTACGGCTGATTTTGGCGGGAACTGCAACGTCACCTCGTAGATCACGAAAGCGGCATCCGCACCAAGCGGAATCAGTTTGTATCCCCACAACGTGTAGTTGGAAACATTCGTTTCGGCGAGTTCGTTAATTGCCTGCATCTTGGTGCGTTCGCCTTTGCCATCGACTTCGACCCCCTGATAGTCGTCGGCCAAAAGGTCCGCATACGCTTTTTTGTCCTTGTTCTTGATCGCTTCCCATTCGGCCTTGATTTTCGCCTGGAACATCTCCTTCAGACCCGAGTCTGCGGTGACGCTGCCAAATTGCGTCCGCTCAGCAGACTTCGGCAGCGCCGCGGGTTCTTGCGTCAACGCCAGCGCCGTCAACCCCGTAAGACAAGCCAAGAGCAAGCCATCTCGCATAGGCCCTGGTACCTCAAAGCGAAAGGAATTATCTTATCTGGTTCCGCGACCTTCCGCTTAGCCGTTATTGCAGGTCTTTAGCTTTCTTTCTCACGGCTGCGAGCAACTGCGGAGGCAGCTCGGAATAGCCTTCCTGAACCGCAAACTGCTGGCCGTCGGTGTAGATCCAATTCAGAAGATCGACCAACGCCGCTGCCCGAGCGGAATCGGTGGTTTTGGTTCGCAAGTAAATCCAGGTGAAACTAGTAATGGGAAAAGAATCAGCTCCGGGGGCATTGGTCAGCGATGCCGAGAAGCCATTCCACCTCGGCTCTTCCACGGCTCTGCACGCCTCGGCAATATTCTCTGCAGACGCTTTAACAAACTTACCAGCCGGATTCAGTACCGCGACCTGAGAAATATTGCCCTTCACTGCATATTGATACTCGACGAAGCCGATCGAGCCGGGAGTGTTCTTGACTTTGTCCGCCATATCTGAACTGCGTTCCGCGGGTACGCCGACTGGCCATTTCGGGGAAGGGCTCACTCCCACCTGGGAGCGAAACTTAGAACTTGTCTTGGAAAGAAAGTCAGTGAAGACGAAGTTCGATCCCTTGCCTGCGGGACGGTTGACCACTTGAATTGCCAGATTCGGCAAACCGATCTCTGGATTGAGCTTGGCAATCGGCGATGCGTTCCAGTTCTTGATCTCTCCCAGAAAGATCTCGGCCAACACTTCCCCTGAGAGCCGCAACTCCTGATGCATCCCGGGAAGGTTATAGATGGGGACGATGCCGATCAACACCACCGGCAGTTCGATCAGACCGTCCTCTTTCCGTTCCTTATCCGGAAGCTGAGCTTCTCCGGCGCCAAAATCGCCCACGCCATGGGCGATCTGCTTGATCCCTTCGCTGGTGCCGACCGGAAGATAGCGCATCTGAATATGGGGATTGTGTTTGCCGTACTCCTGCGTCCACCGCGCATAAAGAGGCGCTGGGACGCTCGACCCCGATCCCACTAAAACAACCGCGTCCTGGGCCTGAACTGGTGCGCTGCATAACCCGAGAGCAAGCAGCGGCAACAGCCAGATATACGAGAGCAAGCGGCGGCGAAAACATCGCTGCGGAGTGCTTCGTGTCCAAGATCTTAGTGGTACATTCATCGTGTTCCTCCAGGCTGAAAGTTACAAAACGCACTCACCCCGTTGGTCCCGATATTACTGAAACGAGCCGATGCTTGGTACGTTACCATCGTTTTGAAGGCAACCAACCGTTGGATAGCGGGTTGCTGTTGTCAGACTAGGAACCGCCGTTCCCGACCGATGTTGGGTGGAGCAGCGTTCCAGTGTGTGCGTGAGAACTAGAATTTCTCAATGGAGGACGGGCGTGCTCGCCCGTCCCCACCGGCGCTGTGGTCTGCCCCTAAAAACCTGCTGCGGCGACTCGCTTACTCCAGTACGCTATCGTCCAGCTTTTTTCTTCCCCAGTCGGCGGCGGCTTGCACGAAGGCAAGTACCAGCGGATGCGGTTTGCCGGGCTTGGAGGAATGCTGCGGCTGAAACAGGGTCGCGATGTAAAACCGGTGGGTGGGCGATTCGATGGCGCGAATCTCGCCCCGAGCGCCGCGGGCCACGACCGGAAATCCGGCTTCCATGGCGGCCCATTCGTAGTCGGGATTGACTTCAAAATTGCAGAAGAATTCTTCGGTGATGGTGTCCTGGGTATAGAAGGACTGCAGGTAGGAACCTGGCCGCAAACGGATTTCTGGGATCAGGCCGGAGAGTTTGGGCGCGTCTTTCTTGCGGCTTGGGACTGCGCAGGCGACGGGATAGATGATGATGTTCTTGGAGCCAGAATTGTTCTCGGCTGTGTCCGCATCCTTGATGCCCAGCACGTTGCGGGCGCACTCGATGAGCGCGTACTGAAACCCTCCGCAGGTGCCGAGAAAGGGCCAGTCACGGCGGCGAGCGAACTCGATTCCCTTCAACATGCCGTCGAAGCTCTTATACGGACTGCCGGGCGTGGCCCAGATGCCATCGAAGCTTTCCAGCAGTTTCTCAGCGTCGGGGGCAAGCAGGGAAGGGGTTGGAATCCACGGCGAATCGAGCTGGATTTGCAACTTGGCAGCACAGTGCTGCAGCGCGTCATTGATCGCCTTGTGGCCGCGCGATCCGGGGTCGAGGTCGCCCAGAATGCCGATGCGAACAGCTTCGCTCACGGAGTAATTCTAATTGAGAAGGTTTGGGTGTGGTGGTTACGCAAGTGTGAAGGTGAGCGGTTTCTTAATTTGTGTGGGACCGGGTCTTGACCCGGTCAGGTCGAGCAAAGCTCGATAGTCGAGCACATTGCATTAGTCCCAGTCACCAACACATAATTCTTGCGAATTATTTCGCGGCGCTGAAAGTCATGGGGACGTCGGCTTTGTCGACTTCTTCTACCTTGAACATCGGCTGTGGCGCCAGATTCATGAAGCTCGCGACGAAGGTGTCGGGCATCTGCTGAATGCGGATATTGAAAGTGTTGACGGAGTCGTTATAAAACTCGCGGCGATCGGCGATCTCGCTCTCCAATGCCGTGATTCGTACTTGCAGCCGCATGAAATTGTCGTTGGCCTTCAGTTGAGGGTAGTTCTCGGCCACGGCAAAGAATCCGCGCAATGCGGAAGTCATGCTTTGGTCGGCTTGGGCTTTTTGATCGATACTGACGGCTTGCTGGTACATGCTGCGAGCCTGCGTGATTTTTTGCAGGGTGTCGCGCTCGAAATCCATGTAGCCCTTGCAGACGTCCAGCAGCTTGGAAAGTTCGTCGTGGCGCTGCTTCAGTAGAATGTCAATGTTGGCCCAGGCCTTGGCGATGTCGTTCTTCAGGGCAATCAGCCCGTTGAAGATCAGGACCACGTATGCGATCAAACCCAGAATCGCAAACAGGAAAGCCAGCGAGACGATAGTGTTCATATGTTTTCTTTCTCCTCACAGCCAAGCGAAGTGTGCGGCCACAATGTAGGCGCACAGAAGGGTGAGCGCGGGCCCGCCCCAAATCATCAATGTGCACTTCCAGCTTAGCGACCTGACTACATCGCGCTGGCTATGCCAGGAAATCAGGAATGCCGGATCGTGCGTGCCTTTCATGAGTACGGTTGGGGGATGCAAATCAAATTGTTCGGTTGCGGCGGCACCCGCGCCGCTTGAGGAGGAGGTCGAATGGGTCGCGCCAGAAGGGTTCACGCCGGCTACTGCCCAGGCGGCTGGATTGGTGATGCCGGCCTTCATTAATGCCGCGGTGATCTTTTCTCTCTGTGCTACGTCGGGAACCTCTGTGGGAGGCCTGGCGTCGGATAAATAAATACGCTCCAGGGGCATAGGTTCACTCTTGAAAGCGGACAACAAAACTCTTCCTGCGGTGGCTACGTCCGTGTTGGCGGATAAGCCCGAGACATTCGGCATGTGAAACGGGAGTGCGCGCTGCTCGGCGCTCAAGTTTAGTACTGGGGTTGCGCTCACGCTGAGGCCAGGATTCGGGGCCAAGGTGCCGAGGATGAAGAGGGCGTTTTTGGGCTTGATGCAGTATTCGTCGATCTTAATTTTCTTGTCGGTCGACACACCATGGCGGACGAGAAAATCGGCTATGTTCGGAGGCATTTCTAAGCTGGTGGAAAATAGGGATGTGCTGAATTCGTCGTGGAAGTCGCGGTGAATATCCATCTCCGCGCCTTGTGGATCGACGAGGACGCGGCCGGTGTTGTCATCCAGAAAAAATGGAAGATGCAGGCTCTCTTCAGCGACCTTTACCCACGACTTGTTCTTGCCTTGCTGCTGCAACTGCCACGCCGTAGTGCGGAAGTAGTAGCAGGGGGCGCCGGTGATGGGCGCCAGCATGGTGTAGGGGCCGACGGCGAGGCCGTTGATTTCCACCAGGCCCATGGCGGCGCTCCGGATCTTGGAAGCCGGGGTGTCGAGGATCAGACGCTTGCGCTGCAGAAGGCGGAAACCGCGGTAGAACACGTACAAGCCGGCAAAGACGCCGACGACGGCAATGATGATGCCATCATTCGTTGGAGAGCGGAAAAGTGCCAGCGGGATCATGGGATAGACCGACACCTGCTTGAGCAGGGCAGACGGCCCCGTTTTGAGCATAGCGGAGTGGGAAAGGTGGGCGAAGTAGAAAGGCGGGGTTGCGGCTTACGTTAGTAACGAGTCCTTCGGGTTGGGCGGTGGGTGGCTCGTGCATCGGTTTCCTTGTAACTCTGAAAGTGTGGGGAACGCCTCAACGGCAACGACAACCGCGCCAGCCGCCGAGCAATCCTTGAATTAAATGACTTAGGCAACTAATATAGTTGACTTAAGCAAGCTGCACTGTAGGGGCTCCATGACTCAACTCGACCAGCGCATTGCGGACGTACGGCACTTCAATCGTTTCTACACTCGCCAGATCGGCGTGCTGCGAGAAAAACCATATCAGAGCCCTTTGTCTCTGACTGAGGTTCGCGTGCTGTATGAGTTGGCCCATCGCGAGAAGCCAACAGCCCGAGAGCTCAGCAACGACTTGGGCCTGGATGCTGGCTATGTGAGCCGGATGCTGGCGGGTTTCGCGAAGCGAGGCTGGCTCGTCAAAAAGCCCTGCGATGTCGACGGGCGGCAAAACCTTTTGTCGCTGACTGGGCAAGGGCGAAAGGTATTGGCGCCGCTCGACGCCCGCTCCCGTGAGGAAATCGGCAAGCTCTTAACCGGCCTTTCGGCGGGGGAACAAAGTCAGTTGATCGCTGCGATGCAGACGATTGAGAAGTTGCTGGGCGCTCCCTCCGCAAAACAGCCAGTCTACATTCTTCGGCCTCATCAACCGGGCGATATGGGATGGGTGGTTCATCGGCACGGAGCGCTTTATGCGCAGGAATATCAATACGACGAACACTTCGAGGCTCTGGTGGCGGAGATTGTGGCGAAGTTTGTGCAGAATTTTGATCCTAAGCGGGAACACTGCTGGATCGCCGAAAAGGATGGCGAAATTGTTGGTTCTGTGTTCCTGGTGAAACATTCGAAGACCGTAGCCAAATTGCGCTTGCTGCTGGTTGAGCCGGCAGCGCGGGGTTTGGGGCTGGGAAAGCGGTTAGTCGAGGAATGCGTGCGCTTCGCGCGGCAGGTGGGTTACAGGAAGATTACGTTGTGGACACAGAGTTCACTTCATGCGGCGCGGCGAATCTATGAGAAAGCCGGGTTCCGTCTGGTTGGGTGGAAGAAGCATCACAGTTGGGGGCATGACCTGGTGGCGGAGACTTGGGATCTGGTGTTGTGATGTGGTCCTGTTTTAGCTTCCCGGCGACACGGAAGATGTCCTTCTCGCAAGGGCTTCAAAGCTCCTTCTCCACCAAAGGCCTGCGGCGCTTTGCTCCGCCTGGACCCTTCGACTTCGCTTAGGGCAGGCTCGCGAGGCGCCCGTCCCCACACAAGCTTGGGGACTTGAGCGCTTATCGCATTGCTACTGCTCGTTCTTTCAGGATTTCTTCTACCACCGCAATGGCGGTTTCCAGTTCTTGATCGGAGTTGTAGAAATGGGGGGACATGCGGACTCCGGCTTTGGGGCGCCAGTCGACAAGGATTTCGCGCTTCAGCAGTTCCTGGCACACTTCCTGCGAATCGGGCATGTCGATTGAAACTGTGCCGCCGCGTTTCTCTGGATCGCGGGGAGTGTTCACTCTCCAGCCTTGCTTTTCTACTAATTCGATCAGACGGGCAGTTTGGCGTTTTGATTTTTCACGGATGCGGTGTACTCCAACTTCGGTGATGATTTTCAGCCCTGGCCGCGCGGCTTCGAGCGAGGGTATGTGGGATGTGCCGTTCATGAAGCGGAAGGGCGGGTCGGTGTAACGGATCGGTCCCGTTTCGAAGGCCATCGAGTCTTGATGGGCGAACCAGCCGGTAAACTTGGGCTCAAGCTTTTTGCCGAGATCTGGGCGCACGTACAAATAACCTACGCCCGGGCCGCCGCAAAGCCATTTCAAAACTCCGCCGCAGGCGAAGTCGGTATTGAGGGCCTGAACATCCACCGGCACGGTGCCGAGCGACTGGAACGTATCAAGCACGACGTAGGCGCCGACCTTGTGGGCCTTTTCGATGATTGCCTTGGCGTCGTTGATGTAGGCGCTGCGGAAAATTACGTGCGAGATCGGCACCAGCAAGGTTTGTTCGTCGATGGCATCGAGCAGGCGCTCGGTGGGGATGGTGATTCCGTCGTCGGTCTTAACCATGTGGACTCGGGCGCCATTGGGTCGTTGCGCTTCCCAGAAATACATCACCGAAGGGAAATTCATGTCGGTGTAAACAATTTTGTTCCGCTTGCCGGAAAGATCGAAGCAGGAGGCGACGACGGCTTGGCAGGTAGTGACATTTTGATGAGTTGAAACCGAACCTTTAGGGGCGTTCATGAGAACGCCGATTTCGTCGCCGACTTCGGCGGCGAGCATCCACCAACGTTCTTGCCAGGCGCGAACGCCGCGGGTGGCCCAGGTATCCGCGTAGCCTTTCATCGCATCGTAAACGCCGCGAGGCATGGCGCCCAGCGAATTGCTTATTAGGTAAGTCGAACGCTCGAGGATAGGAAACTCGCGGCGGTAGCGGAGTAGTTCGTCAGTCATGGGGATATTGTATCGCTGGTGAAGCGCAGACGTCGCAACGGCCTGAGCAAGACACTACGCGCCAGATCCCGTGCCCCGCTGGTCAAGGCGCGGGGCTTCGGGATGACCGCGCTCGATTAAGAGCTAAACTGATCTAGTGTTGTGCGAACAGGAGGCCGGGCAACGCATCTCTAGAGTGTCGAGTATCAAAACGCGACCACTTCCCATTGGAAGGGCCGAAACTCGGCCAGCTTGCGGAAGTCTCGTTCGTTGGCTGTGATCACCGTGATGCCTTGTCGGCCTGCGCTCATCGCAATCAGCGCGTCATTGGTCAATCGGCCCTGTCCGATTTTTTCGTAATGATACTTGGGGGCTAAGCGAGCAAGCACTCGGCCGGCTTGAGTCCAATCGTTCAGATTCGGCACGAGGATTCGCTTCGCCCGGTCAAAATCTCGCTCCAACCGTTCTATGATGTGACGGTCCCGGTCGGCAGCGCCAGCATAGAGTTCTTCGAGCACGACTGCACTGAGCCAAAGAGGTGTGTTGCTAGTCAAACGGCGAAGTTGGACCGTCGCATCGTTTCCTCGGCGCAATGCGGAAATATAAATCGAGGAGTCGAACAGGGCGGGCTGCATTCTAGCCGTCCAGCGTGCCGTATACGTCCTCGATATCAATTCCGCTCTTGAGGAAACGCTCCGTTGCCTCGACCGCCAATCGGTTCCTCTGGTTTTCGGCGATGGCTAAATCCAACGCGCGCTCGATGGTCTCAGTCTCTGTCTTCGCTCGCAAAGCTCTTTGGGCGCGCTTGATCTTCATAGAATCCAATTGAAAATGTTTGTGAGAGCGATTCCTTGCTGTTCCCATCGAACACCCCGTTCTTTCCAGCCTAGTACCAATGTACATAAATTCCATGGCTACGTACATAGGACGCTTGTTACTTGGGCGGTGCACTTGCGACCTTTGCTCGACCGCCCGGACGAGGCGTCCCTGCCTACGTGTGTATTGCGTTACAGTCTTCGCGTGGGCGGGTCGGTTGACCTCAGGAATAGATACGCTACGGTTAGGATGAGCAGGGTGGATATACCGCTGAGCAGGCTGACGCGAGAGTCCGACCACGTTTTCAGAATGGCAGCGGTGACTAGGGTGAGTCCTAGCATCGACCCCCAGGCCCCGAGCGGGGAGCGCATGGGAAGCGCGTTTACTTGGGCAGTGGGCATCCGCCTGCGGAAGGAAATGTGCGCGGCTAGCGATACTAGCCAGGACAGCATTAGACCGAATAATGCGCCGGTGAGGATGTAAACGAAGGCGTCTTTGGACGCCCATTTTTCCAGAACGGCTGCCACTACGATGCCATAGGAGGAGGCCAGCAGGGCCAGTTGGGGTGAGCCTGCCGCATTCAGACGGCCCAGCGGGGCGGGCGCCCATCCTGCTCGCGCCAGAGAGAACAGCATCCGCGAGGCAGCGTACCAGTTGGCGTTTGCGCCCGAGAGGGCAGCGGTCAGAATTACGAAACTCATCAAGCTGCTGGCTGCGGGAATTCCTACAGTGCGGAAGACGGTGACAAACGGACTCTCAGTGACGCCCACGCGATTCCATGGCATCACTCCCACTAGAACTACGATAGCGCCCAGGTAAACCACGGCGAGGGCGATGAAGGTGAACTTAACAGCGCGGGGAATCTCGGCTGCGGATTGGGCTTCACCGGTGGTGATGGCGACCATTTCTATGCCCCCGAAGGTGTACAGGGCAAACGTCATGGCGAGAAGGGGCGCAATGGCGCCCTTGGGAAAGAAGCCGCCCTGCGCCGTGTATTGCGCGGGGACGCGTCCGCTTATGAGCAACGCGCCGCCGATGACGATGAACGTCACCATGGTTATCAACTTCACCATGGCAAACCAGTATTCGAAGCGGCCGTAATCACCGACGGGGCGGAGATTGATCCCGATCAGCACCAACGAGAAAACCGCTATCCACAGCAAAGCCGGGACGGTCGGGAACCAATAGCGCATGTAGGTTGCGGAGGCGACGAGGTTGGCGCCGACGGACACGGAAATCGCGATCCAGTATCCGGCGCGGCAGATGAATCCCGCCCACGGGTTGAGATAGAGATCGGCATACAGGCCGAAGGAGCCGGCGGCGGGATGAACGCTGGACAGTTCGCCGAATGCCATCGTCACCGTCCAGCATAGGAAGGCGGCAAGGGCAAAGCTCAGGATCACCGCGGGGCCAGCAATTTCCATGGCGGCGGCTGAGCCGAGCAAGAGGCCCGTGCCAATGGAGCCACCGACGCCCACCATAGCCATTTGACCCGCGCTGAGCTCGTGGCAAAGGCCACTTTCCTGGTCCGCTGCCTTTACCTCATTGACGGTTTCCTGGGGCATTCGGGGACATATATCAGAAAGCTCTTATTTCCCAAAGAGTTATTCTGCCTATGACCTTCGTAATCGCGTTGGTTCGTTACTTCGTTGCCCGGTCCAGCAGCCTGCTCCTAGACTTTCTATGGGTTAGTCCGCGCGGCGCCAGCTCATGTCAGAAACTGTCAAGCGAATGGATCGGGGCGAGATCACGAAACGAATGGAGCGGGCCGAAAAGCTGCTCCAGAAGGGCAAGACTGCGGAGGCACTCGAGGACTATCTACAGGTTCTGGCCGCGGAGCCGGGAAATGACACGGTATGCCAGATGGCTGCGGACCTTTGCCTTTCTCTGCAACGGATTCCGCAGGCGGTAAAGTTGCTGGGCGACCTGTTCGAGCGCCAGATCGAGGCAGGCGACGCCACCCGAGCGAGCCTGACCTACAAGAAGTTGGCTCGCTTCGTGACTCCGACCTGGGAACAAAAGCTGCGGTTCGGCGAGTTGCTGGAGAAGTCCCACCCCAAGCAGGCAATCGAAACCTACGAAAGCGTCTTTCAAGAGCTGACGAAACAAGGGCGCAAGCAGGACTCGCTTCCGGCTTTGAAGCGAATTCTGGCGCTGGATTCCAGCGAGCAGAACCTGCAGCGTCTGGGAGAACTTTCCTCCGAGCTGGGGGACAGCAAAGCAGCGGCGGCAGCATTTCTGAAAATCGCGCAGCTCGCACAGGCATCAGGCGGGAACGCGGCCCAATGGATGGAACGCGCCTACGGGGAAGATCCTGCCGATCCGCTGATTGCCTTGGGTTACAGCAAGAATCTGTTAGAGCAAGGGCAAAGCGGGGCTGCCATTTTTGTGCTCGAGGCGCAAGTCAAGGAGGGTTCCCCCTCGGAGGAATTGCGCGACACCTATGCCAAAGCGTTGCTGGCGGCTAATCGTTTAAGCGACGCCGAGCCAGTGGTGTGGCGATTGTTCGAGGAGAATCCCTCGCGCGTGCAGGACGTGGCAAATCTTATCGGCCTGCTCATCGACGGCCAACAGGACGCGGAAGCTGTCGCCCTGGGACGGAAGCTGGAGCAATACCATCGCCGCAAGGGGGATCGCCGGGCTTTTCTGGCCATGATTCAGGACATCGCGACGCGGCACCGGGCGTCGCCTGAAATGCTTGAATTCATGGGGGAGCAGTTCAACGCGTCGAATCGAGAGAGCGACTACTGCCAGACGCTGCTCAAGCTTTTTGATCTTTACTGTAGCGTAGGCAACTACGCAAGAGCGGCGGATTCTCTCGACCGGGCGGCCGAGGTCGACGTGTACGAATCCGGACATCAGAAGCGGCTAGAAATGTTGCGCGGAAAAATTGATGACAACCGCTTCAAGGTAATTGCTTCGCGCTTCTCCAGCATGGCCGATGCAGCCGTTGCGCCGCCTCCGGGTCAGGAAAAAATGCTGGGTGCGGCAGCCTTGCAAGATCTCATGTTGCAGGCGGAAATTCTGGTGCAATACGGGATGCGATCGAAGGCGGTAGAACGGTTGCAGCGTATTCAGGAACTATTTCCCCGCGAAGAAGAGAGAAACCCGGATCTGCGGCAGTTGTACATGACGGCGGGATTGAATCCGCGCTACGCGGGCGCCGCACCGGCACCAGCAGCGACGTCCTCGGTTCCGGCTGAGGCACGAGTCCCGCAAAGCGGGGTTGGCGGTGACGCCGCGGATGTGAGCAGTTTTGCGCGAGTGGCGGAAATTACCCGTAAGCTTTATCGGCAAAGCAATGCGGATGCGGTGATGGTGACCGCTGCCAAGGAAATCGGGGCGCAATGGAAGGTGAGCCGTTGCGTACTTGCGATGCGCAAGCCCGGGTTGCACACCACCAGCGTGAAAGAATTTTGCGGGGAAAACAGCAAACCCGCCGAAGCACGGATGTTGGAGAAAATTGCGACCGCGGTTCACGATCTGGCAATCGAGCGCGGTGGCACGCTCACCATTGCCGACACCCAATCTGGCTCGGACTTGCAGGCGATTCGTGAAGCTTTATCCCAATTGGCGGTCACTTCGCTGTTGGCCCTATCGCTTACTGACGGGTCGGAACAAGTCGGCCTGCTGCTTTTGATGGATAGTAAGCCCCATGCCTGGGGCTCCAATGACGTGATGGTGTTGAAGACCATCTGTGACCAGATTGTCATTGCGCTGAACAACGCGGGGCTTCGCCGGCTGGTCAAGAATCTTTCTGTTACCGAAGAGCGGTCGGGTCTGCTGAAACGCGCTTCCTACCTCGATCTGCTGATGGCTGAGACGCGGCGCAACGCCCAGCAGAGCACACCGCTGACAGTCCTGCTGATGCAGTTTGGAGAAAAAGCCGCAATGGTGCGGGAGTTCGGCGAGTCGGCAGTGGAAGCCCTGATGCAGAAAATTGGCCAGCTTTTTGCCGCTAATATCCGGCAGAACGATTTGGCGTTCCGCTACGAGACCACGACCATCGCCATCGTTCTTGGGGAAACGCCGGAAAAAGAGGGCGTTATGGCTGCGGAGAAGCTGCAGAGATTGCTGACTCAACTGCGATTGCCAGAGAAGCAGGAATCCGTCCACTTCAGCGCGGGACTGGCGGAAGCAGTAGTGCGCGGCGAGTACGACCCAGTCGACATCGTTACCGAAGTGATCAATCGTGCAGAATTGGCGCTGCAAACCGCCAACGCGCAGGGGACAGGAAAGATCGTCGCCCTGGCGGCATCGTTCGCGACGGCTGCGGTCGCCTAAGAGTATCAATTTAACTGTGGTCTTGAAGGGGTCATTCCGAAGCCCCGCGCCTTCTCCAGCGGGGCGAGGAATCTCGCGCGTACCGCTTCAAACCGATCTCCTCAATCTCATTTGGTTTACGCTGACTTATCTCCGCTGTTAAACTAACGAGTTTGGTTCGTCCATTCGGAAGTCTTCTGATAACACGAACTCATATTCGAAGCTGAGAGTAGGAAGCCAATGTTGAAGCCAGGGGATATTGCCATTGTGAGCGGGGCGCGTACGCCCTTTGGACGTTATTGCGGCAAGCTGAAAGACTTTACGGCGCAGGAACTGGGCGCCATTGCGGGCAAGTGCGCCATTGAGCGGGCGGGGCTTGAGCCGAAGGATTTCGATCACGTGGTTTTTGGCAACGCGCAGCAGACTTCTGGCGACGCTCTCTATGGCGCGCGCCACGTCGGACTGCGAGCTGGGTTGTCGATCGAAACGCCTGCTCTTACGGTGAATCGTCTGTGCGGATCGGGAATGCAGTCCATCGTGAACGCGGCGCAGATGGTTCAGCTGGGCGAAGCCAGTGTGGTGCTGGCCGGTGGCATGGAAGCGATGTCGCAAGCGCCGTTTGTCATTCGCGGGCGCGACGGTTTTACGCTGGCTCCAGGCGGAAAGCTCGAAGACTCGCTCATGGTGGCGTTGCTCGACACGTATTGCGGGCTGTACATGGCCAACACCGCGGAACTTTACGGGGAACAGCAGGGCATCACGCGGCAGGCGCAGGATGAGTTCGCGTTGCGCTCGCAACAGGCGGCTGACGCCGCACACAAAGATGGCCGGCTGCAGGAAGAACTGGTTCCCGTGCACCTCAAGGATCGCAAAGGCGAGCCATCGGGGGAGACGTTGAGCGAGGACGATCATCGCCGTCCGCAAACCACCATGGAGGGTTTGGCCAAGCTGAAACCGGCATTCGGAAAGAACGGCAGCGTCACCGCGGGGAATGCCAGCGGCATTGTGGACGGAGCCGCGGCGGTCGTCGTGATGTCCCTTGAAGAGGCCGGCAAGCGTGGATTGAAACCGTTAGGACGAATCGTGGGCTGGGGCATCGCCGGAGTAGAACCCAAAGTCATGGGCCGCGGCCCAGTGCCGGCGACCAAGATCGCTTTGCAAAAAGCCGGGCTGACCTTGGACTATATCGATCTGATCGAAGTGAACGAAGCTTTCGCAGCTCAATATTTGGCGGTGGAGAAGGAACTGGGCCTAGACCGCGACAAAGTAAATGTGAACGGCGGAGCGATTGCGTTGGGCCATCCGCTGGGTGCGACGGGAACGCGGCTGGTGATCACGTTGCTGTACGAATTGCGCCGGAGGAAGAAGAAGTATGGCTTGGCGACTGCGTGTATCGGCGGCGGGCAGGGAATTGCGATGGTAGTGGAGAGTTTGCACTAAATCATTCACCACAGAGTCACAGAGAAATCTTAAGAAAGAGGTCCCCGTGACTCTGTGCCTCTGTGGTAGATAGCAGTTGACTCAGGCTTGCGTAGCAAAAAGGAATAGTAAATGGAAATAAAGAAAGTTGGGGTTCTTGGCTGTGGCCTCATGGGATCCGGAATCGCGCAGGTGGCCGCGACCGCTGGGTTCGACGTTACCGTGCTGGAAGTTGAGCAGAAGTTTCTTGACAAGGGTTTTGTCGGGATTGAAAAGTCGCTGGCCAAGTTTGCCGAACGGCCTCCAGAAAAAGGCGGCATCACGGCGCAGCAGAAAGACCAAATCCGCGCGCGGCTCAAGGGAACGACCAACAAGCAAGACCTGGCGGATTGCGACATCGTGATCGAAGCCATCATCGAAAATGTCGAGGAGAAGAAAAAGATGTATGCGTCCCTCGACGGTATCGTGAAAAAGGACGCCATCTTCGCTTCGAATACTTCGTCCATTTCCATCACAGAACTTTTGACTTCGACCAAGCGGCCGGAGCGGTTTATCGGATTGCACTTCTTCAATCCTGTCCCGCTGATGAAGTTGGTCGAGGTAGTGCGCACCATTGCCACCGCCAGCGAGGTCTACGACACCGCCTACGAGTTCGGCAAGAAGCTCGGCAAAACACCGGTGCGCACCAGCGACAAGACCGGATTCATCGTGAACCGGCTGCTGGTGCCGTATCTGCTCGATGCCATTCGCGCCTACGAAGAAGGCGTGGGTTCGATCGATGACATTGATCAAGCGATGAAGCTGGGCTGCGGATATCCCATGGGCCCGTTCACGCTGCTCGATTTCGTCGGGCTGGACACGACGTACTACATCACCCACGTGATGTATGACGAGTTCAAGGAGCGGAGGTTTGCGTCGCCGCCATTGCTGAAGCGCCTGGTGATGGCGGGTTGGTATGGCAGGAAGACGGGCAAAGGGTTTTACGACTATTCGGATCCGAGCAATCCAAAACCGAATAAGCTGTGAGTTTCTTTCTTCGTTCATCAAATCTGTCATTCTGGAGCGAAGCGAAGGATCTATGTATTCGGCCGCGACCAGCGAAATACATAGATTCTTCGCTTCGCTCAGGATGACAGATGTTAGGTAGAGGTGTAACAGGCATGAAATTTGAAAACATTCTTTTCGAAAAAAAGGGCGCTATCGGCTACGTTACGGTCAATCGGCCCAAGGTGCTGAACGCGCTCAACATGGCCACCATGGAAGAGCTGCGCGCGGTTTTTCATGAGATCAAGAACGATTCCAGCATTCGCGTGGTCATTATGACCGGCTCGGGCGAGAAGGCATTCATCGCCGGCGCCGATATTGGCGAACTCGCCAAGCATGACGCGACCTCAGGCAAAGAGTACACGCATCGCGGGCAGAGCGTTCTAAACCTGATTGAGAATCTGGGAAAGCCGGTGATCGCTTGCATCAATGGCTTTGCGCTTGGCGGCGGATGCGAGATCGCGATGGCTTGCACCATGCGTCTGGCCAGCGAGAACGCCAAGCTCGGTCAGCCCGAGGTGAAGCTGGGAATTATTCCGGGCTACGGTGGTACCCAACGTTTGCCGAGGCTGGTCGGCAAAGGGATCGCGATGCAGCTTGTGCTGGCTGGCGAAATGATCAGCGCACAGGAGGCGCATCGCATCGGATTGGTGAATGAAGTTACTACCTCCGCGGAACTTATTCCGCGCGCCGAAGCGATTGCGCAGAAGATCATCGCTAATGCCCCGCTTGCCGTTCAATACGCTATGGAGGCGGTGAACAAGGGCATGGAGACGACCTTGGCGGAAGGCTTGTATCTGGAGGCGGTGCTATTTGGAGTGGCTTGCGCGTTGGAAGACAAAAAGGAAGGGACGACGGCATTCTTGGAGAAGCGTGCTCCGCAATTCAAAGGGAAATAAAAGCGGCCGCGAATTTACACCGATAATGCCTGTCTCACCACGGAGGCACCGCGTCACGGAGAAAAACAAGCAACAAGATCGGCCGTCGTCCGCAGTCGAGGCAAAAACTCTCGAAGGCAATCTGAGTGCTGCGGGAAGACGCTTTGGTATTGTGGTTTCGCGGTTTAACGAGTTCATCACCGAACGGCTGTTGCGAAGTGCTTTCGACGGACTGTTGCGCTGCGGCGCTAAACGCAAAGATATCGAAGTGGTTCGTGTCCCTGGCTCTTTCGAAATTCCATCCGCCGCTCGTACCCTGGCCGAGACCAGGAAATACGACGCGATTATCTGCCTAGGCTGTTTGCTGCGGGGCGATACGGCGCACTACGACGTTATTGTCAATGAAGTCACTCGTGGCATTGGGCAATCCGCGCAGGAGACTGGGGTGCCCCACGCTTTCGGTGTGCTCACCTGCGAAACGTTGGAACAGGCCATCGACCGCGCCGGCCTGAAGATGGGCAACAAAGGCTTCGAAGCCGCGCTGGCGGCGGTGGAGATGGCGAATCTGACGAAAACGGTCGTTGGCCGTTCGCCGTTGGCCGTTGGCAAACGCGCGGGAACCAAAGCTTTCAGCTCTCAGCTTTCAGCTCTCAGCAAAACCCGGAAACCCAAGCTTCCCTCTCGTCCGAAAAAACGTGGCGCACAACACTAGAACCACTGTTCTTGTCCTGTAAACTGAAAGCTGACAGCTGATAGCTGATAGCTGAAGCTCCATGGGCACGCGCCGCAAATCTCGCGAAATGGTTCTGCAAATGCTGTTTCAAGCGGACATGGGCCGGCAAACTTCAGACGAAGTTCGCCGCACTTTCTGGCGCGAGCATGGTTCTATCCAAACCGATGTGCGGAGTTTTGCCGAGGATCTTTTCCGCACCGCCATGGATCGTACTGCCGAGATCGATAGCTTGATCGAGCGTCACGCCGAGCACTGGCGCATGGACCGGATGGCTACCGTCGACCGCAATGTGCTGCGCTCGGCCGTGGCAGAGTTTATGAGTTTTCCATCCACGCCGCATGCCGTGGTCATCAACGAGGCATTGGAGATTGCGCGCAAGTTTTCCAGTCCCGAGTCCGTGCAATTCATCAATGGAGTGCTGGATAGCGTCGGCCGCGAATTGGAAAAGGCGAAGGCGTAGGAAGGCCGTTGGTCGTTCGTCTTTGGTCGTTGGTCCCTCCTGATTCCTAGAGTCCATTCAACCCTACCCGCAGGAGCCGTGAACAGGCTGCAACAAGCTAACGACCAACGACCAACGACAGTTCTCCTACGGCTTAACCGCAACCAGATCTGGATTGCAGGTGATCGGAAATGGCTGGCCCACGGAATTCTGGCACAGGCCTTGCGGGAAGGTGATCTGCTGAATGTCCCCACCTGCCACCGTGCTGACAACATGCACGTCGCCGTCGCTGGCGCCGACGTAGAGCAGATCGCCGTCCGGGGTGAGGCTCGCGCTCAGGGGCATGGGATTGCCGACTAGCGAAATCGCGGAGGGTATCTGACCCGGAATATTGAACACCAGGATGCTGCTTAGATTCGAAGCGATCACGTAGGCGGTCGCGCCATCTTGCGAGATGATCAACTGCTTGGGAACAAAATTGCTCTGGGTGAGATTGAAGGAGGCGATGGGTCCATCGGCCACAGCTAGCGTACAGCCCGATGGTGTCGTATTCACCGGAATGATGTCGATATCGGGAGGGGCCACCGCCAGGAGATGAAAAGTATTCAGAGAATCCGCGGGCAACAATTTCGTCGCGCCCGGAAGAGTCTTGATGAAGCTTGGCACTGTGGTGACTGGGATCGCATCGGCGCTCCCGTTATCGCAGGTTCTCCAAACGGTCACCGCAGAGGGGTCGCCGCCCGCAACATAAGCAAACGCGCCCTCCGACAGGAGAGACACGTCGTTAGCCGGAGCCGCCAGGGCAATGGTTTTCAGCCCATCGAGCTTCGAATAGACATACAAGGTGCTGCCCGCCACGATGTACGCCTTCAGGCTGTCCGGGGAAAAGTCGGCCGCGGTTGCTCCCGTGATTTGAAATGTCGGACTCGTGTTCGTGGCCGTGTCGAACACAAACACTTCGTTCGGCGAGTCCACGGTGTCGGAAATGATCACCTTACTTCCGTCGGGAGAAACAGCCAGCACTTTTCCTGGCACCGATTTGGACTCCGCTAAAGAATTCGACGCGGTATCGAGCAGCGCGAGGCCCACGCTGCCCAGCAGTCCGGAATTCGTTCCCAGGTAGGCCGTGCTCCCCAGTCCATTAAAGACCAATGAGTTTGGTGTTGCTGGCAGAGTGATGGAGTTTCCTACGGTATTTGCAGGAGCGGTGATGGGAACGACCGTGCTGAAGCAGCCCTCGGTCGTGCCACAATTCGTGCTGCTCACATACACCGTAGCGCTTTCGCTGCTCCCAGAGTGGGGCACGAAAAAGCTCACAACATTCTCGGGATAGATCGGCAGCGAGTGCGACAGGCCAGTATTGAATCCCGTATTACAGGTGGGCGGAGTGCAAGAGGCGATGATCGCTGCGCCTCCTCCGCTCGTGGATGCAGTTGCGACTCCGGCGGTGCTCACGCTTACTGATCCCGGCTCAGAAGAACTCCAGGTCAATGGAACTCCGGTGATCTGCGTGCCTAGAATATCGACGACTGTCGGCGTAATGGTTCTAGAAGTACTGGTGGAAGAGGTAACGGCGAGCGTGATCGAATCTACCGGGCAAGTGGTGAAGTAGATTGGCAGACTGTTGACGGTACCGATGGTGGCAAAAAGCGAAGTAAGCCCAGGAACCTTAGCGGTTACCTGGACTTGGCCCGGAAGCAGACTGGGCGCGGTAGAGTTTAGCGTCGCCACATTCGTGGCCAAGATCTGCCAGGTGAAAACGCCGACCGTGGAAGTAATGTCAACGCCATTGCTGAGGGCGGTGGCCTGATAGTTTGCGGTTTGATTCACAGAAAAGCAGGGATTCGGAGGCGGCGGTTGATTCGGGTTTGGAAGGAGTTTCACTGTGACTTTGTCGATGTGCTGATGAACGTACACCGTGGTCGGCGGGCTGCTCACCCCTAGCGCGGTCGCAGTAACCATAGCCACACCCACAGGACCGGGTGTGCAGATGGTGGGGTTGCTCAACGAATCCCAACTGCCGGCGCAGGCCAAACCGTTCGCGGCCACCGTGACCACAGCGGTATTACTAGACTGAAAGGACACCGGCTCAGTGATCGTCGCCTTGGCGGAGTTGAAAACGCTTGGGGAGAATGCCTGGTTAGTTCCGATCTCCATTGATAAGTATGGCGCGGGCGTGATGGTAATGCTCGCAGGGACGGGATAGGTCACGGTGTGGATGGGGCTGCTACTGCTGCATCCGGTGAGTCCGGCCAGGAGAAAAAAAATGGGTAGAGCAACCACCAACGCCAGAAAACCGGACCTGCGCATGCACCCTCCCCGCCGCCATGGTCGCCCATGCGGCGAGCACGTTTCTCAAAAGCGTATTCGCTCTGGAAGATTTCCAGTGTAGAGGCTGCGAAGTTTTTCAGCAAGTTTGAGGCGTCATCCGGGCGTCCGAGCCCGCGGGCGAGATCCGGAGCAACGCGCGGGGTCACAGAGCCGTGGCGAACGGCGGGATATTTATGCCAGCACTTTGCACCGAGAAAAAGACGTCCCCGGTC
>Ga0187819_10000469_pt1 | contig 20036 bp, 8 predicted proteins | sample NC_wetland_sal_i_15_FD_132411 | JGI IMG/M metagenome (GOLD analysis project Ga0187819, IMG submission 132411) | Wetland sediment microbial communities from Neuse River Estuary, North Carolina, USA - SO4_4 | ecosystem: Environmental > Aquatic > Freshwater > Wetlands > Sediment | place: USA: North...
CTGTCAAAATTGAGGCAAATCTCGGCAGGCTCAGATTTGTACAGCTTGGCTCCATTTTGGCTCCAATAAAGAGGACAAAATCAGGCAGGGAAGTGATGCTAAGCCTCGCAGGATCAACAGATAGCTCTGGGCGACTACAGCCCTGAAAAGGCTGGCGTCGGCGGTTCAACTCCGTCCCTGGCCACCATCATTCCAAAGAACTTAGCGGAAATCTGGCGACTAGAACAAAAGAAAATCACCCACGGTGGATCACCCACGCCTACTGGATGAACCGTTGAGCAGTTCCTCGTTCAGACCCATGGCGTCGATCATCTTTGCCTGAGCCTCCATGCGCTTGTCCATGCGCGAGTGCGCGTAGACCTTGAGCAGGATTGAAGGGTCTGCCCAGCGGAGCATGTCCTGGATTGTCTTGGTGTCGGTGCCGATCTCCACGGTGAAAGCCAAGCAGAACGGCATTGCGAGCGAATGGTGAACAGACTTATCCACATTTCTTGTTGAAAAGGGAAACCCAACGGAGAAGATCCGCGTCAGCTTTTTTCTGTTGTCCAGTAGAACAGCTGAGGGACCAGAACATTTGTGCCGAAAAATAGGAAAGGCTGTGATATTGGTTATGCTCTAGCCGCCAGCTCCTGCGAGGAAGCTGACAGCGTGGATACATGCACCGTCGCAGCCCTTGATGCGATCACCGTTTTCACGGTTCCAAACCCCGGCTCCTCCTCGCAGAGTCGGCAGGACGCTACCGCCACAGGTGGCTCCGCCTGAACGAAGAGGGAAGCATCATCTCCACTGATTCGGCGGAGGTGGCAAAACAGCTCAGGTACGTTTTGATCGTATGAATGCTCGATGGCTAGTTTGTGTTGCTTCTCTGGCAGCGAGGTCCTGTGCAGAAGGCAGCCCTGAAACAATCACTTGATCGACAGCAGGATAGATCCTCAACTAATTACCACTCGTGGCCTACATCCCAAAAATTGGAGAGCCTTTTTGGAATGGAGATAAGGACATCCAGATAATATCGCGATGGCTTGCTAGCCATGGGTGCAGGAACGTCAGGGTAGCCGAACTGTGGTTAAGCTTTTGGAGGACCGTTGCACAGGAGCGAGGTACTTCATCAGCTATTCGGAAGTCTGCATTCCAAAAGAACTTCGTCGACCGTTCATAATCTGTACTCAGTGCAAACTCGCGAAAAATTGCGGCGATTAGGAATAAGATCAAAAGCCGCTCTCCCCTCGCGTCAGACCGGTCCTGCGCCGCCAAGCATGCTTAGCATTTCGTGCAAGCTGTCGCTCGAATTCGCGTACCGGACTAGCTCCTCCAAATGTTGGCTTAGTGCTCGTAACCGCGCGCTGCCATGCTCATACAGCGCCTTTGCCAGATTCCGGATTAGCGCTTCCCGCGAAACACCGTCGATCTCCCGGGGAACTCGGTGCTCCGGCTGGCAAGCGTTCGCTGCTGCCTCGCTCAGAAACTGTGGCCCCTTGTTCCGATGCCATGCGACCGTAACCGCGCGCTCATGATTCACAAGGTGTACCACTTCGTTTTGGTGTTCTTCGATCAAGGCTGCGATACGCCTACCGTTCTCGGTTTCGCTCAAGCGCTGGCGCAGCATTCCGGCCGGTGTCGCCGGAACTGCGGCGGGCGTCGCCGCCGGAGCAGCGTTTGCGGAAAATGCGGGGTTATCCGGTTCGTTTGCGGCCGTGATCGGCGTCACCCCCAGCAGGTCCAGAACCGGCGCAATATGACACGCCCACGACCACGTCAATCCGGTCGAATCGGAGAGGAGTCCCACCAGCAGTCCGTTTTGGTCGATCACCGCACTTCCAGAATCTCCGTAATCTAGTGAATCGCCGCTGTCGATCTGCATGACATTTATCAGCTTCGTCTTGTCGTCATACATGGCGTCGCTCAATTTGCCTTGGATCACACCGCTTACTGCCCCCACAATGTAGACCGGATCCCCTACGTTGGCCTTTGTCATCCTCCCTACTCCCGTAATTTTCGCGTTTCCACTAAGGTTCAGTCCACGAAGCGCGTCGGAAAATTTCACCCCGCAATTCGTATGACATATGGGAGAAACGCAGATGTCCAGCAGCGCCGTAGCGCAATCCACATAATATTTGGGTGGCTCTCCGTTAGGTGGGTCTGGGTCTCCTGGGTATTGATAGGGATGATACTGTTGCGGCTGCAGGTCGTCCAAGACTCCAATAGGGTTTGACTGGAAATCCGGAATCCATTTTCCGTTGATCTGCTTCCATGACGGTTGATAGACTTGGTTGCCCTTCACTTCGCCGTGTGCGCCCAACACGTGAAAATTGCTCACCAACACGATGTTGTTGTATTTGGGCACATTGTTCTTCGAGGCGAAGAATCCCAGGGTACCCGTACCGTATGCTGCCGGGCTACCGCTCTTTATGAATGTTGTGACCGTGCTTCCCCCGATTAAGGGCGAGTGCGCTTGGTGGTCCTCGGTGTCGTCTTGTGGTGCCATGTTTGTGTCCGTTCTAATTTAAGACTTACTGTGGGAAACGCCCAGGACGCCTGCAGCGCCATCTCTTCTCCCGTATGGCGTTTGGTCTGTGAAAACGTAATGGTCTCCTACCGTCTCATCCGGCCGTCGCCACATTCTGCACGAGATCAAAGCGCAAACCCGACCAACCCGGTCCGCGCCCAGGGCCAGCCTTGCGCGCCAGCCAAAGATACGTTGATCCGTCCATAGCACGCGTTCTGCGAAAATAGCGATCCACCTGAACTCCCGTGGGGGGCAAAACACGGTCGGCCAAGAAAAATGGTTGGCCGGGGTCGAGAATCAAAGCCCGCGGTGTTACGTAGAGTAGACCTTGTGCTGTGGGGATCTCCATGGTTCCTCTACGTAGATAAAGTGTGCCTTGGGTTGTCTGTACTGGAACCATAGGTATCCAGTTATCGGGAACGGGCTGTTCGACGGTGTAATAGACCTGCGGGCCTCCCGGAATTGCTGGAGGCGCAGGAGGCGGCGGATTCGTTTGCAACCGCTGAAGATAGGCTTGCTGTCCATTTATTGCAGAATCCAAATCGCCCTGCAGTTCGTTCTCGACGGCCCAGGCCATGGCGGCCATGTTATCTCGAAGGAACATCACTTCCTCAAGTTCTGCTGCATCCTGCACCAGACCCAGGGTTGGCGCCAACATAATGAAATCCGACCGCACGCCGTTGCCCGAGAGTTTGAACATTGACCAGGGCGACTCACCGGCATTCACGACCGTTTGCTCCGCTGGGCGGATCAAGGTGCGAACTCCAAAAGTATCGGTGACGACGAGCGTCGAAATGCTGGCGAGGTTGCCGACAGGTGCTGGAATCGGCACCGAGAACCAGTCGTTGCCATAGACAAGCGCGAACTCCATGACCAGAAGTTTTGCAAGATCGACTTGCTGCGCATCCAGTGATCCGAAATCGGTGACGCTGTCCTCAAACGTCCACCAGCGTGGATCGTGCACGCCGCGAAAGGTGATGTGATTGGGGAAAAAATTGAAGTTGACCGGCGTCGCATGCGCAGGATTAGCAGTAGCCACAGGATTTGCACTGCCGTTCGCCATGCCAAAGGAGTACCAGTCGAGGTGCCCACCCGGAAAACTGGGAGCGTTGAGCAACAGATTCTGCGCAGGCGTTGGGGAACCGATAGAAAAATCGTAATCCAACTCCTCACTTTGCCAGGGCAGATCGCCAGCAGGTGGCTCGCTGAAGAGGCTCTCTCGATACGCAAGAAAAGCTGTGAGCACACCAGCTACGGCGGGATCACTCGCGACCGACGGAAGCGGAATCGGAGGAGTTTGGCCGGCGGCGACAGCCGCGGCGGAAGTATAGAGCGCTTCACCATCGGTGACGCGGCCCGCCATTAAAGTACGGAAACGCGCGGCATCTACCGGTGCATAGGTCGGATCTGGCGGCGCAGCAGCGATTGGGAAGGATTGACGGAAGGCCACGATGACGGGGTTCGGGTTGGCAACAGACTGTTTGACCAGCGCTTCGAAATAGAAACCCAGTTGCACTGAGCCGCGCAACTTTAGTACGACGTCCTCTCGTTCCACGTGCACTTCAAGGGGCAACTGTTGATCAAGAACCATGGTCGCCGAAGGGTCGCCGCCGGGACAGTAAGTAGTAAGCGTTTGCAATTGCCCTGCAAGAGTCGTCTGTACTGGAGACCCGGCATCCGCTCCGGTGAATTCACCAACCTGCCACTGGCGCGCCAACATCCAGGCGGGGTCGCGGACTTGGGCCTGCAGACTTCGCTCCAGCGATGCTTCGCGCGGCAATGGTTCAAGCCGAGTCCATGTAGTAATCGATGGCGAACGGAGTGATACTTCGGCTAACTGTTCAAGCGACATTTGCCTTAACCTCGGTGGCAATAGCGAACTGAGTTGAAATGGTTGCGCCCTGAAGATTCAGCGCAAAGTAAAGTGCGGGCAGAATCGATCCGACCTGCTGTACGCTGGCAAGGTCTACGGTTCGAATTTTGGCGAGTTCGAGCGTCTCCGCCAATATCGCCTGGAGAATCGCATCATCCCAGGTCTCACGGTCATCGGGACAAACTGCGAGGAGCAAGGCTTGCGGAGCGCGCGAACTGGGTTCCTCGTAATGGAATGTCACGGCTGCGGACTGCTGGGTATCGGGAATGCGTTCAGGCCACTCATCGATCATCAATCCGGCATACGCGTTCTGCGTCGTCGGATCTCCTTGCGTAAGGCATGCAATCGCTACGCGGCCCTTCTGGGGCGGATTGTTAGGGTCAAGCGGCAAAGCCAGCCATCGATCTTGGCCGGTCAAGGGTGGAGGAACCTGCCCAAGCAAAAGAGACGGAGGATAAACGGCTACATTATTTACCGCCTGAGCTGTGCTCAAAGCCATATCCAGCCGGGAGACACCGGGGCGAATATGCGTCAATTGCCGAAACCAGCGTAATGGAGCCTGCTTGTCGCTTGCTGTTAGCGCGGCCGATCCGCTGAATGCTGTTTGCAGTGTTGCCAAATTCGGCGGGGTGAACTCTGGTAGAACGACGAAATCTTTTCCGAATATATTTTGGAAGAACTCTACGAGATCGGCCACTTGCGCGGTCGGAATGTTAAGGGAAGAAATCTTTTGGCTGCGTGCGTTGAGGGCAGCCAACACGCTTGCAGCTTGAGTGGCGAGATTTGGATCGGGGTCGCTAGTTGTGGTCGGGATTGAACCGGTGACTCCATACAAGCTGCACTCCAGTAAAGCGGAACGGACCGGACCGGTAACGTTTGGCAACCCACCTTGGGCAGCCTGCAGTGCCGCAATATCGTTGTTCAAGCTGGCTTGCGCCGCTGTAGCACGAGCGCGCAGATCCGCCAAGTTGACATCCCCTCCTGCGCTTGCTGCATCCGTTTCCGGGGTTGTCATATCCTGTGGTTGAAGCGCCCGGCTTGCACCCAGCAGGTTTCTGAGTTTTTGCGCTACATAAAGGGCATCGGGGAAAGCGATAGAGCCAGCGGGGAGCGAAGTCGTCGAATATATGATCTGCACATTCGTTGCACCGCCAGGCACAGCCGTAGCATAAAGAATGCGCCCTTCCAGTTCGGCTTGCTGAGGCGTTTGGCCCGCATTCGACATAGAAAGAAGATCGAGCGGCCCGATGTTCAAGTCGATAAGCCTGATCGTTTTCGATTGCGGCGTTCCACCATTCTGGTATTCAACCTGGCAGCGCACGACTGACGGATCGGGTAGCATCTGTCCCAACCATGCATCCAGCCACGGCTCCGCTGCAGCACGGGGATGCTGTGTAACCCCACTCCATGCCGGACTAGGCGCCGGAGTTCCGGCGAACAACAGTTGCACGCGATGCGTGAGATCGATGCCTCCGCGCGGCGTTGTTACCACGTCCGGAGTTGGCGGTCTTGATCCGCGCGAGATCGCGTCCATCAAACCGCCGCCATGGCCGAAATTTCCCCGCACGGCCTGAAAGACTTCTTCAGCAATTGACAAGTCGGCCAGTGCGTCGGTGTAGTCGTCGAGAGATTGCAGAATGGCAATTACTGCATTCTGGGCGGCACCAGCAGTCGGTAACCCTGTGCCCCAATTTTGCCCGGCAACGAGCTTTCCGGTATCCCACGCGGTTCGGAGCGCAAGGCCATCCACAACCTCGGAGGCCCCAACTGTTTCCACCGGTGCACTCGATGGAGTCAGCTTGTTGGCAACGAGAGGATATGCGTTGCGGAACGGCTGCACGTATTGATCGAGACTCTGGCCATGCAGCGCGTCCTCGAAAAGATAGCCAAGCAGCGCATTGAGGCTCTGTCCCTGCTGCACCCCGCTGATGAGCCACAGCGCTTTCTGGATACGCTCAGACGACAGGTCAATGGAAAGCAATCCTTCCTGGTCTGTATCTCGGTGCTTCATGTAACCGTTGCGCAACACCGCAGCAACAGCGGCTTGTACCTGCGAAGGAGCAAGAATGTATCCCCCATTGTCAGCCGAGGGCTGCAACGGAACGGGCAATGATGCAGCGGCGGGAAATTTCTTCGCTCGGGCGGCATCGAGAGCCTCTACCTGCTGCAGTTCTGTCCCGGTGACGGAAACCGGAGCGGTTTGTGGCCGGACATTTTCGACCCAACCATAGCAACCCAGGTAAACCGAATCGTTCTTCAGCGCGCGCGTACGATTTAAAAGCGCCGTGGCAATGGTTGTTGCCCAAACATCGAGACGGTGACTGCACGCGTCGAGCGTTTCAGTCAGCAGACGGTCGAGTTCGGCTGTGGGTAGGGCAGCCAGACGGCCGAGGCTTGCCCGTACATCATTGAGCTGCGCGAATGGAGAGTTGGCTGAAAACGTTGGCGCAAGTAGATAAGTGGCCCACGAGACATGGGGATTGGGAATCGCTGGCCGCGCCAGGATCTGGTACGAAGTCAAGTTCGTCGAAGCTGTCTGCATGCCGATCAGTTGCGGCTCTTGAATCTGTGCCGCCGTCAATGTACCGGCATTGACTTCGGCATTGCCGGCAAGATTTGCATACAGAAGAAGAATCGACTGGCGCAAGATTTTATATAAAAGCGAAGTCGGCCTGGTGCCCGGATAATTTTCCGCCTGAATGTCGGCAATCGATGCGGTTTGCAGCCACTGGATGTAGTTGCCATTCTGGCCATTGCTCAGATTTGCGTCCGCATTCAGCGGACTTGTCTCTGAAAGCGGACCGTCCTGAACCGTGGAGAATCCGATGGGAAAGCTGTCAGGACCGAACGCCAATCGTGCTACTTGCGGATTCCAGGTTGTGTAGCCGTAGCTCTTAAGTAAATTCAGTGCAGCCGTTGAGAAGTCTCCCCACCACGCTTGCTCGAACGTCGTAGAGGTACCCAAGAACCGCAGCAAATTCCAGAGAAACACGTCTCCCATCACCGACCGGCCCTGAAACGTCATAGAGCTTGCGTCCATGCCGAGGACGTTCATGAGCTGCTGGTCAGGATCGCCTCCGGCCAGCATGCGCGGTGCACCCGTAGAACTAGCTAGCCAGATGGGCCATGACTTTCGGACAAAATTCACCAATGCAGTTTCAACCGGTCCAGCGGAATCGTAACTCTCGTTGTAAAGCTGTAGCGACGTAACCGGCAAGATTCCATAAGGAGTCTGCCCGACGCGAAACGCCGGCATGGGTCCGCGCGGGAAGGTGTTCGCCAGAACATATTCGCGGCCCGCTTCGATCTGGTCCGCAGTGAAGACGCTGGCCATCATTTGGTTCAGAAAATATCCGAGCGTGGCAGGCCATAGCGAACGTAGCATGTCGGTGCTGTCGAGAGAATCGCTGCAATTGGCATCCAACACGTGATCGAACGTCGTTGTTGGGATTCCGATCAGGTTCGCGAGCGTAACACCGTCGCAACCGGGATTAGAGGTCAGCGGTGCTTGACGTTCGGTTTCGTAACTGATTTCGTAGTTGGGATCCTTACGGCTGTAGGCGGAACTCGCATCTGGCGTGTTGTTGGTAGGCGCACCCTGGGGAACCAGCGCAAGCCCGTCTGTATAGTGGTGCGCGTTCAGCAAGTTGACCAAGGTTTGCGAAGGTTGGGCATCGCTTGCGCGTAATCCATAAACGAAGATCTGGTCGAGACCGCTTACGCTCTGTTGCGGGGTCAATGGAATTTTGAGAGCCATTCCCGCAGCCAGCGCTGTTGGGAAATCGACCATCCACTGCAAATCCGCATCCACAACAGCGCCTGGGGAAAACCCCGTGCCATTGGGGGTAAGGCTGACAGCAAGAGGTTGCGTGATAGGAGTACCGTGAAAAGCGCTAGTCACACCGCCGGAAACCAGCACAACCGTCCAAGAATCCGGCAAAGCGTCTGCTACTGCGGGCTTCTCCCATGATGATGCACGAGTAGGTACCGAAGGGAAAATTGGCGCGGGAACAGGCGTGGTGCCACTAGGCGTAGGTTGAGCGGGTTGCGCGGCAATATTTGTGGGCGTCAGTTGCAGACTAATCCATGCAGCTCTCTGTGGACCGTAGAGCGAGGCGATCGTTCGCCACGGTGCTTTATCGTCATCGAGGTCAGGTGGAGGATTTCCTGCCATCCATATTGCATTCCAATATGCCTGCCCATCGGAAATTTCCTGACCGGTTAGCTCTGGCTCGTGGGTATTCACGGCGATCTGATCGGGGTAAATTCTCACCCATAACTCATTCGCGACTTTCTCGTTCTGACTTTGTTTCACAAAACGAGTTTGAATGTGGACCGGCAAAAGCACCAGCGGCGTGCGCGCAGAGAGTTGCTGTGGTTGAGAAACGACGATTCTGGGCTGAGTTGTCATTGTGGAAGCATCAGACTCGCTTGAATCAGAATTCGAAATGGAAGACGCAGCAAAATGTAAGCCGTTTGGGCGCTGTTTACACCCCAGTTGTTGCTGGTGTCATCGGGATTGTTCGTGTCGTCGACAATCGCAATACCAGTCGGCTGTTGCGTTGGCGTCAAGAAGCCGGGCACCTGCGTTGTTTGCAAAACAGTTTTGAATACCTGTGACGCTTCCCGCCACGGACTGTGGGCAATGATTGGAGACGGAAGCTGTTGGGGCCCAACGTTGGAACTGCTCGCGCCGAAATTCGTCCATGCCAGATCATCCCAGTGACGCACGGGAGAAATATCCGGGGTGGGTTCCAGTCCGAAGCGCGGCTCAGACGGCTGCTCCTGAAAGACAAAGAAGAATCCATAAGGAGAATCATTCGTTCCGCCGCGCGCATCCGCCGGTGTGAGATTAAAACCAAGAAATGTCATATCCGGCGACAAAGTGCCGCGGAATAATGGATATCGTTCGTCGGTGTCGTCAAGAATGAGTTGCTTGTTTGGTCCCATCTTGGCTTTGCCTGCGTAAACAATCGCGTTGGGATAGCGCTTGAACAGTTCTCCGCGCACCAGCAGAACCAGATTGCCTTGAGCACTGCCGGGCCGGTTTGGATGCGATCCCAGTGAAGTATTAGTCGGCCATGTATTGATCGGCGGAATGTCTTTCAACAGACCTGACAGTTGGCTCGGATCGGTTGGATCACCCGGGCCGGGCACATAAGCGCTTACATCCCAAAACTGGCGGAAGTAGCTGCCACGTTGATCCGTCGGATAGCCAAACCACAAAAGCTCGCTTCCCATTTCGCTGTTGAGGCCAACCATGTAGGCCTCGATGAACTTCTGATTGGATTGCAGCAAGCCGATCGTGTCGGATGGAATCTGATCGACCCCCGGCAAAAGATAGTTTTGCGAAAGGTCCCGCAGCGGAGCATACATGGGCTGCGGAAAAGTCGGCGCGGCCATGATCGGATCAAGCGGATCGGACGGCTGCCAGGGGAGATTCGGCGCCAAGTGGAGCAGGCCTTGAATACGATTGGGGATCGTCGTTATCGGATCGATGCGTTTCAGTATCGTCGTTTGCAGAATGCTAAGGTTAAGCGAGGGCTCAGGTCCGGGATTGGCGGGCAGGGACTGATAATTCGCGAAGAGCTGCGATGTGGCCCTGCGGAAGGCAGCCGCTTGTGCGGAATCGGCATTGCCGGACCCCGTAGATGTCACCGAAGTCCCGGGAGCAGTGATCTCGAAACCCGGCTCTGGTGTAACCTGCAAAATGGTTGTTGTTGTAAAATTTGAAAAATGCATCTGCGAGGCGGCTTGCGCTTGCGCAAATCCGCTCTTTAGTTGGGTCCAAACAACAAAACCGACTGCGATGACAGCAGCAGCTGCACCTATGGCCGCTACCCAACTGACCGTGAGACCTACGACTAGAACAATGGCGGCCAGTAAGACGATCAACCCGATCAAAATCCATTTCCACCACTTCAACAGGTTTTCTGCCCAAGAAGGCGCAGCTTGATTAGAAATTTGATCGATCGACACCATTCCAGATGGTGGCTGAAGCGCAGGAACAATTGTGATCTCGCCACTGTTTACCCGCGTTAATAGCGTTGGGGCGCCGTTCTGTGCTAGCCCTAACCGCCGTGGCAAACGCGCCACTTTGCGAAATGCTCCGGAGAACATTCGCGGCGGCACGCGGCTGGCGCGAATTTGCGCCGTCACAGTTGTTGGACTTGTCAGAAGCCGCGAATGCAGCGGTGCTGTCAAATTCATCAGTGTTTCGCTCTGCGCAGGTTGGAAATGCTGGCGAAGGAGTTGCTGGCTTGCGGACCGAGCCAGTTGCGCCTCCTTCAGCATTTGGTTGGCTTTCAGTACTCCTTCCACCTGTTGCCACGCTGATGCCATCAGCTGAGTCTGTTCCTCCTGTACGACCTGCGTTCCCAATCCCGCGGCACTGCGATTTCTGGGGTCGAGATTGAGGTCGTTCAGCCATCCGGTTGCAGCACTGCTCACACTGGTTGCCGCTGCCTGCCATCTTCCGTATATCGGCGGCACAACCACGGGATCCTTGGGATTAGGATTCGCCGGATCATCCGTTGCGGGAGATGTCTGGTTAATCCAGGTCTGCAATGCGCCTTGAAAAGCAGATTTGTCAGGATCGTTCCACGGCGTGTCGGTTGTACTAATGCTCTCGAGTGCACCCTCCAATCCCAGCGAGCCCCCAAGCAGAGAGAAAGTGTAAGGCTGTGTCCCGCCCGTCGCAGTCATCGCGGAGTTATAAGCGACTCCCACCTGCGCCGACGTGGATGCAGCGTTCAGCCGGATTCCGGCTGGAGCCACAACGATGCTGCAATTGGCTGTCGTCGTGCCCGAGATCGTGTTTGTTGAGTCGGCTACCTTCGCTGTGAAGTTGTACGTGCCCGCAGTCGTTGGAGCGCCTGCGATCGCTCCGGTCGAGGGATTCAGAGTCACTCCCGGAGGCAGCGAACCATTGGCAATTGAAAAGGTGTAAGGCGGCGTTCCGCCCGCAGCGGTTAGTGTCGAGTTATACGTTGCAGCAACCTGAGCTGCTGTCGCAGGAGGACTCAACAGGATTCCCGGCGGCGCAACCACGATGGTGCAAGCGACCGTGATTATGCCGGCGGTCGTGTTTGTCGAGTCGGCTACTTCCGCGGTGAAGCCGAAAGTCCCCGAGGTTGTCGGTGTTCCGGCAATCGCGCCCGTCGAAGGATTCAGAGTCAGACCGGGAGGCAGTGAGCCGCTAGCAATCGAAAACGTATACGGCGGAGTTCCACCGGTGGCGGCAAGAGCCGAATTGTAGGCGACACCTGCCTGCGCCGATGCGGATGGAGCATTCAGCCGGATTCCTGCTGGCGCCACAACGATGTTGCAGTTGGTAGTCGTTGCGCCTGCGCTCGAGTTCGTCGAATCTGCAACATGCCCTCGGAAGTTGTACGTTCCTGCCGCGGTCGGTGTACCCGTAATCGCGCCTGTCGCGGGATTCAGTGTCAGCCCCGGAGGCAATGGGCTGGCAGCCGGAGGGATGCCGGGATCGGGCTGGCTCACATCCATCGGACGCTGTCCAACCGAGGCGGGCAGAACACGCGGAGTCAAACGGCGAACCAGAGACTCGAAATCTCCTTCGTCGCTGGTGTTGAAATCGAAACGAAAATAAAAAGGAAGGGTCAGTGGACCTTGCGTACTCTGGGTCCAGGCAGGATCGGAGGTAGTGAGCGAGGAAACATCTTGCCCCAGGCCGGCCTGCACGCCGTTTTGGAACGCGGGCACTAGAAACGCAGAATAGGAAGTTTCTGGATCGAGACGCCGTGGGCAGAGAAGGCGTGAGATCGCGTTTCCGGGTGCCGTGGCGAGAGTGTCGGTCAGGGAATCGTCTCCGCTGATTTGCACATGGGCCCAGTTCCACGACGTGGAAAGATCTTGCAGCGCCGACATCGTATTCACGATGATTGTGGGCAGAGGATTTGGGGCCGTCGAAGGTACAGAAAATTCCGTGCCTTGCTTCAGCACGATCAGAGCGAGCCAGGGGTGCAGTCGATCCCCATTGGGCGCGGCCGGTGTAAACAACCAAGGGAAATCAGGCGTATCGAATTCAATGCCGCAAAGATAGTTCGGCTCAAAGTTCACTGTGAACTGCCGGGGTTCAGTGCGGATGACCATGCGCGGATCAACCGCAACCACATCGCCAGGACCATACAAGGACACTGTGGTTGCCGGAGGTTGAACTGGATTCGGAGGGCTGCCGCCTTGGACCTCTAGAAAAAGCTGAACATTCAGACTAGCCCGTGCGGGAAGCGATCCGCTATCCACATTTTTCAGGCTCGCTCCAATGCCGCGCCGCGCCCAGGCTTCGAAGTGACAGCGTCCGACAGTAGGAGCGGTGCTCATGCCGCCACCTCATGCAAAGGAACGATTTGCAAATCCTGGGACTCTGAGGGATTCGTCGCCAAATAGGCACTGAGGGCCGCCTTGGCTTCGAAATAACTTGTACCCGAACCGGCCACAATGTCGGAACGCACACTTAAGTCATTCACGCTGGCGACAACGTATTGTGCCTCACTCACTGCAATTGGCGACGAGGCTTGTCCGATGCCGTATTTCCCTAGTCCCGTATTCTTGGCTGGCGAAGTAAAGCCCGCGCCCTGCGCGCTTAGCGCGACGTGAATTTTCGCCGGCATCTGATAAATCCGCGAAAACTGCGAGAAATCCGAGGGATCGTAAATATAAAATTCGTTGTAAGTGACGGTGCGGGGCGAGTCTTGGCCGTTGAGTATCGCGCTCGAGCCAATGTCCACTCCTGCGTCATACAGTTCAAAGCTCGGAGCGCTGAGCTTGTCGGCATCGCTCAGCGTTAGAAACTGACCGGGAGCGAAATAATCCTGGATGGTCGTGATGGTTTCTGGCTGTGAGTTGATCTGTACGCTCTGAATGGAAAACTCTGTTCCATCCGAGGGCTTTGCATTGCCGTACATTGTGATCGGCAAATCGAGAGGAACAACTTTCTCTTTGACTTGCAGTGTCCCCATCGGGTGGACGCATAGAGTTGTGTCGTTTGGATTCTGCGTCGCAAAAGAAACGCCAACTCCCGTCGCGGCAGGCAGCGCTGCGCTCCAATCCTGCGGATTCGCAAAAGCCGTGAGCAAATCCGGCAGCACCGGTTTTGACGGAATCGTAGCTTGGGTGCTGCTGCCCCAGGTCAGATCTACCGTTGCGCCGACGCTGAAGAAAAGAAAACTGATGGAGGCGCTGCCGTGGAAATGCCAGGGCGTAGGTCCTTGGAACAGCCCGTCCACGTTGAGTCCCAGCAATGTTGTTCCATCGTAGGCCACATCGAAAGAGCAGTTGAAATCGAACTCAAAGGAGAACGGCGATATAACAATGAGAACGTCAAATCCCAGAGTTCCCGAAATGCTGAATCCACCGGCTGAGGCATAAGCTTGGACGCTAGCCCCGAACTGTACTGTGTTCGAGGTGACGGCAAAGTAGCTGTTGGAACTGATCCGCGGATTATCTCCGTGGCCGAGGCTGACGGAAAGCCGCGTCAGTTGCGGAACATCCAATCCGTCGGTATTGAAATTCGGATTGAAGCCGCCAAGCGAGTAGAGGAAGTTTTGATTACTTCCCCATGCCAGGCGCATCGCTAGATCGCCGGCCAACGCGTAAACCAGGATGGTCGAGTCGTACATCGTGCCGTCGATCGAAAGCGTCTTGGTCCCGAAGTCGATGATGCCAAGAACTTCAACGTGGATCTCCATCAGCGCATCGTCTTGCGTAGGAAGTCCGGCATCGATCAATCCCAAGATTGCGATAGTGATGGGGTTCGGGATCGACAGGATCACGCCGACGGTGAACGTAATCAGAGTCGGTTCGCCCCATCCGATTTCTAGCAGCGGCCCAAAGATGTAATTACCTTGAGCAATCGGGAAGAAACTCTGCATGTCGCTGATGATCTGTGGCGCGTTGTCGATGGGATCCGGGGGGAACATGATCGCATCGAGCGTGTGCGCCTTGAAGCCCGCCTGCAGAGCGTCCGTATCGATGGTTCGATTCACGCCGCCAAGGCCGCCAACACCGTTGAGGGTGAATCCGAATCCTAGCTGAATGGGCGGCAGCGTGAACGTAATAATGAGGATGAAAGAGAAACCTTTGGAGCCGTCGGGCATGATCGTGTCGATCACGCCGATTACGGTGACTCCGATGGTGTCTGCCAAAGAGAGCTGGAGAATCCCCGCGTACTGTCCCTTTGTCGGATCGAACGAAATATAGCCGCCGCCGGTGACGACTCCGGCGTCAATGGAAAGTCCCAAGCCGTTGGGTGGTTTGAAACCTAGCTGCAGGTTTGCCGGCCCGAGATTTCCCCCGCTCTGAGGGAATGTAAGCGTGCCCAGCATCCCGACTCGGTCAACTGAACCGGAGATTGGCCCGAGCGCGATTCCAAGCGCCGCAGAAACTTCCAGTGTGATCGAGCTGTTGGCGACTCCGCCGATAAGGTAAAGCGTTGGCAGGGTTACCGGCCCCAAATCGAGATGAAGCGGGAGGTCAATTTCAAGCTGCGCGCCACCCGTAATATGAAGTCCGGTATTCAGCCGCCAAGTCGCATTGAGATCGAATCCGGCTTGAACATTCACTCCAGACAGGATCGTCGCGAGAAAACCGTCGGAATTTGATGTGTCAATAATGACCTTGCCACCAGAAACTGCAAAGGCGAGCGACGGGTCTGCGCTCGCATTATTCGTCGCGGAGTTCCACGTGACGTTGACTCCTCCTCCAAACGTAAAGGAGTTCGCCTGCACTGCGCCGCCGCCGGTTTCTCCGATCAGAATCAGAGGGGCATTCGCGTCCGTCGGAGTGGCGACCAGATTCATTTGCAGCAGACCGGTCAGCGTGCCGGTTGGAGGCTGAACGGAAACATTGATCGGAGGTGTAATTGTGGCTTGTATTCCTGCCGTAAACGTCCCTTGAACCTGGACTTGAACCGACCAGATATCGCTCAAGGGGAGAGTTAAGTTGATTCCCGTAGGAAATGCATACAGAAGCGCGGCTATCAGGCCGGGAGGTGATGCAGCCGAATCTAGGCTTAATGAAAAGAGGAAAGTGTCAAGCAAGTCGCCAGGAGACGGCGGAGAAGCGACTGAAAGGCCGAGCAGTGTTAGCGAAGCTCCAAGCCGTGGCGATACGAGGGTCCCATCAAAGCTGGCACTTCCCCAACCGTAAACAGTTTGGAGCAGGCTTTCAGGATTGCTGATGAGAGTGCCGAAATTCGAGAGCTGAAGCTGGCGCTTAATGTACGGCGGATGTGTTGGGTCGCCGGAAACACCCGGCTGCGGAAGATACTCCAATACTCCTGCAAGATTTGCGATGCCCACAACGCCCGGCTGAGCCTTCTCCAGATATGAAATAAGCAGGTAGCTAAGCAGATTCAAGGCCAGGTTTTCTGCAAACGACTCCACCTCGGCCGCATTCATTCCCGGGAGGCTTGAAGCGATACTCGCAAGTTGTGTCCCGATACTTTCCAAAGAGGAAATGATTGTGCTGACCTGTTGAATGAGCTGGAGGCCGTCCTGGACGATAGCCGTTTCGTCATCATTCTCGATATCTGTAGCTAACTGGGTAAGCAGAGTCGGCAATTGCCCTACAGCAGTGGACCCGGCATTCACGGCATTCATGAAAGCGGACTGCGAAGTTAACTGCGGTGGAAACTGAAGGCCGAGCTCAGCAAGGAAAGGGATAATATTTGCGGATGTAAGTTGCGTCTGCAGCGGCTGCAGCGCCAAACCTACTTGCTGCGCGAGGAATTCGAGTGTCCCTGCGTTTTCCGCCATCGTTACTCCCCACCTGAAGCTCCGTCGATCTGCGTTTGGTTAGAAAAAGCTGTCTGCTCAGTCCGAGCATGAGTTGCCAGGAAGCCTATCATCACCCACGCGCCTCTGGTGCACATGCCGCAGTACCTAGAGAATCTAAAATTGCATGCACAGTATCAGCGGAGTTTACGCATCGGAGGATATCCTCAAAATATCGCTCGATATCTGCGCGCAGTCGACAGCTTCCCTCTCTTGTAAGCGCGTTTGCCATTCGGTGCAGCAGAGAGTCTCTCGTCACACCATCCACCTCGCGGGGTATAACATGCTGCACGTCGTGCGCGCTCGCGATCGTATTCGATAGAAAGACTGGACCCTTGTTGCGGTGCCAGGCCGAGATAACCCGTCGATTGTGGTTGACGAGATGAACCACCTCCGTCGCATGGCTTTCAATCAGCTTGAAGATCTCGGCGCCTTGGGGAGCTTGGTTAAGGCGCTGCCGGAGAGCCGGAACCGCGCTGGGGTTTATGCCGGCCGCCGGTACCGACGCCAAGTCGGTGGTCACCGCATCGGTTGAATAAGCGGGATTGCTGCTCGCGGGATTGGTCTGAGTGATCGCGGTCACCTTGAGAAAATCGAGAACGGGATGGATGTGTGAAGCGAGGGTCCACTTCGGCACCTTGCTCGAGTCGCCGCCGAATAGCAGAGCGATGAGCTTTCCCTGTGCATTGATAATTGCGGAGCCGGAGTCGCCCTCCTCGGAAAACTTCAATTCTCCGTTGCAATTGTTTGTCGTTGCGATGATCGTGATTGCGTTATTTCCGCTCGATGGCGGCGGCGGTTTCGTTATGGAAACCGGATAATTGATAAGAACAACCTTCCCCACCGTGCGGCCCGTGGTTCTGCCTACCTTGTATACGACGTAGTCGGAGCCTGCGACAAGATCGGTGTGCTGAACGCGAGCAACATCCACAATCTGGTTCGAACCGTTCAAGTCGAGACCGAGGATCTGATCTGTGAATTGCTGGCCGCACACAGTGTTACAACAGCTCGACACGCAGAAGCTGACCTCGGCCGTCGCGCAATCGACGTAGTAGTTGTTTGGGCTGGTCTCTCCCGGATAGGTGAACGGCTGATCACCCTTCTTACCCACATTGAGAATTCCGCCGACAACATTGTTATCTTTGTTCAGCGGACGGATCGTCCACTGGCCGCCCCCTTGGAACAATGGCGGCTGATAGATGAGGCCGCCGGCCTTGACGCCGTTGTCGCACAATGCGTGGTTATTCGATACGAGAACCACATTGTGAGGCCCCGCCTTTCCGTTTATCGTGGCGAAGAAACCAAGCGTGCCCGCGCTGAAGTTTCCGTCGGCGTCCTGCGTAAGGTTGGAAATCGTTATGCCGCCGACAAGAGGACTGTGAGTTGTATGGTCTTCGCAGGCCGACTCTTCTGAGACCGTAGGTACCACATCTACATCCGTCGGAAGCCCCTTGAATTCAGATGGGATCACTTCCGCTGGTTTGAGTTGCGAAAGCGGTTTCTTTTCCTGAACGAACACCGTCAGGCCGACGCGATCCACCCACTTGCCCCCAGTGCGTTTGAACCCATAACCGACACCGACCACTCCGGGCAGTTTGGCGAACTCTGCGCGGGCTTCGTCGTGAATTTGAGCGAGTTCGTCCTGCGTCATAGACATTCGTGAGGTGTGAGATGACCCATCTATGGTTTGAGAAATACTTCAGCTGAAACTGTTCTCATTAGCCTGAATCTTTCGTCTTGGTTTCTCAAACTGTATTCGCGATGGGTCGACTCCCGAGTCATAAAACAGTAGTGCAACCGGATCCTCGATCGTTTCTCAGTCGAAAAAAACCGTATGAACTTCGACTTCGAGCGAAACAGAAGCGATTCTCGGGCTATGTGCTAAAGGAACCGATAGGACCCAGAAATTGGTCTGTGGAACCGAGCTCTTGTCAGGAGAAGATTTTTACCAACAGCTTGTGTACAGCGAGCACCACAGACACCCCAAAGAGAAATGAACGGGCAAACCTTAGCTCACACCGAGCACCATGTCAATAGGAATCGCCGCTGCCGGCGAAGTGGTTGTTATGTGTTCTGAAGAATCTAATTAGACATTCAAGTGAATATTGTCTGGACGATCGTCTCTCTAGGCTCCTCCCGTTCCCTTCGGTTCTTTATGGTCTGACTGACAATCAAAAAGAACGGAATAAGAAGAACGAGCGTGACTACCAGACAACCTTATGTCAGCTGCTAGTGCATTTCATTAGGGATGCAATGAAAAAAGGGATAAGGGGGATCGACAATGGCGTCACCCGATCAAATCGCGGGCTTGGACCATCGCCAATCCCATGACGCGATCGGCGATTCCTCGTCGCTTGAGCAAGTGGAAAGGCGGCACATCCAGAGCGTGCTGCAAAAAACAGAATGGGTCATTGAAGGTGAACGTGGGGCTGCCAAGATTCTCGATCTGCATCCCAACACGCTGCGCAGCCGCATAAAGAAACTCGGAATCGAGCGTGCGTCGCTGAACACCACTCTGCCGGCCACGAAATCCCGTAGCCACGAAGCCGTAACGAACTGACCCACGATCCTTCGTGGTTCCCGCCGAAGCGAATTTCCTCAGCAGTTCTCTAAGACCCTCCAAATCATAAACATAGAGTTTCTCCACTGTGCTTCACGAATGGCACGGCTCCTGCTTTAGCAAAGGTGTATTCGGGAAGGAAGCGAGCAGTGCTCAAGATTTCAATCATCAGCGACTCAGATCAAGCCATTCAGTTCCAGTTGGAAGGCAAGCTCATCGGCCCTTGGGTCGAAGAGTTAGAAAGGCTCAGATCGCGAGCCAGGTCCTTTCTGCCTCCTTCGAATCCTCAGTGATGCTAGGCACGCAATTGGCTCCGCTCGATCCGGAGTGTCTGGTACCGATTCGTGGGTCCGGCGGAGCATCGCTGCAAGGGGTTTGAATCTAGTTCGGGGTCCGGTTCTTGCCGGGACCACTCAGAAGGGTCGAACGTCATGCGAAGCATCACGCTCGCGGAAAAGATGGCGGAGCAGATGGAAGCCGAGCGCCGCGCCGAGCAGGAAATGCAAATCGCACGCTAGGTGCAAAGCCGTCTGCTGCCCCAGCAGGCTCCTTCGCTGAAGACGCTAGACTGTTGTGGTAAGTGCATCCAGACGCGCGCGGTCGGAGGTGACTACTACGACTTTCTCGATTTCAGTTCGGGTCACGGCTCAGTGATCACTTGAAGAGGCTCCGCTCTTGATGGCCTAACGTCGGAGTCAAAATTGATTCAGAGACTCCCTACCAATTCGAGTTTCGGAGCACCTGGAGAAAGAAGTGCTCGAACGTCCCGCATAGGAGGTTGGCCGAAGAAGCGGCTGTATTCGCGATTGAATTGCGTAGCGCTTTCGTAGCCAACCTCAAAGGCTGCACTGGCGGCATCGAGACCGTTGTTCAGCATCAGGCTCCGCGCTGATTGAAGCCGCAGTTGTTTCTGATACTGAAGAGGACTCATCGCGGTCAGCACCCGGAAATGATGGTGGAGCGTGGATACGCCCATGCTCGCCACCTGTGCAAGCTCTTCCACGCGCAGAGGCTTGGCATAGTTCGCGGCTATCCACGCAATCGCTTTCGCCGTCCGGTGGCTTTGATCTCCGAGTGTTGCTACTCCGCGCAAGCGCGCTCCCACGCGTCCCCGCAGGACGCGATAGATGATCTCGCGCTGAATCAGGCCGCTCAGAAAAGGAATGTCCTGAGGATGATCCACCAGATCCACCAGGCGGCAGCATGCGTTCAGAAATTCCGGCGTGGTCTCGCCGATTGACATAGCGGGACTATCCGATGGAGCTTCTGCAACATGAATTTCCTCACGGCTGAGCAACTCCC
>Ga0187819_10000470_pt1 | contig 20032 bp, 13 predicted proteins | sample NC_wetland_sal_i_15_FD_132411 | JGI IMG/M metagenome (GOLD analysis project Ga0187819, IMG submission 132411) | Wetland sediment microbial communities from Neuse River Estuary, North Carolina, USA - SO4_4 | ecosystem: Environmental > Aquatic > Freshwater > Wetlands > Sediment | place: USA...
ATCTACAGTATTTGTGCGGTCATAGGTTGGTCGAAACAGATCGGCTGCCCGAGTGATGTCTTCCAAAGCCAGGTCAAAAAAGATTTCTTCGCTGGATTTGCCCGTTGCGAGACCCTCACCAATCGGGGCGTCATATGCGGGGTTTTTCTTGATGGCCTTCTCGAAAATGGTCGGGTTCGACGTCAGCCCGGTCACCGAGAACTCATCAATGTAGCGTTTGAGCGTTCCCGTATCCAGCAGGTCACGGGTGATGTTATCGAGCCAGATGCTCTGACCCAAGTTAGAGAGCAATTGCGTCGCTTTCATGATGCGGCCTCCATGACTGGAAACTGAACCGATCCGGAACGGTTTGAGACTTTCGTCAAATTGCCCAACCACTGAAAGGCTCTAGCGGGCAGCATGTGCTGGGTTGGGCGCCAGCGCCACTTTCCTTCCGGGCGACCAGGTACGTTCATCCGGCCCTCACTGCCCAGGTTGAGCAAATCCTGGAACGGAGCGATTGTGAGTGCAGCCGGTGACGACCAGGCCAGTCGCATTAATTCTGGAGCGGCACCACGAATCTGGCCGTCTGGTCGCCTCAGATACGCCCAAAACCACCATCGCTCGCGATCCGGCAGATCTTCAAACCATCCGCGAGTTGTGGCATTGTCATGGGTGCCCGTGTTCACCACTGTGTTGGGGGGATAGTTATGGGGGAGGTGAATGTTATCGGAGCGGCCGTCGAAGGCGAATTGCAGAACGCGTGTTCCGGGGAGATGGAACTCATCGCGAAGGGCAGGCACGTCAGGCGTGATTACGCCTAGGTCCTCGGCGATGAACGGTAACGCACCCAGTGCGCGGCGTACAGCTTTGAAGAGACTGGCTCCAGGACCGCGTACCCATTCGCCGGTTTCCGCAGTGGGCGCACTCGTCGGCACGTGCCAGGCGGCCGCAAATCCGCGCAAATGGTCGAGGCGAATGACGTTTACGTGGCCCAACAAGGCGCGGATGCGGTCGATGCACCAGGCATAGCCGGCACGGCGAAGGGCTTCCCAGTCGTAAACCGGATTGTTCCAAAGCTGTCCGGTAGCGCTAAAGTAATCGGGCGGCACGCCGGCCACGAAGCGAGGCCGGTAGTGTTCATCCAACTGAAATAACTCCGGATTGGCCCAGACATCGCTTGAATCAGCAGAAACGAAGAACAGCAGGTCGCCGATCAGCCGCACGTTTTTGGCGTGCGCATACTCTTTTAGCCACTTCGCCTGGTTGAACAGTAAGAATTGCGCCAGGCGAACCTGATCGATTTCACTTGCGAGGTGTTGCCGCGCATGGGCGAGCGCGGACGGCTCCCGCCGGATCAATTCCGCGGGCCACTCAAGATAAGATGCGCTGTTGTACTTGCTTTTCAACACGCGGAACAGTGCGTAATCCTCGAGCCAATTCGTTCGGCTATGGCAGAATTCTTCATAGGCTGGCAACAGGTCTCTGCGCACCCCGGCTCGGAAGTTGTTCCAGGCCACTCCCAGCAAGCGATGTTTGAAGGGGATCACGGCATCGTAGTCAACAGCTGGCGACTTGAACGTGGTTCTACACTCGTCCGCGTGTAACAGTCCGTCTTCCATCAAGAGTTCCGGGCTGATCAATAAGCCATTTCCCGCGAAAGAGGACAGGCATCGATATGGCGAGTTGCTAGAGCCTGTGGAACCGAGCGGCAAAGCCTGCCACCACCCTTGGCCTGCGTCGTGGAGGCGATCCACCCAAACGAACGCAGCCGGCCCCACATCACCTATGCCGTATGGCGAAGGCAAAGAGGTAACGTGGAGGAGTAAACCGGAGGAGCGATACCCCGGAAGGAACGGTGGAATCCTCGCTGCGCTTTCACGATCTTCCATGTCGTTCCTTATCAAGAGGTGAGCGCGCGATGCACCATCGCGCGAGCTTCGTTCACGATTGCGTCCAGGTGGGCTTCATCCTGGAAGCTCTCAGCATAAATCTTGCAGAGATTCTCTGTGCCTGAGGGCCGGGCCGCAAACCAGCCGCGCGAGGCCACCACCTTAAGGCCGCCGATGGGCGCGTTGTTACCTGGGGCCCGCGTAAGCTTAGCAATGATTGCCTCGCCTGCCAGGGTGGACGCCCGGACTGCTTCCGGCGAGAGTTTTTCCAGCTTTTCCTTCTGCTCAGGGGTTGCTGGAAAGTCGATGCGTGTGTAGTAGGGAATGCCGAATTCCGAGGTTAGTTCCTGAAAGTGCTCACCGGGATCCCGGCCAGTGCAGGCGGTGATCTCGGCTGACAGCAGACTCATAAGCAGGCCATCTTTGTCCGTTGTCCACACTGTCCCGTCGCAGCGTAGGAAAGTCGCGCCCGCGCTCTCCTCACCGCCGAAACAAAGCGAGCCGTCAATCAGGCCCGGGGCGAACCATTTGAACCCCACCGGCATCTCGCATAACTTGCGGCCGAGTTTCTGCACAACCCGGTCGATCATGCCGCTGCTGACCAATGTTTTGCCTACGGCGGCTCGCGCCTGCCATTGCAGGCGGTGCGTGAGCAGATAGCGGATAGCGACCGCCAGATAATGGTTGGGGTTCAGTAGTCCCGCGGAGGGCGTGACGATCCCGTGCCGATCAGCATCCGGATCGTTGGCGAATGCCACTTGATACTGATCCTTCAGGGCAACGAGCCGCGCCATCGCATATGAGCTTGAGCAGTCCATGCGGATTCGGCCATCATGATCGACGGTCATGAATGAGAAGGTGGGATCGATGGCCGGATTGACAAGGTAGATGTCCAGTCCGTAGATCGAGTTGATTGGCTCCCAGTAAGGCCGGGACGCACCGCCGAGTGGATCTACTGCCAGCTTGAGACGGGCGGCTCGGATGAGGTCCATGTTCAGAACGTTCTTCAAGTCACGCACGTAAGGCATCACGAGGTCTTCTTGGTGTGTAGATGCCGCGCTGAGCGCCCCCGCGAAGGGTATACGCCTCACACCGGCGTTGCCCGTTCGCAGCAGTTCGTTTGCCCGATCCTCAATCCACTGGGTGGCATCGGTATCGGCGGGCCCACCGTTCGGCGGGTTGTACTTGATCCCCCCGTCCTCTGGTGGGTTGTGGGAGGGTGTAATCACGATGCCGTCTGCGAAGCTCTTCCTACGCCCGTGGTTGTGCACCAGGATCGCCCGCGAAATGACGGGTGTCGGAGTGACTCCCCCGTCTCGTTGAATTACAGTTTCCACAGCGTTTGCGGCAAGTACCTCGAGCGCTGTGCGCTGCGCAGGGGATGATAGTGCGTGTGTGTCCCTGCCCATGTACAGCGGGCCGTCTGTACCGTGCGCACTCCTGTAGTCGCAAATTGCCTGAGTGATGGCGAGGATGTGAGCTTCAGTGAAAGAACCCTGCAGCGAGGAACCCCGGTGCCCGCTCGTACCGAAGCTGACCAACTGGTTGGGGTCATCCAGGTCGGGCCAGCGGCTATGATATTCCCGTTCGAGCCGAGCCACGTCCACGAGCATTTCCTTCGGAGCGAGGCGGCCCGCCAAGGGGGATATCTCAAGGGTTTGTTCTATCGCACTGGACATGGTTCCAGCTTCCATATATCCGCTGCGTACTCTGCAATAGTCCGGTCACTCGAAAAGTTTCCGGTACTCGCCACGTTCAAAACGGCCTTTCGGGTCCACGCATCCGGGTCGGCATATAGCGCTTCGATCTGTTCGTGCGCCTGAAGGTAAGATGTCAGGTCTGCCAGGTGCATGTAGAAGTCCCCGTGAGTCAGAAGCGTGTCGCACAGGGGAACGAAGATACCTGGCTCATTCCGGCTGAAGTGATCGGAGGAGATCAGGTCCAGCGCCGCTCGAGTCTCCGGCTCGCGCTCATAATGCCATCGGGGGTTGTACCAGCCGCGGCTGGCGGCCACCTGCTCCGCTGTGAGACCGAACAAAAAGAGGTTCTCGTTCCCCGCTTCCGTCGCCATCTCAATGGTGGCGCCGTCGCGCGTACCGACTGTCAACGCCCCATTCATCATGAATTTCATGTTGCTGGTGCCGCTGGCTTCATAGCCCGCTGTAGAGATCTGATTCGACACATCGCTCGCGGGGATCAGCCGCTCTGCGACGGACACGCAGTAGTCAGGTAGGAACACGACCTTCAGACGGCCGCGCACAACCGGGTCGCCGTCAATGGTAGCGGCGAGACTGTTGATGAACTTGATCATCAGTTTAGCGAACTGATAGGCTGGGGCTGCTTTACCTGCAAAGAAGAACGTTCTGGGAAGCGTCTTGAGTTCGGGGTTCTCCCGCAGCCGGTTGTAAAGCACCACAATTCGCAGCGCCATGAGCAATTGCCGCTTGTATTCGTGGATGCGTTTTACATGGCAATCGAAGATCGTGTTGGGATCCACAGTCTGTCCGGAGAACAATCTGAGCCAATCGGCAAACTGCGATTTCGCGTCGCATTTTGCCTTACGGAAAACGTCGCGAAAACTCCAGTCCGCGGCCAGCGTCTTGAGTCTGCTCAGTTGACTCAGGTCGGTGATCCAACTGTCTCCTATGGCGCCGGTAATGGCTTGGGAGAGCCCCGGATTTGCCAGCAGCAACCACCGCCGGGGTGTGACTCCGTTGGTCTTATTATTGAAGCGTTCGGGAAACATCTCGGCCAATTCTTTGACGGTTGTCTTGCGTAGCAGTTCAGAGTGAATCGCGGCAACACCATTGGTGCTGTGCGAGCCTACGATCGCCAGATTGGCCATGCGGATCTTTCGCCCGGTGTCTTCCACAAGGCTCACGCGCTGAACGCGTTCCTCATCGCCTGGGAAGCGGGTCCGGACTTCATCGAGCAGACGCCGGTTGATCTCGTAGATGATCTCCAGGTGACGGGGGAGCATGAGCTCAAACCACGTCAGTGGCCACTTCTCCAATGCCTCAGGCAACAGCGTATGGTTGGTATACGCCAGTGCTTTCTTTGTTAATTCCCAAGCCTCGTCCCATCCAAGATGTGCTTCGTCCAGGAGAATGCGCATGAGTTCGGGAACTGCCATTGCCGGGTGCGTGTCGTTAAGCTGAAAGGCAACTTTCTGAGGAAATGTACTCCAATCCGCGTTGACCCGCCGAAAACGCCGGATCACATCGGCCAGCGAGCACGCGACCAGGAAGTACTCCTGCACGAAGCGCAACCCCTGTCCCATACTTGTCGAGTCGTCGGGATAGAGTACTCGGGTGAGCGATTCCGCGGACAAAGTCTCGGCCAAAGCGCCTACGAAATCGCCGCTGCTGAATTCCTGGAAATTAAAGTAATCGGGCGCTGCCGCGGCCCACAATCGGAGCGTGTTGATGGTGCTGCCGCCATAGCCTACTATGGGGCGATCAAACGGGACCCCAATCAGATTGGATGGCCGGCCCGGGACAGCGCGCAGGCTCCCACCGCGCAGCTCGAAGGAGCAGTTCAGCCCAATTTCCACTTTCTCGTTCGGTCGCGGCACCTCCCATGGGTCCTGACGCCGTAGCCAGTTGTCCGGTCGTTCCTCCTGCCATCCGTTCCGAACGCACTGTTTGAAAATGCCATACTCGTACCGCAGACCATAGCCCATGGCCGGGAGTTGCAGGGTGGCCGTGGACTCCATGAAACAGGCCGCCAAACGGCCCAACCCCCCATTACCAAGACCTGCGTCCGGCTCCTGTTCCAACAAATCGATCCATTCGAGGTTCTTATGTTGGATCGCGTCCTTAATCACTTGGTCGAGCAGAAGGTTGGTGACATTATTAGCCAACGATCGACCGATGAGAAACTCCATCGAGAGGTAGTAAAGGCGTTTCGGGTTGCGGCTGTCGTAGGTCTTGTCGGTGAGGACCCATCGTTGCGAGAGCACGTCCCGAACGGAGCGCGCAATGGCTTCAAACCGGTCACGGGGCGTTGATGCGGCTAAGTCGATGACGTTGTCGAAAAGGAGATGGCGTTCATAGAATGCGTTGCCAGTCCCGGCGAACTGGATAGGGCCGCATCCGTAGTGTTCGAGGAGTTTTGAGATATCTTGGGTGCCCGGTGAGACCGGGAGTTCGGAGATCGTCTTCGTGCCCATGGGTGTCCGCTCCTTCCGCCGCGTGCGGGGCTAAGGATGCACGCGGTACATCAGGCGAAGATTTGTGACGCTCCCAAATGATGTCGCCGACGTGGATTCTGCTCTATTTTTTTGGGCGGGGACGCCGCCTCATGGGACGACGTGTCGAGTGTCGTTCCACAGCCGGATCACGGGCCGGGAGAGATCGTTTTCATAGCCTAATGCGCTCAAGCTGGCCGTGCTCAACATGAAGGACCTGGCATTGACGGTAGGCTCGATACCGATCCAACGCGCGGCCAATACTCGAATGAAATGTCCGCTCGAAAACAGCAACACATTACCCGGCACCTTGCGCACACGGTTCACCACACGGTCCGCCCGGGTTGCTACTTGTTGCGGTGACTCACCTCCTGGACAGCCATCGCGGAAGAGCTGCCAATCCGGACGCTCCGCACGGATCTCAGCTCCCGTGCGGCCCTCATATTCGCCGTAGTTCCACTCGACCAAGTCACAATCGATTTCGGCAACCGCGCCGAACCCGGCCAGTTCACAAGTCCGAACGGCGCGGTTCAGTGGGCTGGTGAAGACCTTCATGAAGGTCAGTCCTTTCAGCCGTTCCGCCAGCCGGCGGGCGTTCCGCTCACCCGCCTCCGTCAGCGGCAGATCGGTGAGCCCAGTATGCTGGCCTGTCAGGCTCCAGGCGGTTTCGCCGTGCCTGGCCAAGCAAATGATGGGAAGCTCTTCTTTCACGAAAACTCGTCCCTGGTCGAAACGCGGCTGGTTCTACCTTTTCTGCGGCGCCGGTGGCAGCACCAACTCGGATATTCAATCCCCGCAGTGTGGATGCTTTTTCTTGGCGACCGCTGACCTCCAGACGGATTTACGGTCAGAACCCTTGGGCACCGAGTGGATTCGGGATCCCGGTACGCCGGTTTGAAACACGCCAACCCGCTCACAGCATCTGGCCACGTTCTTTCTCTCAAATCAACATCAGGACTGTGGCATAGCAAAACGCTCCACCGGCAAACCACCAGAACTGCCGGCTCTCCCCGGATGGTAATTCTTCGTACGCGCTCATAACCACTACAGCTCCGATGACGAAAGCAAACAGACGTGAGGTAAAGGAGTCTGGAAGCGCATCGGCGAGCCCTAATATCCAGCCCACAAGTACGCTGGCCATCAACAACATTCTGCCCCACGGCTGGTAGAAGCTCGCAAATTGTTCGACCAGTTCGATATCCACCATAAAAAGATGAAGGCCCATGGCGAATACAAACAACCCGAGTGAGAGCTGCGACGGGTCTTCGCGATGGACCAGCAGGTAGCCGATCAGCAGCGTGTAGAGCGAATATCCCACCATTTCGCCCCAGAACGGCAGCTTGGGGCTTACGGTTCGTGTTGCATTTGGAGTTATGTGGGCCGGGAATCGGCTTAGCCCCACAAATGTAACAAAACCGGCCAGCGTCCACAGGTAGATGCGCTGCTCGGCATCGAGCAGGCTGCCAGTGGCTGAGCCAGCGACGATCGGCCGGTGCTCTTCCAGTTCGGGTATGACGTTGACAAACACGTAGGCTACTGCAACGCCCGCAGATAGGGCCTCCCACCTCCGTTTTATCTTTAGTGTGAACTGGCGACAATAGTGTGACAATACAAACGCGCACACGAGGAGGGCGACACCTGCAAGGGAAACGAATTGGGCACTAGTGTACGAGTTCACTGCCAACGAGACGCCAGCTCAATACTTCTCCGGAACGAATCTTCTGCCTCTCATCGTGGCCAGATCATCGTAGGCTCCTTTCTTGGAGCGCTTCGGCAGTTTTACCTTCTCTCTGGGTGTCTGTCGATAGGGAACCAGACTCAAGAGGTGTGAGAGGCAGTTCAGGCGCGCACGCTTCTTATCGTCGGAGCGAACGATGTACCAGGGCGTCTCTTTGGTATCGGTTGCCTCGAGCATTATGTCGCGCGCTCGGGAATAGTCATACCAGCGGGAGCGGGAAGGCAAATCCGTCGGGCTAAGCTTCCACTGGCGCAGTGGATCCTCGATACGGGCTTTGAAACGCCGCTCCTGCTCCTCATTGCTCACTTCCAGCCAGAACTTGAGCAGCTTAATTCCACTCTCTTCGATGTAGCTCTCGATGACCGGACAAAGCTCGAGAAAGCGACGGTGTTGTTCTTTCGTGCAGAAGCCCATCACGTACTCTACGCCTGCGCGGTTGTACCAGCTGCGATCGAAGATGACGATCTCGCCGGCGGCGGGGAAATGCGGCAGGTAGCGCTGCATGTACATCTGTGTCTTCTCGCGGTCCGATGGCGCGGGGAGGGCTACTACGCGAAACACACGCGGACTGACACGCTCGGTGATCGCCTTGATGGTGCCGCCCTTTCCGGCACCGTCGCGGCCCTCAAACACGAGGATGATGCGCAGGCCCTTGTGCTTGACCCAGTCCTGAAGCTTGCAAAGCTCCACTTGAAGCTTGCGCAGTTCCTTTGCGTATTCCTTGTTACCCATCTTCGGCTTGGCGCCGGCGTTAGAAGTCTTCGGCTTCTTCATCTCTGTCCTGCTCGCCTCCTTGCGTCATTGCTTGCGGAATCGCCACGCGCTGAGCGAGAAAAGGACGATCGCGAACGTTGACAAGATGGCCAGTTTCGGCCACAGCGCACTCCACGGCGCGTTTTTCAATGTGACGCCCCGCACGATGGTTACTAAATAACGAAGTGGGTCGAGATACGAGAGCCGCTGAAAGAACTCTGGCATGTTCTCGATCGGCGAAGTTGCACCCGAGAGCAGTGTGATCGGCGGGTTGAGGCAGAACGTCAGCAACTGGGCCTGTTGCTGGGATTTCGAGACCGTCGCTACCATCACGCCGATTCCAATTCCCGCCAGCGCGGCGCACGCTCCCGCCACAGCGAACATCCATAATGCTCCCCGGAGAGGCAGACCAAACACCAGTACGCCAGTGCCAAGGGCGACGAACATGACCGCCATCATCAGCACGAACACGGGTGTAGTCTTGGCGAGCAACATTTCGCCCGTCTGCGCCGGCGTCATTAACAGTTGCTCGATGGTGCCTGTTTCTTTCTCTTTCACGGCCAGGGCCGAGGCCACCAGCGACGCATTGATGAACATGATGATGCTCATGACACCAGTAACGTAGTACCACTCAGTTACCAGACCGGGGTTGTAAATATAAGCGGGTCGAACTTCGACGGCGCCCGGCGGCGGTGCAGGGTGCGCAGCGCGCACGAGAGTACGCCGCGGGCGATACTCTGCAATCGGAATGACACCGCTCGACCTGTTGTACTCATCAATGGCACGCTGCAAGTAGCCTTGCGCAATCTGTGCGGTGTTCGCATCCACAGCGTCGATCACTACCTGTAAGTTCCCCGTCTGACCGCGTTTCACCCTCCGGTCGAAATCGTGCGGGATCACGAGGAACAGGTCCATATCCAGATTCTTTAGCGTCCGTTCCGCGTCTGCTGTGCTCGTGTATACACGCGCCACATTGAAATTCACATTCTGCGTCAAAGCATCGATGAAGTCCCGGCTCTCAACCGTGAGATTCTGATCTACTACACCCAGGCGCAGGTCCCGAACTCTGGGGTTCAGCGCGAACCCGAAGATGACTAGCACGATTGTGGGGGGGATCATCAACTGGATCAGGAGGCCAGGATTTCGCCTTAGTTGCTGAACTTCCTTTGTCGCTAGAGCCAGATAACGTCTCAGAAAGGCGCCCATGTGAAGCTACCTTTTGAACTGCATCTTGCGCATCTGAATCACGTTCAGGGTGAAGAATGAGAAAGCCAAAATCAACAATGCTACCAACGGCTTAAATGACGCATCCCATCCGATATCGCGCGAAATGGAGTTGCGAACGATCTGAATGTAATGTGTCGCGGGCAAGAAGCTGGAGAACCAACGAATCTGCACTGGTATGTTCGCTATTGCAAACAGATACCCGGAAAGCAGCAATGAAAGCAGAAACGAGCCCATTTGCACGCCCTGAATTGCCGCGCTCTGACTGCCTGTGGCGTTGCCCATCATCATCCCGAAAAATACACCCGCGAAAAGATAAAGCAACGTGGCCACTAAGAGTACGCTAGGATCGCTAGGAATGTGGTAGCCGAACGCAAGCATGCCCAGCGCGAAGCAGATCACAAATTCCATGACTCCTATAAGGACATAGACCAGCGCTTTGCCTGCGATCCACTGAGCCGCCGTAAGACTGGAGGCGTAAGCCTGGATAACCGTCCCCATCTCGTATTCTTTCGCCGTCGCCAGCGCTCCGAGCAATGCGGGAAAAATGATGAGCATCATTCCGAGTGCACCGGTTCCGAAATAGACAGGATTTGAGAGGCCCGGGTTGTACCAAAGCCTTTGCTGCAGCATGACGCGTTGTTTCGGTAGCTGGCCGACACCGCTCTTTCGCGTGAAGCTTGTATTGAGTGCTTCGGACATATTGCCCAGCGCCGTTGCGGCGTTGGAGTCGGTCGCGTCGATCATTAATTGAACGACAGGTTCTGCTCCGCGTCGAGCGTCCCGTTCGAAATTCTGCGGGATGATCAACGCCGCGCGACCTAGCCCGCTGGCTAATGCAAACTCTGGCGATTCGTGGGCTTGATGCGGCACAAAGCGGAACGTGATTGCGGCTCCATAGGTTTCAATGTAGGTCCGGCTAAGGGGAGTATTATCGTAATCGTATACGAGAAGTTGCACGTTGCGTAGTCTCAAGGATGAGGTCAATCCCGCCAGGGACATAAAGATCAACGGCATCAGGACGGCGAGTACAATCAGCAGCTTGTCGCGGCGGAACAGGCGCCACTCCTTCATTGCCTGGGCTAGTATCTTCTTCCTCATGCCGGTATCAAGGCTCTTCGCGATTCAATCAGCGAAATGAAGACGTCTTCCAGGGAAAACTGCGTCGGATTCCAAGAGAGTACTTTTACGCCCGCGTTCTCCAATTCGACAACTGCTTCCCTTTTCTGCTCGTCAGTCTCCGCCACCAGGTGTAATTTGTCACCGAACAGGGACACGCGGGATGCACCAAAGCTCTGCTTCAGAGTGCGCAACGAGAGATCCGGCTTGTCCGTCAGGATCTCAGACATTGTCCCCTTCATCGCAGCTTTCACTTCGGTCGGGGATCCTTGCGCGATGATCTCACCGGCCACCATAAAGCCAATGTTGTTACACTGTTCGGCTTCCTCCAGGTAATGGGTCACTACCAGAATGCCGGCCCCTCGATCCGCGAATTCGTTGATCATCCTCCACATGGCCCGCCGCGCCAGCGGGTCCACGCCGGAGGTGGGTTCGTCCAGAAAGATCGCTTCGGGTTCATGCATGACAGCCGCGCCGAAAGCCACGCGCTGCTTCCATCCACCTGGAAGCGACTTGGTCAGCATTCCCGCCTCGCCACTCAGTTCCGAAAGTTCGAGTACCCACTTCTTACGCTCCTTGCGGACCCTTTCATCGACGCCGTAGAGGCGAGCGTAAAAGTCGAGGTTCTCGCCGATCGTCAGGTCGTCGTACAAAGCGAACTTCTGTGACATGTACCCGATTCGGGAGCGCACCGCGGCCGCCCGCAGTCCCTTAGACTTCCCCAGAAGGCCGACGCTTCCGGACGTGGGATCGAGCAAACCGCATATAATCTTGATCGCTGTTGTTTTCCCTGCGCCATTGGCTCCAAGAAGTCCATAGATATCGCCGTTTCGAATCTCTAGCTGGAAATTCTTCACCGCCTGAAACGATCCAAATCGTTTGTTCAGATCCTTCGCGCCAATCACAATGCCCTTCTGGCCGCGAGGCCGCGAAGGCTTGGGAAAGTGAGGAATCACCTGAGTGCCGCGCATTTTCCGTAGCTGGCCCACAACGGCGTTCTCCAGCGTTGGCTGCGAGCGGTGGATTCCGGTTATACGCAGGCCGTTCACTACCGCACGCTCGTGCAAGTCGGCTTCGGCGGCATCCGGGTGGGCCGCCAACACGTCCAGCCTGTCGCCAAACCGCTGCACATCCGCTGCTTCGGGAGACTTAGCCAGAATGTCTTCCGCCTGCGCCAGAGGATCCACTTTCACTTCCAGTCGAGTCAGTCCCATCTTGGAGCGAAATAGCGCCGGAGTATCAATATCAAAGATCTTGCCCCGCTCCATGAGCGCAACGCGGTGGCAGCGTTCCGCTTCATCCAGGTAGGGCGTGGCGACGATGATCGACATTCCCTCGGTGGCCAAGGAGGTCAAAGCATCCCAAAAATCACGTCGGGTTACGGGATCCACGCCCGTGGTGGGTTCATCAAGGAGTAACAGCCTCGGGCCAGCGATCAGCGCGGCAGAAAGGGCCAGTTTTTGCTTCATGCCGCCGCTTAAGCGGCCCGCGAGGCGATCGGCGAAACGGTAAATGTCAAATAGCTTGAAATAGCGTTCTCTGCGCTCGGCGTATTCCTTCGGCGGGACAAGGCGCAACCCAGCTGCATAACTAAGGTTTTCATCTATGCTGAGATCCATATACAGGCTGAATGGCTGCGTGAGGTATCCCACCTTCGATCCTGCCTCGCGGGGCGTCGTTCCAAGAACGCGGATTTCCCCGCTCCCGTGCGCTAGTACACCAGCCATGATCTTGAATGCCGTTGTCTTGCCCGCACCGTCGGCGCCAATGAAGCCAAATATCTCTCCCGGCCGGACCTGAAAACTGACTTTATCCAGGGCTTTGAGCGGACCGTAGCTTTTGGCGAGCAGATCCGCCTCGACAACGGTTTCCTCCGGCATCAGGGTCTCCCGGCTTGAGCCTGAGTTCGAGTCTCCAACATGATCCGTCCATCGGCGGGCATACCCGGTTTGGCGAAACCATAGGCGCCGCGCAGCCCGAGCTTCAGGCCCATTACCTGCTTGACGCGGTCTTCTTTGAAATACGTGTTCTCCGGCGTGAACATAGCTTCGGGATCGATGCGGATCACTTCGGCCGGGATGCCCTCTTTCGAGTTGGAGTCTAGATAGACTTGTGCCTGCTGACCGACCTTTACCTTGCCGACGGCGCCTTCCGGCACAAATCCGCGCAAATAGAGCTTAGTCAAATCCACCATTGTTAAGATCGTCTGCCCCGGCTGGATCACCCGGCCCGGCTCGGCCGATCGCGTCAGAATGGTGCCCGCGATGGGCGCACGAATTGTCAGGTCGTTCAAGTCTGCCTCAATTTTCCGCAGCACTGCCTGTTCTTCTTCAACGTTCGCTTTCGCCGAGGCGATCTGCTCTTTGAGTTCGTCGACCTGCCGCACGAGTGTGAGTCGGTCGGCTGCCTTGATCGGGATGTTGCCCAATTGCGCCTTTGCGCGGCGAAGGGTGGCTTCTGCCACCGCTACCTGTTTCCGGCTGGCCTCAACCGATGCGAGTGCGACCTCTTCTTTGGTTTTGTATTGGTCGGCGAGTTGGACAGCTACTGCACCGGTCTTTGCGAGCGGAGAATAACGGCGCGCGTCGACCTGGACCTGATCCAGTTCCGCCTCCCAGCGTGCGAGGTCTGCCTTGCTGGCGGCCAGAGTGGCTTCAGCCTGCTGAACTTGTCCGGGCGCGTCCATCTCGGCCTGGGTCTCGTATAGCTGCGCTTGCTTTATCCTTTCGTCATAAGTGGCAAGTTGCCGCTGCAACTGGTCGAGTGTCCGCTGGTCGCTGACGATCCGCGCCTTTTGCGCGTCGCGGATCGCTTCTTGTTGGGGACTGGAAAGCCACGCCACCACGTCACCGGCTTGCACGGAGTCTCCCTCGCGAACCTTCAGGTCTACAATTCGCCCGGCGATCTTCGATGAGATGTCCACCGTATCCCCGTCAATGCGGCCACTCACAAAGAGGGTCCCTGCTGGTTCGGCGTTTCTCTTGCATCCCGGGAGAATCAGCAAGCCGATCACCAATAGCATCCAACTGCGTTTCATCTTCATCCTCACTTGCGATACGTTTTCTCGGCAGCCCCTGTTGCCCGCGCCAGGTTCGCGCGCGCCAGCCCGAGCAGATACTGGGCCCCAATTTGCGCATCATCGGCTTGTGTGAGGCGGTCCTGTGCATTCACCACTTCTGTGTTATCTGCTATGCCCTGAGCGAACCGCGAGCGAGTAAACTCCACTTCCTGACGGGACAACTTCACATTCCGAGCACTGGTTTCGACTTCTTTGAGTGCCCACTCGATTCCCGAGATTGCTGTCAGCACGTCGGTCTCGATCTGCGAGCGATTCTGGTCCAGTAGCGCTCTGGCTTCGTGCAGGGAGCCTTCGGCTTCCTCGATCTCGCCACTGATGCGCCCTCCCGTGTAAATCGGAACGTTGATCGAACCCTGCACCTTGTAGGTGTTCACGTTGTGTACCGGCGTGCTCCCACTTTGCCCATCACCGAACGTCATCGCCAACGTCGGCACCCTGGAGGCCTTGGCCGACTTTACCTGCAACTCGGCGGCTTTAACGCTCGATTCCGCCGCGCGATAGTCCGCTCGTGTAGCGAGGGCAGCTTTGATAGCGGCATCACGATCTGTCGGCGTTCCCGCACCATAGGCCGAATCGTCGGCGACCTCAAAATCGGAAGTGATGCGCGCCTGCAGGATGTTGGCGAGCCTGAGTTTCGCCGCGATATAGCCCTGTGCGGCCTGCTGCCACTGCTGTTCGAGCGTGTACACTTTCTGCATCGCGCGGTTCGCATCCAGTTCAGCGGAGACTCCGTGATTCACGCGATCTCTGGTAAGCCTGTACAGGTCGTCCGCCAGTTTTGCCTGATCAGCCAGCGTATCCCGCGTCGCTTTGTCCCTGAGCGCCTCGAGGTAAGTCGCGACAACATTCAGCGCGACGACCTCGCGCGCGTCGTCAACCAGAAGGCGAGAGGATTCCTGCCGCGAACGATAACTCTGCCAGGCACGCACAGTCGCGAGGTTGAACAGGTCTTGGCTCCACAACAGGCGCGCGTCCATCGAACCGAACGGCCCAATTAGTCCCCGCGCGGACGGTATGTCGATACCGATCCCGATGAGATTCTCCGTCTCAAAACTTTGACGTATGGCAATACCCACTTGGGGCAGCAGGGCACTCCGAGACTGCTGGGATCGGCCAGAGGCTTGGTCCAGACGAGCCATCGCTTCCCGGATGTTCGTGCTGTTGGAGAGAGCGATGTTCAACGCCTGGGAGAGAGTGAGTTGTGAAGGCAGGTCTGGTCCGGCTGCCGACACTGCCCGCGCCGCCGCCAGCACGAACAATATAGAGAGCCGCGACATCAAAGCAGTTGATTCTCTTAAACAAGAGACGGCTTAATTTAATTTGACGCCGCAGCGTGACATCGATCTCGCGGGCCGTACTAATCTCAACATCGCGAATCGTCTCGGCCGACGCCTACCTTTATGAATGGGCTGCTACAAGTCCGAGCAGCCTGCCGGTGTGTCGGGCAATCATCAGTTCTTCATTGGTCGGGATCACCCATGCAGAAACCTTGCTCGCGGGTATGGAGATCTTGGGGCCATGTCGGGCGTTGGCCTCCCTGTCGAGTTCAATTCCGAGCCACGCGCAAGACTCACAGACTCGCCGGCGGATTTCAACGGAGTTCTCTCCGATACCCGCAGTGAACACGAGTCCGTCTATTCCACTCAACACAGCGGCCAACGCACCGATCTCCTTCGCCGTGCGGTATACAAAGTAATCCACGGCCAGGCAGGCGTCCGGCTCACGGCTTGCGAGAAGAGTGCGCATGTCATTGCTGATTCCGGAAATGCCGAGCAACCCGGACCTCGAGTAGAGAATCGTCTCAACTTCCTTCGGCGAGAGTCCCAAGCTTTGGAAGAGATACAAGATGACGCCGGGATCTAACGCACCAGGCCTGGTACCCATGCAAAGCCCGTCGAGTGCAGTGAATCCGAGACTGGTATCGATGCTCTTTCCATCCTTCAAAGCACAGAGGCTCGCGCCGTTCCCCAGATGGGCAGCGATGACTCGCCCTCCGGCGATCTCAGGCGCGACCCGCGGGAGCACGGATGCGACATATTCGTAGGACAAGCCATGAAAGCCGTAGCGCTGCACGTCTGAGCCGCAGATTTCGCGCGGCAGCGGAATCACTTTCGCAACGTGCGACTGGCTCCGGTGAAAACTTGTGTCGAAGCAGGCAACTTGCGGCAGATCGGGGTACCGTTCGGAGACCGCTTCAATCGCCGCCAGACTGTACGGCTGATGTAAAGGGGCAAGCGGCACCAAGCGGTAGAGGTCGGCCAAAACCTGCGGTGTGACAACCGTTGGGCGAGCATACCGAGTGCCACCATGTACAACACGATGGCCGACGCCAACCACTTGTGCGTCGTCGTACACCGATCTGAACCACGCAGCCAGGGTTTCGAATGCATTGAATCCGTTGCACACCTTGGCGTCGAGCTTCTGATCGATGAGGATTCGGCCAGCGTCATCCCTCGCGGAAATTCGGGGTGAAGTCCCGACGCCTTCGATCTGGCCCCGTGATTTCAGACGCCAGTCTTCAACCTCAGGTCTCCAGTAAACGCTGAACTTCAGGCTCGATGAACCGGCGTTTAGGACTAAGGCATACTCATGCATGACCAAGGCCTTTCAGCGATGCCGTATTCTGTCCGCGACCAGAATTTGTGTGCTGACCAGTAGTATCCACAGGGGGAACAGCAGCGCGATCCACAGCCAGTTTGAGATGACCACCAATAGCACCGCGCCGCACGCAAATCCTGAGAACGCAACCCAGCGCGGGAAGATGGCGGTCCGCAGTGCGATAGTACAGGTTGAGAACATGAACACTCCCGCCATTTTGATGGCGAAGACGTTCAGGAATGTATAGCTCGCGCGCCGGGCGAAATAGTAGACTTCGCTGTTTGCCTGTTGGATGTTGCCCGCCGGTCCAGTCTCCACGAAGGCTCCGGCGACGGCTGATGAGGCGAACAAGCTCCCCACAAAGAGCAACCCGCTGCCCAGTAATACGGTCGCAAAGAACTGATCTTCCAATTTCCCTAGGCGGTTGCGCAACACGCCGATGAACCAAAGGAAAGCAATGCCGGCAAAAGGAACGAGATTCAGAGCCAGTCGGACTGCGTTCCGGAAGCTGGAGTCGCTCAGCCAGACGCCCAGCTTGGTCGGATCGTCCGGCACCGCAACCCGAACGATACCGAGACTGCCGATCATCAACGCCGAGAAGATGATTCCGGCAACCGCTGCTCGCGGGGGTGTAAGTGGTCGGCCTGAAGCATTGATTGTGTCTGTCATCGCGTCCTTCGCCTCACCGCTCGGCGAAACATCATGGCGAGATCAAGCCGTCGCTCTCAACTGCTGAACAGGCCAGTATCCGCGTGGCGCTCCTCCGGTGCCTTTCCGCTGGTCACGACATCTCCCTTGCCGGCAGCCAGTAACTGCTCGGCATCCAGCCGGCCAAAGAGTTCGATCAGTTTCGCGACGATGCCCGTCCACCCCGTCTGATGACTAGCCCCCAGACCGGCGCCGTTGTCGCCGTGGAAATATTCGTAGAACAGCAGGTAGTCCTTCCAGAGTGGATCGGCCTGGAATTTCTGCGTTCCCCCGTAAACCGGCCGCCGGCCTGAGGCGTCCCGCAAAAAGATCTTGGTCAGCCGGTTGGCGATCTCGCGCGCGACCTCGAACAGATTCATGAAGTTGCCCGATCTGGTGGGACACTCGATCCGGAAGTTGTCGCCGTAGTACAGATAAAAGCTCAGCAGTGCCCGGATCAGTAAAGCATTCACCGGCATCCAGACCGGACCGCGCCAGTTGGAGTTGCCTCCGAACATGCCGGAGTCGGATTCGGCAGGAATATAGTTTACTCTGTACTCCTTGCCTCCCGATTTGAAGACATAGGGATGCTCGGCATGGTAGCGGGACAGCGCGCGAATCCCGTAGGGGCTCAGGAACTCGTTTTCGTCGAGCATCCGCGACAGGATCCGGCGTAACCGGACGGAATTGACCAGGGCAGCGATTCCGCGCCCCGCGACGCCATAGTAGCCTGGACCCGTGGGATGGATATTCTGAAGTAGGTCCGGCCTCCGCTGCAGGCGGTCCAATAAATCAGAGACGGCTTCTGGAACCCGCTCCCGTTGCCAGGGCTCGATAATTGTGGTGGCACACAAGGGCAACAAGCCCACCATGGATCGGACCTTGAGGCGCGTCGCCGCGCCGTCGGGCAGGCGTAGAACGTCATAGTAAAATCCGTCCTCCTCGTCCCACATGCCATTCGGTCCTACCCGATTCATCCCCCGGGCGATCCACAGGAAATGGTCGATAAACTTCGACGCCATATCCACGTAGCTGGCGTCGTTCGCCGCCAGCTCAATGGCGATCTCGAGCATGTTCTGGCAGAACAAGGCAACCCAGGCAGTGCCGTCCGCCTGTTCCAAATGGCCGCCACCGGGCAGGGACGCGCTCCGATCGAACACCCCGATGTTGTCCAGCCCCAGGAAGCCTCCTTCGAACACGTTCTGGCCCAGACGATCCTTCCGGTTCACCCACCAGGAGAAGTTCAACATCAGTTTGCGAAAGGAGCGCCTAAGGAACTCCAAGTCGCCCTCGCCGTGTAGCGCCTGCTCCGTCTTGTAGAGGAAGATCGTAGCCCACGCGTGTACCGGCGGGTTTACATCGCTAAAGTTCCATTCGTACGCGGGAATCTGGCCGGTTGGATGCAGAAATGAATTTTGCAGCAGCAAGTCGAGCTGTTCTTTGGCGAAATCGACATCCACGGTCGAGAGCGCGATAGCATGAAAGGCCAGGTCCCATGCCGCGTACCATGGATACTCCCATTTATCAGGCATAGATAAGATGTGATGGTTAACCATGTGGAACCACTCGCGGTTCCGCACCGTGTGGCCGTCGGGCCGGATCGGGTCAACGCTGTGCTCCAGGAGCCACTTCTCTACATCAAGTCCAAAATACTGTTTGGTCCATAGCATGCCTGCCAAAGCCTGGCGCATCACGCAGGCACAGTCCTCGCTGATGCCGCTGGGGGTGATTTGGCGATAGAACTCGTCCGCATCCTGGCGGCGAGCCTGGACGATGCTCGCAAACTGGCTCCCGAAAGGTTCTCCCATCGAGGCAGGCGGTGCGTTGCTGATGCGTACCCAGATGGTCGCCGTCTTTCCGGCGCCGACGGTCAACTGATAATGCGCGGAGACCTTCGTGCCCCTCTGTTGTGCGTTGATAGTGTCCTGGCGTGACACCGAGTAGTTATTGATCCCATCCTTGACATAAGGGCTGTCATTCGGAGTGCTAAAGATCCGTTGGTTGTTGGTCTCGTTCTCCGTAAACAACAGGGGCACGTCTCCCTCGCAGTGCAGGAAGACTTCGCCGAGACTCTCGTGGCGAGCCGATACAGTGCGAACGCCGCTCGTCGCGTTGACTTCTTTCAAAGCCGGCTTCAGCGCGCCTGGGATCCCTGTCCAGGTATTGCGGAACCAGAGAGTCGGCAGAAGGTGGATTGTGGCTGCTTCGGGTCCACGATTGCAAGCGCTGATCTGGACGAGAATATCCTCCGGATTGTTCTTGGCATACTCGACGAAGACGTCAAAGTAGCGGTCTGAGTCGAAGACGCCCGTGTCCAACAGTTCATATTCGCAATCGGTGCGTGTGCGTCGCCTGTTCGTTTGAACCAGGTTGTCATAGGGGAAGGCCGCTTGGGGATATTTATACAGGTATTTCATGTATGAGTGGGTCGGTGTGTTATCGAGGTAAAAGTAGTACTCCTTGACATCCTCGCCGTGATTGCCTTCGCTGTTGGTGAGGCCGAACAGGCGTTCCTTCAGGATCGGGTCGCGGCCGTTCCATAAGGCCAGAGCGAAACAGAGTAGTTGTTTGTCGTCGCTCAGGCCTGCGAGTCCGTCCTCGCCCCAGCGGTACGCCCGGGACCGTGCCTGATCGTGGGTGAAGTAATTCCAGGCATTGCCGTCGTGGCTATAGTCCTCCCGAACCGTACCCCACTGCCGCTCGCTCAAGTATGGCCCCCACTTCTTCCAAGGAACTCCGGTTTTCCGGAATTCCTCGAGCCTCTTTGCTTCCGG
>Ga0187819_10000472_pt1 | contig 20022 bp, 13 predicted proteins | sample NC_wetland_sal_i_15_FD_132411 | JGI IMG/M metagenome (GOLD analysis project Ga0187819, IMG submission 132411) | Wetland sediment microbial communities from Neuse River Estuary, North Carolina, USA - SO4_4 | ecosystem: Environmental > Aquatic > Freshwater > Wetlands > Sediment | place: USA...
CATCGGCTCCCGTACCAGCGGCTGTACATTTGTGTAAAGACCCGGTGTAGACATATAAAGAGGATGGCCGCGCCGGTAAATGTGTACCTCGATGGGATCCACATTCGATCCGGGGAACAACTTCTGAAAATCGTGCAGCACGTTCACTGCGATTTTCCGCGTGCTCGATTCCGTCAGCAGATACCTGCGGTCGTCTTCTTTCATGGGAGTGTAGAAAGTCAGAATGTTGTATTTCTGCTGGTAGCCGGGCCGGTTGCGGACCACCCAATCCGCCACGATGAAATCGGTGAACGTGTTTCCCGGACACCAGGTATCGTACGACTTGTTGAACACAGGCTTATCGAAGATGAGATTTACCACCGGATAGGGAATGTAGCGAATCTGGTGCATCGCATCGCTCTGTTTTTCAGGAAGGCCCTGCACAATGCGCCGGGTAATGAACTTGGGCGTAGCCATGATTACGGCCTTCGCGGCCACTGTCTTCAGTTCCGCACCCTGCATGTAAGTGACCTGCACTTCCGTCTTGCCCGGGACGACGGCGATCGTGGTGGCGCCTGTCTTCATGCGGTCTGCGAATTTCGGCTGCAGGATCTCAGCCAGCTTCTTCGTGATCGCGCCCAGTCCGCCGGGCCAGGTATAGAATTCTGGAACAGTGTCTGCTCCGATCTCTTGCAACTCGCCGATGCCGAGCGCGGCGGCAGTATCCTCGGTCGTTGCTCCCCAGTTGGACGGACCGTAGTTGTCCCACCATTGCTTTACTTCGACGGGGTAGTCCTTCATGAAATTGGAAAAGGGAACGTTGAACAGTTCTCGTCCGCGCTTTTGCAGGTCAATCTTCAGCATGTCTTTCTTGAATTTCTTGAAGCCCTCACGGACAGACGCCGGGTAGGGCAATTTGTCCAGGCCTTCCGCCCACGTGTTGCCAATCCATTCACCTTTGATGATGGTGGCGTCTCGGTCATGCACCGGCAAAGGCTCGAGACCGATCTCGTGAACGAAGCTGAATGCAGCAGGTTCGTCCTTGGTGATGAAGGCCGACCCGGTGGCAAAAGCGTTTCCGTTGTACTCCATTAAATAAGCATTGCCGCCCCAGTTCGGTTCTTTTTCCAGCAGCAGGAAATCGTGGCCGCGCAGCAAGTAGGCCGCAGTGAGTCCGCTGACTCCCCCGCCGACGATCACCATGTCGTGATGCGCGGTAGCCGGCGGAAGGGAGAAGACCTTCCCGTCGCGAACCTCATGGCAAATGCGGTTATCTTCGCCCTCGACTGCCGGTTGGCTGGTAGTTTCCGCCGACAAGAAAGAAAGATCGACAGGACAGCCAGCCGCAATCGATCCCGCCACAACGTACTTGATGAACTCTCTGCGATTTGCGCTCATACGTTCTCCGTTGCTGCTTCCACCAATTCGGCGGCGGCAATCTCCGTCTTCCCTTTGGCGCCGACGCGCAGGCGATACCACGCGACGATCGCGACCAGTGAAAAGGCAAAAATAATGCTGGAGATGGCGTTGATTTCCGGCGTGATGCCCCGCCTCAGCCGGCCCCAGATTTCCAGCGGAAGCGTGTTGTCACGCCCAATCAGAAAGAAGCTAACCGCAATCTCGTCCATCGAGAGAGTGAAGATCAGTAGCGCTGCGCCGATGATGGATAAGCGCAGGTTGGGGATCGTCACCCGCCAAAATGTCTGCCAGTAATTCGCGCCCAGATCGAGTGAGGCTTCCTCCTGTGCGCGATCCAGCTTCTGCAAGCCCGCGAATACCTCGGTCGTAGCGACGGAAATCAAGGCCGTGCCGTGGCCCAGAACAATCGTGACAAGACTGAGTTTCACGTCAGCTTCTCGGAACAGCATTAATAAGGAGAGGCCCGTGATGATGCCCGGAAGAATCAGCGGGAGCAGCACAAGCCGACGGAAAAGAGCTTTCCCGGGAAAGTTGGCGCGATCGAGGGCCAACGCTGCCGGGATGCCGAACGCCAGCGAGATTGCCATCGCCACAAATGCGACTAGCAAGCTGTTCAGGACCGAAGTCCAGATGGCGTCGTCGGCAAACAGCATGCGATACCAGTCGAAGGTCAGGTTGCGCGGGGGAAATCCGCCTACGCCGGACCCATTGAACGAATAAACGATCAGAGTGACGACGGGCAGGTAAAGAAAACCGAAAACAGCCGCAGCATGCCACGGCAACCAGCGGGAAGTGTCGCGGCGGCTCATCGGAAGCTCCATTTCTTTTCCAGATTCTCGGAGAGAAACAGAAGCGCGAGAACCAGCAGCAGCATACACAGCGAGATGGCGGCTCCCAATGGCCAGTTGTAAGCCGTGCCGAACTGGCTGACCACGATGTTCGAAATCATAATGCCGCTGGGGCCGCCCAGCAGCAGCGGAGCCAGAAAGTCACCCAGGCTGAGCACGAACGCAAAAGTCGCACCAGCCAAAACACCCGGGATGGAAAGAGGGAAGATGACTCTCCAGAAGGTTTGCAAGGGTGACGCACCTAGATCATGCGACGCCTCGACCAAATTCCGCGGAATGTGCTCAAGAGATGCGTAGATGGGCAAAAACGCAAACGGTGTGTAGATGTGCGTGAGCGTCAGCACCACTGCAAATGGGCTGTAGAGCAGAAACTCCAACGGGTGCTTGGTCAAGTGAACATACTGCAACAAGGTGTTGAGCACGCCGTCGCTGCCAAGAATTGTTTTCCATGCGTAGGCGCGAACCAGGTAGCTGACCCACAAAGGAATGATGACCAACTGATAGAAAAGGTCTTTCCTCGCCCCAGCGTGGAACGAGAGGTAGTAGGCCAGCGGATATCCCAGCACCAGGGAGAAGGTCGTCACCCGCGCCGCAATCCACATCGAGCGAAAAAGCGTTTGCAGGTAAACATTGACTCGGAGGAACTCACGGTAGTTGTCTAGAGTCCACGAATGCACGATGGTTTGTGCCGGTGAGACCGACCAGAAGCTGTAGCAAAAAAGCAGCGCATAAGGGACCAGCAGAAAGACTGTCACCCACAGCAGCGGTGGCACGGTGATCGCGACTCGATAGGCGCGGGAGAACATCAGCTTCCGCCCCTTTCGGCGGTCGATTCCTGCACGGGGACAGCATCGCTGGCTGAGAACTCCAACTCCAATTCGCCCTGCCAGTTTTCCCGGGTAGCAGCCCGTAGCGCCAATGAAAGACCATCGGCGCAGGCGACCTGCAGCAGTTCCGTGGCGCCGTGAAAGGCCTGTTGCTGAATCTTTCCGCGGAAACGTACGACGTTGACCTCGGAGTTGCTGGGGGCGGACGCCGCGGGCCGAATATTTTCGGGCCGTAAAGAGAACAAAGCCGGACCATCGGGTAACGCCACGCGCCAGCTCAGCGAGTTGCACCGGGCTGCACCAGCCTTTACTTCGCAACGAAGCAAATTGGTGTGGCCGATAAACTGGGCGGTATAGGCGGTAGCCGGGTGGCTATAGATTTCCCGTGGCGAAGCAATTTGCTCCAGGCCCCCCATGCGCAGCAGCGCAATGCGGTCCGACATGACCATGGCCTCTTCCTGATCATGGGTGACGAATACGAAGGAGATGCCAACCTCACGTTGCAGAGACTTCAATTCGACCTGCATCTGGCGGCGGAGATTCGCGTCCAGCGCTGAGAGTGGTTCATCGAGCAGCAACAGTCGCGGCCGGTTCACCAGGGCGCGCGCCAGCGCAACCCGCTGCTGCTGCCCGCCGCTGATTTTCGTGGGTTTGGAGTTGGCGAAGGCGGACATCTTGACCTTGGCAAGCGCTTGCTCCGCTCGCGACGCGATCTCTTCTTTTGGAAGTTTCGCCACGCTCAGCCCGTAACCCACGTTGTCGGCCACGGTCAGATGCGGGAACAGGGCATAGTGCTGAAACACCGTGTTAACGCGACGCCGGTAAGGCGGCAGTAGGTCGAGTCTTTCGCCGCCCATCAGAATCTCGCCGGAGTCAGCGCTTTCGAAGCCCGCGATGATGCGCAACAGCGTCGTCTTGCCCGAACCGCTTTCGCCGAGAATGGTCAGGAACTCCCCCTCTGCGACCTGCAGAGAGATATCGCGCAGCACAGGATTCTTGCCGAAAGACTTGGTGATGCCGCGGATGGAAAGCAATGGTTCCGGGCTGCCCGGCTTGGCGGAACGAGCGACCGCGGGTTCGGTGGTAGTGGCCATTTGTTTTAGTGGCGCTACTCGACGAAAGCTATTGCGCAGCCTTCACTTCATTCCAGATCTCGATGTACTTGGCCCGGCGGGGCACATCCTGCCAGAAATAAATGTGCCTCTGATAATCATCTACGTCGTCGAGGTGCACGCTCTTCACCTGCTCCGGGGTCATGTACTGTCCTGCCTGCGGATTCGCCGGCGTATAGCCGGTCACATCCGTCACCTTCTTTTGGGTTCGGGCCTCGATCATGTATTCCAGAAACTTGTAAGCCAGATCTTTGTTTTCGCTGCCGGCTGTAATCATCAGGTGATCGATCCAGCCCGTGGTGTTTTCCTTGGGAATCGTCTCGCCGGCGGGAAAGTTGAGTTTGCGAAGCTGATTGGTCATCAGCGGCCAGCCCATGGCCAGAGTGACTTCATGATTTTGGAAAAGATTGGTCAGTTCACCGCCGGTTGACCACATCTTGCGGATGTTCGGTTTCAACTCGAGCAGTTTTTTCTTAACCGCCTCCAGTTGCTCATCCGTGAGGTTGTAAAGCTGGCTGGGGTCTGGTTTGTCGTAGCCCAGTACTTGTGCCGCCATGTACACGGTGGGCAGATCGTCCCAGACCGAAATCTTACCGCGGTATTTGGGATCCCAAAATATGCCCCAACTATCGGGCGGCTGCGGGAATGCCGTCGTGTCATAAATCATAGGGTCCGGTCCCCACACGAAAGGCACACCGAAAACTTGTCCTTTGACGTGAACCAGCGGGAGGGAAGTAAGTTGGGGAGAAAGCTGGCTGTAGGTCGGCAGCTTTGAAAGATCAAGCGGGGCCGCCAAACCGGCGGCAGCGATGGAAGTGGCAACGTCGCTCGAAGGCGAAATAACGTCGTAGTTGCCGGAACTCCCACCGCGTAATTTAGCGACTAACTCGTCGCTCGTTCCCATGTAGGAAGCGGTAACCTTGCAGTGGTACTGTTCCTCGAAGCCGCGCACAAACGATGGATCGGCGTAACCTTCCCAGACCATCAGATTGAGCGTGGCCGTCTTCTTCCCGCAAGATCCCAGCAGGAAAGCGCCTGCCAGCAGTAGCAGAGCGGCCACACGGCGCCGGTTCATCAGTTGTGCCTCCATTGTTCCGCTCCTTGCCGTCGACTCTAGAAGGTTGGCGGTGTGTTTACCCACAGCACGCGCGTTTCGGTACGACCGGGATTGAACCAGCGATGCGGGGTTGCACTCTCGAAATAAAAGCTGTCACCAGGCTTCAGCCGGTATTCCACTTCCTGCACCGAAAGCCGCAGTTCACCTTGCAAGACGTAGAGGAACTCTTCGCCCTCGTGAGTGTAGGATTCGCCGCTGCCGGCATGGGCGGCAATGCGGAACAGGTGCGGCTCCATCACGGTGTTTCCCCAAGCCAGCAATTCCATGCGAACGCCGAGTCCCGCTTCCAGCACTTTGCGCTGCTCCGGCGGCACAACCCGGCTATTGGATTCCCCGGCTTCGAAAAAATCAAGGATGTTGGTCTTATAAAAGCGGGCGAGCTTGCGCAGCGTTCCCACCGACGCAGTCATGTGGGAACGCTCCAAAGCGCTAACGAAGCCCAGCGATATGCCGACCGCTTTAGCCACGTGTGCCAGAGAGAGGCCCCGCCGCAAGCGCAATTGGCGGAGATGCGCGCCGACGGCGCTGGCACCGTGGTTCGGCTTCGGACTCAGGCCCTCCCGCTTGAGCAATTGCATAATGGCCGCCGCATTCAAGCCCCGCACCTTGCGAAGAAAACGCGCCCGCTTCAGCAGCTTCACGTCCTCGGTTGTGTAAAGGCGATATCGGCTGGCGGTTCGTTGAGGCCGGATGAGTCCGAGGCTTTCCCAGGAGCGGATGACCGACGCAGAAACCCCGGCCAGACGAGCCGCATCCCCGATTTTCAAGTAAGGTTTTGGCTCGGCGGGCTTCATTCCTGAAACTCTGCTCTCCTCATTCCTGCGGGCCCTCAGGTTGAGACTATTTTTTACTTGACAGCCTGCGGCGGGTTCTCTAACCTTGCGCGATTATAGCAAGGTTTGGATTTCGCGCAAGCCATCTTTACTTGTGATGACCGGTAATCTGGAGGCTCTTCAAATGCATCCGTCTCGGACGCGTCGCTCGCGCTCTTTCTGGCTGGGTCTGTTTGGCCTGCTGGCAGTTCTGGTTTCTTCGGCAATGGGACAAAGCACGGCCGGTAGAATCGTTGGCCGGGTTGCAGATCCCACGGGCGCCGTCTTGGCGACCGTGAAGATCACCTTGACGAACACAGCCACCAGTGTCAGTCGCAGCACGCAAACCAACGAGAGTGGCGATTACTCGTTCGTGGAAGTTGTGCCTGGCGTCTATCAGATCGAGTTCGAACTAACCGGCTTCAAGAAGAACGTTCAAAAGAACGTGACCGTCGATGTCAACCAGGTGGTCACCCTGAATTCGGTTTTGCAGATCGGCGCCCAGCAGGAAGTCGTAGAAGTCACTTCAGAAGCACCCCAGGTAGATACCACGAGTACCCAACTCGGAGCCGTGATCAACGACCGTTCGGTGAATGAACTGCCCCTGAACGCGCGCGACACATATCAGTTCTTGCAGCTTCAACCTGGTGTGCAGTCGCAACTGGGCAGCAGCGGCAGCCTGTTCTTTGGATCAGACCAATCCGGCTCGGTTTCCGTGAACGGCGGGCGCGCCCGCGCCAACAATTTCAGTGTGAACGGCGGCGACGCCAACGATCAGTTTGTGAACCTGCCCACGGTGCAGCCTACGCCCGACAGCGTAGAGGAATTTCGTGTCATCACCAATACATTCGACGCCGAGTATGGCCGGAACTCCGGTTCCGTAGTCAACGTCGTGACCAAATCGGGGACCAACGCCTTTCATGGCGACGTGTATGAATACTTCCGCAACACGGTGTTGAACTCACAGGGTTACTTCAACACGGTCAAGCCACAACTCAATCAAAACCAATTCGGTGGCACCTTCGGAGGGCCGATAAAGAAGGATCGCACATTCTTTTTCGCGTCTTACGAAGGACGCCGCATCCGGCAAGGTGACCCGGGCGATCTGATCAATGTCCCGACTACGGCCGAACGAGGCGGCAATTTCTCCAGTCAAGGCCCGTTTACGGGAGCTATCACCCAGGATTTCGTCGCCCAGGTGCTGAATGGGAGACCCGGTTGCGCCACCGCTCTGGGAGGGAATATCCCACTGCCATCCGGCACCGCCAGTGGCCAGGTACCCTGGGCGCAGGTCTTCCCCAGCGGTGTGATTCCCGTTGCCTGTCAGGACCCGGTAGCCGCGAACCTGCTCCAGAGATTCGTTCCCGCGGCAAATGTTGGAGCTAACCAGAACCAATCAGTTCCAGTCGGAACCGACAACGAAAACCAGTTCACGATGCGGGTGGATCACAAAGTCAACAACGCTCAGAACCTTAGCATCTACTACTACTTCAACCAACTCTCTCAATTGCAGCCTTACGACAGCTTTGAACAGGCTGGCGCCAATGTCCCCGGTTTCGGGAACCTCAACGATTTTCGCTACCAGCAATGGAACTTGAGCCACACCTGGACGATCAGTAACGCGCTGGTCAACGAGGCGCGCTTTACCTACATGCGGGAAGGGCAGCTCGGATTCTTGAAGCCGCAAACCACCAACGCGGTGACTGCTTCCTGCAGCGGGTCTGCCGCCGCTTTTTGCTTCACCGGAACATCTGACTCCGCGGCGATAAGTAGCGCGTTCGGCACCAGTTCGAAGCTGGGGATCACGCCCGGGTTGCCCGCTGCTAACACCGGGGTTCCTTTCGTGAACATCTCCGGCGGTGCCTCATTCGGCAACAATTTCGAGGGCGTACTGCCACAGATTGGGAACAGCTTCCAGTGGTCAGATGACCTGACCTGGGTGAAGGGCAATCACACATTCAAATTCGGCATCGACATCCGGCGCGCGCGCTTTGATCAAACCTACTACTTCGACGTGAACGGAGAATACACGTTCGATAACAGTGGCCCCAATGGGATCGTACCAGCAGACGGCGACCAATACGCGGAGTTTCTGCTCGGGCTCAACGATTCCTACGTTCAGGGTTCTGCCCAGATCGAGCGCATTCGCAGCACCTCGGTCTATCCCTTTGCCCAGGACAGCTGGAAGCTCAAGCCCAATCTGACTTTGAACTACGGCCTGCGCTGGGAGTTCGATCCTCCGCTCACCGATATCACCGGGCACGTGGAAACGTTCCGGCCGGGGCAAAACTCCACCGTGTACCCCTGCACGATTTCATCCGCCAGCCTGTCGTACTGGCAGAGTTACGGCATCTCTAACCCGACCTGCGCGAATACGGGTAGCACTCCGACCGGGCTGCTTGTTCCAGGCGACCCCGGTGTTCCCGCAGGCATGACCTCGACTTACTACAAGGCCTTCGCCCCGCGCGTGGGTTTGGCTTACAGCCCGAACTTCGATAGCGGTTTCCTGGGGAAAGTCTTCGGCAACAACGGCAAGACCAGCATTCGCACCGGCTGGGGCTTGTTCTACAACCCAATCGAAGAACTGGTGATGGCGCAATTCGGCGCCGAGCCGCCCTTCGGCGGAAGCTCGGCGCTGTACGATACGTTTTTCAATACGCCGTTCGTTTACCAGGCCGGAAACACGGCGCCGAATCCCTTTGGCGGTTTCATCACCCCGACCAAGGGACAGCCGGTGGACTTGTCTCTGTTTCGCCCCATTCTGCTTTACGGAGAGTTCGAGCCGCATTTGAGGACGCAATACACGGCTCAATACAACTTGACTGTGCAGCGGGAACTTTCCAATAACATGATGTTCCAGCTTGGCTATGTGGGATCTCAGGGCCATCGGTTGCTGGCTACACATGACATCAATCCTTCCATTCCGCAAACCTGCCTGGACATTGCGAGTATTGCGGCAACCAATGCCGCCGACGTAACTTCGTACGGCAGTGAAGCCACCTGCGGCCCCACACTCGAAGATTCCCAATGGAGCGTGACGGTCCCGTCGGGTTTCAAGTTTCATATGCCCAGCGGCCAGGTAGTCAATGGCACGGGCCAGACCCTCCAACTGGTGGGCCTGCGGCCGTATTCCTCGCCCAGCTGCAATGCGGTTACTGGCGTTGGCTGTCCGGCGGATGGCATTCCGGTGTTTGCCGACATCTTCGCCGAGGACACGATCGCCAGCTCGAACTACAACGCGCTGGAGGCCATGCTCGAGAAACGGTTCTCCAAGGGCTTGCAGTTGCAGGCGGCTTACACTTACAGCAAGTCGATTGACGATGGCTCTACTTTCGAAGAGACGCTCGACCCGTTCAACTACAGTCGCAGCCGCGCGCTTTCTTTGTTCAACTCGGCGCAGCGTTTTGTGATCAGTTACTACTGGGAACTGCCGATTCCGAAGTATCAGGGCTTCAAAGGGAAACTGCTCGACGATTGGGCCATTTCCGGCATCACTCAATTCCAAAGCGGCTTTCCCATCCGTTTGGATACCGAGAACGATTACGAACTGATTGCCAGCACATTCTTTCTGGGGACCGAGGGCCCGAGTCTAGTTGCCCCATTCCAGAAATTGAGTCCCCAGAAGAACGGCAACTTCTGGTTCAGTCCCAATGATTTTGCCGACCCGCCGCTGGGCCAGTTCAACAATGGCACACAACGCACCATCTGCTGCGGCCCCGGCCTTGATGATTGGGATTTCGGCGTACACAAGCAAATTCCCTTTACCGAGAGCCGTTACATACAGTTCCGTGCGGAGATATTCAATGTGTTCAACCACACGAACTTCTCCAATCCAGACGGGCACTTCTCGGATGGACCGACGGAATTCGGGAAGATTACATCGTCTCAAAACCCGCGCCAGGTGCAGTTTGCGCTAAAATTCTATTTCTAGCCTGAAACCCGGGCGGCTGCGGTCGCCCGGCATTCTAATGGCCCGCCATTGCCGGCCTGAGCATTCTTGGAGACCCGGATGTATCCCGAATTGCAGAAAGAACTGGCGACTTTCGAGCGCCGGACGCCGAAGTCCGCCGAATCCCACAAGAAAAATCTGAAGCGCATCCCGCTGGGCGTTGCCAGCAACTACCGCGCCTACGATCCGTACCCGATCTTCGTGAAGGAAGGCCATGGTTCACACTTCCGCGATCTCGATGGCAATGACTATATCGACCACAACCTCTGTTTCGGGGCGCTCATGGCGGGCCATTGCCATCCTGCGGTGATGAAGGCCGTTGAAAAGCGTTTGAGTACCGGAACCATGTTTGGCATGCCGCACGACATGGAGTGGGAGCTGGCAGAGGAGATTTGTAACCGCTTCCCGATCGAGATGGTGAGGTTCGGCAACAGCGGAACGGAAGCTACCATGCATGCTGTCCGCTTGGCTCGCGCAGCCACCGGGCGCGACAAGATCATCAAGTTTGAAGGCGGGTATCACGGCTTGCACGACGCTGCGCTGGTCAGCGTGAAACCTCATGCTCCGGAATTCGGCGATATAAATGCGCCCACGCCAGTCCCCGGCGGCCTCGGTGTGCCGAAAGCTAGCATCGGCAACGTTGCGGTTGCCACATTCAACGATCTCACCAGCGTCGAGCTTCGCTTCAAACAGAATCCTAGCGAGATCGCGGCGATCATCCTCGAGCCCATCATGATGAACGTGGGGCTCTGCATGCCGCAGCCCGGATTCCTTGAGGGCCTGCGTGAAATTTGTACGAAGAATGGCGCGTTGCTCATCTTCGACGAGGTCAAGACTGGCGCCAAACTCAGCTGGGGTGGAGCTTCGGAGTATTTCGGCGTGAAGCCGGACATGGTTTGTCTGGCGAAGTCGATTGGCGGCGGCTTGCCGCTGGCGGCTTTCGGCACTCACAAGTCGGTAATGGATCTGATTTCGCAGCACAAGGTCTTCCACGGCGGAACTTACAATACCAACCCGGTTTCAATGGCTGCGGGTTTGGCGACATTCCGCGAGGTGCTGACGCGCGAAAACTATGCCCATGTGGAAAAGCTCAGCAATAAGCTAGTCGAGGGTTACCGCAAGACCGTCGCGAGAGTAGGTTTGCGCGCCTACATCGCCAGCGCCGGAGCTAATGGCGCGCTCATGCTGTTTCCGGAAGAGATCCGCAATTACCGTGACTGGACGACGATCGACACTGACCTGTGGCGCCACTACTGGTTCGGCATGGTGAATCGGGGCGTGATGGCGCAACCCTACTGGTGGGACGAGCAGTGGACCATCTCGGTGCAGCACACCGAAGCCGACATCGACAAGCATCTTGCGGCCTTCGAAGATGTGGCTCCCGCGCTGGCTAATGCGCAGCAAGAACGCACCGCCGAAGTGGTGGCCCACTAAGCAAACTCACGTAGGGACAGCCGTCCTCGGCTGTCCGGCGGAGCGAAGCTTCGCAGATCACCAAGGAGTGCGATTTGTCAGCTAAAGAAAATGAGGCCAACCAGCCTCATCTGAAGCGCGTGCTCGGCCGCTGGGACCTGGTGCTGCTGTTCGTGGTTGCGGTGGTGAACCTGAATGTGGTTCCCACCATCTCCGCCAATGGCGCATTCACCGTCTGGCTGTGGATCCTCGCTCTCCTATTGTTCTTCTGGCCGCAAGGGATCGCCGTGATCGAATTGGCGGACCGCTATCCTGGCGAGGGTGGCGTCTACCTCTGGGCCAAGCGCATCTTTGGCGACTTTCACGGCTTCCTCTCCGGCTGGTGTTATTGGACGAATAACATCTTTTATGTGCCGACGGTGCTGCTCTATTTCGTCGGCATTTCGGTGTTTGTGGCCGGGCCGGGAGCGCAGGGGTTGGCCGACAAGCCGAGTTTTGCTTTCACGGCGTCGATCGGGCTATTAGTTTTGCTGGTCGTGCTGAATGTGCTGGGCCTCGGGGTAGGGAAGTGGGTCAACAATCTGGGTGGTATCGGAACCGGCATCACCGCCGCCACGCTCATCTTGCTGGGCGCGGTCGTAGCGCATCGCTTTGGGATCACGGTTACGGCCGCAGATTTTCGCATTCCCGGTGACATCCGCCTGGTCGGTGCGTTTGGGGTGATCTGCTTCGGCCTGGTAGGACTCGAACTCGCGTCGGTGATGGGCGACGAGATTCAAGACCCGAGGCGCACGCTGCCAGGGGCCGTGGCGGTGGGTGGCCTGATCTGTGGGGTGCTTTACATTGGCGCAACGCTCACGCTGCTTTTGGCACTACCGAAGAATCAAATCGGTGTTCTGGCGGGAATCATGCAAGCCGTGAGCCACATGGCGGGCCAGGTCGGGGTGGGCTGGATCACGTCGCCGTTTGCGCTCGTCTTGAGCGTCTCCATTGCCGGAATAGCGTCCGCGTGGCTGTCCGGCTCCGCACGAATCCCGTTCGTTGCCGGGCTCGATTCGTACTTGCCGGAAGGATTAGGCAAGCTGCATCCGCGCTATGCAACACCGTACGTCGCCCTGATCGTCCACGCCAGTTTGTCTGCGGTGTTTTTGGCGATGAGCTTTGTTGGAGCGCAGGTGAAGGAAGCCTTCGTCACCATGCTCGATCTTGCCGTGGTATTGCAACTCGTGCCCTTCCTTTATATGTACGCAGGCCTGATCAAGCTCGCGCGCAACACTGAAGCCGAGGGGCACTACAGCAAGCGCACTATGCTGCTCGCCGGTGGGTCGGGTTTGCTCACCACTGTGGTGGGCATGGCGGTTGCTTTCGTGCCTTCGCACCAGATCGAATCGATTTGGCTGTTCGAGATCAAAATGGTAGTTGGAACCTTGTTCTTTCTGGGGTTAGCTGCATTCTTTTTCTTTGTGTACAGCCGCCGGAAGGTGGTGCCAGTCCGTGTGGAGACGGGCGACTCGCCCGTCCACGCCGGCGAGGTCCGCCATTAATCGCAGGAGGAAACTATGCCAGGTGGAGTTAAGACTGATATCCGCACTTATCAGATGTACGTGAACGGCGAGTGGGTGGACAGCAAGTCGAACAAGACTTTTCCTGTATACGATCCTGCGACCGAAGACGTGATCGCGCAGGTTCCGGACGCGAACGCTCAAGATGTGGACCGCGCCGTGGCCGCCGCGAAAGCCGCTTTCGAGAATGGTCCCTGGGCTTCGACCACCGCCCAGGAACGCGGACGCGTTCTTTTTCGCTTGGCTGAGAAGATTCGCCAGAACGCCTCGACGCTGGCGGAACTGGAATCCCGCAATACCGGCAAGCCCATCGTCGAAGCGGAATTTGACATTGCCGATGTGGCAACCTGCTTTGAGTATTACGGCGGCTTGGCTACGAAGATTCTCGGCTTTGTGAATCCTGTGCCCGACAACGCCGTGAGTCTCACGCTGAAGGAACCGATTGGCGTTGCCGGCCAGATCATTCCCTGGAACTATCCGCTTCTCATGGCGGCATGGAAGCTGGCGCCGGCGCTGGCCGCGGGCTGCACCTGTATTTTGAAGCCAGCAGAGCAGACGCCCATCACCGCGCTGGAAATGGCGAATTGGCTGGCCGATGTAGGCCTGCCGCCGGGTGTGGTCAATGTGATCACCGGATTCGGTGAGACTTGTGGTGCGCCACTGGTACAGCATCCCGATGTGAACAAGATTGCTTTCACCGGGAGTGCCGCGGTTGGCAAAATCATCGTGAAACAGGCCGCGGACACGGTAAAGCGCGTTACGCTCGAGCTCGGCGGAAAGTCACCTAACATCTTTTTTGCCGACGCTGACTTCGAAGCCGCCATCGACGGGGCGCTGTTCGGCGTCTTCATCAATCAAGGTGAAGTCTGCTCGGCCGGCAGCCGCGTCCTGGTGCAGAAACCCATCTACAACAAGTTTGTCGATGCTATGACCGAGAAGGCGAAGAAAATTAAGCTGGGCGCGCCGCTTGATCGTGACACAAAAATGGGCCCGGTGGTCAGCAAGGATCAATACGAACGCGTGCGTTCCTATCAGGAAATTGGCAAGAAAGAGGCCAAGCTCGCTACCGGCGGCGGCCGTGCCGAGAAGTTCGCCAAAGGCTACTACGTGGAGCCGACGATCTTCTACGATGTAAGTAACTCCGCCCGCATTGCTCGCGAAGAAATCTTCGGCCCCGTCGCCACCGTCATTCCATTTGAAGACGAAAAAGACGCGTTGAAGATCGCCAATGACTCGCCGTACGGCCTTGCCGCGGCCGTCTGGACTCGCGACATCTTCAAAGCATTTCGCGTGGTGAAGTCATTGCGCGCCGGCATCGTCTGGGTCAACCACATGCAGCCTACGTACGTAGAAGCGCCGTGGGGTGGCTACAAGCAATCAGGGTTCGGCCGGGAACTCGGTCCCTGGGGGATCGAAGAATACCTGGAAACCAAACAAGTGCACATCAATCTAAACGAAGCACCAATCGGCTGGTACTGAGAACTGACAACGGGCGACTAAGAACTGAGGTTTACAGCTAGGATTTGTTTCGTAAATGATCGGCGAGGGGAAACCGTGCTCCTCAGGGGCTGAAGCCCGCATTTTTATTAGGCCCAAGTGGCACGGCTGGAAGCCGTGCCCTTCCACATCCCCATTACTGAGACGAGTCCGAGAACCCAGAGAACTGGTAAACGAAATGGCGATCATTCAATTACGAACTGCGATTCCAGGTCCGAAATCACGGGAACTGATGCGCCGCCGCAACGCCGCCGTGGTGCAGGGTGCGTTCCACGCCACCCCGGTGTTTGTGGCCAAGGCCGAAGGCGCAGTCGTCGAGGACGTAGATGGCAACCGCCTCATCGACCTGGCTGGCGGCATCGGCTGCGTCAATGCCGGGCATCGCGCACCAGCGGTGGTCGATGCAGTGCGCCGTCAACTCGATCACTTTCTGCACACCAGTTTCAATGTGCTTCCGTACGAGAGCTACGTCCGGCTGGCCGAGCGGTTGAACGCACTGACACCCGGCAAATTTCCCAAGAAGACATTGTTGGTAAATACGGGTGCCGAGGCGGTCGAGAACGCCATCAAGATTGCCCGCTCCTACACCAATCGTCCCGCTATTCTCTGCTTTGAGGACGCGTTCCATGGACGGACTTACATGGCAATGGCCGTCACCAGCAAAACGCATCCCTACAAGGCAGGGTTCGAGCCGTTTCCCGGTGATGTGTATCGCGTCCCGTACGCATATTGCTATCGCTGCTCGTATTCCTTGACGTATCCGTCCTGTGACGTCCACTGCGCACGCCACATTGAAGATACTTTCAAGCGCGTGGTTGCGGCGGAGTCAGTGGCTGCCGTCATCGTTGAACCCGTGCTGGGCGAGGGCGGATTCGTTGTGCCGCCGCCTGAATTTTTTTCCATACTCGCGGATATTTGCCGCAAACACGGGATCCTGTTCATCGCTGACGAAGTGCAGAGTGGCTTCGCTCGCACCGGTGCGCTGTTTGCCTGCGAACGTCTTGGCCTTGTGCCTGACCTTCTTGTCATGGCCAAATCGCTGAGCGGAGGACTTCCCTTGGCCGCGGTCACCGGGCGCGCCGAGATCATGGACGCCCCCGGAGTTGGCGCCCTTGGCGGAACGTTCGGAGGAAATCCGGCGGCCTGCGAAGCAGCTCTGGCGGTACTCGACACGATTGAGAAAGACGGGCTCTCTGCGCGGGCGAACCTGCTGGGAGATCGCTTCCGCCGGCGCGCGACGGAGTGGCAGAAGCGCTGGGAACTGGTGGGCGAAGTTCGCGGCCTCGGCGCCATGCAAGCGCTCGAGCTGGTGCGTTCGCGCCAGACCCGCGAGCCTGCGGACGAAGAGACAAAGCAAGTCGCGCAGTTTTGTTATGAACACGGGCTCGTGCTTATTACTGCGGGCTCGTACGGAAATGTGATCCGGCTGCTGATGCCGCTGGTCATCACCGACCCTGAGATGGACGAAGCGATGGATGTACTTGAAGCTGCGTTGCAACATGTTAGTGAGAAAAAGGGCGCAGTCGCGCAGACAGTGTAAGTTGCGATAGCTGTGTGGATTTTCCAAGATTGCAGAGGTTCTCTGAAAATGACCATTGCTGCACCAACTCTGACCAAGGTTCCCAACTACGTCGACGGACGGTGGGTTGAATCCAACGCCTCGGAATGGCTCGACGTGACCAACCCCGCCACCGGCGAGATTATTGCCCAAACTCCGTTGTCCAGCACCAGCGAAGTTTCCGCTGCCGTCGATGCCGCTGCAGCCGCCTATCCCGAATGGCGCCGCACTCCTCCGGAAGACCGCATCCAGCCACTGTTCAAACTGAAGCAGCTTCTCGAAGATCACATTGACGAGCTAGCTCGCACCATCACGCGGGAAAATGGCAAGACCCTCACCGAGAGCAAGGCCGAGTTGCGTCGCGCCATCGAGAACGTCGAAGTCGCTTGCGGCATTCCCCTAATGATGCAGGGGTACAACCTTGAGGACGTCGCACGCGGCATCGATGAAATCATGATCCGGCAGCCGCTCGGTGTAGTCGCCGCCATCGTGCCATTCAATTTTCCGGGCATGATTCCGTTCTGGTTTCTGCCTTACGCCATTGCTTGCGGCAATACGTTCGTTCTCAAGCCGTCCGAACGCGTGCCCCTCACCATGCGGTGTGCGTTTGAGTTGCTCGATCGGACGGGCCTGCCGAGAGGTGTGGTCAACCTGGTAAACGGCGGCAAGGAGGTCGTCAATGCGCTGCTCGATCATCCCCAAGTCCGCGCTATCAGCTTTGTCGGTTCGACTCCAGTCGCCAGGTACGTCTATGCGAGAGCTGGAGAGAACGGAAAACGCGCGCAATGCCAGGGCGGCGCCAAGAATCATGTCATCGTTCTGCCCGACGCTGACATGAAAATGACGACGCAGATCATCAGCGATAGTGCATTCGGATGCGCCGGCCAGCGTTGTCTGGCGGTTTCGGTCGCGGTCACGATCGGAGAAGCGCAGAAAACTTTTCGTGACTCGATCACCGAAGCCGCTGCCAGTCTGCGTGTGGGCAACGGCCTCGACGAAGGCATACAGATGGGGCCGGTCATCACTGCTCAGAGCAAATCGCGGATCGAGTCGCTGATTGCGGTTGGCGAAAAACAGGGCGCGAAAGTCATGCTCGATGGCCGCAATGCCAGGATTCCGAAATGTGAAACCGGCAACTTCGTCAAGCCGACTATTCTTGACAACGTGCCCGCCACCAGTGAGCTGACCGATACCGAAATCTTCGGCCCGGTGTTGAGCTTGGTGCATGCGCAAGGCATGGACGATGCTTTGGCATTCCTCGAGCGCAGCCCATACGGCAACCAGGCGTCGCTGTTTACGTCGAGCGGCGCGGCTGCACGGCGATTCCGCTACGAAGCGCCCGCCGGCAATATCGGCATCAACATCGGCGTAGCCGCGCCCATGGCGTACTTCCCCTTCAGCGGTTGGAAGGACAGCTTCTTCGGCATATTGCATGCTCAGGGACGCGATGCGATTGAGTTTTATACCGAAAAGAAAGTCGTAATCGAACGTTGGGCCAAAGAGCACTCGCGGAAGTTCTAACTTCAGGTTTTCCTTTGTGCGCCTTTGTGTCCTTTGTGGTTGTAGAAAGGACGCATAAACCACAAAAGACACAAAGGTACACGAGGGAAAACGGAGGAATATGTCCGATACCGTCCAGAAATACAAAGACTACGTGATGACCGGCTTCATGAAGTCGGTTGTGCCTATTGTCGTGGATCGCGCGTCAGGCGCGATTGTCACCGACATCAACGGTCGCGAGTATCTTGATTGTTTCTCCGGTATTTCCGTGGTCAATGCTGGGCATGGCAATCCGCAGGTGATCGCAGCGGCCAAGGCGCAAATGGAGAAGCTCGTCCACTGCTCGTCCTACATCTACCACGTGCAGCCCGTTGCCGATCTCGCGGAGAAGATCGCGCACATTGCGCCTCGTGGCCTGACCAAGACCTTCTTCGGCAACGGCGGAGCGGAAGCCATCGAAGGCGCGATGAAGCTAGCCCGTCTCTACACTGGCAAGCACGAATTCATCGCGCTGCATGCCAGCTTTCACGGCCGCAGTTGGGGCGCGTTGAGTGTGACCGGTAATCAGGCACGCAAGAAGCGCGGAGGCCCTTACGCTCCGGGCGTGGCCTTTGCTCCTGCGCCGTATGCGTACCGCTCGCAGTGGCGCGACAATCCCGAAGAATGTGGACGCCAATGTGCCAAAGCCATTGAAGACGTGATCCGCTTTGCCACATCCGCCGACGTTGCGGCATTCATCGCCGAGCCGGTCATGGGTGAGGGCGGAATTCTTGTGCCGCCGCCCAACTACTTCAAAGAGGTGAAGAAGATCCTCGACCAGCACGGCATTTTGTTCATCGCCGATGAGGTGCAATCCGGATTCGCGCGCACCGGGAAGATGTTTGCCATCGAACATTACGGCGTCGAGGCAGACATTCTGGTGACTGCGAAAGGCATCGCCGACGGATTTCCGCTGAGCGCATTCACTACGCGTCCGGAAATTGCCGCGGCCTTCAAACCGGGCGATCATCTGTCGACATTTGGAGGCAATCCCGTCTCGTGCGCCGCAGCCCTGGCCAATATCGAATTCATGGAGCAGGAGAATCTTCCGGCGCGTGCCACCGAAACCGGCAACTATGCCATGTCCAAGCTGCGCGAATTGCAGAAGCAGAACCCGATCATCGGGGATGTGCGTGGCTTGGGGCTCATGATTGGTGTGGAGCTAGTGAAAGACGAAAAGCTTACGCCTGCGACATCGGAGGCCGATGCGATTCGCGATGCATTGTTGCGAAAGGGTGTGCTGGTGGGAGTGGGCGGCGTCTACGGAAACGTGATTCGCTTCCAGCCTCCGCTCATCATCACGAAACAGCAGATTGATCGGGCGATCGAGGCCTTTGCGGCAGCGCTGCAGGAAGTGGCGCAACCGGCGTCGGTGTTGTAGTTGGCAACTCCGCACGGGCGGGGACGCCCGCGCCTGCATTGAAAATACGTCCTAGAAGTCAGTCGTCGTCATCATCATCGTCGCGGTCGCCGTGCCGGTCATGATTCAGATCCTTCACCGGGCTCAATGCGCGGCCGTCATTCGCGTGCCGGACTTCGATCCGTCCGTTTACGTCTGAAAGCTTGATCCGAGTTCCGCCGCCGCCAAGCTCTCCACGCATGTCATGGCCGACCCAACGGTGATGGTTCACGTGCAAGCCAAAGTCATTCTCGATCCCGCCACTCACGGTTGAGGCTTCCACTTCTGCATTGGCATCAGATGGCAGGGTCAACTCGATGCTGCCATTTACGTCACTTAGCTCAATCGGAGAATCCCCCAGTCGCTCAAATTGGATTTCCATCCGGCCGTTTACCGCCGACAGTTCGGTTCTGCCCTGCAAGCCATCGGCGCTTAACTTCCCATTGACGCAGGAAGCTCGTACCTCGCCCGCAACCCCGTGAATATCCAGCGGCCCGTTCACCAGTTCGATGCCGTCCAGACGTGCATTCCGCGGGACGGTCAGGTTGTACTCGACGCTGGCGGGATTGTTCCATCCGTCGCTGTTCCATGTGTGATCGTGGTCCCGGTATTTGGTGCGGATTGAGACATAGTCATTGCTGGCATCCACCTCGATCTTGGCTTCATCCAGGCGCTCTTTGGTGTTGGCATATTTGACCGCGTCCACTTTGACCTGGTTCTGATCCCATGCCGTGATGTGCACCGCGCCATTGATATTGCTAAGCTCGATCTTCCCGCCCGCAGAGAGCGGATAAGTATGGTGGAATTCCTCGGTCAGCTTTCCCGGCCAGGCACCGGCGTGCGCTTGAGCGGCAAACACTAGGGCGCAAAGTGTTCCCAGAACAGCTCCCATACAAGTGGTGAGTTTGCGTTGGCGGTTCATGGATCCTCCCTTTCGACAAGGCTGGCTTCGACAAGGCTTAGACGCGGCAGGTCCCGAAACGTGAGTGGC
>Ga0187819_10000474_pt1 | contig 20009 bp, 15 predicted proteins | sample NC_wetland_sal_i_15_FD_132411 | JGI IMG/M metagenome (GOLD analysis project Ga0187819, IMG submission 132411) | Wetland sediment microbial communities from Neuse River Estuary, North Carolina, USA - SO4_4 | ecosystem: Environmental > Aquatic > Freshwater > Wetlands > Sediment | place: USA...
CCAAGCCATTTGCTGACCGTGCGGGGAGTGGGATACAGATTCGTAGAGGAACCGGAGAAGACCACGTAGGCCCGGACGCCCTCCTTCGACTTCGCTCAGAAACCGGGCAGGCGAGCCTTGCTCACCAGGAACTCCGGAGCTTGCGCTCAGCCGGGCGGGCGGGGCACCCTCGAATATTAGGTTGGGCCAGCCCTGCGCGATTTGCGAAGTCAGTGCCGCGACGTCGACGCTCCGGCGGCCAAGTCGCGCAGCACTCCCAGGAAGCCTGCCGCTGCCTGCGCATCCGACAGCGCCTGTAAATCTATGGTGGCGGCGAGATGCGGCGACTCAGGACGGAAGCGCACACTCAACAGGTTGTGGCCTCGAGAGGTCATGAGGGTGTTGACGATGGGCGGCAGTTCTTGCCTCCATTGTGTGCACGTGGTCAGCACAATAGGACCGGGGCGAGTGACCATCCAATTGCGGGCTCTTCGGTTCAACTTGCGATCGGTGTGGGTGAGCCAGCGGTGGCGGAGCACTTCCAGCCGAATGCCCGGCGCATAGCCCAGGTTCGCTTCAAAGGTTAGAGTTTCCTTTTGCTTGTGCCACACGCCCAACAGCCACTGGACAGGTAAAGGACGGGGAAGCAGCCGGATGGTGACGCGGGCGTTCTCAAACCAGTGTGCGGCAAAACGCAATTGCGCCTGCAAGCGAGAAGCCCCAATCCAGCGGGCTTCGACCACGCGGCCGTGATCCATGCACGCTGCTTCCACCCACCGTAGGGCTTTGATCCCTTTGCTGCGATTGTAACGGGCGAAGCAGAAGTACCACAGGGCCACCAGGGCAGCCGCGCCAACCACGCCAATGAGAAATAGGGCCCCCACAACTTCTCTCTGATGCGAATGTTACGTCTTGGGGTGCAAGCAAGCAACAGTTTCGTGAGGTCTTTTTTGACGAATTTGTAAGTTACTCTATCGCTTGAGGAAACCCTGAATACTTCAAGGTCTCCGGCTACAATGGCCGATGTGAAATTCACGTTGCGAGAGTTTCGGCGGGAAGATTTCGAGATCCTGTGGCGAATTGACCAGCAGTGTTTTCCCCCCGGCATCGCGTACTCCCGGCTGGAACTCGCTACGTATATTCGTCGCAAGGGGTCGTTTACTCTGGTCGCGGAGGCGGTTCCCGCAAAGAACGAGGCGCCCGCAAACGACAGAGGTGCCGACGACGCAGGCCGGCCAAGAATTGCCGGTTTCATTGTGGCGGAGACCGACCGCCGTGGGATCGGCCATATCATCAGTATTGATGTGCTGGCCGCGAGCCGGCGGTCCGGCGTCGGTTCGCAGTTGCTGTCAGCCGCCGAAGACCGCTTGCGGGCGATTCCTTGCCCCAACATTGTGCTGGAAACTGCCGTGGACAATGCTTCCGCCCTGGCGTTTTACAAGCGGCACGGCTATGACGTAGTAAAGATTATTCCCCACTACTACTCGAATGGAGTCGATGCGTTCGTGCTGGAGAAAGAGTTGGAGCAGCCGTCCGGCGGCTGACTCCGCGCATTCAATCTCACACTCAGCAATCTCACACTCATGGATTCTCCCAGCGCATGATCTTGCGGGCCGGCTGATTGTCGGCATAGACGTGCCACTCCGCGATTCGGCCGTCCCGCACAACTCCCTTCCAGGCGGCCGGAATTTGCCAATGATTCTCTTTCGGAAGTTTACCTCCCGACGCATATGTACCGCTGGCTGTACCGGTGAGGAGGACAACGTCTTGATCTCGCAGAATCGTGTCGTGCGAGACTGCATAGTCAGGAAACCAGGTGAAATAAGTGTCCCATCCTTTCCGCATGGTCTGAGCGCCGGTTATCTTATTCCCAAGTCCGTCGACGAAGAGGTGGTCCGGCGCCATCAATGCGCAAATCCCGTCGACATCATGCCGGTTGATCCGGTTCACGAATTCCAGGACGACTTGAACGGGTTCGGTGGTTTTCATGGCAAGCTCCAGCGCGGAATCTTATCAATGAGAAGGTTTTGGCGGGAAGTGCCTCTCAGTCGGGCATAATATTGCTTGGATCTCATCCCAGGTTTCCAATGAGAATAGCTATCCAAGGCGAAGCTGGCTCCTTCAGCCACGAAGCGGCGAAACGCATGGTTCCGGGCTGCGTAATTGTTCCCTGTGCGCGTTCGGCGGAGGTCTTCGACCGCCTGGAGCGAGGTTCCGTCTCATCTGCGATTATTCCTATCGAGAACTCGCTGGCGGGGTCGGTGGCCGAACACTTCGATCTTCTGCTAGCCCACAAGGTCTTCATCCAGCGGGAATTCCGCTTGCGGATCGTGCATAATCTGATCGCCGCACCTGGAGTGAAAAAGGGCGAGATCCGCCGCGTCTTTTCGCATCCGGTGGCCCTGGATCAATGCCGGAACTTCTTCCGCCGGAACCCAGGAATCGAGCCGGTGCCTTTCTACGACACCGCCGGCAGCGTCAAGTATGTGATCGAGAATCGGATGCGCGATGCCGCCGGAATCGCGGGAACTCAGGCTGCCGGCGTGTACAAGGGTCGCATCCTGGCCGCTGGTATTGAGGATGACAAACAGAACTTCACCAGATTCTTCCTGATTCGGAAGAGACGCCGCGTTGTTCCCGGATCCAATAAGACTTCGATAGGCTTTAGCTTGAAAAACCTGCCGGGCGCTCTATTCAAAGCATTGAGCGTATTTGCGTTACGCGAGATCAGCTTAAGCAAAATTGAATCCCGCCCCATGCGTGGGCGGCCCTGGGAATATGTCTTCTATGCCGACTTCCTCCGCGGAGATGACGAGGTGGCTCGCAACGCGCTGCGCCATCTCGCAGAAATTGCCGACCCGGTGAAAGTGCTGGGGATTTATCCGGCAGCTTGAAGTTGCGCCGGTTTCCGAGAATGCATGGGGGTGGGTAGGCCCGGTTTGGCGGTGCATTCGGCAGCAACTATAGGGCTCGTAACTTTGGTAGTGGGCTCAATGGCCCACTTCCGTAACTTTCATTTCGTGCAAACCCACCTAAGAAGGTTTAAAATCCAAAAATCCTGAGGCAACTCATTTTGTCGAAGGCGATTGCATCTTTTGGGGCATTCATCTCATCAAACTTGAGCATCCTACACTCAAGGTGATACATGGCACAGCAGTCGCGCTCTGAACGCAATTCGAAAGAAAAAGAAGACGTGGGGAATAACCAGCAGGAGCGGGCGCTTCCCATTCTGCCTGTGCGGGATACGGTTCTGTTCCCCCATGCGGTGTTGCCGCTGACCGTAGGCCGGGAAAGTTCTGTCCAGTTGATCAATTCGCTGGGCGAGGACAAGACCATCGTGGTGGTGGCCCAGCGCGAGGCTCGCGTCGATACGCCGCAACCCACTGACCTCTACACGGTAGGGACTTTGGCTATTGTGCACAAGGTAGTCAAGATGCCTAACCAAAGCCTCTTCGTTTTTGCCGAGGGCTTGGAGCGGGTAAGGCTGGCGGAGTTTAGCCAGCTGGCACCTTTCATGCGGGCTCGAGTCGATACCGTCCCCGAGGCCATTCCGCCCCGCAGTTCTGAAGTGGAAGCCTTGTCGCGGAACGTTCTGACGCTGTTCCAGCAAATTGTTGCGGGCTCGCCGACTTTATCGGATGAGCTCTCGACCGTCGCGATGAATATCGAGGAACCTGGGCGCCTGGTGGATTTCATCGCTTCCTCATTGCCGTCTCTTTCTACGGCTGACAAGCAGGACACTCTCGAGACCACCGACGTTCGCGTTCGTCTGGAGAAAATCAACCAGCACCTGGCTAAGGAACTGGAAGTCCAGCAACTGCGCAACAAGATCCAGTCAGAGGTGCAAGACCGGGTTCAACAAACCCAGCGCGAGTACTACCTGCGCGAGCAGATGAAAGCCATCCAGAAGGAACTGGGTGAGCAGGACGAAGGCCAGCGCGACACCGAAGAACTGCGGCAGAAGATCGAAGCGGCAGGGATGCCTGACGATGTGAAGAAAGAAGCTCTTAAAGAGCTAGGCCGGCTCGCTCGCATGTCGCCCATGGCGGCCGACTATTCGGTCACACGCAACTACATCGAGTGGCTGGCGATACTGCCCTGGGCGAAAACCTCCGGTGGCGACGTGGATATCGTCAAAGCCAAGGACGTTCTGGACACTGATCACTACGATCTGAAAAAGGTTAAAGACCGCATTCTCGATTATCTTTCCGTGCGCCGATTGAAGCCTGGCATGAAAGGCCCAATTCTGTGCTTCGTCGGACCTCCGGGCGTGGGCAAGACTTCGCTGGGCAAGTCGATTGCGCGCGCGCTAGGAAGGAAATTTGTCCGAATTTCACTGGGCGGCGTTCATGACGAAGCTGAGATTCGCGGTCACCGGCGAACTTACATTGGCGCCTTGCCGGGACAAATCATCCAGGGAATCCGCCGCGCCGAGACCAAGGATCCGGTTTTCATGCTGGATGAAATCGATAAAGTCGGGCGCGACTTCCGTGGCGATCCCGGTTCAGCCCTGCTGGAAGCGCTTGATCCGGAGCAGAACGCCACCTTCCGCGACAACTATCTGGACGTACAGTTCGACCTGTCGAAAGTGCTGTTCATTACCACGGCGAACATGCTCGATCCGGTAGCCGAGCCCTTGCGTGATCGCATGGAGATCATCGAACTTCAAGGCTACACCGAGGAAGAGAAGATACGCATTGCGTTTCAGTACCTGATTCCGAGACAGATTGAAGAGAACGGAATTACACCGGAGCAAATTGAGTTCCCCGAGGAAGCTGTCAGCAACATAATCCGGCATTACACACGCGAAGCGGGCGTGCGCAATCTGGAGCGCAACATCGGCACTGTTTGCCGCAAGCAGGCGCGGCGCATGGCGGAAGGAAAGACGGGAAAACTGGTGGTCGCCCCGCAGATCATCCAGGAGTTTCTGGGTGGCATCAAGGTCCGCAGCGAAGGCGAGATTGCCGAACGCACACAACGTGCGGGTGTAGTGGTTGGTCTGGCGTGGACACCTGCGGGCGGCGACATTTTGTTCGTGGAAGCCAACACCATGAAGGGTAAGGGCGGCTTCACCATGACTGGCCAGATCGGCCAGGTCATGCAGGAATCCATGCAGGCGGCCCTGACCTGGGTGCGCTCTAACGCAGACCAACTCAGGATCCCAGAGAGCTTCTTCGCCGAGCATGACATTCACATTCACGTTCCCGCGGGAGCGATTCCCAAGGACGGGCCCTCCGCCGGCGTGACCATGACCACGGCCCTGGTTTCATTGCTCACTGGGCGTCCGGTGCGTCCGCTGACCGCAATGACGGGCGAGATTACGTTGAGCGGGAATGTGCTCCCCATCGGTGGAGTCAAAGAGAAAGTTCTGGCGGCCAAACGTGCGGGGGTTCACGATGTCATCCTGCCCGCCGAAAACAAGACCAACGTGGAAGAGGACCTCACGCCCGAGCAGCTGGAGAACCTATCCATCCACTATGTCAAGACCATCGGCGAGGTCCTGGACCTGGCGTTGCCTTCCACTGCTCGCGAAGAAAAACAGGACGAGGAAGAACGAGAGAAAGTGCTGAGCGAGCAGCCGGTCATTTAAGACCCTTTTGTGATGTCCCAGGATGCGATGGTGGCACGGGCATCCACGCCCGCACGGCTTCGCCAACGCTTGACGGCGCGGTGAGCCCGTCGCTACATTGGGATACGTCAGCCCAACATTTTCACTCATTCTGAGTAACTGAGATCAAAGACCTTGCCTGCAGTGGAACTAATCGCGTCGAGGAGGGTTTAATTCTTCGGCAAGTTTTTGCGCAGGCCTGACGGCGGTATTGTTACCGCAGCGAGGAATGGAAACCATGAAGATATACAAAGCGTTAGCAGTGGGAATGAGCCTGGCGGCGATCATGTTGATGTTGCAAGCACCGCCGGGAGTGATGGCGCAGGAGCCGCCGCCGCAAGACCAGGGGCAGCCGGCTCAAGATCCTCCAGGTCGCGCCGCGCGTCTTTCTTTCGCGGACGGGTCGGTATCCTTTCAGCCGGGCGGCGAAGGCGATTGGGTGCAAGCGGTGAAGAACCGTACGCTGACCACGGGCGACAATCTCTGGGCGGACAAGGATTCCCGGGCCGAACTGCAGGTAGGCTCGACCTCCATCCGTCTGGATTCTGAAACCAGTGTGACCCTCCTGGATCTCGATGACCACGTCACACAGTTGCGGCTGTCGCAAGGGTCGGTCATCGTGCGCGTGCGGCACCTCGATGATGAGGATCATTTCGAGGTGGATACGCCCAACTCGGCCTTTACCGTCGGGCGTAACGGAGAATATCGCGTCGATGTGAATGCCGACGGCAGCGAGACCGATGTGACGGTTTGGAACGGACGAGGCGAGGTTACGGGTGGCGGAGCCTCTTACGACGTGGTTGCCGGTCAACGGGCAAGTTTCACTGGTACCGATCAGCTCAATCACGACATCGCTCAGATCCCCGCAGCCGATGACTTCGACAACTGGGCGTTCAATCGCGATCATCGCGATGACCACGCCGAGGCCGCCAACTATGTTTCGCCAGAGGTGACAGGATACGACGACCTCGACGATAACGGCTCCTGGCACTACGTCGCCGATTACGGTCCGGTGTGGACGCCGACGGTCGCCGTGGGATGGGCGCCGTATCGCTTCGGTCACTGGATTTGGGTTGAGCCTTGGGGTTGGACTTGGGTCGGAGACGAGCCCTGGGGTTTCGCTCCCTATCACTATGGCCGCTGGGCCTTCGTGGGCGCTGCGTGGTGCTGGATCCCCGGCCCGGTGGTCGTGAGGCCGGTGTATGCGCCGGCGCTGGTGGCGTTTGTCGGCGGTGGAGGCTTCCACGTCGGTGTCGGTGTGGGTGTGGCCTGGTTCCCCCTGGCTCCACGGGAAGTGTTTGTGCCGTGGTATCGGACCAGCCCCGCGTATGTGAACAACGTGAACATCACCAATACGCGCGTAAGCGTTACCCAGGTAACCAATGTCTACAACACAACCATCATCAACAACCGCACCACGAACATCACTCGGATTACCTACGCCAACCAGCGTGTGCCCAGTGCGGTCACGGCAGTTTCACACGAAACCTTTGTGAATGCTCGTCCAGTCGGGAGCAACCTTGCCAGGGTGGACGAAAGGCAGCTCGCGGAAGCTCCGGTCACGCACCAGATCGAAGCTCGGCCGGAGAGGGCCAGTGTGCTGGGAGCGGGAGCTCCCGCGAGGGTGAGACCGCCCGCTGCAGTTGTGAATCGGCAGGTCGTCGCGGTACGGGCACCGACGCCACCACGTGCTCCTTTCGCGCAGCGGCAGGCGGCGATGAACGTGCGCACCGAAACTCCGAGAGAGCCACAACCCGCGGGCCGCGTGCCTAGCGAGGCTGCACGTCCAGGAGAACCTGCGGCGCGTGCAAGTGAGAATGCGCGCCCGTCGGAGCCTGTGACGAGTAACCGTCCAGAGGCGAACATTCCACGTCCGGGGAACGCACGGCCGGAGGAGGTGGCGCCACGAGCTGAAGCACGGCCAGCGCCGGCTCCACATCCTCTTGTAAGACAGGCTCCGCCTCCACAAGCCAGACCCGAGCAGCAGCGGAGTGAAGAGGAGAAGTTTAACCGGTGGCAGCAACAGCGTCCCAAACCGGCGCCTGCTCCGCCGGCACGATCTTCGGGCAAGCCAGCGCACGAGGAAAAGAAGCGCTAGTAGTTTCGGGCAAGACGCAAGAATGCCAGTTCTCATCGAGAGCTGGCATTTTTTTTGCCCTGGCGGTTGAATCCGTCTAAGCACCCGCCCGAAGATTCATTTCTTAAATTCTCGAGGGTCAGATTGCGGGTTTATGCAACTGGCGGAATCGATCCCGTCGCATCGCGATACACTACTGACAAGTGCAAGTGATGCAGTTTGAGGAAGCCGATGGCGGCTCGCTTTGGCCATCTGACAACGTGAGCGGAGAGTTGCCAAACTGCACGACTGCCTAACCGGGTTTCCATGCAAGTTCGCGTTCTATTTTTCGGTATATTGAAAGACCTTGCTGGGCGAGGGACTGACTCGCTCAGCTTGCCCGAACCTGCCGCTCTTCGGGATGTTCTCAAGCATTATCAGGAGCGCATTCCCCGGCTGCAGGAAATTACCACGTCGATCGCGATGTCTGTCAATCAGGAATATGCCGGGCCGGATGCAAGGTTGAAAGATGGCGATGAAATCGCACTGCTGCCGCCGGTGAGTGGCGGAACCGGAGATGGGGAAGACGAAGGCCGCCGGCGCCACTCGTCCATCATCCAGGGAAAGATCAATACGCAGGCGGTACTCGGCGAGATCAAAGGTTCCGCAGACGGCGCCGCGGTTGTATTTGAAGGCGTGGTGCGCAACCACACTCGAGGCCGCCGCACTCTGTACCTGGATTACGAGGCCTACGAAGAGATGGCGCTGAGGCAAATGGAGGCTCTCGCCGAGCAGTCTTTGAGCCGGTTCCCAATACGTGATGTGGCCATCGTCCACCGACTGGGCCGCTTGGAGATCGGCGAGACCAGCGTCTTGATTGTGGTTGCCGCGGCGCACCGGGCGGCAGCCTTCGATGCCTGCCGCTGGCTCATCGACACGCTCAAACGCACCGTGCCTATTTGGAAAAAGGAGTATTTCGAGGATGGCGCCGTCTGGGCCGATGGCGAGCCCTTTCCCGCCGAAATTCCCAAGGCCGAAGGCAGCCATTCAGGAAGGCCCGCATCTAAGTGAACAGCCTTCTTCCTTGCCGTCATGGCAGAATCGCTTTGCTATCTTCGCGGGTAAACGTGGTGTTAGTTGACCGCAAAGTTCGTAAACGGGAGCGCGCAAAGGCCATCAAGGTAATTCCAAACCTTCTAATGCGACGCCTGCTTTGTTTTCTTGTCATGGCCGTTGCGGTGAGCCATGCCCAGGTGCCAAAGCCGCCCTGGGCGACGGGTGGGTCCGGCCCGGCGAAGTCGGCGCCCGCTGCCAGCACCGGCAGCTCCAGTGCGTCCGCGACGCAGGCTCCCGGCACTACTTTCAAAGTTGACGTCAAGCTGGTAAACGTGTTTGTCACGGTCACGGATGAGAACGGCGCGCCCGTCGCCGACCTGAAAAAAGACAACTTCGAAGTGCTGGAGGACGGAAAGCCGCAAACCGTGTCGGTGTTCGACAAGGAATCGGCTCTGCCGCTTTCGATTGTGCTCGACATCGACACCAGCCTGAGCACGCGAAAGGATTTGCCCCTCGAACTCAACGCCGCGCGCCGTTTTGCCCATGCCATCCTGCGTCCAGTCGACGCCCTGTGTCTCTACGAATTCAGCGAAGTGGTAAACGAAGTCGTGCCTTTTACGGCTGATCTGAAGGTGATCGATCGCGGCATCGAACAGGTTCGACCCGGAGCCGCCACCGCACTCTACGATGCCCTCTATCTGGGAGCGCGGGCGGTTGAATCGCGCCAGGGAAGAAAGGTGATCGTGGTGATCACCGACGGCGGAGATACCGTGAGCCGCATGGACTACAAGGCGTCACTGCGGGCTGCCCAGGAGGCGGAGGCGATCGTCTACAGCATTATTGTGGTGCCGATTGAAGCCAGCGCCGGACGCGACACGGGCGGAGAGCACGCCCTGATCCAGCTTTCGGAAGACACTGGCGGCAAGTATTTCTACGCCACATCCGTGCCGGATTTGAATGAGGCTTTCCAGAAAATCAGCGACGAGCTGCGAACCCAATACCTGCTGGCCTACTACCCTTCGCAGCGCTTCTCCGATTCGCAGTTTCGCCGGATCGCAGTGAAGGTGGACGCCCCGTCCGCGGGTGGCGGGTTCATGGTGCGGCATCGGACCGGTTATTACACGACAAAGGCGCACTTCTAGCGTCTAACCGATATCCTTCGACGCTGGACGTGCACGTAAACCTGTATAGTGTTCAGTCTTATCATTCCGCAGCTACGATGGTTTGACCGGGAAAGGAAAGTGGGCCATGTTTTCGAGTCTGCGCTTTCATCGATACTACAAAACTCAAATTTCGTTCGCGGCGCTGACAGTTGGTGTTCTCCTCTTGGCATCCCTTGTTTTGTCTGCCCAGACGACCATCTCTACTGGCAGCATTCAGGGCACAGTGACTGATCCCACTGGGGCGGTTGTGGGCGGTGCGAAGGTCACCATCACTAGGAAAGGTACGGGGGAATCCAGGAAACTCAGCACGAATTCCGACGGAATTTACATTTCGGGCGCTCTCAGCCCTGGCGATTACACGGTTCGAGTGGAGGCCAAGGGCTTCAAGACCTCGGAGTTTGCGGCTAACGTACAGGTCGGCGTCACCCGGTCAGGAAATGTGAAGCTGCAGATCGGCTCGGCGGAGCAAGTCGTCGAGGTGCAAGCCTCCGAGGTGCAGGTCAATACCGAGCAGGCTACGGTGCAGGGAGTTCTGACCACGCAGCAGATCGACAACCTGCCGATCAATGGCCGCAATTTTCTCGACTTGGCCCAGCTCGAGCCCGGCGTTCAAATTCAGGATGGCGGTAATTTTGATCCTACCAAGAACGGTTTTTCATCCATTTCCTTCGGCGGTCGATTCGGGCGTACGGCGCGGGTTGAGGTCGATGGCGTCGACGTAAGCGACGAAGAGGTTGGCACCACCACGCAAAACATACCAGCGAGCGCCATCCAGGAGTTTCAGATCGAGCAGTCGTCTCTGGATCTGTCGACCGAGCTGACTTCGTCAGGCGCGGTGAATGTGGTTACGCGCTCGGGCACCAATGCCTTCCACGGGGAAGCGTTTGACTTGTTTCGCGATCATAGCCTGGCGGCAAATCTGCCGGGTGGCACCGATACTTACTTCCAGCGAAGTCAATTTGGGGGTAATTTCGGGGGAGCGTTGATCAAGGACAAGCTTTTCTTTTTTATCGCCGCCGAACGCACTAAGCAGGCCCTGAATGCGCCCGTGATTCCCTCCTATCCCTTCAGTTCGCTCGCCGGGTTCTTCAACTCTCCGTTTCACGAGAACGAGGCTTCGGGGAGGCTGGATTGGCAAATCAAGCCGGGCAACTACCACCTCTTTTACCGGTTCACGTTCGATGCCAACCGGGATGTGGCGGCGTACCTGCCCAACACCTTCCAGCCGTTTGCCAACGTCAATCACAACCCGGTGCACGCCGTGGGGCTCGACTTTACCACGGGCAGCTACACCCATAGCATTCATTTCGGATACATGAAATTCCGCAACGGCATCACCGATGCAGTCACAGGCAGCGGCATTTTCAATCCCGCGCCGCAACTGGAGTTGGCCATTGGCGACGATCCATTCTGCCTGACTGCAGGCCTGGATTCGTTTTGTTCCGGGCCCAACTTCCTGGCCCCGCAAGCGACTATCCAGAGCAATCACGAGATCAAGTACGACGGGAGCAAGAGCTACAAATCTCACATCTTCCGGTACGGCGTTGCGTTCAACCACGTTCAGGAAGGTGGGAACGCACTATTCCTGAGCCTGGCGCCAGCGGTGAACGCGACCTCATCGGATTGCGCCTCCGTGTCTTTCTGTAATCCCACGAAGCCTTTAACCTATCCAGCGAGCAACGTGATCCTGGGTAACGGCCAGGGATTTTCCTCGGAGTTGCCGGCGTTTGGCTATTCCGGAGGCGGGCAAGGCCCCGACAACCGCTTGCTGCTGTATCTCGGAGATTCCTGGAAGCTGCGCCACCACCTCACTCTGACCTACGGGTTGCGCTACCAACGCGACACCGGGAGAACAGACAGTGACATAGCTCCGATCCCTTGCTCGGAACTCGACCCCAACCTCGCTGCTCCTCTGACGGCTGCCGGGACGCCTTGCACGGGCAACATTCTCGATCTCTGGGCCAAGGGTCTGGGAGATCGCGTTCGCCAGCCGAACGAGAATTTTGGTCCGCAACTTGGAATAGCGTGGGATCCTTCAGGCCATGCCACGACCGTGCTGCGCGGCGGTATCGGCCTCTTCTACGAGAACAACATCTGGAACAACCAGCTCTTCGACCGCCCTCCGCGGCTGGCCAAGGGTCTGTTCCTGCTCACCCAACCGGCTTGCAGCGGAGGCGAAGCACAGCCGGTTAGTTTGCCCGGAGGATCCACCGTCACTCCCACTTTTTGCCAGCAGCCGATTGGCCAGGTGGAATCGCAGATTGCCGAACTGCAACAGCAGTACCAGGCAGCGACCGCGGCATCGGGTGCGGCATCGAATCCCGGCTTCATCGGCAATACGCTCAGCTCCACGTACAACGGGACCGGCACCGTGATGTTCGCTCCCAACTACCAGACACCGCGCTCGGTGCAAATGAACTTAGGGCTGCAGCACCAGTTCGGAAAGGGGATCGTGCTGAGCGCCGACTATGTGCGGAACGTCGAGACCCATACGCTGCTAGCCGTGGATGTGAATCACGTAGGAGATTCGCGTTACTTCAGTCTTGCCAACGCACAGGCGGCGCTAAACGCCACCAACGCTGGATTCGGCTGCCCCGCGGGTCCGGGGGGCGTCAACTGCGCCATCAGCCGCGGCGCGACCATTAGCGACTATGCCTCCAATGGTGTCGACTCCGCAAATTTCCTCTGCGGAGCATCGCCGTGCTCCAGCATTCCGGGATCTCCGCTGGCTGCTTTTCCTGGCATCAACCCGAATCTCGGGGCCAATCAGATGCTGTTCCCCGTCGGGCGTTCCGTCTACAGCGGACTGCAATTGAAGTTGACAGAAAATGTGGCCAAGCCGGTGCGAGGCCTGAGAAGCCTAAATTTGCAAGTCGCATACTCGCGCTCCCGCTACGTTTCCACCTCGCAGGACAACGACTACATCAACCTCGCCACTGATAACAACAACCCAACGCGTTTCATCGGGCCTGATGGGCTCGACCGCAAACACCAGATTTCGCTCGGGAGCATCTTCGATCTGCCGGCCTCGTTCCGGGTGAGCCTCATCGCCCACTTCTATAGTCCCTTGCCCGTCGACATGACATTGCCCGTGACGGGCAATCCCGGCGGGATTTTCACCAGCGACGTGACCGGCGATGGCTCCGGCGACGGAAGCGTGATTTACCCCGTCGGCGATGTGTTGCCCGGCACCAATCTTGGTGCTTATGGGCGGAGCGTCACCGCCAGCAACATCAACACAGTGATCCAGAATTACAACCAGAACTTTGCTGGTCAAGCTACCCCTGCGGGCGAGGTTCTAGTCCAGAACGGTCTTTTCTCCCTGGGGCAGTTGCAGGCGCTCGGTGGAGTGATGCAACCGGTCTCCCTAGCGCCGGCCGGACAAGCTGACATGACTTGGCTGCGGGTCTTCGACCTGAAAGTAAGCTGGGTTTACAAATTCAAAGAGCGAGTCGCCTTCGAGCCCGGGGCGTCATTTTACAACGCCCTGAACCTGGCTAACTTTGACGGACCGGTCAGCCCATTGAGTGGAGTGCTCGACGGATCTTTGGGATCAATCAATGGCACACCGGGTGGCCAACCGAGCACCAACCGGCTCGGGCTGGGCTCAGGTGTGTTTGCGCTCGGTGCTCCGCGGGTCATCGAATTCTCTATGAAGATTTCGTTCTAAAGTTTCGATGGAGGCGCGGGCGTCCCCGCCCGCGCAGGCTGAAAGCGACGCCGGTTGCTCCGTTATCACGTTCTCGCGTGTAGAATGCCCTTTATGTCATTTCACGGGCAAGGAATACCAGGTGGGCCGCGAAAACCCAAGTCCACCCCTCCAGAAGAAACCTCGGAAGAGGCGAGTTACTTAAAGTCGCTGAGCGAAAAGCAAAGGCCCGTCAGCATCAAGCTGGCCGACGGCGAAATCGTGCAGGGCTGGATTGAATACTACGACAAGAATATGGTGAGGCTGACCCGCGAGGGTAAGCCGAATCTGTTTATCTTCAAACATGAAATCATGTACATCGCAGAGGATGGGCAAAAGCGCAAGTGAACGCGGTTTCGCATTCACGATTGCAGATTTCAGATCGCAGATTTTTCAGTCGCGCAAGCGTTGCTGGAATCCGCAATCTCCATCCGCAATCTAAAATCCAAGATCTGAGATCTGCAATCCAAAATTGAATTCCTTCTCGCCCAATCACGACAGTTTTCTCCCAGCCATGTCAGACATCGCCCGTGAAGCCGGGGCGCTGCTGATGAGCTATTTTCAGCAGCACGTGAAGATCGAGTACAAGGGGGACGCCGATCTGGTCACGATTGCGGACCGCAAGTCGGAAACCCTCATACGGCAGCGGATTCGCCAGCACTGGCCTACCCATGACATCCTCGGCGAAGAAGGCGGGTTGCAGGACACAGGCAGCGACTATCGCTGGTATGTAGATCCATTGGATGGAACCACCAACTTCGCCCACGGTTTTCCGGTCTTTTGCGTTTCGATGGGTCTGGTATACAGAGGCAATCAAATCGCCGGCGTGGTCTACGATCCCACACGAGACGAGTTGTTTGCGGCCGAGCAAGGCAGCGGCGCTTACCTCAATCAGCAGCGAATTCGCGTTTCCAAGACAGCGAACCTGGCCGAATGTTTGGTGGCCACTGGATTCCCCAGCCATAAGCGGCATAAGAATCCCAATGTCTTTTTCTACCATCAGATCACATTGCGAACCCACGGCGTGCGCAGAGCCGGTTCAGCAGCTTTAGACCTGTGCTACGTGGCCTGCGGACGCTTCGACGGATTCTGGGAGTTCAACCTTAATCCCTGGGACACGGCAGCGGGAGTTTTGCTGGTGCAAGAAGCCGGCGGTCTGGTAACAGACTTTAGCGGTGGGCCATTTCAATTGAACAGCCGGGAAACATTGGCTTCGAACGGCCTGGTTCACGGAGCGCTGCTGCATGAGTTCGAACAGATCTTCGCAGGTCGCGGGTTGGAGCCATTGCCTGATGTGAGGGAGTACAGGAAGTGATTGCTGCGCTCGGAATGGCAGAGGGGGGAACATGGCTCGGAGCCTAGGCTTGGTAAGCGCGATCATTCTGGCAATCTCGACGTCTCTTTTCGCCGGCACGCCTTCTGCGGACAAGACTCCACCATCTTCGGCCCCAGACCCGGCTTACCGGCAATCTTTCGATAAATGGAAAACAGATCTGATCAATGACCTCAAGACGAACTGGCTGTCGTTGGCCGGATTGTTTTGGCTGAAGCCCGGCGAGAACAGCTTCGGTACCGATTCAGCCAATACCGTCGTGTTTCCCAAGGGCCCGGCGCACGCAGGTGTTTTCGAATTGCAGGGAACTGACGTGACCGTGAAGTTTTCTCCGGACGCGCACGCCATGATCGACGGCAAGCCGGTGACCACAATCAAGCTGCAACCCGATGTTTCCGGCAAGCCGACCGTCGTAGAGCTAGGCAGTCTTCGCATGCACGTCATCGTGCGTGGCCAGCGCGTTGGCATTCGGCTGAAGGATCTCAATAGCGATGCGGCGAAGAACTATTCCGGCCCGGTGTTTTTTCCGCTCGACTTGTCCTACCGTTTAACCGCAACCTGGGTTCCTTCTGATGGCAAGAAGACAGTCGACGTGCCCAACGTCTTGGGCGATGTGACTCCGACACCGGTGGCCGGGACTGCCGTGTTCAAGCTCAACGGTCAGGAAGTGCGACTGACGGACCTTGGAGGCAACCCGGCCAGGGGCTTGTTTTTCGTGTTTAACGATTTGACCAGCAAGACCGACACCTACCCGGGCGGCCGCTTTCTGGAGACCGATCCGGTGGCGAATGGCACGGTCATGCTCGACTTCAACCGCGCTTACAACCCACCCTGCGCGGTCACTCCCTATGCCACCTGTCCTCTCGCGCCGAAGGAGAACCGGCTGGTGATTGCAATTCCAGCAGGAGAAAAGTACGACCGGACACACGGGCATCCGTGAAAGCCTTAAATCCACAGCACGTCCTGAGCTGGTATGGTTTTCCTCCCTCGCGTTACTTCCTGACCTTCGTGGTCCAGAGACCAGCGTTACAATGTAGTCGAGGATGGCTTCCGACCATCACCTTGGACTATAAATCGTGATCGATTCATTGCTGGAACGTAAAATCGAAAAGCGGCCCGATAAAGTGCGCCTTGAAGGCCGCATTCTGTTTCTGACTGAAGATCCCGAACTCATCAAGCGGCAGCTTGCAGGCGAAAATCTTCCTTGGGACACGAAGAATCCCGCGAACAATCCTAAGCTCCGCGACGACATCTCCACCGACGAAATCACTCCCGCCCATTACTGCTTTTATTTCGACGAAACGCTGGGTGAAATTCCTTACCTGGGGTTGAAATGTGGCAGCGTTCTCCCCATCGGGCGATCCGACGTAAAGAAAGGCGGCTTCGTTTGCGCCGTGAGCGGCAAACGGCGAGGCAAAGGGTCGAGCCGCGAGCAGTCACCTTACGCCGAGATGTGCGCCGGGATTCGGGTAGTGATCGCCGAAAACATTGAGCGCATCTACAAGCAGAACTGCCAGAACCTGGGGCTGCTGACTTCGACCAATTTCTCGCTGATCGAAAAGATTCGCGCGGCTGAAGAAATCCCACTCAGCGAATTCACCGCCGGCGAAGATGAGATCACGCGGCAGGTGATCGAGTACGGCGGGCTGTTTCCGTTCAACGTCGCGCGTATGCAGAAGAGGATTTTCCTGCCGCCCATCACAACCGAAAAGCGTCCGATGGCTCTCGCCGAGAAGATCTTCGCGCGACATATGATCAACGAAAAGGGAGAGATTGGGGTTCCCTACGTCAAGCCCGGCGATACCGGCTTCGCGCGCGCCGATTTACGTTTTAGCCACGAATACGTCACGCCCATGGCGGCCATTTTCTTCGAGCACTATGTTGGCAAAGACGCCAAGGTCAATGATCCCTCAACCATTCTCTTCTTCCGCGACCACCTGACTTTTCTTGACGAGGTGATTTCTGAAGAAAAGAAGAAGCTGGGCCTGCTCGACCTGGCCACGCAACTCAAGCTGAAGCAGCAGGATTTCGCGGCGAAGCAAGGCATTAAGCTGCATGGAGAATTGAGAGATCGAAAAGGATCGGAAGGTATTTGTCATTCGATTGTGCTGGAAAGTTACGCGCTGCCGGGACAGTTGAATATTGGCTCGGATTCTCACACGCCCCACGTCGGAGCCATCGGCTGCGTAGCCTTTGGCATTGGCACGACCGATGTGTTCAACTCATGGATCACAAAAGATGTCCGTGTACGCGTGCCGGAGTCGGTGAAGATTGTAATCCGAGGCAAGAAGCATCCCAATGTGACAGCGAAGGATTTCATCCTCAAAATTCTGAGCCTGGATTACGTGCGCAGCGGCAAAGCTCTGGCCAAGGTGATGGAATATGCGGGCGAGGCGATTGAGGAACTCAGTGTCGACGAGCGTGCCACCATGACCAACATGGCTGCGGAAATCGGCGGCTTCACTGGCATCGTGGCGCCGGATCGAAAAGCAATTGACTTCCTGGCGGAGCGTCGCGGCATGGATCGCAAGCAGGCGGAAGCCATGATTGAAGGCCTCTACAGCGATCCTGACGCGCAATACGCGCATGTCATCGAACTCGACGCCGCCGAAATCACACCGATGGTGGCCACGCCCGGCGATCCGGGGAATGGCAAGTACATCCGTGAACTGAATACGCCGGTGCCGGTGGAATTAGCCTACGGCGGCACCTGCACGGCGGGCAAGAACGAGGACATGGACATGTATGCTGCCGTGCTAGCCGATGCCCTCAAGCACGGCAGGCGCGTGGCAGAGTCGGTGAAGTTCTACATCCAGTTCGGATCGCAGGAGACGCGTGATTACTGCATACGCAGAGGCTATCTCGATGTTTTCAAGAACGCCGGAGCGCACGTGATCGAGCCCAGTTGCGGTGCCTGCATCAATGCTGGGCCGGGTGTGACCACACGGCCGGAGCAGGTCGTCATCAGCGCACAGAACCGAAATTTCCCCGGCCGCAGCGGGCCGGGACAGATGTATTTGGCCAGCCCGCTGACGGTGGCGGCCAGCGCGGTGGCAGGATATATTGTCGAGTACCAGCCAAGCGAGGAGCGGGAGTTGGTGGGAGCGTAGGAAGCCCTGCGGAGCTTGGCTTCGCCTGGACGGGCGAGAGTGCCCCTTCCCACGCGAGCATATTCGTTGGGTGCTGCATCAAACCTACTTAAGACAACCATTTGCCGCTCAAATGCTGTACCGCGGGAACCATTCTTGCTAAAATGTGCGTTTCCGCTCAGTTCGCACACATCAGGGAGACAGAGACTTTATGGCATACGTGATTGCTGAACCGTGCATCAACACCAAGGATACCGCCTGCGTGGACGCATGCCCGGTGGATTGCATCCATCCCAAGAAGGATGAACCCGCGTTCGCAGAAGAAGAGATGCTTTACATCGATCCGGTGGAGTGCATCGACTGTGGCGCCTGCGTCCCCGTGTGCCCAGTGTCGGCCATCTTCGCGCTCGATGACTTGCCGGAAAAGTGGAAAGCCTTCACCGAGCGCAACGCCAAGTATTACGGGCGGTAAGATAGGTTTCCCCATTTGGGTTGGGCGCGCGCCTTTTGCTCACAGGCGCGCGCCTTTTCCTTTTCGTAGTTCCGGGGCAATGCGTAAGATCAAGTCCAGCAGCCGTAGCTTGAGGTCGCATTTTGCGACCTCAAGCAGTTCGGAGATTCCATGCGCGTTGCCCACATGGTGCTGGTAAAACCGGTCGAGCCAAGAATCCTTATTCTGCGAGGCCTGAGGGTTATTTTGGATTCAGAGTTAGCGGAGCTGTACGGTGTGCAGGTCAAGCGCTTGAATGAGCAGGTCAAGCGAAATGCCGAACGCTTCCCGCACGACTTTATGTTCCAGCTCTCTCCCATCGAGCATAAGAACTTGAGGTCGCAATTTGCGACCTCAAGATCCAGCCACGGAGGACGCCGGCATTTGCCGTATGCATTCACGGAACATGGCGCCATCATGGCGGCAACCGTACTCAGCACGAAGCGTGCAATTGAGACGAGCGTATTCGTGGTTCGAGCCTTTGTCCGCCTGCGTGAGATGCTGGCCACCAATGGGAAAGTCGCCGGCAAGTTGGCAGAACTGGAGCGCCGTTTGAAGGGCCACGATGCTGCGATCCAGGCCATTATCGACGCGATCCACGAGCTAATGGCTCCCGAGCCACGCAAGAGACGACAAATCGGATTCCGTATTCCTGCAGCTCCCGCAAGAGCCCTGAAGGCACGCTGAAGTCCGGCTTGGGCTGGCCTCGCGCCTCACTCGCCTTTACCGGGCTTTGCCACGGAGCAGAAGCAGAGCAATCTATTTAACGGGACCACCGCCTTTCCATCTCCTCACCGCTCCATTACAATCAAAGACTACCTGTTGAGCTTCCATGGCGCTGAAGGAGTCGGAAGCGATCGTTTTGCGGACGTATCCGTTGCGCGAGGCTGACCTGCTGGTCACGTTGTTTACCCGGTCGGAAGGCAAGGTCCACGGGATCGCGCGCTCGGCCAAGAAGTCCAGGCGGCGGTTCGGTGGGGCGCTGGAGCCGCTGACCTACGTTCGGGCATATTACGAAGACCGCGAGCGGCAGGAATTGGCGCGTCTGGACTCCTGCGACGTTCTGGAATCGCCGCTGGCATTTGAAGTAAGTTACCCGCGGGCGGTCGCGCTGGGTCATGTTGCCGAACTGCTCGACGAGTTGCTGCCGGACCGCGAAGCCAACGATGCTGTGTTCCGGCTGGCGCTTTCAGTACTGGCTGAGCTGCGCGGCTCCGATGTCTGGATGCCTATCACCTACTTTGAGCTGTGGATGACTCGGCTGATGGGCTATCTGCCGGAACTTTCCGACTGCATCGTGTGCGGCCGGACGCTGAATGGAAGCCGCGCGTTCTTTCATGCTCTGGCGGATGGGCTGATGTGCCTTGAGGACAAGCGGCTGGCGTCGTCGGAGATTTCGGGCGAGTCCCGCGCGCTGGCAGCGCAGATGTTCCGCGCGCCGGTCGAGAGTTTCAGTGGAACTCCTTGGCCCAAGCGACAGGCAGCCGATTTGCGAAAATTCTTGCTGCAGGCTCTCCAGCGCCACATTGAAAAAAAGCTGGTGACGG
>Ga0187819_10000475_pt1 | contig 20004 bp, 14 predicted proteins | sample NC_wetland_sal_i_15_FD_132411 | JGI IMG/M metagenome (GOLD analysis project Ga0187819, IMG submission 132411) | Wetland sediment microbial communities from Neuse River Estuary, North Carolina, USA - SO4_4 | ecosystem: Environmental > Aquatic > Freshwater > Wetlands > Sediment | place: USA...
AACTTTGAGACCACCATCGCTCAGTGGTTCAGTAGCAATTATACACGGAAAGCGCGGCGAAAAACACTGACAAACAGAAGAATTGAGGCTTGTTGCACCGGATACATCTCAAGTTCAGTCCCAGGCACATGTCGCATGATCTTCTTGGAAGCATTTAGCTGCCAGAGGCCACGCTAGCTGCCAGGGAGCGCGATTCGAAGTAAACCGCGATGTACATGATCCCATACACAATCGCGTAGACACCGATCACCCAGACCACGGCAAGCAGCCCTGCTGCTGGTTGAGCAGCGATAAGAATGCCGAAGACGATCGATACCACTCCGGCCAGCGCCATCAGCACAGCGCGCCCAGTGCTCATAGGGTACGAGAGCGGCGCGATGACCTCCAGAATGCCGGTAATGATCGCCCAGGCTGCCAGCAGGTAAAGGAACGCGAGCGCGGTGATGCCCGGGAAGACCAGGGCAATCGCTCCCGCCAGGATCCCCAGGATGCCCTGGAAGAGGAGCAAACCCCAGCCCGGCACATCCGTGCTCCGCAATGCAGCCGCCACCGCAGTGATTCCGCTAATGACGGCAAACACGCCAAACACGAGTACCAGGGCGGACAGTGTCAACTTCGGCCATACAAGGGCGATGACGCCGAACAGGACGGCGGCGATGCCACGAAACAAGAACATCGTGCGAAAGTTACCAATCAGTTGTTGCATGTTATTCCTCCTTATGGAATGACAACGAAAAAACGAGCGTTTCACCCCATTCAATTGGGGCAACGTTTGTGCTCTCTTCTCGCATGATATGATCACACTGTGAAGGAAAGCGTTTGTTGGTCCGTAAAAAAATCTACAGGTTACACACTACGAGACGGCTGCAAAGAGCTTGCTGCTCGCGAGCACTCTACGCAAGCGCGGCAGCGAGCGATGGAAGTAGGTCTTCACGGTATTCTCCCGCATATCGAGCATGTCCCCGATCTCCGAGAAGCTCAGTTGCCTGAAACAGCGCAGGTGGACGATCGAGCGAAGCTTCGGTGGCAGTGAAGCAAGAGCTTCTTGCAGCGAACAATACAGATCGACCCTCTCGGCTATCTCCTCCGGCAACGGTTCAGGGTTGGGGATGGCCTCTAACGATGATAGTTCCTCTTCCCTGTACTCTTGATCGAGGGTGGAGAAAGGAACCTCAGCCCACCGACGTCTCCTGCGCAGTTCATCCAGGCAGCGGTTGCGGGCCACCTGAAACAGCCAGCCTTTGAGCGACACATTCGTCAGCAGGATCGGCAGGGAAACATAGAGCTGGAGGTACACATGCTGGACCACATCATAGGCCTGGTCGTCATCTTTGAGAAAGCCCCGAATGTAGCTCACGAGTGGGCAGTGGTAACGACTCACCAGGAGCTCAAACGCGCTCTGATCGCCTGCCTGAGCTTGCCCAACCAGGACGCCATCAGGGACTTCCTGTCCCCGTAGCACGCTGTCCCGTCGCTGCTGCGCGTATAACATCTTCTTCTTCCTTTCCGATCCTTCTATGAGCACCAGCATAATCTGCCTCCTACAGGCTCTCGCGTTCCGCTCTGGCCTGGCTCAGCTGTTCCGGAGTGATGAGCGCCCCTTCCAACGTAGCCCAGTCCAGTCGAGCCTCGCGCAAGTCCGCGCCTCGCAAGTCGGCTCCCGCGAGGTTGGCATCAGTTAGATCGACATTGTAGAGATTCGCCTCGCTTAAATCCGTATCGCTCAGATCAACCCCGGCAAGATTGGCCCCGCTCAAATTGGCCCCAGTTAGCATAGCTTTGCTCAGGTTTGCATTATTGAGATCGGCCCCACTCAAATTGGCCCGGCTGAGGTTGGCCCCGGCGAGATTGACTTCACTCAGGTTGGCCTCGCTCAAGTCAGCGCCGTTCAACTTGACCGGCGTATCGGGATGCTCTTCTCTCCACGTGTTCCAGGTGGTGGCTACTCCCTGCTTTAACAGGTCCAGCTGTTGCTGGTTTATCATCGTGATTTCCTTCCTCTTCAGCGCGTCTCAAACAAAGCTCTGGAAGGACTGCTCGGAGGGGATCTTGAAAAGTCGGGAACGGCTTGTCCCCGTGCACCCCTCGCGGCCAGGAGGGTTTGCGCGCCCGTCCCTGCATATCTTCTGGTCGCGCCCGAAGAATCCTTTGCAATAGCCCGGTGCATACCTCCATGGACTGCTCGCACCACAACCCTGGGGCTCTGCCCATGCCTGGTCTCTGCATACCCATCGCTGGGAGCCGGATGAGGGAGGCGGCCCTTCTCACCCCGGTCGTCCTCGATCTCTTCCCGGATGACTGCCGACACGCGTCGCTGCACGAGCCGTTGGCGGGTCGCCCCTGCCTCCTGATACACCACCTCGCGGATCATCTCGCGAGGAAAGGCATAGCCATCAAACGCCCGCGCTTCTTCAACCAGCCATCCATGGCGCAGGAGCTCCTCCAGGGCACGCAACCCCTCCTGTTCATCGAGCTGGGCCACTTGAATGAGCCGCTCGAAGGTCAGTCCCTGTCCCAGCGCTGCCCCGGCCACCAGTAATGCCCAGGCGGACGGGGTGAGTTGAGCGAGTTGGGAGCGGATCAGCTCACGCACGCTCGACGGAATCAGCTCACCCACCGGTGTCTGCGCGAGCAACCCGGACCGCAGTACCAGCCCCCAGGAGCCATGCTCCTGAAGTGAAGGGACAATGATCTCGCGCGCCAGCAGCCCTTTGAGGGTCTCGACCAGGTAGAACGGCTGCCCGCAGGTCTGAAAATAGAGCCAGTTGGCGAAGGGCGCCAGAACCTCTCGAAATGTGGAGGCTTCCTTATTCTCGAGGCATCCGCCGGTTGAGCCATTGGTTCCCATCTCGAATGGCTGCTCTGCCCACGCAAGTGCCTGCACAAATTGCTGCGTCTCTTCTCGTGTGAAAGCGGTGAGTACCAGTGCGGTTAGCGGCATGCGCATCCGCTTGAGGGCCATCACCCAGGTGGACTGCGCTTCAGGTAAGGGATCGGCCCCTGTGCGCAGGTTGAGCAGCAGCAGGACCGGTGCGGGCTGTTCGGCGAGGCCCCGCGCGAGGTAGAGCAGCAGATCGAGCGTCGCTGTATCCGCCCATTGCATATCATCGAGCAGGAGCACGAGGGGACGCCGTGCGGCCCATAGCTGGACCAGACGAGCTATGGCCTCGAACAGGCGGTTGTGCCCAAGCGCCTCATCAGTCGAAGGAACGGGCAGGTCGGGATAATGGTCGCGCAGCTCGGGCAGCAAGCGGGAGAGTTCGGCCAGCCAGACAGCGCTGAGGAGATCATCAGGCGCATGTTCCTGCTCCAGTTGGCGGCGCAAGGCATCAATGAGTGGTTGGTAGGGGAGCTGCCTGCCGGTTTGCAGGGCTCGCCCCGCCAGCACCTCGGCCCCCTGCGCCTGTGCCCAGCCGACAAATTCGCTAGCCAGGCGCGTCTTGCCGATCCCGGTCTCCCCCTGGATCAGGACGAGTTGAGGCTGTCCCGCATGTACGCGCTGGTAGCACTCAATTAAGGCGCCGAACTCGGCGGTTCGTCCCAGGAACGGACCGTCCATAAGATTCGCTGGTGGCTGTCCGGGTGAAGCGTGAGGCGGCTGAGACCGCGGTGGGTGTAAAGGAGCAGTGTGGCGAATACGCTTGGCCAGCGCCACGGTCTCGGGTTCCGGTTCGACCTGCAGTTGGTCGGCTAACACGGCTCGGCCGTTGGCGTACGCGCGTAAGGCTCCTGCGCGATCTCCCTGTGAGAAACGCAGTCGCATCAGGCGTCTGTAACCCTCCTCATTGAGCGGATCGAAGCTCAGCCAGCGGCTTACGGTCTCGATGGCGCGCTCCCCATCCCCTGCTCGTTCGTAGACCCTCGACAAGACATCAAAGAGCTGCTGCACGCGCAGGTGCCAGTACTCGCGTTGTTGGCGACTCCAATCGTCGAAGAACTGCGAGTCGCGCAGCGTGAAGCCTGCCAGGAACGGACCGTGGGCCTGGCGCGTGGCCTGCTCGAGCTGTGCCAGCAACACTTCAAGCGCCTGGTCCGCGAGCGGTTCAATCCCCTGCCCTACCTGCTTGCTGGCGGATTCGACGAGGAGGAGGTCCAGCATGAGCGGGCTGCCCTGATCGAATCCAAGTGTATCGCGCTCAACCAGCAGGTGAGCCTGCTCGCCTGGTCCGTGAGAGCGTTCAAGGAGCTTGCGCAGCTCGAGCAGGGTAGCCCGTAAGGCTGCCCGCCCATGTTCGGCGTCCAGCTCTGGCCAGAACGCTTCGGACAGTGTTTTGCGCGGGTGGATCCCACCTTCCACCGCCAGGTAGACGAGCAGGGCCAGTGCCTTGCGCGTGGAGAAGGTGAGCGTGAGCTCACCGTGCTTCACTACCGGTGTACCAAGCAGCAACAATTGTAACTGGCTCATAATCTACTCCTCCTGTCCACTGGACAATAACGGCAGAAAAGCTTCTGTCCTCTTCCCCATCCTCCTTCGCATATGCGTCGTGATTACAGCTTAGCTTTGCAGGCGACCCTGGAGGTAGAGCCAGCGCACAAACGCCAGTCGCTTGTATTCAGGAGTGGCCTCGTGATAGGCACCTCGCTGATAGCGGGCTTTGACTCTGAAGAGGCCAGCGATCTCCTCACTCGAAAAGCCAATGTGCTCAAGATTCCGAATCTCCGTTATGGTTGGCATCTGCTCTTGTAATTCCATAGTTGTCCTCCTGTGTCTCTGAGCCATCTGGTACAGGCTGTACAACTTGCAACGCCCGCACCAGGCTCAAATGTTGCTCTCCATAGGCCGCCCACGTCCTCATTCAAGAGTATAGAAGCATGCGTAGGGAAAGTCAGCGTACATCAGATGGCATGTCACTTCAACTCGCTTCACTTCTTGGAGCAGGCACCAGGGGAGCCTGGGCAAGATGTTCGTCATCCGCCAGTGCATGTGCTATCATAGAGGGAGAGAAGAGGAGAGGTGGTCTGGAATCACTTGGCATACCCTAGACCACCCCGGACTGGCGTTGGCCCGCTTGGAGGGCACATCCGACAGTCACTAGTATAGCGCTGTTCCCCTGGGGAAGTCACCGTCCATCGGATGACGTCTCACTTCATATCGCTTCACATTGCTTTGCTCTGGTGGGTCACACGGAAAGGAGACCACCGATGAAGAGTTCCTCTTATGGCGAGCGAGACTATACATTCGGTCAGATGATGTTGACGCTGCGGACGAATATCGGCCTGACGCAGGCAGGACTGGCCGAGCGGCTTGGCGTCTCCCGGCGTGCAGTGGCGGAGTGGGAGGCAGGCAGCGCTTACCCCAAAGCTGAACGCCTCAAACAGCTCATTACCCTGGGGATGCAGCAACAGGTCTTTGCCGCCGGGCGCGAGGAGGAGGAGATCCGCGCGCTCTGGAAGGCGGCGCACCAGAAGGTGCTGCTGGATGAAGCCTGGCTCCATGACCTGCTCGCTCCTCCTGCGCCCGTCCAGCTTTCCCCACGGGCTGGGACGCCTGCAGCCCCAGCTTTCGCGGAGCTCGCGGCCTTCCCGCGCGTCGACTGGGTGGAGGCCCTCGACGTGAGCCACTTCGCTGGCCGCGAGGTGGAAGTGGCCGAGCTCTCCCAGTGGATCGTGCAGGAGTGTTGCCGCCTGGTGACGCTGCTGGGCATGGGTGGCATCGGCAAGAGTATGCTGGCCTCCTACCTGGGGGGTCGCCTGGCTCCTCACTTCGAGGCGGTGCTCTGGCGCTCGGTGCGCGATGCCCCCTCCTGCGAGGAGCTGGTCGCCGACTGCCTCACCTTCTTCTCCCAGACGCCGCCCGCAGAATTCCCCACCTCGCTGGAGCAGCGCATCACACAGCTCGTGGCGCGCCTGCAGGCCCAGCGCTGCCTGCTAGTGCTCGACAACCTGGAGTCGCTGCTGCAAAGCGGAGACCGCGAGGGCGGCTACCTGCCGGGCTACGAGGGCTACGGACGACTCATCGGGCGCCTGGCCGAGTCGGCCCACCAGAGCTGTGTGCTGCTCACCTCCCGCGAGAAGCCCAAAGAAATTGAGCCGTTAGAGGGTGTGCGCTCCCCGGTGCGCTCGCTGCGCCTGGTGGGGATGGACGAACAGACCGCTAAGGCGTTGCTCAGCGACAAGGAACTCGGCGGCACGCCCGTTGCCTGGCAGCGACTCGTGGCCGGCTACGCGGGCAATCCCCTTGCCCTCAAGATCGTGGCGCAGACGATCTCCGACCTCTTCGGTGGAGATCTCGACCGCTTCCTGCGCGAAGGGGAACTGATCTTCAACGGGGTGCGGCCGGTGCTGCGCCAGCAGGTGGGGCGTCTGACTCCTCTTGAGCACCTGCTGCTCACTTGGCTGGCCGTGCTGCGTGAGTGGACGAAGCTCGACACCCTGCTGCAGGTGCTGCATCCCCGGGTGCTGCGCGTACAGATGCTCGAGGCCCTGGAGGCGCTGCGGCGGCGCTCGCTGGTGGAGCGTGGACAGCAGGCGAGCTTTGGTCTGCAATCGGTGGTGATGGAGTACCTCACCGATGAGTTGGGCGAGCATCTCAGCGAGGAGATCGTGCTGGGTGATCCCCAGCAGCTGCGCCGGGTGGCCTTGGAGCAGGCGCAAGCCAAAGACTATGTGCGAGAGATCCAAGTGCGCCTGCTGGTCCATCCCCTCCTCGAGCGGCTGCACGCCGAACTGGGTACAGACGGACTGGTCGAGGCGCGCCTGCTGCCCCTGCTCTCGCAGTTCCGGACGGAGGATGCGGCCACCCAGGGCTATGGTCCGGCCAACGTGATCACCCTGCTCAAAGACCTGCGCGGCCACCTGCGCGGCCTGGACCTGTCGAGGCTCTCCATTCGAGGGGCCTATCTGCAAGGCGTCGAGATGCAAGATGCCAATCTGTCCGGGGCACTGCTGCAGGAGAGTGTCTTGACCGAGGCCTTTGATGCCATCTGGGCGGTCGCCATCAGCCAGAGCGGGCAGTACTGGGCCGCCGCTGGTCGGCGTGGGGAAGTGCGGCTGTGGCGCGGGGTAGGCCAGACCTTGCACCGGGTCTGGCAAGCGCATACGGATATTGCCACGGCCCTCGCTTTCAGCCCGGACGAACGCCTGCTCGCCAGCGGAAGCACTGATGGCAGTGTCAAGCTGTGGGACGTCGAGAGTGGAGCCGCGCTCTGGTCGGGTGGGCATTCGGGGGCCATCTGCCTGGCCATTGCCTCCGATGGAGGTCTACTGGCAAGTGGAGGACTTGATGCGACCTTCCGGCTCTGGGATCCGAAGCTGGGCACCCTCATCCAGGAGGTGCCGCATCCCGGCCCGGTCTCCGCGCTGGCCTGGAGTCCGGATGGGCACCTGCTCGCCACTGGCGACGATGCGGGCACGATCCGGCTGTGGGAGATCGGGCCAAGCCGCCCAGCGACCTGCGTCGAGAGCCTCGTAGAGCATAACAGCTGGGTGTGGGGACTGGCCTTTGCGCCCGACGAAAGCCTCCTGGCTAGCGCGAGCTGGGATGGCAGTGTCAAGCTGTGGGAGCTGGGAGAGGCTGGCAGCCTTCGCCTGCGCCAGACGCTGTTGGGGCATACGCAGCAGGTGCAACCCGTGGCCTGGAGCCCAGATGGAGGCACGCTGGCCAGTGGCAGCTGGGACCACACCATCCGGCTGTGGGATGCCCAGCAGGGCAAAGCTCGGGTGGTGCTGCAGGGCCATCGCGCCGCGGTGCACGGCCTTGCCTTCACACCCGACAGCCGCAGCCTGCTCAGTGGCAGTCCGGATGGCACGCTGCGGCTGTGGGAGGTAGAGCGGGGGCAGTGCGTGCGCGTCCTGCAGGGCTACGATGCCTGCCACTACGACCTGGATTGGAGTCCCGATGGCACCCAGCTCGCCAGTGCCGGCTCCGATAGCGTCGTGAGCCTCTGGCAGGTGGAAAGCCTCGGAGGAGGGGCGCCGCGAGGCGTGTTGCGTGGACATGGCTGGAGCGTGTACGGGGTCGCATGGCGTCCCGATGGAGGCGTGCTGGCCAGTTCCGGCTGGGATAATGCCATCCGGCTCTGGGACTCGGCCACCAGCAACTGTCTGCAGGTCATCGGCGACCGCGACCACCCCGACACCCTCTTCTGGGGCCTGGCCTGGAGTCCCGATGGCAAGCTGCTGGCCAGCACCACCCATTGGCGTGGCGTGCTGGTGTGGGAGGTGGGAGCAGGCGCTGGGCGCTGGATCGGGCGGGAACTGCCCCTCTTTATCCGTCGCCTGACCTTCAGCCCCGATGGCACGCGCCTAGTCGGAGGAGCTGAAGATGGGCATGTCTATGTGTGGGACGTCTCGGATGGCAAGCTGCTCCAGCGGCTGGCGGGGCATCAGGGGGCCGTCATGTGCGTGGCCTGGAGTCCCGATGGCTCCCGGCTGGCCAGCGCTGGCAGCTCGGAGGTGCTGGTGTGGGAGGTGCAGAGTGGTGCTAGTGTGCGCGCCCTGGGGCCGCATCCCGGCGGAGCCTTTGCCGTGACCTGGGAGCCGAGCGGAGAGCGGCTGCTCAGTGGCAGCAGCGATGGCCGGGTGCGCTGGTGGAATGTACAGAGTGGAGAGTGTGTGCGGGAGCAAGAGGCTCACCAGGGGACGGTGCAGGCCCTCAAGGTCAGTCCCGATGGCAGCAGGCTGGCCAGTTGCGGCAATGACGGAACGATCAGGCTCTGGGACCTCGAGAGTGGCCATTCTCTGGGCACGCTGCGCCGCGACCGGCCCTACGAGCGACTCAATATCACGGGCATCCGGGGTCTCACCGAGGCGCAGAAAGCGTCGTTGCTGGCGTTGGGAGCGGTTGAGGACGGCAGAGGTGCTCACTGAGAAAGCAACAGCTAATTAAGCGAAGAGAACAACGATGTTGTTGGTGACACTGGTCACTCCTGGAGACATCCAGGCGATATCAGTGGCTAGATCATACTCACCCCAGGTTGCTACCGTGCCTGAGAGGGTGACATGGCCGCCATCGGTCGTGACATCGATGTTGTCGTCATAGAGTTCAGCGTTGCGAGCAAAGGCGCGTGCGATTCCAGACGAGATGTCCACAGCAGAGGCTTGTGGCTGATTGACGGTAATTTCGTCGACAAGACCAGTTACCCCCAGGATCATTGCAGCGTCATCCTCAGCTGCATCTCTCTGGTAGGACCAATCAACGTTGCCCTTCAGGGTTGCGATCCCATCAATCACACTCACAGATAGCCTTTCATCTGGTACCTGGTAATCCAGCTCAAGCGCGCATCGAATGTCGTCGGCAATGTCTTCATCGCCACGCAGATCCAGGTCAGCGGGATCAACGACGATCTGGTTATCGACCGAGGTGACACCGCCGACGCGGTAGGCAGCATCTTGCGCCTCCAATTTCGTGCCGAATGTATCGGCTATGCCATTGAGCCTGACCCGACCATGATCGGTAGAGACGGACAGATCGGCAAGGGTGACAGCCGGATCCCAGGCCAACTCATCAAGGACATCCTGAGTGATCCGTTCATCAGTCTTTTGAGACATGATGTCTCCTCCTTTATATATTCTCCCTGGCACTATGCTCGTGCACATTGAGTATATTTGGAGAGCGTGAAGAAAAGCGTGGGGTGAGTCATAAAACTTTTCGAGGTTAGGCACCAGAGTCAGATGAGTAGACAGCTTCTTCGTTCGCCCGAAATGTGCTATCCTAGAGGCTGAGAATAGCAGGGGATGTACGGATTCGTTTGGCAGCGTTCCCATACAACCCCAGACAGGCGTTCACCCACGAAGCGGGCATACCCGACAATCATCAGTATAGCGGATGAGTCCTGGGGAAGTCACTGTTCATGAACCGACGTGTCACCTCACATCGCTTCATAAAATCTCGCTCCGTTGGGCCACGCAGAAGGGAAACCTCTCGTGAAGAGATACTCTTACGGCGAGCGAGACTATGCCTTCGGTCAGCTGATACTGACCCTGCGCACCACCATCGGCCTGACACAAGCAGGCCTGGCTGAGCGGCTTGGCGTCTCCCGGCGCGCCGTGGCGGAGTGGGAGGGAGGCCTCAGCTACCCCAAAGCCGAGCGCCTCAGACTGCTCATTACCCTGGCGGTGCAGCAGCAAGCCTTTGCCGCCGGGCGCGAGGAGGAGGAGATCCGCGCGCTCTGGAAGGCGGCGCGCCAGAAGGTGCTGTTGGATGAGGCCTGGCTCCATGGCCTGGTCAGCCCTCCTGTGCCCGTCCAGCGTTTCCCACCGGCCCAAACGGAGGCTCCCCACGAGGGATCGGAGCCTGCTGCCTTCCCGCGCATCGACTGGGTGGGAGCCCTCGATGTAAGCCACTTCGCCGGGCGCGAGGTGGAAGTGGCCGAACTCTCAGCGTGGATCGTGCAGGAGCGCTGCCGCATGGTGACGCTCGTGGGCATGGGCGGCATCGGCAAGAGTATGCTGGCCTCCTACATGGGTCTACGCCTGGCTCAAGAGTTCGAGGCCGTGCTCTGGCGCTCCCTCAGGGACGCCCCCTCGAGCGAGGAGCTGATCGCCGACTGCATCACCTTCCTCTCCGAGACCCCGCCCGCCGAGTTCCCTGCCTCGCTGGAGCAACGCATCACGCAGCTCCTGGCGCGCTTGCAGGCCCGCCGCTGCCTGCTGGTGCTCGACAACCTGGAGACACTCCTTGCCAGCGGTGACCGCGAGGGGAACTACCTGGCAGGCTACGAGGGATTCGGGCGGCTCATCGAGCGCCTGGCCGAGTCAGCCCACCAGAGCTGTGTGCTCCTCACCTCCCGTGAGAAGCCCAAGGAGATCGAACCGCTGGAAGGGGCACGCTCCCCGGTGCGCTCGTTCCGTCTCGCCGGAGTGGACGACCAGACCGCCCAAGAGCTGCTCAGCGACAAGGGACTCAGCGGTACGCCTGCTGCCTAGCAGCAACTCGTGGCTACCTACGCGGGCAATCCGCTGGCTCTCAAGATTGTGGCGCAGGCCATCTCCGACCTCTTCGGTGGCGATCTCGACCGCTTCCTGCAGGAGGGGGAACTGATCTTCAATGGCGTCCGCCCGGTGCTGCGCCAACAGGTGGGACGGCTCTCGCCCCTGGAGCACCTGCTGCTCACCTGGTTAGCCGTGCTGCGCGAGTGGACGCTGTTGGATACTCTGGTGCAGATCCTGCATCCCAGGGTGCGGCGCTCGCAGATGCTCGAGGCGCTGGAGGCGCTCTCGCGGCGCTCGCTGCTGGAGCGGGGGCAGCAGGCCAGCTTTGGCCTGCAATCGGTGGTGATAGAGTACCTCACCGATGAGTTGGGTGAACGTCTGAGCGAAGAGATCGTGCTTGGTGAGCCTAAGCTTCTGCGCCAGGTGGCACTCGCGCAGGCGCAAGCCAAGGACTATGTGCGCCAGACACAGGTGCGCCTGCTGGTGCATCCCCTCCTCGAGGGGCTGCGCGCCGAACTGGGAGCAAACGCACAGATCGAGGCACACCTGCTGCGCCTGCTCGCGCAGTTCCGTTCCGAGGACGCGGCCACCCAGGGCTATGGTCCGGCCAACGTGATCACCCTGCTCAAAGCACTGCAGGGGCACCTGCGTGGCCTCGATCTGTCGCGGCTGGTCTTGCGCGGCGTGTATCTGCAAGGCGTCGAGCTGCAAGATGCCAATCTCTCCGGGGCACTGCTCCAGGAGAGCGTCTTTACTCAGACCTTCGATGCCATCACCGCAGTGGCCATCAGCTCCAGCGGGCAGTACTGGGCCGCAGGCAGGCGTGGGGAAGTGCGGGTGTGGCGCGAGGAAGGCCAGATGTTACACCAGGTCTGGCAGGCCCATACCGACCAGGTGCACTCCATTGCCTTCAGCCCGCACGAACGCACGCTGGCCAGCGGGAGCCTCGACGGCAGCGTCAAGCTCTGGGAAGTTGACAGTGGTACCCTGCTCTGGTCGAGCTGGCAGACGAAGGGCACCACCTGCCTGGCTTTTGCTCCGGATGGCCGTCTGCTCGCCAGTGGGGGACTTGATGCGACCGTCCGGCTCTGGGACCCGAAGTTGGGCACCCTCCTTGAGGAGGTGCCACATCCCGGCCCGGTCTTCTCGCTGGCCTGGAGCCCTGATGGGCGCCTGCTCGCCAGTGGCGACTTCGCGGGCACGATTCGGCTCTGGCAGAAGCAGCCGACCGGGCCTGCTCGCTGCATGCAGACGCTCTCTGAGCATAGCAACTGGGTGCGGGGACTGGCCTTTGCCCCCGACGGCAGCCGACTCGCCAGCACAAGCTGGGATGGCACCCTTAAGCTGTGGGAACTCGAAAGCGGACGCTGTTTGCAGACGCTTGAGGAGCATACCGAGCGGGTGCAAGCCCTGGCCTGGAGTCCGGATGGAGGCACGCTGGCCAGTGGTGGTTGGGACACAACTATCCGGTTGTGGGATGGCCAAGAGGGCACATTGCGGGCGGTGCTGCAGGGCCATAACGGCATTGTGTACGGCCTGGCTTTCACCCCCGACAGCCGACACCTGCTCAGCGGAAGTGACGATGGCACGCTGCGGCTGTGGGACGTCGAACGTGCGCAGTGCGTGCGGGTCCTGAAGGGCTACGCGGCCTCCCTCTACGACATCGCCTGGAGTCCGGACGGCACCCAGCTGGCTAGTGCCGGCTCCGAGACCGTAGTGAGCATCTGGGAGGTGGCAAGTGCGAGGCACTATAAGGTGTTAGACGGCCATCGCTTGACTGTGTACGGCCTCGCATGGAGTCCCGATGACAGCCTACTCGCCAGTTCCGGCTGGGATAGTGCCATACGCTTCTGGGATCCAACCACCGGGACCTGTGTCCAAATCCTCCGGGACCCCTACCACCCCGACACCCTCTTCTATGGTGTGGCCTGGAGTCCAAACGGGCAACAGCTGGCCTGCGGAACCTATCTGCATGGAGTGCAGGTGTGGAATGTGACAGCTACAGCGCGCTCCCAACGCTGGGCGAGCCGTCAGCTCCCTACCTGGATCCGTCGCGTGGCCTGGAGCCCAGATGGGACACGGCTGGTCGGAGGGGGTGATGATGGCCACGTGTATGTGTGGGACGCCTCTGATGGCAGGCTGCTCCAGCGGCTGGCGGGGCATCATGGAGGCGTCACGAGCGTGGCATGGAGCCCCGATGGCTCCAGGTTGGCCTCAGGAGGCAGCGGACAGGGGCAGGGAGACAGCGGAGAGCTGCTCGTATGGGATGCGCACAGCGGAAAGCTGGTGCATGCCTTTGTGGGGCATCCGGGGGTGGTCTCTGCGCTGACCTGCGTCCCAAGTGGGGAGTTGTTGGTCAGTGGAGGCAGTGACGGTCGGCTGCGCTGGTGGCAGATGCCGAGCTGCGAGTGCGTGCTGGTGCAACAAGCCCATCAGGGAACGGTGTGGGCGCTCAAAGTGAGTCCCGACGGCCGCCAGCTCGCCAGCTGCGGGGAGGACGGAACGATCAAGCTCTGGGGCCTTGAGCGTGGCAAGCCTGTGCGCACGCTGCGCCGTGACCGACCCTATGAGCGGCTCAATATCACGGGCATCCAGGGCCTGACCCAGGCCGAGATCGCCACCTTGCGTGCCTTGGGGGCCATTGAGGATGCTGCTGCGGAGAGCCCCTAGCAAGAACACCATTTAATGTGGTCTCTTTTCGTGTGCATTCGGTCAGCCACAACTGCCGATGTAGTATCTCAATCTTCCTGGCGATGTACATTTGCTGAAGTTGAAGAACTCTACAACCGCCATAAGAGTCATGGTAGGAGGTAATCATGAGCGAGACCCACGTGTCCAGAGGAAATTCACCGATAGTGCGGGTGGCGATAGCCAGCTGGATAGGCACGTCCATCGAATGGTGCGATTTCATCCTGTACGGAACCGCAGCCGCCTTAGTCTTAGGCCCACTATTCTTCTCTCCGAAACTTTCTCCGCTGGCGGCCCAGTTATCTGCCTTCGCCACCTTCTGGGTCGGTTTTGCTGCACGTCCTGTTGGTGGCATTGTTTTTGGTCATTTCGGTGATAGACTTGGTCGCAAAAACATGCTCATCCTGACGCTCTTAATTATGGGGATTGGAACGTTCCTTGTCGGTTGTCTACCGACCTATAAGAACATCGGTATCATCGCACCTGTTCTACTTATCATCCTACGCTTTGCACAGGGGTTTGCGGTGGGAGGGGAATGGGGTGGCGCAGTGCTGCTAGCGACAGAACATTCACCTGCAGCCAGGCGCGGATTCTACGGCAGCTGGCCGCAGTTTGGTCTCCCCATAGGCCTTCTGCTCTCATCGTTGATCTTCAGTGTAGTTGCATCATCCTTCCCAACGACAGGTTTTCTGGCTTTTGGCTGGAGGATACCCTTCCTGCTCAGTATTGTGCTAGTCCCTGTCGGATTATTTATCCGCCTGAGGATCGCAGAAACACCTGACTTTAAGAGAGTAAGAGAAACCGGTACGATAGCCAGGATGCCTGTGCTCGATGTGATCCGCACCAACTTCAAGAGCGTGGTCTTGGCAGCGGGTGCCTTCTTTGTGACGAATGGAGCGGGTGCCATCTATGTCACCTTCATTGTCACCTACGGCAGCAAGATACTAAAGGTCCCGGCCAGCACAATGCTCAATGGCATCCTGTGGGGAGCAGTCGCAATGGGCGTCACTATTCTGGTAGCAGGTTGGTTGAGTGATCGCTTTGGACGATTGCCTGTCTACCTGGCGGGTGCAGCCTTTGTGGGTTTGATGGCGTTCCCCGTCTTCTGGCTCGTCGATACGAAGTCACCAGTGTTCATCGCTCTAGCACTCGCCATTGGACTCGGTGGTACTGGCATCATGTATGGTCCACAGGCGGCCTTCTTTAGCGAGTTGTTTGGTGCAAATGTCCGCTATAGTGGAGCATCGCTCGGTTACCAGATAACCGCGATCTTCGCTGGTGGACTCGCACCATTTATCGCTACTGCCCTCCTTACTCAGTTCAACAATGCTTCCTGGCCGATTGCCCTCTACATCGTCGGCATGGCGGTCATCACGCTTGTCTGCACCTACTTGGCTGGAGAGACTCGCCCAGCAGCGACTGCTGAGCCTGCAGGAGGGGTAGCAGGGAACTAAGAAGCTCAAGAGAGCATCAGGAAATGTCCTCTATTTCGTCATATAGTGAGGGCATTTCCTAACTCGCTTTCCTCCCACAGATGTGCCAAGACCCGTTGCCTGATTGGTTAGTTGGGCAGGCACCATAAGCTGACCTCCTCGACGAGGGAGCTAGGCTCACCTGAGATCAGTTTGCCTTCGTTTGCCCAGTTAGGAAATGCCCTCTTGTTGCTTAAAAAAACTTGCCCATCGCGTTTGGAAAATTCGGTCAACTTCTCAGCATTACCACAATTTAGGTCAGCGAGGTTGCGTCAGAACCAGGTTATGGGCCAAACGACACCTGGCTCTAACCCGCCCTGGAGGGAAGCGCGAGCAGTCTGCTATGAGACAGGGAGGACCAACTCTTAGCCCGCAGTGGTCTCACGGCAGCAGCTTATCCAGCGTGATCGGCAGGTAGCGGATGCGGATGCCGGTCGCATGATAGACGGCGTTAGCGATAGCGGCGGCGGTGCCGATGATCCCGATCTCGCCAATGCCCTTGGCGCCCATGGGGTTGACGTGGGGGTCGTCCTCGTCGATCCATGTCACGTCGATCGTGCCGGCGTCGGCGTTGGTCGCGATGTGGTACTCAGCGAAGTCGTGGTTCACGTAATCGCCGAAGCGCGGGTCCAGCACGCTCGCCTCGTGCAGTGCCATCGACAGGCACATGGTCATCAACGGCCTGGGAGCATGCACCACGCTACTGGTGGCGCTCATTATCTCCTTCTCCAAGTTTCTTGAGGGAGCCTGGGTGGTCGTCCTGCTCATTCCTGTGCTGGTTGTGATGTTCCTGGCGATCCAGAAACACTATACGCGCTTTGAGCTCGAGCGTACCACGAATACGCCAGTGCAACCCGAAGCTATTCATCATCGCCTGGTTGTGCCTATTGAGGTGTTTGATCTCGTGGCGAAGCAGAGCGTGGCGTATGCACGTTCCATTTCCCCGAACGTAACGGTCGTTCATGTCGCTATAGATGAGGGGGCCGCCGCGCAAATGGAGCAGAGTTGGGACCAATGGCAGCAGGAGAATCTGACGCAGGAGGAAGATACGCATCTGCTGATTATCGAGTCACCCTATCGCACGCCGGTACCGCCCCTGCTTGCCTACATTGATACCGTTCATGAACGCCACCCCGATGTCACGTTGAGCGTTGTGCTGCCCGACTATGTGATCGTCCACTGGTGGGAATACTTGTTGCACAATCAGACTACCTTCCGTCTGAAAGCCGCCTTGCGCTTGCGGCCCGGCATCGTCGTGATCGATATGCCGGAACACCTGGCACACAAGCAGCGTCCAGCCCAATGAGTATCGAGGGCATTCACCTCGACTATTGTTTGTATCGCCTCAGCAAGGGACGTTTGACAAGTGCGACGAGTAGCAAGTAGGCTATCGTCATTGCAATCAGGAATAGGAAGTACAGCCCTGGTAACGGCGTAAAGCCGAGCGGCACGGCAAGCGGCATGTACGGAAGCAGGATGCCGATGGCCACCACCAGCAACACAGTGATTACAAGCGGGGTACTCGGGCGACTGCGCAGCGGATTGCCCGCGGTGCGAATGATAAACACGACCAGCGTCTGCGTGGCGAGCGACTCCACGAACCAGCCCGTGTGGAAGAGCACAGCTCCAGCGTGGAAGACACGCAACAGGATGAAGAAAGTCAGAAAGTCGAAGATCGAGCTGATTGGCCCGATGAAAATCATAAAGTTGCGGAGCAGGTTGATGTCCCAATGCTGCGGCTTTTTGATGAAGCTCGGGTCCACGTTATCGGTCGGGATGGCTACCTGGGACGTGTCATAGAGTAAGTTGTTGAGCAGAATCTGCGAGGGCAACATCGGTAGGAACGGCAGGAAGACATACGCGCCCGCCATGCTGAACATGTTGCCGAAGTTTGAACTGGTGCCCATCAACAGGTATTTAATCACATTGCCGAAGGCTTTGCGTCCCTCCAGGATACCGTCGTGCAAGACCTGCAAGCTCTTTTCAAGCAGGATAATAGCGGCGGCATCCTTGGCGACATCGACGCCGGTGGAGACCGAGATGCCGACGTCTGCTGTATGTAACGAAGGCGCATCGTTGATCCCATCGCCCATATAGCCCACGACGTGCTTGTGGCTCTTGAGCGCCAGGATAATACGGTTTTTCTGCCTCGGTGAGACACGTGCAAACACAGTGACCTGCTCGACGACTCTGGAAAGCGCCTCATCTGTCATGTGGTCCAGTTCGCTGCCCAGCACGATCCTACTGGCATCCAGGCCAACCTGGTCGCAGACGTGGCGGGTGACCAGCTCGTTGTCACCCGTCAGGATTTTGACCTGTACGCCATCGTTTTTCAGCGCTTGCAGCACCTGGGCTGCGTCCGGCTTGGGAGGATCAGCAAAGGTTAGGAAGCCAAGCAGGACCATGGCCTGCTCGTCCGCTTTGCTATAGTGCGCTGCTTGTGGGACCGGGCGGTAGGCCACAGCGAGGGCGCGGTACCCTTGCGTATTCAGATCCTGATACATCTTTACTAAATTTGCACGTGCTGCGTCATCCAGCGGCTTGTTCGTGTTGTTGATCTCGTAGGTGGAACAGCAGGGAAGCACGCTCTCTGGCGCTCCCTTTGTGATCAACAAAAGTTCATCCTGGTGCTGCACGATCACCGAGAGGCGGCGGCGTTCAAAATCGAACGGAATCTCATCGACCTTGCTGTATCCACTGCTCTCCACACTCCCGTATTGCAAGATGGCGTCATCGAGTGGGCTTTTGATGCCGGTTTCGTACGCACTATTCAAGTAGCCAAAGAGCAGCACGCGGTCGGATGTTTGATTGGAGAGATCGAGATGCCCCTCTAGCTGTGTTTCACCAGTGGTTAAGGTTCCCGTCTTATCGCTGCAGAAGGTATCAATGCTGCCGAAGTTCTGGATCGATTCCAGGTATTTGACGATCACCTTTTGCTTTGCCATATTTTGCGCGCCCTGCGCCAGCGTGATCGTTGTGATCGCGGGCAGGCCCTCTGGAGTGAGCCCAACGGCCAGGGAGATGGCGAAAAGGATCGTCTCGAGCGGCCGATGATGGCCGAGGATGCCAACCAGGAAGATGAAGACAACCAGGAAGAAAACAGTCCTCACTATCAGCAAGCTAAAGCCGGCCATGCCGCGCTCGAACTCGGTCTGGGGCGGTTTACTTGCCAGACTCGCGGCAATATCGCCAAAGGCAGTGTTGCGACCCGTGGCTGTGACGAGCGCGGTAGCCGAGCCGCTGACGACCGAGGTGCCAAGAAAGACTTTATTATGCGCTTCGGCGAGATTTTCTGTGGGGACAGCGAGATCATCCGCGGTTTTCTCGACCGGTTGCGATTCGCCGGTCAGTGCCGCCTGTTGTACTTGCAGGTCGGTGGTTTGCACCAGGCGTGCATCGGCGGGAACGAGGTCTCCGGCGGTGAGGCGGATCATGTCACCTGGCACCAGGTTGCGGCGGGGAATTTCCATCCATTTGCCATCGCGCAGCGCGGTAGCCGTAGATGCTACACTTGCGCGCAGTTTCTCGACAGCCTTCTGCGAGCGGTACGTCTGCACAAAGTTGAGGATGTTGCTGATGAGTACGATGACCAGAATAATGCTGGCATCGACCGGGTCGCCCAGGATTGCCGAGATGAGGCTGGCGATTATCAGGACCAGTATCAATGGGTTCAAGAACAGGCGCAAAAATTGTACCAGACCTGAAACGTGCTTTGTGCCAGTCGTATCGTTCGGGCCATATTTGTCCAGCCGCTTACGCGCCTCGTCTCCTGTCAGCCCCTGTTCACTGCTCTGTAGCTGTTCAAACTGGGTTTTCAGCGGTATCGTAGGCGTCCCTGCTTTCCCTTCGCCCAAAGGAGTCTGTGTTGCCTGTTGAGTTATTTGATCTTGCATAATAAGCCCCAAATTCTTGATTCCCGGTCTTGAATGTAAATGTTCATCAGGTCAGTCTCAGCCCAATAACCTTTTGTGCGATTAGCCAGCAGAGATCCTTCGCTTCGCTCAGGATGACAGGATCGGTCAGGATGACAAAATCGCTCAGGATAACAAGATCGCTCAGGATGACAAGATCACTTAGAACTTGTCTCAGCCCAATCAATTCCAGCGGCGTCCATCGTAATGATCGTGCCGACCTCGCCGCGCAACAGCGCCGCTGCATCCTTCAGGGCGCCAATAGCTGCCATGCCTTTCGTCTTGCGCACGAAATCGCAGGCCGCCTCTACTTTCGGCCTCATTGAGCCAGCGGCGAACGTGTACTGCTCGATCGCGTCGGGTGATGCTCGCCGGATCACTCGCTCGCCTGGCTGCCCCCAGTTAATATAGACCCCATCCACATCGGTCAGAATCACATAAGCCTCGGCCTGGAGTTCCTCCGCGAGCAGCGCCCCTGCGCGGTCCTTGTCGATCACCGCCTCGACCCCGATCAGGCTGCCATCCGGGCGGGTCACGGTGGGGATGCCCCCACCACCGGCACAGATCACAATCACTCCCATTTGCACCAGCATCTCAATTACACTGATCTCAAAAATGTGTTTGGGAAGCGGTGAGGGCACCACGCGGCGGTAGGCGTTGTTGTCCGGGGCGATGGCCCAGCCGCGTTCTCTGGCCAGGCTCTCAGCTTCCGCCTGCGTGTAAACGGGGCCGATAGGTTTGCTGGGCTGCTTGAACGCCGGGTCGCCGGGGTCTACCTCGATCTGAGTGAGCAGTGTGGCAATGCGCTGCGTGTTCGGCAGCAGATTGCCGAGTTCCTGCTCGATCAGGTAGCCGATCATACCCTCCGACTCTGCCCCCAGCACATCTAGCGTATAGGGCTCCACATCCTTGTACGCGGCGCTCTCTAGCGCGAGCAGTCCCACCTGAGGGCCGTTGCCATGTGTAACCACGAGTGTATGCTCGCGCGCTACGTCGGCAAGCGCCTTGGCAGCAACCTTCACATTCTCCCGATGATTCTGTTCGGTCATCGGTTGGCCCCT
>Ga0187819_10000477_pt1 | contig 19919 bp, 26 predicted proteins | sample NC_wetland_sal_i_15_FD_132411 | JGI IMG/M metagenome (GOLD analysis project Ga0187819, IMG submission 132411) | Wetland sediment microbial communities from Neuse River Estuary, North Carolina, USA - SO4_4 | ecosystem: Environmental > Aquatic > Freshwater > Wetlands > Sediment | place: USA...
CTACCGCGAGGCGAGAGCACCGGAGTACATCAAGGTCCACCCGGGCCAAGCGTAGTACGCGGAGGTCCCCTCGAAGCCCTTGCAGCTCTGTGGGGGGTGCCTCAAGACCCTCATCGGGGTTCTGAACCTCGAAGAGAAGGTCTCCCTCGACGCGCCCGACGTGGGTGATTACGTAGTGATGCCGAGGGCGGCGGTCGAAGAGCTGAGGAAAGCGGCGGGAGTCGGCGGAAGCGGAAGCGGAGGTTGAGATCATGGCTGGAGGAGAAGAGGAAGTCGATCCGGAGCTGGAGGAGATCGAGAAGGCGCTCCGCGAGAACGAAGCGGCGGGGGTGAACGGCTCCGCGGTTCCTTCGGCTTCGCCTCCCGCCATCGGTGAGCCCCATCGCCCTCAGGACGCTCCGAGGAAGGGCCCCGGTCGTCGCCAGCCTCCGGTACGGAGGAGGAAGGGGATGCAGGAGGTTTCTGCAAGCGCAGGGACGCCCCCTCCGGTAGGGGTCATCGGAGAGCCTCCGGGCGAAGAACTCGATGAGGGTGGCACCGGCACCAAGGACGCCATGGTCGTATGGCCTCGCGTCTTGGAGAAGCAGAAGGCGCTCGGCTACCAGCCCGAGGCGATCGGGATCACGGTCGCCAGGATCGCGACGGGTCCGCAGAAGGCACCGCGGGTGCAGCTCGCGCCCATCGACGGGTCGATCGTGGCCGGCGACGGGAACACGAGTCCCGGAGAAGCGCTCTACGATTACATCGTCGGCTACTACCATCTCTCAAGCGGGGGCCCGGCGGTCTACCATCTCAACTTCTACTACCGCTCCGGTGGCGGAACGATCCGGGGCTCTGCGGAGCTTCCTCTCGATCACCCCGACGTCATCGTTCGGCAGCGTCAGGCGGTCGAGAAGGCGAAGTACGATCGCGCGGTCGCAGCGGGCGGGTACCCGGGACCGGCGCCGATGCCGTTCGGGCTTGGGGGTCGAGCCCCCTTCGGTGCGGCCGGTGTTGGGGCCGGAACACCTGCGGCCCCTGTCCCAGCTCCGAACTTGAACGAGAACGAGAACCGGCTCTTTCAGGAGCTTCTCCAGAAGACCGGATTCTATGAAGGCTACATGAAAGCGCAGAAGGAGGCTGAGGCAAGAGCGCCCGCTCCGGCTGCTCCGGTCCCGACTCCAGTGAGGGATCCCAACGCCAAGCCCCCGGGGCTCACCGACGAGGAGTGGACCTCGATCCAACGCACCAGACTTGCGAAGGACATGGGCCCGGCCATCGCGCAGGCAGTGACGGCGAGCTTGGTAGGCGTTGGTCTGACCCCCGACGTGATCCAAAACTTGAAGCAGCTAGGTTCCGCTCCAGCCGCTGCTGTAGCTGCCGGTCCAGGGCCAGCTCCCTATAACCCCAAGGACCCCTTCAATCTCGTTGCCGGTCTCGAAAGCTTCGTGACGGTCATGAAGCACATCGGAGTGCTTCAGGAGAAAGTTCAAGAGGCACTCCCGACCGTTGCAGGAAGAGCTGACGAAGAGAAGAAGGAGCCGGAAGAGAAAGACGAAACCAAACTTGCCCCCATCGCCGAAGGGTTGCTCAAGTACGACAACGGCCAGCCGATGATGTACGCAAAGAAAGGCGAGGACGAGTCAAGCGTCGAGTGGCTTACCCGGATCGCAATCGCCAACCAGCCCATGTTCGAGAAGATCGCGAGCAAAATCCCACCGGACGTGTTCGGGCGAGTGATGGACGCGGTGATGCGCAAGCAGGCAGCAGCGGCGGCAGCGCCGACGCCGGCCTTGGGTCAGAAGACAGAGAAGCCCGCGAAGGGTTGGGTTCCAGACTAGATTTTTTGTCAGGTTCCGTGGTGTAGCGCCAGGTCCCGTTTTGTTTCGTACTGCACTGTGGGGTGCTCTAAGGGCTCTCACACGAGAGCAGCGGAAGCGGCGATGGAGGGGAGAGTTGCCGCGGAATAGAAAATCGTAGGGCAGTGCCGGGAGGCTGTCGTACGCCTCGGCTCTCTGCCGTTTCGCGATCTAAGGGCCCGATTGAGGGCGAGCCCGCTGAGTCTCTAGCTCAACGGGCTTTTTTCTTGTAGCCTCTTGACAGGCTCGGCGAGATGCGCCGGCTGCTAGGAGAGCCCCCATGATCAGCGCCGTCGCACGTGAGGCCCGGTCCGGTCGTTCGAAAGCCCGCGAAGTATCGAGAAAGCTTGCGAGAATCCATCGCGGCGCGAGGGAGGAACTCTCCGGCGCCGAGAGCACTACCCTCTGGATCCTCGGTGGCGTGGCCGTCTTGGGAGGCGGATACCTCGCCTTCCAAGCTCTCAACAAGCCCGCCGCTGCGGCGACGTCGACCCCCGGTACCACCCCGAGCCCCTCGACCCCCTCTCCCTCCCCTTCCGCTCCGTCCTCCACGGTCACGTGGCCCTCTGGAGCTTTCCCTTGGGCGCCGCCCTCGAACCCCGCCGCGCTACCCCCAGGCTTCCAGCTCACCGACGATCTCACATCCCAGGACCCGATGTGGATCGCGATGGCGCAGTCGGCGCTCAACATCATGACGCGGGTGTCGAGTTCCCCCTCGCTCCAGTCCACCGTTGCGGTGAGCTACTCGACTGCGCCCAACGGCGTCGTCGATACCTCCTTCATGATCGCCCTGACCCAGATCCAGAGCTACCTGATGAACACCATCACGCAGCTCAAGGCCGCTACCCCTTCGGCGTCGTTTCTAACTAACCCGCACACCAACGGGATCCTCGACCTGAAGACGCTGGCGATTCTGATCCTGATCTCGGCCAGCGCTGCGGCAGCGGGCGGGTCGACCGGCATCGTCGGGACGACCATCACCGACCCGATCCTGAACCAGGAGGCGACCGTCGCTCTTGGCAACGCGGTCTCTGCGGGCAGCTCGTCGATCTACGCCGTGATGGCGAAGGGGCTGACCAATCCGATCACGCTCTCACCAGCCTTGAGCCAGTTCCAAGCGAACTGGAACGCGTCGAACACGAGCTTGCAAATCCCGGTCACGGGGAACCTCGACTGGATCTCGTGGAGCGCGCTCGAGTCGTTCGCAGGCTGAAGCTGGAAGGAAGAGGAAGAGGAACCGAGGAAGCTCTCCCATGGCCGCCACCTGGACTCCGCCCACGACCCCGCTCTCTACGAGCGGCTATGGATCGGAGCTTCTGGCGCAGTACCAGCTCCAGCCCTCGGACGTCCAGGCGCAGATCCAGGCTCGGACCGGTGTCGATACGACCAACCAAACCGTGCAGAGCGGGATAGCGGCAGCCGCGGGGTTGATCCAGAACGGATATGATCCCAACAACCCCGACGACAACGCCGCTCTCGTTCACAGCATCTCGGCGGGATTGTGCCTCATCCCGCCACCCTTTCCGGGCGTGATCCTCGCCGGAGCCATCGAGGGGCTTTGGGTTGTCGGCAACCAGATCGCATGCCCGGTCGCGAACGCCTTCGCGGCGATCGGCCTCGGAAGCCGATGCGACGCCCCGCCTTGTACAACCACGGGCGGACCGTTCACGACGGCCGGGATCCTCCAGACCAACCAGGGAGCGCTGCCGCCTCTTTTTTCAAGAGATGGGAGCTTCGCGCAGCTCGCCACTGCGATGCTGGTGACCGGCGCCGCGCAGGCCGGCAACTGCAACCCTGGCCCTCCCGCCGTGGCGCTCATCGACGCCGCCGTGAGCGTGTGGAACGCGACTCGCAAGGGCCCGGCGGTTCCGATCTACGTTCCAGCTTTGCTAGTTCAACCTGGGACTGGCTCTCCAGGCATCGGCCGCCTCTTCGACTGCGCGGGGGCGCAGATCTCCGGGAGTGATCCCGCGGCTCTCGCGGGACTCCCCGAAAATATCTTCTACGCCTTCGACGGGCTCGGCAACGCCCAGGGCGCCTACGGGATCACTTCGGGCGTCCCGTCGTTCCCCTCGTGCGGGATGGTCGGAACCGAAGTCGTTCCGGCCCGAAGCGTGATGATCAACATCGGGGACCTGATCAAACCCCAGAAGTCCACGGGGCAGGTCGTAGCCGAATCGGGGGCGAGTCTTCTCGTGGGTGGGCTCGCGGGAGGGCTGCTCTTCTCGTGGGTGAGCGGGCAGGCGGCGAGCGTTGTGTTCGACGGGGCATGGGCCCATCTTGTGGGGCTGTTTAGAGCTTCACCTCCGAGGGTGCCCGGGTTGAGAGAGGTGAGGAAGATTCAGAGGAAGGGAAGAAGGTAAAGTTATGCCCCTAAGAACTGGGAAAAGTAGAGCTGCAATCTCGAGTAACATCTCGAAACTCCGTCACGAGGGGTATCCGGAAAGGCAAGCCATCGCGATAGCGATGAGAAAAGCCGGCATCGCCCGCAAACGTCGGCGCAACCCTTCCGGTAAGGGACTCCTCAAAAACCCCCTCGTCTGGGTCCTTGGCGGCGGCGTGGTCGTCTGGGGCGGTTACATGCTCTGGAACCGGGCGCAAGCCTCTTCCAACCCCAACGCGGCGCAGATCGCGCAGATGCAGGCCCAGTTGACTCAGCTCCAGGCGCAGCCGAACCCCGATCCGGCTACGCTTGCTCTCATCGACGGCTTGCGGGCGAGCATCCGCGCCGCGGGCGGAACCCCTACCTGAGATGAAAGTCCAGCTCCTCTCCACCGACCCCGAGGTCGTTCTCTTCGGCGATTTCCTCTCTCAGGAAGAAGCCCAGGGGTTGATCCGACTCGCGGAGGGGCACTTCGTTGAGTCGAAGATCACGTGCGACAAGCGCGGCGGCTGCGTTTCGAGCTACCGGACCAGCGCGACGGCGTACCTGCCGATCACGGAGCTGACGACTCGAATCGCCGAGAGGGGGATGAAGCTCGCAAGGCTCCCCTATGCCGAGAGCCTCCAGATCGTGAGGTACTTCCCGGGGCAGGAGTTCAAACCACACCTCGATGCGTTCGATCCCGGGTCTGTCGATGGGCAGAGAGAACTCGCGAGCTACGGCGGACGTCAGAGAGACGCGACGTTTCTGATCTACTTGAATGATGGGATGGAGGGAGGCTCGACGCGGTTCTCTAGGTTGGACCTGGAGGTGAGACCGGAACCTGGCGCGGCGCTCTACTGGCGCAACGTGGGGTTGAATGGAAAGGTTGACCCGAGGACGCTCCATCAGGGGATGCCAGTCACCTCCGGCGTAAAGTACGCCGTCAACCTCTGGATCCGAGGGAGCAAGTCTCTCGCGGGGTACCCGTGCCCGCCGAGGGAGAACCGGATCGCGGCGTTGAGGAACTTCGTGACGGTTTCCGTTCCGGTGAAGCTCGGAAAGCCCGGTCTCGGAGAGGCCAAGCCGATGCCCGTCGTTGCGAGCGTGAAGGTTGAACGCCAAGCCTACGTTGGCACAGGTCCGACGCTCCTCAAGATGGCGGCCTTCATAAGGGAAGGGTCCGCCAACCCGGCGATGAAGCAATTCGCCGAGATGGTGGTCAAGCAGGCGGGGGTGCCCTCGTCGGAACATCTTACGCACTTGAAAGCGGCGCAGATCCTCCTCGCTTATGTCAAGAAGAACGTCAGGTACAGATCCGACCCGAACAACGTTGAGTTGGTTCAGAGCGCAGAGATTACACTCTGCGTTCCAGGCGCATCGATCTGCATTCCAGTCGGCGACTGTGACGACCAAGTCGTGGCGTTGGGGTCTCTCATGGGAGCTTACGGCATCCCCGTAAAGATCATGAAGCAGTCCTTCGGCGATGACATCGAGGAAGAGCACGTCCTCGTCATCTTCGAGACCGACGACCACCGATGGCTCGCGGCGGACCCCACGGCGCCGGCCGATGTCGGTGTCGGCTTCCGGGCTTCCGCTTCCAAGGAGGAGATCATCGATCCTCTCGATCCTACGGGAAGTGGGACGCAAGCGTCGGAGTTTGTGTCGGTCGGGAGGCGGTCCTTTGAGTTGACGATCTCGAAGGAGATCGAAGTGACCTTTGCTCCACGGCAGGTCTTGAAGAAGATCGGGAGCGGGTGGCTGCCGACCATCATCTACCCGTCTACGGTCCGCGATGCGCAGGCCCAGCTCCTTACATCGGCTCAAGGCGTGGACACCGAGGTGCAAGCCTGCACTGGGCTCGACCAAGCGACAGGGCAAGCCTGGGTCCTCTTCCTTCAAGGGCTGACTGCCTTCTGCAACGAGGATCCCGGAATCTGGGGGCTCGGGTCGCGGATGGATCGTGTGGAGAGCTACCAGACGGAACTCTACGCCTGGCAGCAGTCGCTCCATCAGCTCTGCACCAACGTCACGCCGACGACTCCGGAGCCGGAAGCCCCGCCCATCAACGGTGGTCCCTGGCTTCCTGTCGCTCACCTGGGGCTCTACGCCGTTATCGGTGTGGCGGGCGCCTACGCCGTCGGTCAGCTTGTGAAGGGCGGCGCCGAAGTGCTCGAGACGACGAAGATCCTGAGAAGGGGAGGGACCAAGACCGCAGCCGAGCGGCGGAGAAGGAAGAGGGCAGCATGAGACGGAAGCGAAGCAAGAATCCCGTCTCCGAAGCCGTCATCTTTGCGGTTGGGACCACGGTCGGGATCGTCGTCGGGACGGTCCTGGCGACGTGGCTCGTCGAGACGATGAAGGCGAACGGGCAGCTCCCAGGGGGGAGTCAGGTCGCGGCGCTGCCGCCGGAGGTGGTGTGATGTGGATGCTGTTCGGAGCCATTGTGGGTGGCGTTGTCGGTAACTTGTTCGAGAACGGAGCGCCCAGCTTGACGAAGAAGCTCCAGCCCATCGGACTCTCCACCGTCGTCGGCGCTGCAATCGGCGCCTTCGTCATCCCCGGGGTGGAGATGACATCGACATCGACGAAGATCTCGGGGCTGCCTCAACCCCCACGGCAGGTGCTCCCGTGACCGAGCAGGCTTGGACCATTGCCGGCGGTGTCATCGGCGGCGCCGCGGGGTACTACCTCGGCAAGAAGGACCTCGTCTGGACGCTAGTCGGGACGTTCATGGGGGCAGTTCTTCTCCCACCCACGGCGGCAGCCGCGATGCCGCAGCTCTCCCCTTCGGAGATCGGAACCCCGAACGTCCACACGATCGAGCTGATTCCGGGCAAGACCATCATCCTGCGAGCGCAGCTCGGAGATTTGATAACTGTCCTTGCACCGTCGGGGTGGGGCGTTCCTTCCGCCGAGGCGAACATCCCTGGATTTCTGGAGATAGAATCAACCTCGGCAACCGCGGAGTCGACGGTCTTCAAGGTGACGGCAGGGGGGCAAGGGCAGATTCAGATGTCTTCCGGTGGCGAGGTCGCGATACTCTCGATCGAGGTGATGTGATGGTGGAGATGGGAAGGGAGATCCAGAGACCCCCGAGGCAGGTGATCTCGAAAGATGGAGGGGATCTCCTCTCTCGAACCATCGCGGACCATCCCGTCGGGAGCCTCACGACGATCGGGGCTGGGATCGGAGCCATCTGGGGCGGCGCCGCTGGGTTGGTTCTCGGGACCGGAGCGGCGAAAATCGGCGCAGCGGTTGGTGGGGTGCTTCTTGGAGCCCGCGGGTACGCAGTTGGAAAGGATCTGAAGTCATGGCTCAGAGCATCGGAGTGACGTCGGTGGGGGCAGCTCCCCCTCGGGTTGTTCTCGGAGAAGCGCAGAAGCTTCAACCGACTCTGGGTGCGAAGACCCTCGGGGCGGTCTCTCTTTCAACCGGAAGCCCGGCCCTTGATGGCGCGGCGGGCGCGGCGGTCGCGTGGCTCGTGGCGCCCTCGGACAAGAAGGTGGGGTACGCCCTTGCGGGGGGACTGCTGACGGGGGTGTTCGGGCTGTTGGGGCTCGGGGGGACGTTGGCGTGGAGATACTTCAAGGACTGAGGGAAAGATGGAACCGAGACAAGTAACACTGGGCGCGACTCCTCCTTCGTCAGGATCTTCGCTACTGACGACAGGGTTGTGGATCGGTGGAATCGGCGCCGCTATCTATTTACTCGAGGAGTCTGAGTGAAGATCCTCTACGGCACGTGTGGCGAAGGGATGGGGCACGTCATGCGCTCCGCCGTGGTCGCGAAGCATCTCCAGGCCCAAGGGCATTCCCTCGAGTTCGTCTGCGCTTCTGGGAGAGCATACGATTACCTCGAGAGGACCTTCGGCAAGATCGTTCATCGCGTTGTCGGCCTCTCGACCGTCATGACGGGGAACTCTTTGAGACCCATTGCGACGATGGGTCTGAACCTTCTTCAGCAGAGCATCGCGTCGCCGTTCGCTCATGTGGGGACGTTCCTCGCGGTGCAGCGGCCGGATGTTGTCATCTCGGATTTCGAACCGTTCGTCGCTAGGTACGCGGGGGCCTCGAAGATCCCCCTTCTCGCCCTCGACAACATCCACTTCATGAACCGGTTCGAGCACTCTCGTCTCGGTCTCGGCAACGGCGCCGATCGAGCAGCCGCCGCTATCATGTTCGCGGCGACCTCGGAGATGGTCCCGGGCGCGGACCGCTACATGGTCACGAGCTTCGTTGAAGCGAAGGCTAGATTGGATCGAACCTCGCTCCATCTTCCGATTCTGAGAAACGAGATTCTCTCCGGAGCCAAGACCGTCGGAGATCACATCATCGTCTACCTCAACGAGAAGGCGGAATCCGCGAGAGTCCTCGGGGTTTTGAAAACCCTCGGTGGGTGGAAGTTCAAGACGTTCGGGATGGAGGGGACTGGAAGCTCTAATGTCGAGGTGATTCCCTTCTCCACCGATCGCTTCCTCAAGGAGTTCCTCTCTTCGAGAGCAGTGATCGGAGGAGCTGGCTTCACCCTCATGACCGAGGCGATCTATTCCGGCAAGCCGATGCTCGCGCTTCCCTTCGAGGGACAGTTCGAGCAGATCTTGAACGCGAACTACCTCCAGAAGCTCGGGTGGGGAGAGCGCTCGCGAGGGTTCTCCTCGCAGGAGGTCGGCGGGTTTCTCTCGAGAACGGAGATCTACCGGGAACGTCTCCGAGGAATCGTTCACGACGGCAACGCAGAGTTGCTCGCAAGCGTGGACCAATGGATCGGAAGATGGGCGGCGTAGAGGAAATTCTCATCGGCCACCTGACGGATCTTCACTTGAATGGGAGGTTCGATCGAAGGGAGCGCTTCGAGCGCGCTCTCGCTAAGGCGAGGGAGTTCCGGGTCGATCATCTGATCCTGACGGGGGACCTGACGAAGAACGGATCCGCAAGTCAGTTCCGAGAGCTGGCTTCCTGCTTGGGAGGTTGGACTTCCGAGAGCGTCACGATCATCCCCGGCAACCACGACGAGGGCCGCGAGTACGACCGGTCGATCGCCTCGGGGGAACTCTCGCGGTTTCAGCGGACCTCGCTCCTCCCGTTCCAGCTCAAGGGGGCGCTGAAGATCCTTCCGCTCGATACCCGCTTTGCGAAGAGATCCCTCGCGTTCAAAGCCATCGGGAAGATCGGAACCGAGCAGATCGCCGCTGTGGCGCGAGAGGTTGAAGACCGATCCCTTCCGCTTCTCATCGCGCAGCATCACGGGCCCCATCTCACGCCGTGGTCTCTCTTCCACGGGCTCACTGATCGCAAGGCGGTTCTCGGGCTCCTCCAGAAGCGGGACGATGTCCTCATCCTAGCGGGGCACGATCACGTCGTGCAGGACCTCTTTGACGGGAAGGTCCGAATCGCGGGAAGCGTGGCGCACCATCCCGATCCCCTACGCGTCTATCGCCTTGCGGGGAGGTCCTTCGAGAACGTCCTGGCCGTTCCAGGAGGGCAGTTCATGTCCTTCGGCCGTCGATGGGTGGGGATAAGGAACCCCTAAGAGATGCTCATCGCGAAGGGTTACGAAGTTCACTTCTACGTTGGTGATGCTGAGAGGAAATACTCCCCTCCTCCGAGCTACGCGATGCTCCACGACCCCGATGGCGTTGACTGGCCTTCGGACTCGGTTCTCTTCGCGCGCTTCTCGAAGGACCGGAAGGAAATCTCCTACGATCCGGCGGAGAGCTACTTCGGAGATGATCCTCTCGGGGGATCGATCTCTCTACCGCCGAGGGATATGGCTCGCTGGAGTCAGATTGGACCCGTGAAGAAGATTGAGTACACGAGGTTGAGACCTCACGGGTTGCCGACGAGATATGAGGGGGATTACTTCCATATGTTCGATGGAAGTGAGGGGTTGTTGAGTCTCTTGACGTTTCTCTTCACAAACATCGAACCGATTCTCTACCGTAGGGGAAAGTTGTATCGAATGGAGCTTCCAGCGTGGGCGAGCCTGGACGACCGCGGCTACATTTGGCCATGATCTAGTTCAAGGAACTAGCTTCACGCTCACCTGGATCGTGAATCCGAAATCTAGCTCCGAGCCGTCATAGTAGAACGCCGGTCGAACTCCGAGGTGGAAGTCCTCGTGATCGACGACCCTCCCCGTCTGAACCCACCCCTGCGGGGAAGCTGACGTCGGCGGCTCCTTCGCCGCAAGAGCGAGAGCGAGTGCGATTCCGAAGGGCATAAGTGCTAGCCTGACCGAAGCGCGATCTGGGAGCCTCTCCTCGGAGGGAAACCCAATGAAATCAGTGGACTACCTGGAGACTATGAGCCAGTCCCGCAGCGGGTCGTCTGCGGCGGAGGTTCGTGTAGGTAAGCGGAGACGGCGACGATCTTCTTCGAAAGGGTTGACGAAGCGCGCCCCGTCTGCTCAGCTTTCTTCCAGCGCAACACCGAAGTCGCGGGGCTCTCGCAAGAACGAGGTCCACGTGGCAGCAGAAGCTCGAAAGCGCAGGTCCGGGAAGAAGCGTCGTCGCAACCCCCCCAAGGCGGGTTCGAGGGCGGCAAAGCGAGGCGCTCGCAAGGCGGCGCGCACGCGTCGCATGAAGCACGAGGCCCGTTCGCGCGCCGCGCGCAAGGCGGCACGGACCCGCAAGCGCCGGCACGGCCATCACCCGAAGCGTCGTCGAGCGACCCATCGCCGGACGCACCATCGCCGTCCGCGGCGGGGCCATCGCAAGAGCCCGAAGCGCGTCGCTGCCGGTCGGAAGGCCGCTCGTACGCGCAAGGCGCGCCATGGCTACCTGACCCAAGCCGACCGTGACGAGGCGAAGACGATCGTCTACGAGACCCGTCGGCGCCGTAAGCGCAAGGGCGGCAAGCGCCGCCGCAAGAACCCCGTCGCCGCTGCGGCCATGGAGGCTCGTCGCCCGCGTCGCAAGCGCCGGAAGAGCCGCAAGACCTCCCATCGCCGACCGCGTCGGTCCCACCGCCGCAAGCGCCCCGGGCATCGCCGCCACGTGGTCAAGAGCCACCTGCGTCGCCAGAAGGGTCGCCGCCGCAAGGTCCGCGTGAAGCGCCACATGAGCCACGAAGAGGCTCGTCGGCATCGCCGCCATTCCCACCGTCGCCGGAACCCCATCGACGGCTGGAAGGAAATGCTCGGCGGTGTCGCGGGCGTCGCGCTCGGCTACGTCATCGCCTCCGGTGGTGATCGCTGGGTCTCGACCCATGCGCTCAACGCCGCGGGCCAGGACGCGCCGGCTCAGGGCCAGATCTACAACTCGGAGAGCCTCTCGCTCCCGATTTGGGGATCCTGGTCCCGTCTCGGAGTGGCCGTCGTCTCCATCGGCCTCCCGCTCTTCGTCGCCTCGAAGGTGAAGTCCGGGACCTGGAAGAGCTTCTTCCAGCTCGCAGGCTTCGGCGCTCTCGCTCGTACCGCCGGCAAGGCAGCGGACGACGGGATGGGCTACCTAGCGGGACAGACGCAGAACCCGATGCTGGTTCAGCTCTACTCGCCGGAACTCGCCGCTTCGATGGCCCTTGCGACCTCCAGCCTCACCGCGCCCACGGCGGCTCCGGCCGGTACCTTCGCGGGTATCGCCAAGCTGCTCGGTCTCGGTCGGGTCGGGGCGATGGTTCCGGCGAGCGTGGCCCCCGCGCCCTCGGGCAACGGGACCATTCTGACCTGCCCGGACGGGTACACGCTGGCGGACGACGGCAACTGCTATTCGACGCCGAGCCCCACTCCGACCCCTTCGCCCACGCCCACGCCGAGCCCCACTCCGTCGCCCACTCCCTCGCCCTCCGGTGGCGGGACGCCCGTGACGGTTCCGGTCTCGACCCCCGTGGTCTGCCCGACGACGGCTCCGACGTCGCCGATCCCGATCCCGATGCCGGCAACGGCGTCGACCGGCGTTCCATCGACGTACAACCCCCTCTACTGCACCCCCGAGCCCGATCCCTGCTGATGGGGATCTGATCTCGCAGACCAAGAACCGAGAACCCAACCCCCAACTCCCAAAACCAACCGAAGGGCCAGAGTAGGTCACGAGGCCAGCCCTCCTGAAGGAAGAACATCATGTTTCAGTGGAACAACGTCGAGATCCCCAACCGCAACGCCCTCACCCGCAAGATCGGGATGGGCTGGAACCCGAACTACGCCGACGCGGGCGTGTCCCTCTCGAAGGACCAGAAGAAGAAGAAGCTGATCGGCTTCATCAAGGACGCGGTCGTCACGCCGACGTACAACCTGCCCGTCCTCGACAACGTCACGATCCATTACGACGGGCCGATCACCGACGCACAGATCACGGCGTTCTTCGGCCAGAACATCAACCCGCTCGGGAGCAACAAGGCGAACCCGCCCCCGGGCGCGGTGCAGGTCGACTCGACGTTCTTCCAGCCGGGCGAGTTCCAGCTCTGGAACCTCATCTGCGGCATCCAGTGGAGGCTCGACTACGAGCCCTACTCCGCGACGGTCCTCGGCAACTCCTGGACCGCTCCCGCTGCCGCGACGGCCGGCCCCGTTTCGCCCGACGACTTCAACGTCAACGGCGGCTCGGGTGCGGCAACCGCCGACGACGTCACGGGCGCTGCGGGAGCCGGTAGCCCCCTCGGTCTCGCGACGGGCGAGACGATGACCCAGGCCGTGCTCGAGTGGGCATGGTGGTCGGAGATGGCCGGGTTCTACATGAGCCGCGGGTACAACCTGACGTGGCAGATGGGCAACCGCGAGTTCCTGCTCAACGACTCCCTGCGGTACACGGCGTTCGTCCCGACCAACGCCCAGGAAGGGAGCGCCTCGTCTTCGGACGTGGACGTGAACTTCATGGCGCGTCGGGTGAACAACTACTACCGCAACAACCTGGCGTCGCCGGAGATCTTCCTCACGGCGGACCGCAGCCGGCTCGGCAACATGACCCTCGGCGGTCAGGCCGGCCTCAGCGTGTTCCGGCCAACCCGCGCGTACGAGTTCGTCGGTGCGACCTTCGGCGGAAACGTCCTCAAGGCGTTCCTCAAGGGCAACACCGAGTTCCGCCGGCTGTCTTCGCCGATCCTCTTCGCCCCCGGCGTCCCCATCGGGCTCCAGGCGACGCAGAGCAACACGGACGACTCGAACCTGATGCGCGCCTACCTCTCGGCGACGTACAACGGCGTCTCGGGCATCACGCCTCCGGGCACGATCCCCGCGAACTTCACTCCGGACCAGAACCTCAACGCGGGCGCCACGCGCGCCGGTACCGCAGCCGTGACCGGCGCCGAGCCCTCGCTCGACAACCCGATCGCCCCGCGAAGCCAGCAGCTCAACGCGAACCGCAAGATCTACAAGGGCGGCACGTGGAAGCTCACCGTCGCGTTCAAGGGCTACGAGTTCACCTCGGAGCAGGCGGCGCTGGCGAGCGACCCCGACGTCCAGGCGGCCATCGCATGCGAGTGCGGCTGCGCCTGCCGCGGGAAGTGAACCGGTAGGACAGAGAACCCTAACCCCTTCCTGAAGAGAGGCCGCGCTTGGCAATCCAGCCGGCGCGGCCTTTTTTCTTAGGAGACCTCGAAGATGACCGACAACAAAGAGCCCGATCGGAAGGGCGTGAGCATCGAGAAGACCTACTCCATCGGCTCGCGAGCGAAGCTCGGGTACGCCGACGCTTCGAGCGGGATCGACTGGCGGACTGCGCCGCTCGACGTCGTGGCCGAGTTCTCGCCCCAGGTGGCGTGGGCGCGGTACCTCGGGGTCTCGTTCGCCCCGTTCGTCCAGTCGATCGCTGCGACGTTCACCAACGCGACGGACACACTCGGACCGTTTTCGTTCCCCACGAACGCGCGGCTTTCCGTGGTCTCGGTGGTGGATCAGGTCATCCTCCACATCGACGCGCCGAACCTCAACGCCGGCAACGCCTTGAAGCCCTTCATCGACTGGTTTTTCGGGCGGCAGAGCGGGATCCAGGCAACCTTGCAGGTGAACTCCTCGGGACCGGGGAGCTACGTCGTCGCTCCGCAGTTCCTTCCGGTTGACACCCTCTGCGCGATGATCACCGAGGCGTGGCCGTCGGGGTGGGTCCTGAACTACACGCAGCAGCCGCAGATGCAGTTCACGACCGGGTTCGCTCTGCCGTCGACTCCAGTGACGGTGACGTGCTCCTACCGGATGTGGCAGCCGACTCGCTACAAGCAGCTCATGGGAATGAGCGACGCCGACGCAGTCGAGAAGCTCGGGATGGCAGGAATCCTGACCGACGATCAGGTGCAGCGGTTCATGCGATCGATGTGAAAAGGGAGTTGAGAGAGAAGAGAGATGGCGAAGATTCGGCGGCGTTTTGAACTTTCGGCTTCGGGGCTCGACGAAGGGACCATAGGTCTCTCGTCGGATCCGTGGACGGCTGGCCAAAACGCGGGGCTCCGGATCCCAGCCGTCTTGCCGGGCGACACGCCGCTGAACCGACCCCGGTACCTCTTTCTCCTCGCGACCCGGACGATCCTGAACCCCTGCCGGCTCATCGGCATTCGTCAGGGGCTCACGATCGGCAACTTCCTCTCGGCCGACTGGACCCAGCTCCGGCCCTTGGAGTTCTTCGTCGAGACGCCGACGTTCCGGTTCTCCGACGGCAACGTCTCCTGGCATCTCGTCTACGAGGACAACGTACTGCCGAACCCTCACAGGTTGACGATCACCGACGCGCAGAATTGGGCCAAGGACTGTGCCGACGGCCCGGCGATGCTCTATAGCACGTTCACCAACACCGTTACGAACGTCAACGGCGCGCCGATCGCGTACATGCAGAACCTCACGGCGTACACGCCGCCGCAGTTCCAGAACCAGTGGCGGCCGATCGCGGCGGATCTGAAGAACTTCTACGACTTGAAGTTTCACTACCGGACCAACGATGCTTGGACGTCGTTCGGACATGGCCACGACGGCGGCGGGATCGAGCTGGAAGTGGGTCGGAGGGTCTCGCTCTACGCGAGCGTCCTCCAGACCAACCCCGAGACGCGCCCGGCCGATGTCCAGCTCGTAGGCGGCGCCGTTCCCTTCGGGCTTCCTCCCGAAGAGGCGTTCATCACGTTTATGCTCACCAACGCGGCCGGTGGGGAGAAGCCGGCCCTGCCGGCAATCTACTGGCGGGTGCTCGGGAGTCTCATCTTCGAGGACGAGATCGAGGACGTCGGAGGGAGAGGTTAGGTCCATGGGAGCCATGGAAGCGATCCTCGGAGAGGGAAAGGCGGCCGTCAGGGCGCTCGTGGTGAGGCGTGGGGCGGAGCTGGCCCAGGAGCACCTCCCTCGAGTTGCGCGGGGGCTCGCTGCCGCGGATGCCGCTGGCCCGACGTTCTCCACGGGTGCGACCGCGGTCATCGCTCTGACGACGGCCATGGCCGGTGGCGTCGCCGGCTGGATGCTCAAAGGATTTCTGGACGATCTGAAAGGGAAACGACGATGAACTCGCGACTCGTTGCAACTCGGTTGACTCGAACGGCGGACGGCCGCGGGATCGGCGTGCAGAAGATCTACGCTTCGACGGGAGCCCCTCAGACCCAGGTTCGAAGGATCGGGGCGACCAACCCTAACTTCTCCCCGCCTTCGGGACTCGATGCTTCGAGCGCCGCTCCGGGGACCCTGATCGCCCTCAACAACCTGCTCACGGCGTACTCCTCTTCAGGGGTCCCCAGCGAGCACGCCTACGACGCCAACGCGGCGGCGTTCCAGACCGCCTGGAACAACGACCCCACCGTCGCCGCTGCGGGAGGCAACGCGCTCCTCCAGGTCGATGGCGGCTACGGGCCGAACACCCACGATGCCGTCGCAGCGATCAACGGTGGGAGCGCCCCGGACGTGAACGCCGCGCCCGCGCCGTCGGGTTCGACTCCCGTGACGCCCGCCCCGACGCCAGCTCCCTCCTCCAATGCTTCCATCATGGCCGGCATGCCGACGTGGGGGTTGTGGTTGGTTGGGCTCGCGGCAGTCGGTGGGGCCTACCTCGTCGGCAAGTCCGCCATGGAGCAACACGGCGGCAAGATGATGGCCCACGCAACGCGGACGCATCACCAGCTCCGTCATCACGCACGGCGGCTCGCGAGAAGCCATCGCCGCTGAAGTCTTCGGAGAGGGAAGCTTCAAACCCTTCCCCTCCTTTCCGCAGTACCCCCATCCGTTCCCAACCCTCGATAGGAGTCCACTCCAATGGTCAACTTCCCCAAATCCGGCCGCGGCCAGCCTCTTCCCGACCTCGGTGACTTCGTGCTGGCGTTCAACCTGGCTCAGAGCGTCTTCGGCGCGCTGTCGAACCACGTCACGGGCGGCGCCACGGTTTTGAACAACCAGGCCGCGCCCCAGACAGTCATCACCTCTCCGCTCATCACTCGCAAGTCGGGAGGTGTCTTTCTCGTGTGGGCGACCTGCACCATTTCGATTGCCGGCGGTGCTCTAGCCGACACGGACGAGATCATCTACAACCCGACGCGCGTCACGCCGGGCGCGGTTGCCTTGAACCCGGTACAGCACGGCGTTGCATCAACGATGGCCGGCGGTGCGGCCGGGTATACCGTCGGTGGGCTCATCACATCCGTTTTCATCGACACGCCGGGCATCGCGCTCGGTGCGACGGCGAGCTACGGCGTGACTGTCACGAACACCAACGCCCACAACTTCGGCGTCGTTGCAGTGACCGACGGACAGATCGTCGTCCTCGAGCTGCCCGGTTGATCGAGAGCCCTTTGGGCTAGGAGAGAGCCGCGCTCTTGGGAGACCGAGGCGCGGCTTTTCTCTAGGATCCTTTCACCCTCTAAAGAGCCTCCCCTCCCCATGCCTGAAGACCTCGATCGCAAGCTCGCTCGGTTCCTGAATGATCAGGAGGAGAACCCCATCCGGGAGACTCTCGAGAGGATCGCGAACAACCAGCTCCTTCACGAGAAGCAGGACTCGGATCGGCACACGGAGCTGAAGGAGGTCATCGCCGGCCACGCCGGGCGGCTGACGGCTCTCGAGCAACGAACGGCGAGGCTGGAGGATCGAGAGGAAGACACCGCGACCCGGGACCGGAGAACCCTGGAGCTAGCCGCAAGGGCGGAGGGGCTCGCGATGGGAATGGGGAAGAACGGACGACGATCGGATCCTCCCATCGGAAAGCTCATCGCGAGAGCGGCGAGTTCTGGGGTCGGCAAGGCGATCGGGATCGTAACGCTGGGACTGGCGTTGCTCTTTACGGGATGGATGGCGAGACATGAGGGGGTAGGGGTTGGGGCGAAGGACGCGAACGCGGCGACGAAGTAGGGTTGGGCTAGTTCGTTGCGCGCACGCGGGTGCGGCGATCGTGTTCACCTACCACCACCATGGGATGAAAAGATTCCCCTCCGGCGTGACGCACGGTGGCCCCTTCGGGTCGTACCCAAGCTCTCGTTTCGTATGTTCTCGCAGGAACTCGTTGAAGCTGCGCTCTGCGAGGTCAGACTCGCGCTGTTCCTTATCCCACCTTGCTTGATCGTCCATGGCCATCGTCTCCTATCGTCCCGCGCGCACGCGATTCAACCGATCGTGTCTACAGTCACCGTCCGCTTCTCCACCTTCGCCTCGATGTCGCGTGTGCAGCGGGCGACGATGGCTGCTCCCTCCTCCGTGTCCCACCGTGAGGCCTTCTCCGGGTCCTCCACCCAGGTAGCCGACTCTGGGTTCGGACCGCAGTACGGACCATCACCGATGACCGGATACCGCACACCGACCAGATAGTCGCGGTGCGTGTGCACTTGGCCGTGTGACTGCCACTTGAAGTTGCGAGTCACGAAGTACCACGTCTCTGTTTGCGTTTCGCTCATCTCTTCCTCCCTTGCGCGCGCACATGGGGATTACTCTCCGCCTCGTCTTTGTAGCATCACAACCTCCACGGCCACTTCCTCCACCGGTTCTCTCCGAATCACCGCGAGCGCCGCGAGTAGTCTCGTCGCATGACCTCGACCCTGAACGATGACCGTCAAGGCATCCTCTCGGCAGCGCTCCCCTATCCCGGCGCGGCAGGTAGGACAGATGAGGGAGAGCGGGTCGACGGCCAAAGGATCTTATCGAGAGGAGACCCTTGCCGCCTTCTTCACCGCTTTCATCTTCCCTTTCCCCTTCAGGAACGCCCCCTCCAGCACCGCCAAGCTCGCCTTGCGCGGATTCGAGTACCCGTGCGCGAACATGACGAGCAGGAACGCCGAGACGCCCACGCGAGGACCCACGACGTGCGGAGACTCCTCCTTGAGCGCAGAGAGGACGGCTTTCCGAAGCGGGGCGAGATTGTTGACGGTCATGGTTGGTGACTGGAGGCTACCTTCAACCGGTTGAAGTTTCAAGGGGGAGAGGGGTTTCTGAGACCGGAACCCTTCCCTCTTGAGCCCGGCCTTCCCCTCAGCTACCTTCAAGGGATGAAGAACTTCCAAGGTCTCCTCGACAAGATCCCCCACTGGCTGTTCGTCGGCATCGCCATCGCGACCGGCGCCTTCGTGCAGAACCTCCGGGATCAGCCCGACTTCCTCTCGGCGATCACCACCTGGAACACCGCGAACCTCTGGAAGGACGTCCAGATGGCAGCGGGGTTCACGCTGACGGCGGTCATCGCGTGGCTGAGGACGGACCCGTGGACGGCGGCGGCAAACGCTCAAGCGAAGGCGAAAGCGAACGCAACGAGAGTTCCGCCCCTTCCCCTCCTCGCTCTCTTCCTCCTCACTTCCTGCATCACCTCTTCGCCGACCGTCACGCCGACGCCCGCGAACGCGAACCAGATCGCTTCGTGCCAAGCGACAGCCTCCCTCCACAACGGCATCGTGATCGGGGACATGGTCGTTGGCGGTGGGGCCACGACCCTCGGAGCGGTCGCTGCGGCGCTGCCATCGGATCAAACTTCAACCAAGACGGACCTCGCGATCACGACCGCTGCCCTCGCAGGCGTGACGACGATCGGAGCCGGCGTCGCGGCGCTGACGGCGTCGAACTTTTCCAACTCGCACTGCACCGACGTCGTGGCGCCGCTGCCGATGAAGCCAGGTCCGGACGGTGGAGTCGCTGGAGCGATCCTTCCCTCCTTCGGGGCTCTCCCCCCTTCCGGAGAACTCCAGTGAGCCTCCTCATCTCTGCCGAGAACTTCCTCCGCACGCGCAACCTTCGCCATCGGACGACGGTCGGAGGCGCCTTCAAGACCTTCGGGATGGGCTACCGCCCGGTGAGCCAAAGAAACGCAAGCGTGTGGGCCGCTCTTCCGAAGCTCGAATCGTGGCTTCATGCGAAGGGAGCGATGACGCCGTCGGGGAACGATAACAAGACGGGGACGACGGGGAAGGTGGGGCAGATCCTAGACCAAGGGTCGACGGGCTCCTGCACGGCTCAATCTTCCTGCAAGGCCGCACGCATCTCTCTCCTAACGAAGTACGGCGCGCTTCCAGGAGGCATCCAGGACTTCTCCCAACGGATCATGTACGGCCAAACGCGCCAGATCGAAGCTGCCGCGGGCGTCGGCCCCACCGATCCCATCCCGGACATTTCCGACTCCGGTTGCGAGCCGGCCGACTGCATCACGGCTCTCACGGACTTCGGGCTCGCTCCGATGGAAGCCCCTGTCGGTGGGGTCTACAACGACGTGTGGGTCGGGAACGTGAACCAGGAGATCGTCCTCTCGGACGAGGAAAAGACCCTCGTCCTCCCCGGAGCGCACGCGATTGATCTCCAGAACGACCCGACCTCGCAGTGGCAGGCGATGATCGAAGCGGGGCTCGGTGGGA
>Ga0187819_10000478_pt1 | contig 19913 bp, 5 predicted proteins | sample NC_wetland_sal_i_15_FD_132411 | JGI IMG/M metagenome (GOLD analysis project Ga0187819, IMG submission 132411) | Wetland sediment microbial communities from Neuse River Estuary, North Carolina, USA - SO4_4 | ecosystem: Environmental > Aquatic > Freshwater > Wetlands > Sediment | place: USA: North...
CGCCGAAGAACGGGTCGCCCACCTCGACCCCGGGCTCCTTGCGGCCATCCCGGCCGAAGAACACCCCGACTGGAGCCATGCTGAACGTGCCCCCCACGCCCATCTCCTCGGCCACCTGCCTCATGACCTCATCCGACGGCGTCATCGTCGGATTCTGTACCACGCCAAGCATCCGTTCCGCCTGGTCGTAATAGGGCGCGAGCTCAGCCCGCCAGTCGGTGATGTGCGCCCACTGCCGATCATGGTAGAAGGCATCCGATGCCGGCCTGTACAACGTGTTCGCGTACACCAGCGAACCCCCGCCGACCCCCGCGCCAGCCAGGATGATCACATCCCGCAACAGGTGGATCCGCTGGATGCCATGGCAGCCCAGCTTCGGTGCCCACAAGAACTTGCGGACGTCCCACGATGTGCGGGGATAATCGGCGTCCTCGAACCGGCGTCCCGCCTCCAGTACGCCCACCCGGTAGCCCTTCTCGGTGAGCCGCAAAGCAGTCACCGAGCCCCCGAAACCCGAGCCGATCACTAGCACGTCGTAATCATCCGGAGCAGCGGACCGGTTCATCGCTGCCACCCTCTCCCTAGCGTCAGCAGGCCGTAGCCCATAGTGGGGCGCTCCCCCGCTTTCGCAGCAGGGCCGAAGGTCCCGCGCTGGTCACGCGGCCGGACGGAAACCGCAGTGGTCAGGTCTCGCCGTGGTTTGCGCGGCAGTCTGGTAGAAACCACGCGGTTTGGGACCTTGTGCCCTGGTCCGGTGAGCTCCGTCGCAACTATGTGTCAGGAGCAAGGTAAGGCATCCTTCACAAGGGGGCTGCGATGCAGGAATTCTCCGCGCCCGTGGCATACGTCGTGAAGCCGGATGACAACATCACCGATGACGTCTTCGCACATGAGGGGAACTGGCCCGACAAGGTCGGCTTGAGGCAACGGGTGAATGGCACCTGGATTCCGGTGACCTGGGGCGAGTTCGCGGGGCAGGTGCGCGACATCGCCGCAGGCTTCATTGCCGTCGGCATCCAGCCTGGTGACCGCGTAGGACTGATGTCGCGCACGCGGTTTGAGTGGACACTCCTCGATTACGCGATCCTGACCGCCGGCGGTGTCACCGTTCCGATCTACCCCACCTCCTCACTCGAGCAGGTCGAGTGGATCCTCGGCGACTCCGGTGCGGTCGCCGTCGTAATCGAGACCGACGATCACGCCGAGAAGATCACTGCAGCGCGAGGCGGGCTCCCCGCACTCACCCACGTGTGGGAGATCGACGGCAGCCGGTTCGGCGGACTTCCCGACATCAAGGCGCGCGGCGCGCAGGTGACGCCGGAGCAGGTCGAGGAACGGCGCCGGACCCGCGGCGCCGACGACCTGGCCGAGATCGTCTACACCTCCGGCACGACCGGCCGTCCGAAAGGCTGCATGCTGAGCCACGGCAACATCGTCGCCAACGCCCGCAACTGCATGCAGAACGACGGCTTCAAGAGGGTGTTCAACGAGCACCATTCGACTCTGCTGTTCCTGCCGCTCTCGCACAGCTACGCCCAGCTCATCCAGTACGGCGCCATCTACTCGCGCACCGTCCTGGGGCTAGTTGACATGACCGACGCTGTCGCCGAGCTGCCGGCCTACAGGCCCACGGCGGTCCTTTCCGTACCGCGGCTGTGGGAAAAGGCTTACAACAGCGCAAAGCAGAAGGCCGCCGCCGAGGGACACGGCAAGATTTTCGCCAGGGCGGAGAGCGCTGCCATCGCCTACAGCCAGGCGCTGGACACCGACGGTCCCGGCCTCGTGCTCCGGCTTAAGCACGCCCTGTTTGACCGGCTCGTCTATGGCAAGTTGCGCGCGGCACTCGGCGGTAATGTGCAGTACTCCTGGAGCGCGGCTGCCCCGCTCGGTACGCACCTCGGGCACTTCTTCCGCGGGTGCGGCATCACCATCCTCGAGGGCTACGGCCTGACCGAGACCAGCCCGGCGACCAACTCCAACACACCCGAGGCCCAGAAGATCGGCACCGTGGGCCAGCCGATCCCGGGCTGCACGATCCGGATCGCGCCGGACGGTGAGGTCTTCGTCAAGGGCCACATGGTCTTCCAGGGCTACTGGAACAACGAGGCTGCTACCAAGGAGATGATCGACGAGGACGGCTGGCTGCACACCGGCGACATCGGCGTTCTCGACGAGGAAGGATTCCTATCCATCACTGGGCGCAAGAAGGACATCATCATTACGTCGGCTGGGAAGAACGTCGCGCCCGCCGTGCTCGAAGACCGGCTGCGCGCCCACCGGCTGGTCAGCGAGTGCCTGGTCGTAGGCGACGCGAAGCCCTACATCACAGTGCTCGTGGCCTGCGACCCAGAGGCATTCGCCCAATGGAAGGCGGAGAACGGCCAGCCAGAGACGGCGACCATGGCAGACCTTCGCGACGACTCCGCGCTGCGGGCGGAGATCCAAGCGGCTGTCGACTACGCCAACGCGGCGGTGTCGCGGGCGGAGGCGATCAAGAAGTTCGCGATCCTCGATGAGGACTTCACCGAGGCGGGCGGACAGCTGACACCGACGCTTAAGGTACGCCGCAACATCGTCATAGAGCAGTACGCGGCTCAGATCTCCGCCCTCTACGGCGACACCTCCTAACCTAGCCGCGTGAAGACGGTCTTCGGGTGCCTTATCGACCTGAACCAGGCGGTCGTGCGCGGCTTGCGGCGCCGCGCCCGGGATTACTGGCCAGAAACCGGCGCATGGCCCACGGTCGCGGGACCAACGTCCCTGGCACGCCTGACTGCGGATCGAACAGGGTGGACGGAAAGAGGTGGTCTCCGATGACCCCGACTACACACCCAGCCGACCCCAAGGTGCGCCCTGGCCTCGACGCCGACACGCTCAAGATGACGCTGGAGGCGATCCGCGACTACCTGGCGGACTCGATCCCCGAGGAAAGGCAGCTGCAGCTGGATCACGATGACGTCTGCCCGCAGGACGTCGTCACTGGCATGTGCAGCGATCAGCTCGGCATCCAGTTGCTGTTCATTCCCGAGGAGTACGGCGGGATGGGCGGCAACACGATCGACGTCTACCGGGTGTGCGAGGAGATGGCCCGCTTCGACCTGGGGGTGGCCACCAGCGTGCTTGCCACCTTTCTCGGCAGCGACCCGATATATGTCGGCGCCACGGCCGAGCAGCGGCGGCGCTGGCTGACCGAGATCGCCGAGCACGGCATCCTGTACGCATACGGCGCCACCGAACCCGAGGCGGGCAGCGACCTCGCCGCGCTCAAGACCACCGCGACCCCGGTGGTGAGCGACGGCACCGTGACCGGCTACCGGCTCAACGGGCGGAAGCAGTGGATCAGCAACGGCGGCATCGCCGACAAGTACACGATCCTGGCCCGCGCGCCTGGCGGCCCCTCCTGGTTCGTGCTTGACCGCGGCACGGACGGGTTCACCCAGAACAGACCCGAGGACAAGCACGGCATCCGGCTCTCCAACACGGCCGCGCTGTTCCTGGAGGATGCCCTGGTGCCGGCCGGGAACCTGGTTGGCGGCGTCGAGGGCCAGGGCCTCACGCAGGCGCAGAAGGTGTTCGGCTACACCCGGCTGATGGTGGCTGCGTTCGGCCTGGGCGGTGGCTGGTCGGCGCTCGACCGTGCCATCGGTTACTCCACCACCCGCATCCAGGGCGGCGCGCCCCTGTCAACCAAGCAGGGCTACACCCACAAGCTGATCGTCCCGCACGCAGTCCGGCTGGAGGCTGCCCGCGCCTACATCGAGCACGCGGCCACGCGGACCGACGCGGGTGAGGGCGAGGACGGGGCGCTGAACACCGAAGGCGCGATCGCGAAGTACCTCGCCACCGAGGCCGGGAACGCCGCGGCCGACGCCGCCATCCAGGCCCACGGCGGCTATGGGTACACGCGCGAGTACCTGGTGGAGAAGATCAGGCGGGACGTCCGCATCACCACGATCTACGAAGGAACCTCCGAGATCATGGAGATGACGATCGCGCGTGACCGCTGGCAGCAGCACCTGAAGTCGGCGGGCCACTATTACCGGGAGATCGCGTCCGAGCTGCGCGCGCTGCACGCGCGCCACTCGGAGGTCGGCGCCGGCACCGCGGCACTTGCCGCCGACGCGCTGGCCGGCGTGCTGGAAGCCTGCCGTACCAGCCGGCTCACCCGCAACCAGCACGTGCTGCTGCGGCTCGGCGAACTGATCGCTCACGCCGAGGGCGCGGGCTGCTTCGCCGGCCGCGCCGCGGCGGCGCTCGACGGAGTGCTGCCGGACAAGGCGGACCACCGCTTCGACCCGCCGGCCCTGGCCGCGATGAGCCGCGTGTTCGCGCGCGACGCCGCCCACAAGGTGGCGTGCGAAGGGCTGCGCTGGGTGATCGGAGCGGGCGGTGCCGCCGAGCTCCAGGCCAGTATCGGGCTCGACGCCATAATGGCGGCGCAGGCGGGGCTGGTAGCCGACATGGACCGGGTTGCCGACGCTCTGTACGGGGCGGGCCAGCCCGGCATTAGCGACAGAGGCCGAGCCTCATGAGCACCAGCCAGCACAACGCCTACCAGCCGCTATCCGGACCCCCACAGGCAATCGCCGTCGTCGGCATGGGCGCCATCATGCCCGAGGCGCCCACTGCGGCGGCGTTCTGGCAGAACATCACGAGCGGCCGGTACTGCATTACCGACGTTCCGAAGGAACGGTGGGACCCGGACCTGTACTACGACCCGGACCACAGCGCGCCCGGCAAGACCTATTCCCGCATCGGCGGCTGGGTCCGCGAGTTCGGATGGGACCCGATCGGCTGGCACCTGCCGCTGCCGCCCAGGGTTAGCGAGCAAATGGACGACGCCCAGAAGTGGTCGGTAGCCGCCGCGCACGCGGCCCTCGCCGATGCCGGCTGGCCAGGCTGGAATGTCGACCCGGAACGGGTCGCGGTGGTGATCGGCAATGCGCTGGGCGGGGAGAAGCACTATGCGACCAACCTGCGGATCCAGTTCGTTGAGTTCACCCGCGAACTCGCCCGCTCGCCCGCGTTCGCCTCGCTGCCCGCCGACATGCGGGAAACCGTCATCGGCGAGACATCCCGGTCCTTCCTGAGCCAGTTCCCCGACATCACCGAGGACACCATGCCGGGCGAGCTGGCGAACATCGTCGCCAGCCGCATCGCGCACCTGTTCAACTTCCGCGGGCCCAGCTACATCACCGATGCCGCCTGCGCATCCGCGCTCGCCGCGCTGAACGCCGCCGCCGCCGGGCTCGCCTGCGGCGACTACGACGCGGTCGTCACCGGCGGGGTGGACCGCAACATGGGCGCCGCCGTGTTCGTGAAGTTCTGCAAGATCGGGGCGCTGTCGGCCACCGGGACCCGCCCGTTCGACGCCGGCGCGGACGGCTTCGTCATGGGTGAGGGTGCGGCGCTGTTCGTCCTCAAGCGCCTCGCCGACGCCGAGCGGGACGGCGACCGGATCTACGCGGTGGTGCTCGGCGTTGGCGGGTCGAGCGACGGCAAGGGCAAGGGAATTACCGCACCGAACCCGGCCGGGCAGCGGCTGGCGATCGCCCGCGCCTGGCAGAACGCCGGCGCCGACCCGGCCAGCGCGACACTCATCGAAGCACACGGCACCTCCACCCGGGTCGGTGACGCCGCGGAATTGGAGAGCCTCACCTCGGCCTTCGACCTCGGCACGGTTGCGCCGGGCTCGATCGCGCTCGGCTCGGTCAAGTCCAACATCGGCCATCTGAAGGGCGCCGCCGGCGCGGCAGGCCTGTTCAAGCTGGTCATGGCCATCCACGAGAAGGTGCTCCCCCCGAGCCTGGGCTTTGCCGACCCGAATCCGAACGTCGACTGGGCCGCTTCCCCCTTCCGGGTGAACACGCAGCTGCGGGAGTGGCCGATCCCGCCAGGCGGTGTCCGCCGGGGCGGTGTCAGCGCGTTCGGGTTCGGTGGCACGAACTTCCATGCGGTGGTCGAGGAGTACGTCCCGGGCCTGCACCGGGCCGAGAACCGGCGGGCGTTCGGCGGGGCGGACGTGCCCGGAGCCGTGGCGGCCAGCAGCGCTGGCCACGCCGACGTCGGCCACGCCGCAGAGTCGGCCACGAACCAGCCGCAGCTGTCCGTGAAACAGCCGCTGCGCGGGGCCTTGGTGGTGGGCGGCGACAACGACGCGGAGGTAGCCCGTCAGCTCCGGCGGATCGGTGAGCGGGCGGCGGTCGGCGACGCACCCGTCACCGGGCCACCCGACCCTGCCCTCACGGCTGCGCGGGTACGGGCCGCGATCGACTACGGCGAGCCGGCCGAGCTCTCCGACAAGGCGGGCCGGGCCGCGAAGGCGCTGGCCAGTGGCTCCCCCGAGGCGCTGAAGGTACTGCGGGCGCGTGGCGTCTTCGTCAGCCGCGGCCCCGCTCCCAAGGTGGCGTTCCTCTACCCCGGCCAGGGCTCGCAGTACGTCAACATGCTGGCCGACCTGCGCGCAGTCGACCCGATCGTGGCGGAGACGTTCGCGGAGGCGGACGAGGTCGTGGCCCCGCTGCTGGGTAAGCCGCTGACCGAGTACATCTTCATCGACGCGGCGGACCCGGCCGCGGTGGCACGGCTGGAGCAGCAACTGCTGCAGACCGAGATCACCCAGCCCGCGGTGCTCACTGCCGACGTGGCGCTCACCAGGATGCTGGCGGCGTACGGCATCCAGCCCGACTTGGTGATGGGACACAGCCTCGGCGAATACGGAGCGCTGGTGGCCGCGGGCGCGCTGTCGTTCGAGGCCGCGCTGGAGGCGGTCAGCGCCCGCGGCCGGGAGATGGCCAGCCTGCGCGTCGCCGACAACGGCGCCATGGCCGCCGTCATGGCCCCGCTCGACGAGATCGAGCGGGTGATCGCGGCCACGGACGGTTACGTGGTCACGGCCAACATCAACAGCTACCATCAGGCCGTCATCGGCGGCGCCGCCGACGCTGTCGAGCGGGCAATCGAGGCTTTCACCGCGGCTGGGCACACCGTCGTGCGCATCTCCGTCAGCCACGCCTTCCACACCTCGATCGTGGCGCCAGCCAGCGAGCCGCTCCGGCAGACGCTGCGCCGGCTCAGCCTGAGCCCACCCGCTCTGCCGGTTGTCGCGAACGTCGACGGCGAGTTCTACCCGTCCGGCGGCGCCGACGTGGTGGCACGGATGCTGGACATCCTGGGCCGCCAGGTCGCCTCGCCGGTGCAGTTCGTCAAGGGCCTGCAGACCCTGTATGAGGCGGGAGCACGGGTGTTCGTCGAGGTCGGCCCCAAGCGGGCGCTGCACGGCTTCACCGAAGACGTGCTCGGCGCCGTGCACGACGATGTGCTCGCGCTCTACACCAACCACCCGAAGAACGGCGGCATCCCCTCGTTCAACACCGCACTGTGCGGCCTGTATGCGGCCGGCCTCGGCTACCCCGCCGCGCCACCCCGGCCTGAGCCCGCATCCCAGCCTGCGCCCACCGCGAGAGGTTCCGGAGGGTCGCCCCCCGGTGCGGGCGCCACGGCTGGTTCTGGGGGATCCCCCCCGCCGAATAGCCCAGCCCAGGGAGCATCAGTGTCCACCGATCGCTACGCAGAACTCGGCCACCTGGTCGCTGACCTCATCGACAGCGGCCGCCGTATCCTCTCGGACATCCCGGCGGGCAACCCCGAACGATTCCGGGCACCGGCAGCGCCCGGGCCCGCCCAGCAGCTGGCCGAGCCGGTGGTCATCACCGGAGCGGCACTCGGCCTGCCGGGTACCGAGCGGGTGTTCGACGACGAGAACGTCGCCCGCATCCTGGACGGGCAGCAGTTCATCGACGTGGTCCCGCGGCAGATCCGCCGCCAGATGCTGGACAAGCACATCACCCGGCTGGTCAAGAGCGCTGGCGCCGACCCGTTCTTCGAGACCATCGAGAGCGAGGGCAAGGTCATCAAGCTGGCCGGACGCTACGGCTCGTTTGACCTGGTCACCGAGTTCGGCATCGACGCCGACCGGGACGCTGCGCTCGACCCGTGCACCCGGCTGGCGGTCGGTGCTGGCCTGGACGCGCTGCGAGACGCGGGCATCCCGCTGGTGCGCCACTATCACACCACCACGCGGGGGACCCTGCTGCCGGACCGCTGGGGGCTGCCGGACGAGCTGCGCGACGACACCGGCGTGGTCTTCGCGTCGGCGTTCCCCGGCTACGACTCGTTCGTGACTGAGCTGAACAGCTACCACGAGGACCGGGCCCGCAGGCACGAGCTGGCCACGCTGGAAGACGTGCGCGCCCGGATGACCGGGCAAGACCCGGCCTCCGCCGAGGTGGACCGGCGCAGTGCCGAACTGCGCCACATCCTGGAAACCCGGCCCTACACCTTCGACCGCCGCTTCCTGTTCCGCGCGCTGGCGATGGGCCACTCCCAGTTCGCCGAGCTGATCGGCGCCCGGGGACCTAACACCCAGGTGAACGCCGCGTGCTCGAGCACCGCACTGGCGCTGTGCATCGCCCAGGACTGGATCCGCGAGGGCCGGTGCCGCCGCGTGGTGATCGTGTCCGCCGACGACGCGGCCTCGGACGCGCTGCTGCCCTGGACCGGCTCCGGGTTCCTGGCCACCGGCGCGGCGGCCACCGACGACGTGGTCGAGGACGCCGCGCTGCCGTTCGACCGGCGCAGGCACGGAATGATCATCGGGTCTGGTGCGGCGGCCCTGGTGGTCGAGTCCGCGGACGCGGCCCGTGAGCGGGGCATCCGGCCCGCCTGCGAACTGCTGGCGTCGGTCACCGCTAACAGCGCCTTCCACGGCACCCGGCTGGACGTCGAGCACATCGGCCAGGTCATGGAGCAACTCATCCAGCAGGCCGAACGCCGCGGCCTCGACCGGCGCGAGATCGCCGGCCAGACCGTCTTCGTTTCTCACGAAACCTACACGCCGGCCCGAGGCGGCAGCGCGTCGGCCGAGATCAGAGCGCTGCGTCAGGTCTTCGGGCCGGCCGCGGACTCGATCGTGATCGCCAACACGAAGGGCTTCACCGGCCACGCCATGGGGGCCGGGGTCGAGGAAGTGGTGGCGGTCAAGTCGCTAGAAACCGGGATCGTCCCGCCGGTCCCGAACTTCCGCGAGGTCGATCCGGAACTCGGCCCGCTGAACCTGTCTAAGGGCGGCAGCTACCCGGTGACGTACGCGCTCCGTCTCGCGGCCGGATTCGGCTCACAGATCGCGATGACGCTGCTGCGCTGGGTGGTGCCGCCGGACGGCCTTCGGCACCCCCCGAATGAGCTCGGCTACCGGTACCGGATCGCCGACCAGGCAGCCTGGCGCTCGTGGCTGGCCCGCGTGAGCGGTAACGACAGTGCCCGGCTGGAAGTCGTGCAGCGCAAGCTGCGAGTCGTCGACGAGACCGCGACCCAGCCGCCGGCGCCCGCCCCGTTGCCCGCTGCCGCCCCGGTTCCGGCTGCGGCCCCCACGCTCGTGCCTGCCGCTCCGCCAGGGGCAGCAGCCGTACCGCGCGCTCCGGCGGTACCTTCCCCGGCGCCGAAGGCGACGGCACCACCCGGTCCGGCGATACCTTCCCCGGTGCCTGAGCCCGCGCCACCCGCTCCGGCAGCACCTCCCGCCGCCGCCGCAGCGGACCCGGTCGAGGTGACCGTGCTGGACATTGTCGAGGGTCTCACCGGTTACCCGCGGGACCTGCTCGATCTCGACCTGGACATGGAAGCCGACCTGGGCGTGGATACGGTCAAGCAGGCCGAGGTCTTCGCCGCCGTACGGGAGCGGTTCGCGATCCCCCGCGACGAGAACCTGAAGCTGCGCGACTTCCCCACCCTCGCCCACGTGATCGGCTTCGTCCGCGACCGGGCCGGGAGCAGCCCGGCCTCGCAGACGGAGCAGGCCAGCACGGCTACGCCCGCTCCTGCCGCCGCCCCCGCGTTCACCGGCGACATCTCGGCCACGAAACGGCTGCCGCGGCGTACCCCCGTGCCCGTGCTGCGGCCCCCGTCCGGGTGGTGCAAGCCCACCGACGTGACGCTGGAAGCCGGCAAGCGGGTCATCGTCATGGCCGACCAGGGCGGCGTGGCCGGCGCACTGGTCAAGCGGCTGGGCGCGCTCGGGGTCAGCACCCTGGTGCTGGAGGCCGGGTGCGCCAGCGGCGACCTGGAGTCCCGGGTGGCCGGCTGGCTCGGTGACGGGCCGGTGGACGGCGTGTACTGGCTGGCGGCCCTGGACGCCGAGCCCGCGATCGCCGACCTCGACCTGGCCGGCTGGCGCGAGGCACTGCGGCAGCGAGTGAAGAACCTGCACGCCCTGGTGCGAAGCCTGGACGCGGCGGGCCAATTGGGGCCATCCGGCACCTTCCTGGTGACAGCCACCAGGCTCGGCGGGTACCACGGCTATGACCAGGCCGGCGCGGTCGCGCCGCTGGGCGGCGCGGTAACCGGCTTCACCAAGGCCTACCATCGGGAACGTCCCGAGGTGCTGGCCAAGACGGTGGACTTCCCGGTCGGCCGCAAGACCGCCGCCCTCGCGGATGCGCTGATCGAGGAAACCCTCCGTGACCCGGGCGCGGTCGAGATAGGCCGGGCCGGAGGCCAGCGGTGGACGGTTGGGCTCGCCGAGGTCCCGTTCGGTGACGGCAGCGGCGGCATGACGCTCGGCAGCGACACGGTGTTCACGGTCACCGGCGCAGCCGGGGGGATCGTCTCGGCCATCGTGGCCGACCTGGCCAAGGCGGCCGGCGGCGGCACCTTCCACCTGCTGGACCTGACCCCGGAGCCCGACCCTGCCGACCCGGACCTGATCCGGTTCGCCACGGACCGCGACGGCCTCAAGACCGCGATCACCGAGCGGCTGGCAGCGGGCGGGCAGCGTCCCACCCCGGTGCTGATCGAGAAAGAACTCGCTCGGTACGAGCGGCTGCGTTCGGCGCTGATCGCGATCCAGTCGGTGCGGGAGGTCGGCGGGCAGGCTTACTACCACGCGGTGGACCTGACCGATCCCGGTGCGGTCGCGGATGTGGTGGCCGGCATCGCCGGCCAGCACGGGCGCATCGACGTGCTGCTGCACGCGGCCGGGCTGGATATCAGCCACCCGATCGCCGACAAGGACGCGCGCGAGTTCGACTTGGTCTTCGACGTGAAGGCAGACGGCTGGTTCAACCTGCTGCACGCGGCCGCGGACCTGCCGGTCGGGGCCACGGTGGTGTTCAGCTCCGTGGCTGGCCGGTTCGGGAATGTCGGCCAGACCGACTACGCCGCGGCCAACGACCTGCTCTGCAAGGTCACCTCCAGCTTCCGCACCACCCGGCCGGAAACCCGCGCGATCGCGCTCGACTGGACCGCCTGGGGTGGCCTGGGCATGGCCACCCGCGGATCGGTTCCGACCGTGATGGCCAGGGCCGGGATCGAGATGCTGGCGCCGGAGGCCGGCATCCCCTGGATCAGGCAGGAACTGACGGCCGCGCCGTTCCGGGGCGAGGTGGTGGTCGGCGGGCAGCTCGGCTTGCTGACAGCCGAACTCGATCCCACCGGCGGCCTCGACCCCACCGCGGTCGACCTGGCCCGTGCCCACCCGATGGTGGAGACCATCACCGGGATGGGCGTCTATTCCGGGCTGACCGCGGAAACCACCCTCGACCCGGCAGTGCAGCCGTTCCTGCACGACCACCGCATCGACGGCGTGGCGGTGCTGCCCGGGGTGATGGGCGTCGAGGCATTCGCCGAACTGGCCGCCCTCGCCGCGCCAGGATTCCAGGTCGAGGGCATCGAGGAGATGGAGTTCCTGGCGCCAGTGAAGTTCTACCATGACGAGCCGCGCACGCTGACGCTATCGGCGCTGGTCCGGCCGGACGGTGCCGGGCTAGTGGCGGACTGCACGCTGCGCGCCAGCCGGATCCTGGCCGGTGATGACGCCCCGCGCTGGACCACACACTTCACCGGGCGGGTGCGGCTGGCGGCCAGCCCGCCAGCGGCCGCCCGCGATGACACGCCGACGGCCCGGGCGGCGGTGTTCGCCGGCCACGATGACATTTACCGGGTGTTCTTCCACGGCCCGGCGTACCAGGTGATCGACGAGGCCTGGCACGCCAACGGCGACGCGGTCGCCAGGCTCGCCGGGGGACTGCCGCCCGGGCACGTTCCCCAGGCCGCCCGCACCGCGACCGAGCCGCGGCTGGCGGAGGCCTGCTTCCAGACGGCGGGGCTATGGGAGATCGGCCAAACCGGGCGGATGGCGCTGCCCGCCCACGCCGACCTGATCAGCGTGCTGCGCAGGCCGGAGCCGGGCGGGCAACTGTTCGCGGTGGCCCATCCGGGCCGCGGCGGCTTCGACTGCCGGGTGGTCGACACGTCCGGCAACGTGATGGTCCGCGTGGACGGCTACCGAACGGCCCAGCTCCCCGACGCCCTGCCTGAGAAGCTGCAGGCGCCGATACATGACGCGATGACCGGCTGAGCTGGGGTGCTGTGACATGCTGCGAAGCATTCGCCGGCTGGCGATCGTCAACCGGGGCGAGGCGGCCATGCGCTGCCTGTCCGCCGTGGCCGAACTCGGCAGTGAGTGGGGCGAGCCGATCACGGCCATAGCCTTCTACACCGAGCCGGACGCGGCGTCGTGGTTCGTCCGGGAGGCCGACGAGGCCATATCGCTCGGGCCCGCCACGTTCGTCGACGGCGCCGGCCGCCGCCGGAGCACCTACACCGATCTGGACCGGCTCATGACGGCGCTGACGGCCGCCCAGGCCGATGCAGCCTGGGCCGGCTGGGGCTTCGTCGCCGAGTCCCCCGAGTTCGCGGCGCGGTGCGAGCAGGCAGGAATCACCTTCATCGGACCGCCGAGCGAGGTCATCGGCTTGCTCGGCGACAAGATCCGCGCCAAGAGGCTGGCGGAGAGTGCCGGGATACCGGTAGTGCCGTGGAGTGGCGGCGCGGTCCACGACGCCACCAGCGCACAGATCGCCGCTGACCTGATCGGTTATCCGGTGCTCGTCAAGGCGGCCGCAGGCGGTGGCGGCCGCGGCATCCGGCCGGTGGAGTCCGCGGCTGACATGGCAGTCGCCTTCTCATCCGCCCAGGCCGAGGCGCGGCAGGCGTTTGGCAACCCGACCGTGTTCATCGAGCGCAGGCTGGAGGCCGCACGCCACGTGGAAGTCCAGGTGGTCGCCGACGGCTACGGCAAGGTCTGGGCGGCGGGGATCCGTGACTGCAGCATTCAGCGGCGCAACCAGAAGGTGATCGAGGAATCCGGCTGCACCCGGCTGGACCGTTCCGCCGAGGCGGAACTTTGCGAGGCCGCGACCAGGTTGTGCCGCGCCGCGGGGTACCGCAGCGTCGGCACGTTCGAGTTCCTGGTCGACTCCACGACCAAGCAGTTCATGTTCATGGAGGCGAACACGCGGCTACAGGTGGAGCATCCGGTCACCGAGATGACCACCGGACTTGATCTGGTCAAACTGCAACTTCACATCGCGCGGGGCGGGCGGTTGCGTGGCCGGCCGCTGCAGGTGCGCGGCTACGCGATCGAGGCCCGCCTGAACGCCGAGGACGCCGAACAGGCCTTCGCGCCCGCACCCGGCCGGGTGTCGGCATTGCGCCTGCCGACCGGCCCCGGCATCCGGGTGGACACCGGCGTCGCGGAAGGCGACCAGGTCGCGCCCGAATTCGACTCGATGATCGCCAAGATCGTGGCCTGGGGCCGGGATCGGGACCAGGCGCTGCGGCGGCTGCGGCGCGGCCTGGCACAGTCAATGGCGGTGATAGAGGGGGGCACCACCAACAAGGCGTTTCTGCTCGCCCTCGTTGACCAGCCGGAGGTGCAAGCCGGGACGTATGACAACTGCTGGCTCGACCGGCTGACAGCACGCCAGACCCATCTTCCGCCGCCGCATCCGGTGGCGCTGGTAGCGGCGGCGGTCGAGGCCGCGATAGCCGACCAGGCAGCCGTGCAAGCCAACTTCTTTGCCGCTGCCGCCCGCGGCCGCCCGGAACTGCCCGCCACGGTCGGGCACCCGATCGGCCTGCGGGTCCGTGGCGAGTCCTACCGGATGCGGGTCCGCGACCTCGGCCACGGCGACTACCGGATCGACGCCGACGACGGCCGGCTAGACGTGAACGTACGGCGGCTCGGGCGTTACGAGTCGGCGGTAATCTGCCAGGGCAGACGCTACCGGGTAGTCGCCGATACGCAGGGGCCGCGGCTGCTCGTCGAGGTCGATGGGCTGCCGCACGTCATCAGCCGCGACGATGGTGGCCTGGTGCGCTCCCCGGCTCCCGCGTTCGTGGTGGCCGTGCTCACCAGCCCCGGCGATACGGTCCGGGTTGGTGACCCGCTCGTCGTGCTGGAAGCCATGAAGATGGAAACCACCATCACGGCACCGTATGCAGGCACCATCCGGACGGTGCTGGCCGAGCTCAATACCCGGGTGGAAGCCGGCGCGCCGCTGGTCCGGCTCCAGCCGCCCGAGCAGGCAGAAGCCGATTCCGGTGGCCCGCGGGTGGATCTGGCGAGCCTCGCCTGCCGGTGCTCCGCAACGGAGTGCCTCGACCTGGCGCAGACCGATGCCAGCCTTCGCGCCTACCTACTCGGCTACGACCTGCCGGACGATGACGTACGCGAACTCCGGCATCATCGGGCGGCGCTGCTGGCCGGCCTGCCATCCGACGACATCGGCGTGATCGGCACTGAGCAGGAACTACTGGAGATCTTCGCCGACGTGGCCGGGTTGTCGCGGCGCGTCCAGGAAGACGCCGCAGACGAGCATTCCCGCAGCTCGCAGGAATACCTGAACACCTACCTCGCCTTCCTCGACCCGGAACGCAGCGGGACACCCGAGGAGTTCCGCAGGCGGTTGCTGGCCGCGCTGACGCGCTACGGGGTCCATTCGCTGCGGCGCGCGCCGGAACTGGAGCGCGCCCTGCTGCGCATGTACCGCGCGGTTGGACGGCTGCCGACGGCGGCCCCGGTCGTGATCGCGATCCTGGACCGGTGGCGGCGGGAGCCGAACGCGCTGGCCGCCGCGGTGGAGCCGGGCGGGCGGCTGCCAGTCCTCGACCAGCTCATCGTCGCCACCCAGGGACGCCACCCGGAGGTGTGCGACCTGGCCAGGGAGGTCCGCTTCAACCTGGTGGACGGGCCGCTGCTGCAAGCCGCCCGGGCCCGCCAGTATGCGGAGATCGAAGGCTGCCTCACCGAACTGGCCCGTAGCCCGTCCGGCAGGGGCACCAGCGAACTGATCAGCCGGCTCGTCTCGTTCCCCATGCCGATGCGCGCCCGGCTGCGGGATGCCTACCGCGCCGCAGACGACGTGATGCGAGCACGGCTGCTGGAAGCGCGCACCCGCAGGTACTACTGGATCCGCGAGCTCACCGGGCCGCGGTGCGAGGTGTTCGGCCGTCACCTGACCTATCTGGCCGACTACGCCGAGGACGGCGCCCCGGGCGGGGCGGTTCACCTGGCTAGCGCCTACGTGCCGCTGGTGGAACTGCCCGTGTTCGCCGGCGAGCTCGGCGAGTATCTGCGCGGTCTTCCCGCGGCGCACCGGGTGGTCGTAGACATCGAGTCGTGGCGCAGCGAGCCGTTCACCCCCGACGAGCAGATGGCCGGCGAGCTGGCCGCCATGCTTGCGCGCACCCGGTTCGGCCGCGACCTGGACCGACTCGACATCACAGTGACCAGTGAAAACGGCGGTGCGGAACGAGCCGAGGAGCACCTGCGTACCCAGCATTTCTGCTACCGGCAGGACGGGCCGGGGTTCAACGAAGACCTGCTGTTCCGCAACATGCACCCCATGCTGGCCGAGCGCCTCGAGCTGTGGCGGCTGTCGAACTTCTCGCTACGGCGGCTGGCGAGCGCCGAGGACGTCTACCTGTTCCACGCCGTGGCCCACGCGAACCCGAAGGACGAGCGGCTGATCGCGCTGGCCGAGGTGCGTGACCTCACACCCGCCCGCGACTCCGGTGGCCAGGTCATCGGCTACCCGCACATGGAGGGCATGCTGACCCAGGCGCTCGCCGACATCCGCCGGGCGCTGGATGAGCGCCCGGTGCGGCAGCGGCCGCTGAGCAACCGGGTGATCGTCTGTGTCCGCCCCGTGTGGGACATCCCGGCCGCCACCTGGCGCGGGCTCGCCCACCGGCTTGCGCCGCTGGCGGCGGGCCTGGGGCTGGAGAAGGTGACGGTGCAGGTCCACACCGAGGACACCGCCACCGGCAAGCGCCGCGATGCGATCCTGGACGTCGAGAACCTGGAGGACCGGGGGGTTACGGTGCGGGTCCGGCCACCGGGCCAGCTGCCGATCCAGCCCCTGACCGAGTACCGGCAGAAGGTGCTGCGCTCGGACCGGTTCGGGGCGCCTTATCCCTACGAGCTCATCCGCATGCTCACCCCGCCGGTGGGCGCGCCCGCTGACTTCCCGGCCGGGGAGTTCACCGAATACGACTTCCCTGACGACGGGGATGACGGCAGGCTCGGCCCGGTCGACCGGCCCTACGGCCACAACCGGGCCGGGGTCGTGGTCGGCGTGATCAGCAACTTCACCGAGCTGGTTCCGGAAGGGATGCGCCGGGTGGCGATCCTGGGCGATCCCACCTCCGGGCTCGGCAACCTTGCCGAGCCGGAGTGCCGGCGAATCCTCGCCGCCATCGACCTGGCCGAACGGCTCGGGGTGCCGGTCGAGTGGTTCGCGGTGTCATCCGGCGCCCGGGTAGCCCTGGACAGCGGCACCGAGAACATGGACTGGATCGCCGCCGTACTGCGCCGCCTGGTCGAGTTCACCCAGGCCGGGGGCGAGGTGAACGTTGTCGTCACCGGGATCAACGTGGGCGCACAGCCGTACTGGAACGCCGAGGCCACCATGCTCATGCACACCCGGGGCATCCTGGTTATGACACCGGTCAGTGCGATGGTGCTCACCGGGAAGAGCTCGCTGGACTATTCCGGCGGCGTGTCCGCCGAGGACAACCTGGGCATCGGCGGGTTCGAGCGGGTCATGGGCCCCAACGGCCAGGCCCAGTACTGGGCTCCCACCCTCGCCGACGCGTGCGCCGTGCTGCTGCGTCACTACCGCCACAGCTACGTCGTCCCTGGTGAACGGCATCCTCGCCGAGCGCCGACCCGCGACCCCTTCGATCGCGACGTCTGCCTCGCGCCGCACAAGCCGGTTCCAGGGTCGGACTTCACGACGGTGGCTGACGTCTTCTCGGCGGAGCTGAACGGCGACCGCAAGAAGCCCTTCGACATGCGCTCGGTGATGCGGGCGGTCGCCGACAGCGATCACGCTCCCTTCGAGCGCTGGGCACGCTGGGAGGACGCCGAGATGACCATCGTGTGGGAGGCCAGGATCGGTGGCTTCCCGGTCTGCCTGATCGGCCTGGAATCCCAGACGCTCAACCGGGCCGGGTTCCTCCCCGCGGACGGTCCGCCGTCCTGGACATCCGGCACGCTGTTCCCGCAGTCGGCACGCAAGCTCGCCCGCGCCATCAACGCGGCCAGCGGCAACCGCCCGGTCGTGGTGCTGGCCAACCTGACCGGCTTCGACGGCTCGCCGGAGAGCATGCGCAAGTGGCAGCTCGAGTACGGCGCGGAGATCGGGCGTGCCGTCATCAACTTCCGCGGGCCCATCGTCTTCGTGGTGGTATCGCGCTACCACGGTGGTGCGTTCGTCGTCTTCTCCAAACGGCTGCACGATCAGATGGACACGGCTGCGGTGGCTGGCTCGTTCGCCTCGGTGATCGGTGGCGCCCCGGCCGCCGCGGTCGTGCTGTCCCGCGACGTCACGGCCAGGACCGAGCAGGATCCGCGGGTCGTGAGCCAGCGGGAGCTGATTGGCGCGGCGACCGGTAAGGCACTGGCGGACGCTCACCACGACCTGGCCCAGATCACCCAGGCGGTGCGGTCAGAAAAGCTCAAGGAAGTGGCCGACGAGTTCGACAGCATCCACGACATCAAGCGCGCGCTGCGGGTGGGCTCCGTCGATCAAGTCATCGCGCCCGCGGAGTTGCGCCCGTTCATCGTCGGGACGCTGGACCGCCGCCTGGCTGGCGACCAGCCCGTCAGCTGAGAGGCTGGTCCAGCCAGCGGTGTGACGGCAGTTGCGAGTCGAGCGGCGACCTGGTCTCCAGGGCGGCCGGCGGAGGCCCGCCACCGGGCCAGCATGCCGTGAGCAGGAATGGACCGCTCCACCGCCACCAGCCGGGGAAGACCTCACCCTCGGCGGCGCGCACCTGGAGCGGGGACCAGGTGCGCTCGGGCGGCCGCAGGTCCGCCACCGACACTTCGATCGAGCGGGTGTCCCGCCGCAGGCCGGTGCGAAGCACCTTCAGCGCGCTCTCCTTGGCCGACCAGACGAGGTTGGCAACCGTGTCCCGCGCGGGGCCTGACCCGGCGACGAGACGCCGCTCGGCCTCGGTCAGGTAATCGCGGACGAACGCATCGCTGCGCGGCTCGGCAAGCTCGATGTCGCAGCCAACCCGGGCGTCGCGCTCCGCCACCAGGCACACGGCGCAGCCGGCCCGGTCGGTGAGCGATATCCCGCGGTCCACCCGCTGCCCGTCCAGGTACAGTTCTGGCGCACCGCTGGCAGCGGGGCGAACCTCGATCTGCGCCAGGCTGGCAGCGTCGTCCGGCCGGCCCAGCACGCGGGCCACTGCCAGCTTGAGGTTCCACCGGCTGAGCAGGAAATCTGTTCTTCGCTTGGTGTAGCGCATGTGAGCCGCCCAGCCACGTTCGGCTGCTGTCAGCCAGTCCCCGGCCGGAGGCAGCTCAGCCTCGAACCGCGCCAGCCACCACGCGACCAGCCCGGCAGGCTCGTCGCGGGATTCGCCCGTGGAATGGTCCGGGCGGGAGTCGCCCTCAACCTGCATTGCTCGCGAACCTATCACGGCCTGGGTAGGCCGGCGGCTGCCGGGTTGGCGCAACCATGGCAAACAAGGGCACGATGACCGCCGCCGCCAAGCCGAGTCGTGCATCAGGCGGTCCGGCCAGATAATGCCGAAGGTTTCCTGGCCCTTACTTACCGCCGAAGATCACATGCAGCCTGAAGTCCGCAGCCAGTAACTGGTCTCTATGGTCGGTTCCGGCCGAGCCGCTCGTGTGCCGTGACCCACTCATCGGCGACGACAGCCGCGCCCAGCGAGATCTCGCCGCACAGCACAGTGGCCGCGACGATCTCGGCAAACTTGCGCACCCGGCCTGGTCCATAGCAGCCGAGCAGTTCCAGGCACTCGCGCTGGGTTGGCAGCCCGGTGCCGCCGCCGTAGGTGGCGACGATTAGCGCCGGGATCGTGATCGAGTAGTAGTAGCTCCCGTTGGCCAGCAGTTCGGTGTGGACCAGGGCGGCCGACGACTCGGCCACGTTGGCGATATCCTGCCCGGTCGCCGCGAACAGCGCCGCGATCCCGTTGGCCGAGTGGTTCCCGTTGTTGTTGACTCCCGCCAGGAGACCGCCGAGGTTGCTGACCTGCCGGGCCTTGAACATCTGTCTGGGCGTGGTGCGCATGATCCGCCGGGCCAGCCGTTCCGGGATCGTGGCTTCGGCTACGACCCGTTTCCCGCGGGTTCGCAGGATGTTGATGTGCGAGCTCTTCTTGTCCGTGGCCAAGTTGGCTTCCAGGTAGAAGTCCCGGATCCCGGCGTAGTGCGCCCTGATCCAGGTGCAGGCGTGCTGGGTGGCCTTGCCGGTGAGGTTCTGCCCGGCGGCGTCGCCGGTGGTGTAGTTGAAGCGCAGGAACATGAACCTGCTCGCGGGAAACTGCTCGATGTCGTGCAGGCGGCCGACCCGGGTCGTGGCGTCCGCCTCGGCCTTGATCGCGGCGAAGCTGGCTGTCACCCACTCGCCGAAGGCGCGCGCCTCCCGTGCGCTGTCGAAACCGAAGGCCGGGGCGCGCTGCATGACGTCCGCCACCACGGTGGTCCGTACGCCGCCGGCCTCGTACAGCAGCTTCATGCCCCGGTTGTA